>WNGL01028724.1_pt1 | contig 11374 bp, 5 predicted proteins | sample 5400591 | NCBI WGS metagenome assembly WNGL01 (sample SAMN13153377, study PRJNA577476) | soil metagenome | isolation source: 80 cm soil or saprolite under Garry oak tree replicate 1 | place: USA:California | collected 2016-06-15
CACGGAGAGCTTGAAAGCCGGCTACACCACGCTCGTCACGCAGGGGTCGCACGGTGGTAACTTCACCGATGTCGACTTGAAAAAAGAAATCGACAGCGGCCACGTCCAGGGTCCGCGCCTGATGCCGGCAGGGCCTATACTTGGTGCAGAACTTCAAGCGAAAGGTGCTGATGCTTTCCGGGCCGGGATGCGCGAACTGTCCCAGCACGGCGCCGACCACGCCAAGATCACAACGACCGGCATGTTCTCCTTCAAGCCGGATGGGGAGATGGTCAATGAGCCGGTCGCAACATTGGACGAACTGAAAGCTGCAGTGGATGAGGCGCACAAACACGGCATGTTTGTGGCAACCCATTCATATGGCGGTCCCGGTCTCAAATGGGCAATCGAGGCGGGCGTTGACGATATTCAGCACGCGCTGTCGGCCGATGATGCGGACATTAAAGCTTTAAAACAGAAAAACCTTCCCGTCACCGCGACGATTCTGGATTTGCGCCAGGATGAACCTGGAGATCTGAAGAAGTTCGCCCCGCATAGCAAGTGGCGGCTCGCGCCGCAGACCTGGAAGAAAATGATGGCCGCCGGTATTCAACTGGGTTATGGGAGTGGTGCCACTCCCGTCACGAACGGCCAGGGGCGGATCTTCAACACAACCTGCCAATGCTCACACGGCGTGCAGTCGGAAATGTTCCCCATCTTCGTCGAGTGGGGAGCAGCGCCTGTCTATGCGCTGCGCATGGCTACAACGGTCAATGCGAAGATCATCCACAAGCAGGATAGTTTGGGTACGATCGAAAAAGGCAAGTTTGCGGACGTGATCGCCGTGGCAGGCGACCCCCTGAAGGATATCAGCGAAATGCAGCGAGTTAAATTCGTGATGAAGGGCGGAGAGATCGTCAAAAATGAACTGACGGCCTCGGTGCCCTAATTTGGAGCCGGACAATTCGGAGTTGAGGATTGTACGATCGGCCGAATGTATTTTGTGTCGAGCGCCAACACGCCCTCATGGGAACCGACCGCAATCCTCAATGTTGCGCTCATCATCAAAGTCGGGCAAGTCGAAAGATCGCAGGGCCGTTGGAGTTCGGACCTGGATCGGCCGGTATTCTGTGGAATATCCTTTCAGTCTCACTGAGATTCATGACTTCTAGCCGCCTAATTGATTCGGGACCGATAGATCTTGGGAGTCCCGTCACGTATGCCCCGGCGCTGGGGGTCAGGTGCCTTGTACACGGAGTCGTCCCAGCTCATAAGGAAGTCGATAATGAACATTCTGCTCTACAGTCCGGACAATGGGGTGACGCGAAATTTCATGCCGCACCTCTGGATGTTTTTACTCAAAAGTCTCACGCCACCGGAACATGAAGTCTTTCTCATCGACGGAAATGCACAACCGATGACAGAGAATGAAATCGCCCACTTTGTTCGCGCGCACAACATCCGGCTCGTGGGAATCAGTGCAATGACCCGGATGGCTGCCCGCGCCTATAAGATGGCCGACGCCATCCGAGCTACCGGCGCGAAAGTTGTTTTCGGCGGACCACATGTTACTGAGGTTCCGGATGAGCCGCTTGGCCGCGCCGGAGAACCCCGTCATGCAGATGCCATAGCATTAGGGGAAGCCGATTACCTCTGGCCACAAATCGTCAATGACGCAGCAACCGGAAACCTGAAAGAGATATACCGGCCGGTCGATGCAAACGGAAAGGAGGCGAAACCAACTTTGGCGGATTATCCCGAAATCCCGTGGGAGACCATCCGTCTCGAACAGTTTAATCTCGTTGGAAAGCTGCCAAGTGTCGTCCGGGCGCTGTTAAAGCGCAGGACCAAATCGTGGGAAACTCTGTACGTTCTTCCGATGGAATCAGGGAGAGGTTGTCCCTATGGCTGTGAATTCTGCACAGTCACCGGATTCTTCGGCGATGTTATCCGCTTCCGATCTAACCAAAGCGTTATTGCTGAATTGCATCGCTTGAAGCAACGGGCGCAATCTGAACGGGGAACGCTGGGCGTTTTCTTCGTTGACGACAATTTTGCGATCAATCTGAGGCGCACGAAGTCTCTCCTGCGCGACATGATCAAGGAAAATGCAGTCGTCCCCTGGATAGCCCAGATCAGCGTGAATCTTCTCAAGGATGAGGAACTCCTCGATTTGATGGCGGCGAGCGGGGCGAGGTGCATCTTCATTGGACTGGAATCTATAGACGCTGACAATCTTCGCAGCGTGCAGAAAAGCTTCAACAAGCCTGCCGATTACAAATTCGCACTGGACGGCCTTGCCAGCCGCGGCATATACGCGATCACATCATTCATCTTCGGTATGGATGGCGATACGCCGGGCGTAGCCAAACGCACAGCCGGAGTGATGGATACCTGGCCGCCTGGATTGCCTGTATTCAGTCTGCTGACTCCGTTTCCATCCACTCCGCTCTACCAGCGGCTGCTCAAAGCCGGAAGATTGGAGCGACCGAAGCACTGGCTGGATTCGAGTCTCTTTACGATGTCGTTCACGCCGGAAAACATCACTCAGGCACAAGCCGAAGCGGAAGTACGCGAAGCCTGGACTCGGGCGTACAGCCCTAAAGCAACGACGGAAGCGCTGAGACGAATATCCGATCGCCCGCTGTCGGAACGCGCTGTGGTGTTCTTTGCCCGCCTTGCCTTCCGCGGAATCTATTTTCCGCAAATGACGGTACGCCAATGGGTGGTTCTCTTGTTGAAGAATCGACGGCCCTTGCTGTCGTTCTGCTACGAAGCAGCGATCCGCGACCGGATGAGGCGGTTTGGGAACGCTTAGGTCCTTAGTGTAAAGAAACGACCCTTTGGCTGGTGCTGCGCTGGCTCTCTGGCGGCGTCGATTGACACGAGGGCCCGGCGAGTATATTTTCAGTTCCGCGGAAGGTGAAAGCAAAAATCTCTTTTGGGGAGTCCGTTCCATGAAGCGGCAATCGGCAATTGGATTTGTATTACTCGCACTCGGACTCGGCGGATCTTGGCTGGGGGCTCAAGGGCAGAAGGCAACGGTGATTCTTGCCGGGCGATTGTTCGACGGCAAGTCTGATCGGCTGTTAAGCAACCAACTGATCGTCATTCAAGGTGATCGCATCGCTGAGGTGGGACCGGCCGGGAGCATCACGATCCCTGCCGGGGCGCAGGAAATCGATCTGCGGAACGCCACGGTGTTACCAGGCCTGATCGAGGGTCACAACCACATGTTTAAAATTGGCGACCACCCTGGCGCTGGTGCAGACGCTTCAGTGCCGCTCGTCATAGAGCCCGGAACGCCGTTTTCCACGCCGTATAGCACGCTCTTGGCTTCGGTGAATGCACGGTTAGACCTCGAGTCGGGCTTTACGACGGCGCGCGATTTGTCGAGCGGCGGGACCGCGGATGTAGACCTGCGCAATGCCATCAATGAAGGCATCATCCCAGGCCCGCGCATGCGGGTGGCGACGGAGGGTTTACGAGGATCAATCGCCGGACCCCGGTACTTCCACCTCGTGGACTCGCCGTATGAAGGACGCAAGCAAGTGCGGATACAGCTCAAGAACGGAGCTGACTTCATCAAGATCTACGCGGCCGGCATCCGGGCGAATCCGGCACTTGGCTATGGCGCCCCGACCATGACCCTGGAAGAAGAACAGGCGATTGTGGATGAAGCACACCGGCAAGGGGTCCGAGTGGCCTGCACCGCTCACGCCGGCGTTGCCGTACGGCAGTCCATTGAAGCGGGCTGCGACTCGCTTGAACTTGTCACGGATATCGATGCGGAATCAGTCCGGATGGTAGTTGAAAAAGGCATCTTCATGACATTCGGGCTCACAATTACTAAAATCCAGGCAAAGAACCAGAATTTCCCAATGGCAGAACTCTCGAAAGCGAGCTTTCAGAGAGCGGTCAAGGCTGGCGTCAAGATCGCTTTCTCGGTAAACGCGACGGGCGCCCATGGGAAACAGGCTGGGCCCTACCATGGAGAAGAAGCCGTAGAGTTCGCAACCATGGTTGAATACGGCATGACGCCGCTACAAGCGATCCGTTCCGCAACCTCGGTGGGCGCAGAAAACATTGGCTGGGGGGACCGAGTCGGGTCCATTGAGAAAGGCAAGTTTGCGGATTTCGTTGGAGTCTCCGGCAATCCCGCGATTGACGTCACCGAACTCGAGCGAGTGAAATTTGTCATGAAAGGCGGGCAGATTGTCCGGAACGACTTCGCGGGCTCCGGTGCAAGCTTAGGCCGAAAGTGAAATCGGTCTGTAGGGGCGCTCTATGAGCGCCCAGGGCGGTCGCAGACCGCCCCTACAGAAATCCACCCACATACGGAGATCACAATGAGATATTTACGCCGATTTTGGGCGCCGGTCTGCTTCGTCGCGATCTCACTATTTCTGTTTTTGCCTTGGAAACCCATGGTCGCGGCGGGGAATCATGTTGTTCTTATTATGGGAGGCGATGTGGAATGGTCGCTGAATTCCCGGCCCCCCACCGTTCGATATCCTATCGTGGACCCCAGGCCGTTTGGCTTCCTCGTCTTCGGCAAACGCGATGTACGTGACCAGGTGATCGGCGACTGGCCTCCCATTCCGTACGTGAATGAGGGTGAAAGCAAGGCTTACCTGGAGAGCCTTGGTCTCAAAGGAGGTAGCGACGACGCCTTCGGAGAAAGCTTGAGCTATCCGCTGCAGGCCGGCCCGGAATTTACACAAGACTATTCATCCAGCGAAGAACTCCTAAACTACCCGCTGCGACTGCTGGCCCCCACTTTTCGCGCAGCGGATCTGGTTTTTGTCAATTGCGAGGGCGCTCTGTCGGATCACGCCCGTCAGGTCGGCTTGAACCGCACGCCGGCGAAGTTCGCAAAAGCGATGCGATCGTCGGGAATCAGCCTTGTAAACCTCGCCAATAACCACACCTTTGACGCGGAAGAACGAGGGTTTCTGGATACGCTACGCGCTCTTTCGTCCGCGGGCATTGCCCATGTCGGAGGCGGACACGACCTTGCCGAAGCTCGAAAGCCCGTCATTCTCGCGCGGAATGGTATCAAGATCGGCTTCCTTGGCTATGCGCAATTCAATAACATGGGCGAGTCCGCATTCGCGGCTGACGGCCGTCCTGGGATCGTTCCCATGGATCCGTTCTTGATTAAGGAGGACATTCGGCGGTTGCGGCCGCAGGTTGATTACGTCGTGCTGGCGATACATTGGGCTACTAATAGGAAATACGATATCAGCCCGGAGAACCGCAAATTTGCCCACGACTTGGTCGATGCCGGCGCCGATCTCATCCTGGGACATCACCCGCCTCATCCGAAAGGGATTGAAGTTTACCACGGTAGGGTCATCCTCTATGCCCCGAGCAACGTCTTGAGGGGACACACCAGCATGAATTCGGACGACGGCTATCTAGCTCGCTTTACGCTTGGAGAGAAGTCGGTGGAAAAAGTCGAGGTTTTACCTATCGCCGGTAAAGGACAACCGGTAGGACGCACTGACCAACCATACGATCCGAAGCTGTTTCAGCCTTTTCTCATGGAGGGTTCCAGCGCGCAGCAACTTCTCGAGAGTGTTCGCAGTCGCTCCGCTGCATTGGACACGGCGATGGCGATCGACGGCAATAGAGGTATCATCACGATTCCGCCGGCAAGTAAATGAATGCGCCAGATGTATCAGCCGTTTGGAAATGCCGCAGGTGCGGAGGACTAATTCGCATCTGAGCATCTTTCCCGGATTTCGGAGCCATGCGGCGCGGCAATCGCTCTCGATGATACCGGCTCCCTTGGCGACGCTCTTCGTCGCAGGGATGACGATGATTTCTGCAGGTATTTGAAAAACTCGAATTCAGCAACTGTAGCGGCGCTCGATGAGCATTTGAAGAGGCACCGATCCTAAAAGCCGCGTTCACTCGATATTAGAACAGGATCTTCAGCGCGAATTGAATCAGCCGGGGCTGTGTGGTTAAGGCCGTGATATGACCGGCGCTTCCAGCCGGGGCTGTGTGGTTAAGGCCGTGATATGACCGGCGCTTCCAATGCGGTCCCCATTCCCCTGAAATAGCGCATATCCCGGAATAGAAAAATTGGAGTTGTTCAAGATATTAAAAACTTCTGTCCTGAATTGCACGCTCATGGGCTCGCGTGGTTTGAAAGTCTTCTCCAGAGAGACGTCGACGTTGGTAAGCCCCGGCCCCGTGACGGTGTTTCTTCCCAGGTTGCCATAGGTCCCTGGCGCCGGCAGTGAAAAGGCGCAAGGATCATAGAACAACTGCGGCGTGCCCAACGTTTGTCCTGCGGGTACACCTGCGCACCCTGCCGTAACTCCGTGTGTGGGATCGCTGCTGAATCCCGGATTCAAGTTAGGACGATCGGGCGACCACCTGTCACCGTTTCTGGAACGATTGAATCCCACGGTCGGCGTGAACGGCGCTCCCGCTCGCAGCGTGGTGATTCCGTTGGCGGTCCAGCCTGCCAAAATCAGCTCGAGCGCTTTCTGCTGAAAGCGGAATGGAAACGGATACGTCGCGGTAGCGACAAAACTTTGTCTCGCGTCGTAAGACGAACGCGCATAATCGCGGCGCAAATTCAGGTAGTCGAGCGTCGTGACGCCTTCCAGGTGAGATTCGCCGCCCGAGATCAATGATTTTTCGTCCATCGATCTCGAGTACGTGTAAAACGCCTGATATTGCAGCCCGCTGGAACTCCGGCGCTTGAATGTCACCTGCAACGCATTGTAATTAGCATTCGAGCCGAACCAGTACGACTGAATGGAAGCAAAGTTTTGGTTGGCGCGAAGATTTTGCACGACACCTGTGGCGGGAAAAGTGGGCTGCCCGTTCACCAAAATAGGAACCGGCGTGTTCAGCTCTCCGCTCGTTTCCAAATGATGAGACTCAGAGCCGAGGTAGGCTACTTCGACCACCGTATCTTTCATGACCTGGCGCTGCAAACTTAGGCTGTAGCTGTTTTTGACCGGCTCTTTGACCGCGGCTGGAAGATAGACGGCGCGCGGCGGCGCATTCAGGCTCAACTGCGTATAGGCGTCCGGGAACTTCACTGGGTTCGTGGCGGTTCCGTTGACGGTTTGTGATAAGTAGAACGGCGGGTTATTGGACGCAAATCCAACATAGGCATTAGGCATGATGTGGTCATGCAAGATACCGAATCCTGCCCGCAAGACTGTTGTTCCGCTTCCGTTGAGCTGCCACGCAAGCCCGACGCGCGGTTGAAAGTCCTTTTTCCCGACAGAGAAGTACCGGTCCGTAAGCATTAGCTGAGAATCGAGCGGACTCAGCAGCCTGGACATCTTTCCATTGACTTCTCTCGGGTCGCGCATGACCTCCCACCGTAAACCCAGATTGAGCGTGAGGCGCTGGGTCACTTTGAAATCGTCTTGCATATAGGTACCGGCTATGGTTTCACGGAAACCGCGGTAGGAACTCGAGCCCAACCTGGGAGCCTGAAAACCCGTATCGGCCGAAGGAATGCCGCGAAGGAAGCTCACGAAATCATCAAATGTGTAGGTCCCCCTGCCGTTGCTATCGGTGATTGCGTTGTCGCGCAGGCGCCGGATGTCCGTGCCCATTTTGAGGGTATGTTTTCCAGTGTTAAAGGTGAGATCATCACCTACCTGAATCATGTTGTATTTGTAGTCTCGCGGCGCGCCGGCATCCACTCCCAACGAACTCAACGGTCTGGCTCCTCCACCCGTGTTCACGCCAATTTGGATCGTCCCGAACTGTTTGCCCGGAATAAAAGAAAGTTCCGGCGCCAGCGGCTTGGTCGGAAGATCATCGAACAGTTGGTAGGTTCGATTGTAGGCAAGACGGAGCGAATTCACGAGATTAGGCTGCAATATGTTGCTTACCTGAAACGTGGAGTATTGTCTGCGGGCGATGTCATGCTCGTCAAAAACGGGCAAATTACCAAAGTATGGAATCACCCGAGTATCCGCATCGTAGCTGTATCGGCCGAAAATACTCATTTTGTCGCTGATCTGACGATCGATCCTCGTCATGAAGTAATCTTCGTCACTGACGACGCTGGGCGCAGCAACCCAGGCTGCTGTGCCGTCCCCGTAGTCCTGTCCGTTTGGAAGAGGGTAGAGCGCCAGATACGGCTTCACGGAGCTGGCTACCTGGACCGTTTGGTTGGGAAGAATCCCCTGCCTGGCCAGGGCCGTCGGCACAGTGCCAAATCGGGTGGTTCCCAAGCTTTGCCTGAGCCCTTCATAGGTGCCGAAGAAGAACGTTTTATCTTTCTGGATGGGTCCGCCTAAAGCACCGCCGAATTGATTGCGTCTAAACGGCGGCACGACACCGCGATCAAAGTAACCGGGCGAATCGAGCGCGCTGTTGCGGAGAAATTCGAAGGCGCTACCATGCAGGTTGTTGGTGCCCGATCGCGTGACTGCAGAGATCACTCCACCGGTGGAACGCCCATATTCCGCGGAGGACTGGTTGGTGATGATCTGGAATTCCCGGATCCCATCCACCCCCAAATTGGTTCCTGCCGCCCCTCCCGGGGTTGCGTTGGCGTGATCGTTGATATCGGTTCCATCCAGCATGAAGCTGTTCGCATAGGGGCGGCTTCCGGTAACACTGAATCGCTGCCCTGTGCCGTAGTCAAATGCTGGGCCGGACTGCCCAGCGCCCATGATGACCGTTCCCGGCTGCAAGAGAGCGAGCTTGTCATAACTTCTGCCATTCAACGGCAGGTCGCGAATCGTCCTCTCGTCCACCAGAGAGCTCAGCGTGGCAGTATTCAATTCCACGAGCGGCGCTTCTCCAGTGATGGTGACCTTGTCGGAAAGCTGTCCCACCTTGAGCGCGAAGTTGACCACCGCCGACCGGCCCACCGTGAGTGTGATTCCGCTGCGGACTTCTGTCTGGAAGCCCGGGAGCTGGGCTTCCACTTCATAGTTGCCCAGCGACAAATCCGGCACGACGTAACGGCCTCCCTCGTCCGTCGTGATAGTCCGGGACACTCCTGTATCGATGTTCTTGACTGCGATCGAGACCCCTGGGATGACAGCACCCGATGAATCTTGTACAACCCCGGAAATTGTTGCCGTCGTCACCTGGGCGGAAACTAGATGGCCGCCCGCCAAAATCATACCCATCAACAGTACTGGTAAGTATCGAGACATGTTTCCTCCTGGCGGCGTGGCTCTTGCGAGCCCGATGTTACTGTTTGCGAAAAAACGTGTTGGGTTAAATGAAGGCTTCGTGCGGCCGTGGCCAGTTTTCATCACTCACCTCTGCGCTGAGGATATTCGCGTCGTCTAGGGATTACGATACGGCCTGTCTTACGCCCCTTTTTCGCAGCTTGTCAATCGGAGAGAGCCATCATAAACAACGTTTAATCCGGATTTAATCTTCGCTTAATGTTGCACGTAGATCGTGTTGACGCTAATTCCCCGCACCCCCCTAGGGAAATATCGATAAGAGACATCGATATGAAAGCGAGAAGGATCGCTTGTCTCCTTTTGTTCGTGGTGATCGTCCCGATGCCGATGTCTTCTGGCGACGTTAGATTTGGTGTCGGTAGATTTTTGACAACTTGATATGCAGTGCTGCCGTCCTCGATCGCGAGCGGCGCATAGGAAATGGAGACCGCTATGACATCCGTTACACTCAAACCCAGAATGACGACGTGTGTGTTCAGCACAACTCTGGTTGTGTTGTTTTTCTCTTTCGCGCTGTCTGCGCAGGGCAATTTCGGCCGTATTCTCGGAAGTGTTAAGGACCCGACTGGCGCGGTCCTGCCGGGTGCCACGGTCAACATCAAGGAAAAATTCATGTCAACAGAATCGAATTTGCGAATGCATCTTTCCCGGGCGCTCGTTTGGGTGTTCTTCGGACTGGCCTTGCTGGCGACAGCCACGGTTGCTGTTGCCGGCCCCTGCGCCGGTCCCGGTGCGCCTTTGAACACGGAAACGAAGTGCCTGACGGCTATTCCAATTCCCGGCAGTCAACTGATGTCGTTCGACATCAGCTTCGTCAATCCGGAGCGCGACGAATACTATCTGGCGGATCGCTCGACCAAGGGGGTTGATGTCATCGACACCAACAAGCTGAAATTCGTGCGGACCGCGGGTCTGGATAAACCATTTCAGGGGATTGTACTCAATTCTGCCGGCACGGCCGTAAACAACGCCAATTCCGGTCCAGCCGGCGTTGTTGCACACAGGCGGTGGCTGTATGCCGGTGATGGCGACAGCACTGTTCATGTGATTGATCTGGAAGCGCGGATCGGGAGCGAAACCAAACAGGTGATATCCAGTGGTGGTACCAAGCGGGTTGATGAAATGGCCCTCACCTCGGACGGCGAGGTGCTGCTGGCCGCAAACAACGCCGACGATCCCGCGTTTGCGACACTTTTTCATGCGAATGGCGATTCAGCCGTTAGTGGAGTCTCCGTGATCCTCAGAATTACGGTAGACCCCACAATTTTGCCAGTTGGCTTTGGTCTGGGGATCGAACAGCCCGCCTGGGATCCCACAACGGAACGGTTCTACACATCAATCCCCACGATTGCCAACAATCCGCCAGGTTGCAATTACGGCCAATTCTCCGGCTCAATTACCTGCAGCGGCGGTCTGCTGGTGACCGATCCAGCGACACCCACAGCGGTGCAAGGCGCGTATGACCCGGCCACCAACACCGGCGTCATCCCGCTCACAGGCTGCGGACCGAATGGCGCCACTGTCGGAACGCATGACAATTTGTTGCTAGGCTGCACGCCGGGCAACTTGCCGGGCAGCATCACCACTCAGGTCATCAATGCGACCACTCACAATTATGCTCAGGTAGCCGGCATCACTGGTTCGGATGAAGTGTGGTTTAACGAGGGCGATGGTCGCTACTACACGGGTTCTAGCAACGCGATCAAACCGACGGGATCTCCTCTCAACCGAGGCTCCGTGCTCGGCGTGATCGATGGAACAAGCGTCCTGATCGAAACCATCCCCCAGTCGTCCGGCTCGCATTCAGTGGCGGCCGACTCGAAGCACAACCTGATCTTCGTTCCGGAGACGTATACGTCGTCGCCCACTGCGATTCCTCTTGGCGACCAGAACTTCACAGCAGGCGCCGGCAGCCCGACGGTGGGTCAATTGATTTGCGGAACTACCAACGGGTGTATCGCTGTCTACATACATCAGGTTGAAGAGAATCATAAAGGGAAAGGCGAAGAAGGGAACTAGGAAATAAGCAGAAAAAGGGCGGGAAACGGCCTCGCTTTCTGCCCTTACATCGTGACGCACCTGCGGAAAAATCTGAAAATCCGAGGCAACTTTTATTTCGTTTGATGGCCACCTGAGAATCCAGGGAAATCGACGAAGATGGCTGCATCCCCCTGCGGATGGCAAACCTGTCGAGATTT
>WNGL01009361.1_pt1 | contig 11371 bp, 10 predicted proteins | sample 5400591 | NCBI WGS metagenome assembly WNGL01 (sample SAMN13153377, study PRJNA577476) | soil metagenome | isolation source: 80 cm soil or saprolite under Garry oak tree replicate 1 | place: USA:California | collected 2016-06-15
AGCTAGCATAAGGCGCGCGCCGCCTGTGATCAGTGAAGCGAGTGGGGGAAAGCAATACTCACCCGGCACATCCGGATGCACGACCCGACACTTGAATGGCTCTGGGTCAATGCCATAGCAGCTTACATTCACCGGATCGTCACTCTCATGGCGATTCATTTCCCCATAGATTCCATAGCTGGTTGCGCTGGCGAGGACCTTGAGTGCTTTGTCGAGCCGATCCTTTTCAAGTTTGGAGAGGATTGCATTACGAGATAATCGTTTGCGTTCTTCAATGGTGACCTTGAACAAATCCTCGGTCACGGGCTTGACCTCAACCGTTCCCCGCAGCTTAGTTGCATTGAGACCCGGTAAGGTGCCCGACTTCTCAATGCGGAAGGCATCTACAATTTTCGGTACCCGACCCGTATGAATCACTGATGCGACAACATCCGGCAGTGAAAACCAAAGAGCATCTTTTGGGTCGGGGTTTTTAGCATAAGTATGATTTACGGCTACCTGCCAATCGTTTGTTTCAATGTTGTATTGCCCACGCGAAGGCAGCATGTCGCCAGCAGGAATGATTCGTACAAATCCTGTCAATTGTTTCCATGTGTCAGGTTTGAATAGATCATCAGCAGTGACACGCCGCAGAAATTCCTCGATTTCGGCCACGCAGTGCTCAATGATGTTGAGTTTTTCAGCGATTACAAACCCCCACAGGCCCATGAGGCTGTTGACGGTCGCATACATGGAAAGAAAATCGGTGTAGACGACCGGCACTGGAGTTTTTCGAATGTGCGCGCTTGTCCGACCCCCGAAGAATGCTGATTGCGCATACCCGAGATATTCCTTGGGAAATGTCGGCTGTCGTTCGAGAATTGGCTTGATTCCCATCTCGCGGAGATATGCTTTTCCGATTGAGGCAGGCGAATAAGATTTTGTAACTTGAAGAGTGATGGGATGCTTTTCGTATTCTTCGAGAAGTTTTTGTGCCAATTCCCAGGTGGCAAGCACGTCGCGACGGTTGTAATCGATGTAGTCTTCCGATACTTCGCCGTGATGGGTCGGGCGCTGTTTACCGTGCTCGACCTCGAACGCTTCACATGCTGATTCCAGGGAGTGGCCTCTGTCGGTGAGGGAGAATGCTAGGGTGCGGAGGTCCAAAAAGTGTCCGCGAAAGAAATATCCATCTTGGGACTTCCCTGCCTCGGAGTCTTCCGGAATCTGGTCGGGCTTGTCCAGATCGTGAGGTCCGGTAAAACCTTTGAGCGCGCGTTTGCTGTCGATGTGTTTGATGGCAATTCGAGGCCGGTGTGGATCGGGTCGTTCGCGACCGGAATTGTCCGTGTAAGACGATAAACCGAGCGAAAATCCTCCTGCGAAACGTTCACGTGCAAATAGGAAATCGCATGCAATGCGGGCCGCATCAAAAGGTAAATTGAAAGCTATGAGAAGGCAGCGCGCCCTGTAGGCAGCACGATAGAGGCGTTCAACAAATTCTCGCCGTGGCAGCAAACGTAATTTGGGATAGCCGCTCCCAACCGTTTCGGGAGAATGGATCATTACATAGCGTTCGAGAACCTCACGATCCTCGTCGGGCAGGTCGTCGCCGTAAAAAAGACCCTCTTCCAAACACCTTTCCGACACGATGAATCGGTAGCTTCCGAATGTCAGCCGCTGAGTGTGATCAACCCGACTCTCAGTATCAAAAATAAAGATCGCGTCAGGGAGTTGCCACGGTTTGCGTGACCATGTTTTGGTCTTGAAACCCTGCGGCTCGGGATAAACGCGGACTGCAATTGGCAGTGAGCTGACTTTGTCGTGATTCATTTACGCCGCCTTGGGTGCCCATTGTGCGAGACGAGTATCGAGCCACCACTTGGAGCCCAACTTCTCTACCAGCAACGAATCCAGCGTTTCGAGCATTTCCGCGACCCATAGGACTCCCGTTTTGATCAGATACATGACCCAATCTATGAATCCACGGATACAGCCGGCTGCAGCAATGAGCGGACTGCCATCAGGGTTTTCACGTGTCTGTCGGGGCCAATCGTACTGAGCTACCGAAAGCTCGGCGCGATGATCATTCACCGGCACAGGTACGGTTAGCGGGTTGTTTGCTTTATCGGCAAAATGATGGTTGTCCATAGTTTTTTCCCCACGGCTCTTGCGTTTGCAGGCCGCGCAAATGATTGGGTTGCTATTCCTAATCAGAGCTTCCGGCCGCGTTTCTCCGCACGCGCAGCGTGCATTTTCACCCACACAGCGCTGGGCCGCGACCTTACGTTGATAGACGGCGATGGGATCATTCTGTGGGAGCTCGATTGCCATACTATGCAGCCCTGCCGTAAATAGATTGAAAAGACAAAAGACCGGCGGAACCGAGCCGATCCAGCTCGCGAAGGTCCGTTAATAACAGAATCGTTGTACCGTCTGCGCTCTTGATCTGCTTGCCCTCGAATTCTTTCAGTCCAGAGGTATCGCCAGTTTCGAGATACTGATGTACGGAGTTCCAATATTTGCCAAGCAGACTCGCTTGACGCGAATCGGGCACACCGATCTCTTGTAATCCTTGTGGAGTTGGAATAACTTCAACACGCAACAGCGGGTCACGCGCTTTCGCGAAATATCTTCCGTTGCGCTTGCGCAAAGCACTCCCGCCTAGCGTGACGACAACGCGCGGGTCGAGCCCGAACTCGCGTGCGGCTTTTGGGAGCGAAACGCGATTCGTCCTCATTTTCGTGACAGCGCGAGTCACTCCGATCCATTTCTCCTGGAGACGTTCGGGCATTGCGAAGAATTCCTCGACGTTTCGCGGCTCGGTGAATTTCTTTCTCTTCGATAGGTGAGACCGATGCTTTCGGTCGGTTTTGTTTCGAATGCGCTTCTGTTTTGGTGTCATATCTACTGTCCTTTTCGGTGAACATTTATGCGTAGGAATCGGAATATATACGCATTATGCTAATGACGACATTATCTCATGACATTCAGAACTAAGCCTTTCAGTTACAGCATCATGAATCGAAGTAGGCCAGTTGTTACCCGCATAATTCTTTTGTATTTTCCAGGTTATTACGTATAATTGAGTCAGGCTGCCTAGAAAGCAACGCATAAATGGCCAAGCACACCAACGCCACGAAAACAACGAAAAATGCCCTTGACAGCTTTTCCCAAAAACGTGCTCGCGGGCGGCCTCCGAAGATCCGCGCGACGGAGGTCAAGGGAAGGGCCGATAACTATCGAGGAATACTCAAGAGCGTGTGGGATTCGCTCTGGCCTTCACTCTCAAAAGCACAGACCGTGGACGACGTTACAGCAACGCTTCAGAACGCACGCCCTTACGACAGAGAATTTGCGCCTTGGGCGTCTATGATTCTAACGTTGCTGAAGGATTCGAGCTTTCCGACGAGGCCGTGGGCACGAATCAACTTCTTAGCGGATTCGTTGGCCGGGGTAGGCCTGGTGAGTCCGCGTCGCTCGCGTGACATATGCGCACAGGAGCGCGTTAAATCCAAGCGAGCTCATCACATTCTGCGATACGAATTCTATGTGGAGTGCTCTTGTGGTTACGAAGGACATTCCAAAAACCATGCTTGCCGAAAGTGCGGTGCAGGTATCAGTTTTCCTTTGGGTTTGACGAATTTGTTTTGAGCGGGCCTGCCGCCTGTTACCAGCAGGCGACAAGCCCTAACCAACCACAGGAGGGGTAAGCTCCGATGGCAGCTACGCTAACCGTATCGCAGTTCCCACAATCCGACAATTCGCTTTCACCTCGACATGGTGTGATCACACTGTTTGGATATGGCATCCAGGTTCGCATTGATCGAGGACACCTGCTCATCGACGACGGAATCGGTGCCGAGCGCAGACGATTCAGATTCCCAAGAGTTGGTCATGGACTGAAACGGTTGGTTGTGATCGGCTCGGATGGAATGATTTCTTTCGCCGCTTTACGTTGGCTTGCGGATCAAGATGCTGCATTCGTAATGTTGGATCGCGATGGCTCTGTGCTGGCCACAACCGGCCCGGTTCGTCCATCTGATGCCAAGCTGAGGCGCGCTCAAGCTCTGGCGGCACAGTCTGGCGCCGATCTGCAAATTGCACGGGAGTTGATTTCTCGCAAGCTCGCAGGACAGGAGCAGGTTGCACGCGCAAAGTTGCGTGATCCAATCACCGCGGACGCGATTGTTCGATTCCGGTCTGCGCTTCCGAATACAACAAGACTAGACGAGATTCGGATGCTCGAATCACAAGCGGCAGCCGCTTACTGGTCAGCGTGGCGCAATTTGCCGATCACCTTTCCCAAGAATGACCTGATTCGAGTGCCAGATCACTGGCGCACGTTCGACACTCGCAAGTCTCCACTGTCTGGTTCACCTCGTCTCGCAGCAAATCCTGCTAACGCGATGTTGAATTACCTTTATGCACTACTTGAATCTGAAGCTCGGCTCGCAGCCGCAGCTCTCGGCCTTGACCCTGGAATCGGTGTCTTACACGTGGACACCCCCGCTCGCGACAGCTTGGCATGCGATCTCATGGAAGCAATTCGTCCGCAAGTCGATGCTTACGTGCTCGATTGGGTTCTCAGTCAGCCGTTGCGCAGGGAATGGTTCTTTGAGCAGCGCAATGGGAACTGCCGTTTGATGGCTTCGTTCGCCATTCGTCTTACTGAGACTGTGGTCGTGTGGGCGCGTGCCATTGGACCGGTGGCTGAATGGGTTGCTCGGCAACTGTGGTCAACGACGCAAAAACGAACACAGAGCGGTCTGCCGCCTACGCGCTTGACCCAATCTCACAGGCGCGAAGCGAAGGGCGTCTCGTCACCACACACGGCGCTGGCAGCGCCGCGATTGGAGAATTTCTGCTGGGGTTGCGGGAAAACGATCAGGGACGGGCGAAACCACTGTGCCAATTGTGCTGTTACGCCCGCGACCGAACGCTTTGTGAATGCCGCGCGAATTGGGCGTGTGGCAGCTCGCAGTCCCGAAGCCCGTGCGAGACATGCAGAATCCGAGCGTCGGCACGCAAAGGCGCGGGCATCCTGGGATGCGTCTAGTCAACCAGCTTGGCTCACGAGCGAAGTGTATTCGCAAAAAATACAACCGCTGCTCGCGGGTGTTTCAACATCCGCTATTCGATCACGGATAGGGGTGTCCCGGTGGTATGCGAGCCGGATGCGCCAAGGCTACCGTCCTCATCCGAGGCACTGGCAAGTGCTTGCAGAACTCGTTGGCGTTTCGGCAGAGGTCTCAACAGGTCGGAGATAAGCGTCAGTGTTTCGGAGGCTTCAGAGCATCTATCCGTTGCTCTAGACTGTCCAGTCGGCGTTGGATCTCTTGATGGTTCGCGAGGTCCTGTCGTAAGTCGCGCACATCTCGCTGGGCAGCCAAGGCGGTATCTCGCGTGGTGGTCCAGTTGGAACGGTATCTCTCAGAGACTTTGTACTGAATGGTCAACAGTGCGACGGCAAGAACTAGACCAACCGCGATTTCGAACCACTTTCCCGATCGACCTGCGGACCCGTTTGGCTGGGTGCCCGACGAATAAAAAGAACGGAGAGCAAACCATAGGGCGAGAGCAGCAAGCGGAGTCGCGGAACTCAGGTACGACATTTCAGGCGTGCGCGAAACCGCCAAACCAAGAGCTGCGAATAATACCGCTAATACAGTTAATGTTCGGGCCGTGTAACTGTCGATTCGGGTTTGAATATTAGAGACGTTAGTATCAATTTTCTCCCTCGTTGCTTCGGTCTTGCTGGTAAGCTCGGCTGTCATACTAGCGATGCCAGTAGTCACTTGCTCCTGAACTGCCGTTACAGTCGCTCTTGTATCGCTCAAGCCTTTTTCTAGCTGGCTTGCCTTTCCTTCCATCACCTTGAGCTTATTAGCGGCCTCTGTAAGTAGGGCGCTCTCCAGTTTGTCCTTCTCATAGTCTGTAAAAAGTAGTCGCGTCCTCTTGTCCCATTCATAATGTATCGACTTCTCGGTTACCGGCGTTGTCATAACGAAATCCATGGCGGCAATTGATTCTCCGTGTGTAAGGTTAACCGGCTTATTCGACAGGTTGTAGATGGGACATGAAAGAAAACCTCGAAAGCCAGGGTCCACCTGAGGCGCTCCTACCCAAAGTAGCCCACGGTATGCCCACTTAATTCTGATGTTCCACCGTGCGATCAAGAAGGGGGGAAGATTGAGCGTCTCCAGAGTCTGAATCAGAACAACATCAAATGGCTCGATTGTAAAACTTGCTCCCGGCTTAAGAGGGAAGGTCACACCGGCTCTGCTAAACAAGTCCCCTACGCTCAGTTCATAAGATGCGGGCTTCAGATGTTCCTTGTTGAGCGGATGAATCATGTTGTATTTATCGCAGAGCCGCTCAATTCGATCACTCAGAAGAACACCCAATGTACGGTCCTCTTCGTCGGGCTCGTCCGGGGCACTCGGAAACTTGCGAAGGCGCTCCAGCTCAATTTCCTTCGGGCTTCTCGGCAGCAGCTCCGAAGTGTCAACGTGGCGATCCGCTGAATTGATCATGTTCATCTCCCGACGATTCAGACGCACAGTTCTTCAACTTTTGTGAACTCCTGCTCGCCCTTAACCCCGAGTAGCACCGCTACGACATCTGGCGAAGTTCCGTACAGCCAAACAGGCACTCCACAGGTGGCCTGTACACGATTTAGGAATGAGACTCCATTCCGGGTGAGCGATCCGATGTCATGCACTCCCTTATTTTTGTAGCCGAGGAAATCTAAACCGTTAACAGCGAGTCTTGTGGGTCTGTTCACCCGAACGGCCTCGACCGCTTGGTTCCAATCAAAACGACCCACTCGGCGCAATTTCTTGCTAACAGTCGTCATTTCGTGAACGGGAACCGGATAACCACTTTCTCGTTGGACAGTTTCCCAGGTTATCTCGTCTTTCAGAGGCCCAGCTTGTTCGCCTGCGACACGAATGGGAAACGTGCGAAACACAAGCACAATCTCGGTGACGAGCAATGGACTCAATCCGACCTCACTGAGAAACCCCGCAGCCGTGGTGTCTCGCGATGTCGCTTTGGGGTAGCTGTCAGAGTGGTAAAGCGACAATCCAAATCCCTGAGTTCCCTCAACTAGCACTTTCTTTCCGTGATCCAAAGCTGAATTCGCTTCTTCACTTACATTCGTGATCAGTTCTTCAAGCCAAGGGATCTGCTTACCAGCAATTTCGGCTGTCCTGACCTCCGCGCCTCGAAGGGCACGGCGCGCCACTGCAGATCCAACCCCGCAGAGAGTCGAGCTCAACCGCTCTCGCATTTGTAGCCCAACTTCGCGTTCCTTGTCGCCTGACTCGATTATCATTGCATTGCGGTCCACTCCCACCCGCCGGGGATCGAGTGCGAGGGCATCGAGCTCTTGCTTCAACACTTCAAGGTCAATCAAAGCTCCTGCGGGGATCAGCACCCGTGTTTGAGGCCGGATGTAGCCGGTGGGGAGTTGGCGGAGAAGCATTGTCTGACCTTTTTCAGTCACGAACGTATGCCCGGAATTTGGCCCGCCGCATCGTATGCAAACGTCAATGTCTTCTCGCTGAGTTATGAAAGCTGAAATTTTACCCTTACCTTCACCGCCATATTGCCCGCCTACCACTACCCATAGACTCATGGTTGGCCTCCCGACTGAATTGCTTTAACCAACACCTCCACCTTCGAGTAGAGGTCCTGTAGAGTGCCATCGTTTTCCACGACGGCAAATGCCTTGCTGCGCAGGTCGTCTATCTGCTGCTCCACTGGATGTGAATCCGCGTGACGGAAGCCGTCCAGTTCAACGTAACGCTTCCGGACCCTCTGCCAGCGAACTTCTTGGCGGCACTCGATGTACAGCAGCCGGAACTGGGAGGGGAAAGCCTTCGTCAGGCTCTCATGGTCAATTGGGTGGCGCAGCCCGTCCACAGCACAGTCCAGCTGCGGCGGAATCTGCGCAATTAATCGAGCATTCAGTTCCGATTGCATGCCACCCGCCATCACTTCCCATCCAACAATTTGGAGGTGGGCCTTGCTCTCCGGATCTTTGGCTAACCAATCAGAGAGCACCTTGCTGTAACGCACGTAGAAAAATCCATGAGCCGACTTGAGATAATTAGCCACCGAGGTCTTGCCAGCCCCGATATGTCCGGTGACCCCGATAACCAGATGGTTATCCTGCCGCTGCTGGGATGGGTAGCCGTGCATTGACCGGGCATTCTAAACCATCCCTGGTAGGAACCGCATCTAGGCCAGTTAAGTCCAAAATATCCGCGAGCTTTCGATAGTTGATTCGGAGCGACCTGGGCACGATCAGATAGTTCTCAGCCGCATTGCCCAAGGCGATGTAGTCATCGGCCATGTAAAAGATCCCGACCAAGGCTGAAGTGATTGCATCGACCTCGTCGTGGGTGACCTTTTGATGCAGGAACTTGCCCTTGATACCCGCGCGCGCCAATCCCCACTTCAATTCTTCCAGGCTAGACCCTTTCCGGGGAATGCCGAGCAAATCCTGTGCTGCCCCAGGGTAGCTCTCAATCACGTTCAATCCAGCTGCACGCAGCTGCCCTGTAAGGAGCATGCCACGTTTGGTCAGTGATTTCATGCTGGGCAGCAGACACCAGAAAACCGAGATTCCCATCCGCTTGAGCGCTAGTTCACACTTGCGATAAATGGGCCTCCCGCAAGGCTTGTCTGGATCAATCCATCCTTCAGGCAATGACAATGGGGAGTCTATCGAAACCAGGTCAGGCTTGGCGGCGATAGTCTCAGCCAGAAGTTCCTCGTCCGTGCTCAAGCTCTTGGTCGTTGCCATCGCGCCCGTCATTAGCGCCCAGCCGGTGGCGCGCTTGGCGCTGCCCGTCAAATCGATTCCAACCACGGTGGGCGTCCGACTGGTCACCGAACACTTCTCAACTAAATGCGTCACCAGACTGCTTCTGTTACTGGATGGTTCAAGAATGTTCGAGGGTCGCTTGGTGCGAGGCAATGGGCCTACACCCCGAAACACAGGTTTAGCCGTATTCAAGAACTCAGCTGTCTGCCGGGAGAGCCGGTCATAAGCCAGCTCCATAATGGCCTTGAGGTGCACAACATCTTCCGTGTTGTACTGGATTAGCTGCCTCAGCGCGTGTTTATCGCCCCGCAGGTACTTCGCCCACAGGACAGTCGCGTCGTAGCCCGAGAGCTCCTGCACCTCCGAAGGGCGGGAAATTCCAATTCGCGTTTCAATCTCCTTAAGTCCCCCTTTCATGCCCAGTTTGCGCGTTACCCACCGGAGGTCGATGTGCACGGGCGGAAGCACAAGTTCAGGGAATGCTAGTTTTAGGAATCGCAGATCAAAACCGGAACCATTGAACGTGACCACGACAGAATATTTCTGCAGAGCCTTTGGGAGCTCTTGGAGATTGTCGCCATCCAGGAACAACTCGTACTTGCGGCCATCGTAAAGCCCCACCATCGTGATGGTGTCAAACACGGCAGAAAGGCCAGTGGTCTCGATATCGAGATAAACGCACTGATCCGCGAAATGCGGGAAAATGCGCCACGCCTCTCCGAGCACTGAAAGGCGAGCAAAGAAACTGGAGTTCTTGTTCTTGATGGCTTCGCGCGAGCGAGGGATGTAGTCGTCTAGCTTCTGCTGCAGTCTGGTCCCGACTCGACCAAATCTCTTTTCAAACCGGTCAGCGTCGTCCCAGTCGTGAATTCCGTTGGCCCAGAGCTCACGCTCCGTTTGCCGTCCGACCCCAGGAATATGGATGAAGGTTTGCTCCAGCATAGTTCCGCACCTGGGTACCCTTTACATTTCCAACTGAATAGAGTAATTTTACGCCAATTTGGATCTATTTAAATATATTTTCTATTTAATTAGAAAAATGTCAGAACCAAAAAAACGCGGAAGGAAGAAGCGACCTCGCACGACTGCTGAAAAGCTCCTGATTACAGAATTTGCTAGCAAACTGGAAGCAAAACTACAGAGTGGCGGATGGGATGCTGCAAAGATAGCTGACAAACTGAAGATCAGCCCCGCTTCCTTCTACAACTATCGGAATAAAACGAATCTAGCGGGTTACGAGGTTCTCAAACGAGCGCACGACCTTTGGGGCTGGAATTTCGAATATATAGACTTCGGAGAACGCTCTGCCAAAGCACCTTCTGAGACCGAGGCCCCACGCCAATACGTGCTTCCGTTCATCGAGAACGTTCACGAGAGTGATATTCAGGTAATCCGGGCAAAGGCGGTCAAGCCAGACACACTCCTTTTGACCGTTCAGATCAAGTTTGTAAGCTAACGATTTTGCCTCTGCACATTTCCAGGCGGATGCTTAACCGGGTTTTCCAGCAGGCGCAGGCCGGAAGTGTGTAAACCTGCCGCTAATCGCACTTCCACATTGAGTTTCGATTCTTTGAGATGGCACAGACGAGCGTCTTGTCGTTGATCGGGCCGTCCGCCGCCCAATAGTCGCAATGCGTGACGCGGTGAAGGTGTTTCAAGCAAAAACCTATGTTGATGTGAACACTGACAGACTTGTTGCCTTCATCACCGGTCCAGACACATGTTCCCATCTCATCCACTCTACAAAAGAATTTCCAACCGGGTGGAGGCGGAGACCCCAAACCCTGCACCGCGCGCCCACGCAGACTCAGATCCGGTCCGGGCGCTCCCGAAATGTCCCAGTACGTCCCAGGTGCGCAGACCGGCTCCTGCCCGATCTCGCCATTTAGCTCAATTGCGCACGAAGCTGGAGCGCCCTGGGCGGAATGGAGCTGGCTCGCGAGCGGGCGGGGTTTTGGGCATAGACAACGCAGAAAGAAATGGTAGGCACTTGGGGACTCGAACCCCGTACCTCTACCGTCCCAATTTTGTGGTACAAACCCCTAAAACCCCTTGCTTTTCCGCTTTCTGCAGCCGCGAATCAGCCCGACAACAGCCTAGTTTTGGCGACGAATTGGTGACAAGTTTTTACACTTGCTGAAAAGCCGGCTTGCGCATTGACGACCCACACTTCCGTAACGAAAATCCAAGCTAAATCTATGATTCGGATTGCGTAATCGCTTCGTCCGATGCTTTCACATTGCACCGCAGAAAATTGGCACTTCGTTTGCACATGGATGCGAGGTAGTACCTCTATGCAAGGCGAAATAAGAGAACGCTGGTTTGACCTTTGCGCGCAGGCGGCAATCGTCGAAGACCCCGACCGCTTAATAGAGTTGATTCGCGAAATTGACCGTTGGCTTGGCGAAAAAGAGAACCGGCTCCGGCAGCAGCAGAATTCTAAGTTTCAGGGCGCCGCCTAAACCTGAAACACACAAAGCCGGTATAAAATAAGTATCGTCTATACACACCTTCCCGCCGTGCTTGGGCGACGGTTTCTTGTGCAGATGATGAAAG
>WNGL01018821.1_pt1 | contig 11371 bp, 9 predicted proteins | sample 5400591 | NCBI WGS metagenome assembly WNGL01 (sample SAMN13153377, study PRJNA577476) | soil metagenome | isolation source: 80 cm soil or saprolite under Garry oak tree replicate 1 | place: USA:California | collected 2016-06-15
CCGAGCGCTAGCGATCGCGCGTAGGCGGGCGCGGAAGCCGCGACGACCGCGACAACCTTGGTGCGCGCGCCGAGCGCGTCGCGCGCAGCAATCGATCCGCAGATCCCGGATCCCAACCCGATTGGGACGTAGAGCGTGTCGAGACCGGGTACCGCGCGAAGCAATTCGAGCGCATAGGTCGCCACGCCGCGCACCAGCTGCGGATCGAACGAGGGCACCAGATGCCATCCACGTTCACCGGCCACTCGTGCGGCCGCTTCCAGCGAGGCCTGGAAGTCGTGCCCCTCTTCGATCAGCTCGACGCCAAGCGCACGCATCGCCGCGTTCTTGCCCGGGCTGTTGCCGTGCGGGACCACGATCGCCGCCGGAATGCCGTACCGCCGCGCGGCAAAGCCCACGGACTGCCCATGATTCCCGCGTGTTGCAGCAACGACGCCTGTAACGGCCGTCGAGGTGCGACTGAGCGCGTCGAAGTAGACGAGACCGCCGCGGACCTTGAATGCACCCACCAGCGTCTGGTTCTCGTGCTTCACCCAGACGGCTGCCCCGACCCGTTCGTCCAGAAGCGGCCAGCGCTGCTGGGGTGTCGGGGCCATCGCCTGGTACACCACGCTCGCTGCGGATTCCAAATCGGTGAGTGTCACCGTTCGCGCATGGTATCGCCAGTCGTGGACGCGACGTCGACCAATCGGGCGGCGGCCCTTACCCCGAGCCTCGCACCTCGGACCTCGGACCTCTGATATACACTGCGCCCATGAAGAGCGTCCTCGTTGCCGCGACCATCGTCGTTGTATGGCTCGCGCCGCAGCGAGGAGGCAGTTCCACCGTTGCGGCGGAGTCGCTTCGGCGAGGTCTCGCCATGGCCCGCGTCGATCAACGGGCGGGCGGAGGCGGGCAATTCCCGGGCGGCACGAATCCAGACGGGTCGCTGCGGCCCAGTCGTCCCGTCACCGCGTATTTCACGCAGGACGCCTACACCGAGTATTCGATCCTGGAGCCCGGCAGCGGAGCGTTCCGCATCAAGTACATTCCGGAGCAGACCCGCGCCGGTGCGACCGAGCTGGTCAACGCGACGCGGGGCGGCAGCGAAGGGTCGGACGTCGAGGTGTACGACCCGCGGACAGGCAAGCCCCTCAAGTTCACATACGGTCCGGCGGCCAACGATCCCGAGACCCACGAGATCCGCGCGACGCTGCCGATGCCGGTGCCCGAAGGCGGCATCGGCCGCGTGCTGATCTACAAGACGTACAAGGATCCGCGCACCTACATGATGAATGGCAAGGACATCGTGTGGGTGCGCAGCCTCGCCGGCTACCGGCTCGGCGTCATCCTTCCGAAGGGCTTCGCGTTCATCTCGTCGAACGTCGCGGCGCAACTGAGCACGACCGCCGACGGACGCCTGCGGCTGGCGTTCGCCAATCCGAGCGGACAGAGCAATCCCGTCACGATCCACGCCCGGCCGACGCTGGCGACGTTCGCGCCGTCGCCCTTCGACGACATGTTCTTCGACGATATCAGGACGCTCTACGATCTCGACGCTCCCGACACCGGCCGCGTCGCCGTCGAGCAGACGTATAGCGACTATCGCACAGGCGAGAACGCGAAGCTCGATTCGCTGGACTATCTTTCGATCGACGACCTGAAAGTGGTGGATCTCGACACGGCGAAGCCGCTGACTGCTGCCAAGCAGCGCAGCGGCACGTATGTGAAGCTCGACGTGCCGATCGCCGGCGACAAGCAGAGCGCGCACCTGAAGCTCACGGGCACGCTCAAGAGTGCGGGATATCAGCTCGTGAACGGCGAACTCGTGTTCCAGCGAACATTGAAAGGCCTTCGCAACACGGTCGTGCTGCCGAAAGGATGGGAAGTGTCCGGCGTGTCGCAGTCGGCGACGATCGGCACGGACCGCAACGGCCGCGCCTTCGTCGCGCTGATCAATCTGAACTCCGAGAATAGTTACAAGGTGACGATCCGGGGGAAAAGAAGCGTGTAGATTGTTTCATCTCCGCAAGCGGTACCTCGACGTCGTGACGGATCAGGTGATCCTCGCGGGCATCGCGCGATTCGTCGAGGAGTCTTCCGCGCCGAACCGCAGACGCCGTTTGTCGCGGGCCTGCACAGCTACCAGTGGATCGCCGTCGCATCGCTCCTGATAGGAATCGTCTGCACCATGATCCGGACGGCGCCCGCGACGATTGGGTCGCTCTGCCGGGCGCGCGGCTCGTCCCCTACTGTAGCCTGAGCCGCTCAGCCTGCGGTTTTCGCCTTTCCGGACAGCGGCCCGGAACGGCCCAGGAGGCGGTATGTACAAGGAGCGGGGGATCATCGCGCTCTCACTCGCGACCGAGCGCGACCGCGAGGCGATCTACGCGGTCCGCCATCAGGTTTACGCCCGTGAGCTCGGCCAGCACACCGCGAACGCTGACGGCCGGCTGACGGATGCGCTGGACGCCGTCAACGTCTATCTCGTGGCGAAGGTCCGCGGAACTATCGTCGGATTCATCTCGATTACGCCTCCCGGCGAGGCGGGCTATTCCATCGACAAATATTTCGCACGCGACCAGGTCGCGCTGCCGTTCGATCGAGGGCTCTATGAAGTTCGTCTCCTGACGGTCACGCGGCCCCACCGCGGCGCGCAGCTCGCGCTGCTGTTGATGTACGGCGCGCTTCGCTATCTCGATTCGGCCGGCGCCAGAACCGTCGTTGCGATTGGCCGGCTCGACCTGCTCGACATGTACAAACGCGCAGGGCTGACACCGCTCGGCCTGCGCGCGAAATCAGGCAGGGTGGTCTATGAGTTGATCGCCGCGAACATGTGCGACCTACGCGCGCGCGCATCCCTCTCTCGAGAGATCCTGACCCGCCTCGAACGGGTCGTCGACTGGCAGGTCGACGGAGTGCGGTTCCATTTCAATGACGGCTGTTACCACGGCGGGGCGTTCTTCGACGCCATCGGCGACGAATTCGATACGCTGGACAGGCAGGAAGGCGTCATCAGCGCGGATGTCCTCGACGCCTGGTTCGATCCGGCCCCGGCGGTCGTCGACAAGGTGGCGAAGTATCTGCCATTCGCGCTCAAGACCTCGCCGCCCACGGACTGTAAGGGCATGCGGCGGGCGATCGCCCGCGCGCGCGGCGTGGCGGAGGAATCGATTCTGCCGGGCGCCGGATCCTCGGATCTGATTTTTGCTGGGCTGCGGCACTGGATCACGCCGGCATCGCACGTGCTGATTCTCGACCCGATGTACGCCGAGTACGCGCACGTGCTCGAAGCGGCGATCGGGACACGCGTCGACCGGCTCCAGCTTCCCAGGGCTCGCAGCTACGACGTCGACGTCGACGAACTGGCCGCGCGTGTGACGCAGGGCTACGACTGGGTCGTGCTCGTGAATCCGAACAGCCCGACCGGCCGTCACGTTCCGCGCGTGGAACTGGAGCGCGTACTGTCGAACGCGCCGTCGAGCACCCGATGGTGGATCGACGAAACCTACGTGGAGTACGCAGGTCCAGGACAATCGCTCGAGGCCTACGCTTCAGCCTCGACCAACGCGATCGTTTGCAAGTCGATGTCGAAGGTTTACGCGTTGTCAGGCGTGAGGGCGGCCTATCTGTGCGGCCCGAGGCAGATGATGGAAGAACTGAGACCTCAGTGTCCGCCGTGGTCGGTCAGCCTGCCGGGGCAGATCGCCGCGTGCGAGGCCTTGCAGAACATTCCGTACTACCGCAGCCGCTGGGCAGAGACGCACCGGCTGCGCGAAGCGCTGTCCGCGATGTTGCGCCGTGTTGGCTGGGACGTCGTGCCTGGCTGCGCCAACTTTCTTCTCTGCCACCTTCCCGTCACGCAGCCGGAGGCCGCGGCGCTGGTGGCGGCCTGCCGCAAGCACCGTCTCTATCCCGCGCCTGAAGACCCAGCCGCCGAGCGGCCCCAGCCACTTCAGCACGTGATACATGTAGCCGAGATCGGTGATCTCGATCAGATTGCCGTCGAGATCCTTGACGAAGAACAGCCAGTGCCCTCTCGGCGACTGCTCCGGCGGGCTGACGATCTCCACGCCCTTGCTCACCAGATAGTCGTGCCACTTCCGGATGCCGCGCACGTTGAGGCAGATGTGGGTGGCGCCCAGGCGATTCCACACCACCGGCAGCGCGGGCTGCTTCGGCTCGAACTGGAAGATCTCGATGACCGCGCCCCCGGGGATCCGGATCCAGCCGATCTTGCAGGTGGCGCCTGGCGCATCCACGCCGAAGAATCCACGGACGCGATCAGCCGGCGCGTCCGACACGCCGACGAGCGGCGCACGGAAGACGTCCCAGTAGAAGCGCACCGCCCTGTTGAAGTCCGAGACGGTGATGCCGCTATGGCTGAAGGATCGCGCTCTCACAGCGTCTCCTTTATGTGATCGGCGACCCTGAGCGCCTGCGCGATGATCGTCAGGCCGGGATTCACCGCGGCGGACGAGGGGAAGAAGGACGCGTCAACGACGAACAGGTTCTCCACGTCGTGCGCGCGGCAGAACGGGTCGAGCACGGAGGTCCTCGGATCGACGCCGAAGACCAGCGTGCCGCACTGATGTGTCGTGTTGCGCGCGCCGTGCGAGTGCGTCATCACGATCCAGAACCCGAGCCGCCGGAGGATCCGCGTCGTTTCCTTCACCAGCCGTCTATGCGGGGCCACATTGTTCGGTCGGTACTCCAGCCGGATGCGTCCGCCTGCGTCGAGGGTGACCCGGTTCCGTTCGTCCGGCAGATCCTCCGACATCGCCAGCCAGTCCACGCCACGCGAGACCCACGCCTCGTACGCCCACAGCGGAATCCACGGGACGACGGTCTGAGCCATGACGCCGTGGGTGCGTCCCTGCGACTGGATGTGTCCGAGCGGAAACGGTGTGTCGGGACCACGCAGATAGAAATCGTTGATCGCCACGGTCTTCTGAAACACCGTCGAGTTCTTCCGAAACGGATGAAACCCCTGCATCATCGTCGCGAGGTGCGCCATGTAGCGGCGCCCGACGAGACCCGATGAATTCGCCAGCCCGGCCGGATGGTGGTCGCTTGCGGATTGGAGCAGCAGCACCGCGGAATTGACCGCGCCGCACGCCACGATGAACGTCGATGCGCCGACGGTGATAACCCCGCCATTCCGTTCGACCTCTGCGGCGACGACCTTCGCGCCCGTGGAGTCGGTGACGAGACGTCTGGCGCACGCATTCGTCCACAGCGTGACGTTGTCATGCGCGATTGCGGGCTCGATGCCGCAGACATCGGCCTCGCTCTTCGCGTGGAGCTTGCACGCAAACGAGTTGCACGTGTTGCAGAGCACGCAGCCGTCACGGATTCCCAGCGGCAGCGGTGAGGGATGGAGCCCCTGGTGCTGCAGTCGCTCGACGATCGCCGCCATGCCGTCGGCGTGCGGAACGGGATCGTACGGAAACGGTCCGCGCGCCGGTTCGGTCGGGTCGACTCCCGCCTGCCCGTGGACGTCGTACATGCGCTCTGCGCGATCGTAGTACGCCTCGAGCGTGTCGTAGTCGATCGGCCACGCCGGCGAGACGCCGCCCGCGTGTTCCACCGCCTGGAAGTCCTCTCGGCGCAGACGATACAGCACGCTGCCCCAGAACTTCGTGTTGCCGCCGACGTTGTAGTGGGTGTACGGACGGAATTCGCGGCCCTCGGCGTCGATCCAGCGGTCCTTCGTCTGGTAGCGGAGGTCCTTCCAGACCGCCTCAGGGCTCCAGTTCTCGTCCTCCTGCGGAACGAAGTCGCCGCGTTCGATGACGAGGATCCTGGCGGCGCTGTCGGCGAGCGCGCGCGTGATCGTGCCGCCGCCCGCGCCCGTGCCGATGATGATGATATCGAAGTGTGCGTTCACTGCCCGATGGTTGCGTAAACCTGATCCATGAGCCGCTGATCCTCGATCGCGCGCTCGAGGCTCATTTCGGGGGCGGCTCCCGTCCGGATCGATCGAAGCCAGTCGCGGTACATCGCCTGATACCCGCGGACGTCCCTCACGCCGGGCACGAGAATCCGCGGCAATCCGGCGCCGCGCGCGACGATGTACAGGCCGTTTGATTCAAAGGTAATACTGCCCTTCCGCCCGAAAATCCTGGACTGCCGGAGTCCTCTGAGCAGCGAGGGAATCTCGCGCGAGTAGTAGAGCGAGCCCGCGGCGCCGTTGTCGTACTGAAACGCGACCATCATGCTCTTGGCGCGCCGATCGGGGCCCCCGGCCGACGGCGCGGGCCGGAAGCCGGTGATCCGCCTGATCGTCGGACCGAGACTTCCCGCCAGATGCAGCCAGTGAATCCCCTCTTCGAAAAACGCGTCGCCCCCCGCCATCGTCTCGTCGTTGCGCCAGTCGTCGGCCGTCTTCAGGCGCTTCGCTATCGTCACGAAATGCGCGAACAGCATCTCGCCGATGACGCCGTGCGCCAACAGACGCCGCAATTGCACCGCCAGCGGCTTGTAATGATCGTTCTCGCCGACGAGCACGACGCGCCGCGCGCGATCTCTCGAGTCGACAACGGCGCGGTAATCCTGCATGGTGGGAAACGCGGGTTTCTCGACCAGCACGTGCTTTCCCGCGTCCAGCGCGCGCACCGCCAGCTCGCGATGAAACCGCGGCGGGACGGCGATCACAACGGCGTCGATCCGCGGATCGTCAATCGCCGAGGCGTAATCGCCGTACGACCCGGCGCCGCCATAGCGCCGGCAATAGTCTTCCGCCTTCGCGCGATCGCGGCTGGCGTACGAGCGCACGAACTCCGCGCCGAGACGGGGGAGGTGGCGGCTGTGGACGCGGGTGATAAAGCCGCAGCCCAGAAAGGCTATGCGCAGCGGTTCCGGCATGGAGGATCACTCCATCATACCGGGTGGACGCGCCGATTTCGCATACACTGAGGCTTCCGTCGGATGCCATCCATGCTGATCGAGGTCACCGGTCTCCGCAAGCGCTTCGGCGACGTCGAGGCCTTGCGCGGCGTGAGCTTCCGCGTGGCCGCCGGGGAGATCTACGGTCTGCTCGGGCCCAATGGGGCGGGCAAGTCCACCACTATCAACATCCTCTGCGGGCTGCTCCGGCCCGACGGCGGCGAGGCGCGCCTCAACGGCATCGACGTCGTCCGCGACCCCGTCGGCGCCCGGCGCGTGCTGGGCGTCGTCCCGCAGGAAGTCGCGCTCTATTCCGACATGTCCGCACGCGAGAACCTCGCGTTCTTCGGACGCCTCTATGGCCTGCGCGGCGCGGACCTGCGCTCGCGGATCGATCGCGTGCTTGGACAGGTGAACCTCGCGGATCGCGCGAAGGAGCCGATCGAGCGCTATTCCGGCGGCATGCTGCGCCGCCTGAACATCTCCGCCGGGATATTGCACGGTCCGGCAATCGTGCTGCTCGACGAGCCGACCGTCGGCCTCGATCCGCAGTCGCGCGCGGCGATTCTCGATCTCGTCCGCACCATCGCGGCCGACGCCGCCGTCGTCTACACGACGCACTATCTCGACGAAGCGGAGCGGCTGTGCGATCGGCTGGCGATCATCGACCATGGGGCGGTGCTCGCGGAAGGCACGCTCGGCGATCTGCGCCAGGCGGCGGGCGAACGCGAGATCGTCGCGCTGCGCGGAGTCTTCCAGAGCGAAGCCGTGCCCGCGGCGCTTGGCATGTCACCCGACGTGCAGATCCTCAAGTGCACGGCGGACGAGCTCCTGTTCAGCGTCCGCAGCGCGGAGCGCGAGCTGTCGGGACTGATGGCGATTGCGGGGGGACTGGGCACCGTGCGCGAAGTCGCCATCAAGCAGCCGAGCCTCGAGAACCTGTTCATCAAGCTGACGGGCCGCGCCCTCAGGGAGTAAGCGCGTGCCGGCCTTCATCATCGCGCGTTACCATCTGCTGCGGGTATTCAGGAATCCGGGGCTCATCCTGATTCTGCTCGCGATCCCGGTGACGCTCGCCGTCATCGAGTACGCGGCGTTCGGCCCGACCGTCGCGTCCGGGAAGCTGCCGCCGATCAAAGTCCTCCTGCTCGACGAGGACACGTCCTTCGCGTCCGCGCTCGTTCCGCAGATGTTCACGGGCGGTGGACCCCTGAAAGACATGTTCGAAACCGCCGCCGTACCCGACCGCGCCGCAGCGCGCGAGCTGTTCCAGAAAAACGACGCCTCGGCGCTGATCGTGGTCCCGCGGGGCTTTCAGGACGCGCTGCTGGCAGGAACCCGCGCCGAGCTGCAGTTCGCGCCCAATCCTCTGCAGACGTTTTCTCCCGAGATCGCGGCGGCGGTGCTCGACATGACGACCACGATCGGGAACGGCATCTACGGCCAGGCCGCGGCACCGCTCCAGCGAATCAATGCGGCGCGCACCGCCGGCCAGCCGCTGTCGTCGGACGACGTCGCGGAGATTTCGCGTGGGTTCTTCGAGGCGGGCCAGCGCCTGAACGGACTCAAGGCCGTGGGCAATCTCACAGTGACGGCCGTGCGCCCGACCGGCGAGCGGGAAGGCCCGGGCGCGAATCCGAAAGCGTTCTTCGCGTTCATCTTTCCCGGGCTCGTGATCTTCGGGGTGATGTTCATCAGCCAGTCGCTGGCGCTGCGGCTGATGCGCGATCGGGTCCGCGGCGTCGAGCGCCGCCTGAGCGTGACGCCCATCTCCCAGGCCTCGCAGATTGCCGGGTCGTTCCTGTTCATGGCGGCCGGCCTGGTCGTGATTCTGGCGGTGCTCATGGCGGTTGGCGCGATCGTCTTTCGCATCGAGCTGAGGAACCCTGTCGCGCTCCTCGGGTTTGCCGCCGGTTTCGCGATCTTCGCCTCGGCGCTGCACCTGATGATCATCGCGATCGCGCGCAACGAACGCAGCGCGTCGTTCATGGGCAGCGGGCTCATCATGCTGCTGTCGCTGCTCGGCGGCACGTTCTTCCCGGCGGAGATCATGCCGCCGTTCCTGCGCAGCGTCGCGTTCGTCATGCCGAATGGCGCTGCGCAGCAGGGCTTCGTCGAGGTGCTCGCACACGGCCGCACGCTCGCCGACGTGTCCGCGCGCATGCTGACCACGTGGGGCTGGGCGATTGGCACGCTGGCAATCGCGGTCTTTGCCACCGAACGAAAGGCAGGACGCGCATGAGCGCGCTCGTCATCGCGCTCAACGGCCTGCGCCTCACGTTCCGCAGCCGGGAATCCGTGTTCTGGATCTTCATCGGCCCCCTGATGATGGCGACGTTCTTCGGGATCGTGTTCAAACCGCAGCCGCCGGCGAAGGTGCGGATGGACGTCGTCAATCTGGACGTCTCGGACGCCATCGCGTCCGGCATCACCGGCTCGCTCCAGAAGGACGGCATCGTCGTGACTCGCGTGACGGCTGTGACGCCGGAACGGGCGACGCTCGTGGTTCCGGTGGGCGCGGCGGCGGCAATGGCCGCGGGCCGGAAGCTGGATCTCGCGCTGCACGCGGGCGCCGAAGAAACGCGCGGCGAGGCGAACCTGCGCTTCAAGATCTTCAAAGCGCTCGTCTCATCGGCGCTCGGGGTGAAGTCGACCGACCCCGCCGGCCCGCTTGCGATCGTGAAGGCGGACGTTGGCGTCAGCGCGCAGCCGGTGACCGCCGGCTTCCAGCGATCCGTCCCGAGCTACATGGTGATGTTCGTGTTCCTGAACCTGCTGGTGTCGGGTGCGGGGATTGCGGAGGAGCGAAAGCTCGGACTGTTGCGGCGGCTTGGCATGGCGCCGATCCCGCGGCACGCGATCGTGCTCGGAAAGCTGCTCAGCCGGTTCTTCATCGGCTGGATTCAGATCGCGTGGATGCTGACGGTCGGCCGCCTGCTGTTCCATATCCAGTGGGCGCAGCACGGCTGGGTCCTCTTCGGCTTCCTCAGCCTCTTCGCTCTCGCCTGTGCGTCGCTCGGCATCTTCTTCGGGACCCTGTTCCGGGATCCCGATAAGTGCAGAGGACTGGCGGTGTGGACGGCGATCCTGCTGGCGCCGCTCGGAGGGTTGTGGTGGCCGATTGAGATCGTCGGCCCCACGCTCAAGCGCGTGTCACACCTCGTGCCGACCGGCTGGGCGATGGAGCCCGTGAACGCGATGCTTGCGTTCGACGCGGGCGCGCGCGAGGCTCTGCCCTTCGCGGCCGCATTCCTGGCGCTCTTTGCCGTGACGTTCGTGCTCGCGTCGCGGCGGCTCGACCCGATGTGACTAGGAAACTCTGACGCTCTCGGCCCGCGGACCTTTTGGGCCCTGGCCTTTTTCGAACGTCACTGCCTGCCCCTCGCGCAGCTCATCGAAGCGCGTGCCCTGGCACGCCGAGTTGTGGAAGAAGTACTCGTTGCCGTCGTCCGCGAGAATGAAACCAAAGCCCTTCTCGCTCACCAGTCGCTTGATCTTGCCGTTCGTCGCCATTGCGGTCCTTCCAGACGTTGTCGAGCCGCGCAGCCGCGCGGTGTGTCGAAGTAGCGGATCAGTATATGCGACGAGGGTGCGACCAGGACGGGTTTCTTTACACGGCACGAAATCGAGGTTTTTGAAGCCGGCCGAGCCGGATCGGTCCCGGCCCACCTTAGCAGCCCGTGGTGAAAGTCTGGCTGCATCCCACGGGCGAGGCATCCCCGGGGGCCGCGTTGCTCCTCCCTCAAATACAGCCCGGTATTCTCGGTCGTCGCGCCTTGCCCGCGGGGCGCTTCGCCCGTCTCGGTGCGACGCCAGCCTTTCACCACGGGCTGCTAGCCTTTGACCCGGAATCCCCTATTGCGGAGAAACTCCCGCACCCGATCCCGCAGGTCCCCCTGCAGCTCGACCCCGTCCTCGGTTGAGGTCCCCCCGGTGCCGCACGCTCGCTTGAGCTCCTGGGCGAGCTCCCTCAGGAACGCGGAGTTATTGGGGAGGCCGAACACTACGGTGACGGTTTTCCCGCCGCGCCCGGTCTTTTCCATCCTCAGTTTGGCGACCGGACGATCCGGCACGGGCTCGCTCGACGCCTGACCGCAGCGGCATCCGCGCTCCGGCTGTCCGCACCCGCGGCAGATCCGTCCGGCCGCCGAGGAATACACGATACGGGCGTTCCGATCCTTCTCGCGCACCTGTTGATGCTACCAACCAGGAGGACTGATCGCCCGCTGCTACCGCTTGTTGCGGGGATCGTCCGACGGATTCACGTATTTGAAATCGATCGGGCCGACGCCATAGAGCACGATCATGGTCTCCTGCGCGCCGGTGTACGCGAAGTGGTTCATGTTCGCCGGCATCAGCGCGTATCCTCCGGCGGCGAGTGTCTTGTTGGCCGCCGCGCCCTTCACCAGCGTATCGCCCATCCCGAGCGTCAGCGCGCCCGAGGTGACGACGACGTTTTCATCCCCAGGATGAGAGTGCGCCGGGATTGCGTAATGGGCGGGGA
>WNGL01009365.1_pt1 | contig 11369 bp, 9 predicted proteins | sample 5400591 | NCBI WGS metagenome assembly WNGL01 (sample SAMN13153377, study PRJNA577476) | soil metagenome | isolation source: 80 cm soil or saprolite under Garry oak tree replicate 1 | place: USA:California | collected 2016-06-15
AACGACACGCCCGTCGGCGTCGCCGCCGCGGCGAGCCGCGCCGCGCTCCGCACCGCCGCCGCGCCGGCCTCGATGATGACCTCGATGGCGCCCTCGCTGGTCGGCATCAAGCTCATCGCCGTGTACGTCGCCGAGGACGTCGACCCGGCGACGCAGGACAACATCGGCAACACCTCGATGATCTGGCTCAACGCCCAGTGCCAGGAGGACATCTCGGCCTGCAACGTCTCGGGGGCGGCCGGGACGTACGCGCACCACGTCACCGACTTCTTCGACTTCGCCCAGGGCACGGAGGCCGTGAACGCCGCGCTGAACTCGCAGGGCCGCGCCGTGGATCCTGGCACGTACCGCTACGTGCGGATGGAGTTCTGCAAGATGGACCCGGGCACCGCGCTCACCGAGCCCAACTTCTCCTGGCAGGCGCCGACGATGGCGCAGCCGCGGAGCTTCAGCGTCGGCATCTGCGGGGTGACGAGCAAGGCGTTCGCGACGCCGCTCATCCTCAAGGCCGGCGATGCGGTCTCGGTGACGGTCGCCTACGACCTGACCCAGTCGGTGGTGAGCGGCGCCCCCAGCAGCCCCGGCGGCGTCTGCTTCGGCGCCGGCGCCGAGCAGGTCTGCTACATGGACTGCGTCGACGATGCGGCCGGCGGCACGCGCACCTGCTTCAACCCGCCGGAGTTCACCCCCAGCGCGTCCGCCGGCCTGTAGGCGCGAGGAGCAGTCGCCCGCTTACCCCGCAGAGATGCGAACGGCCGCAGCAGGTCGCCGCGGCCGTTCACATCCTCGCTACGCGCGGGCTACTCCACGGTCGCCTTGGCGGTGTCCCTCAAGTTGGCCTTGTGAACCCGGATGGTCGCCGTACCGGCCGACGAGCCCGTGACGAGGCCGCCCCTCGACACCCAGGCGACGCGCTTGGAGACGCTGCGCCAGATGCACTGCCGCGTGATGTCGAGCGTGCTGCCGTCGTCGAAGGTGCCGAGCACCGTGAGCTGCTGTGTCCCACCGACGGTGATCGTGAAGGCCTGCGGCGTCACCGCCAGCGACACCAGGTGCGCGTTCGACACGGTAAGCCCGGCCGAGGCCTGGAAGCCCGAGAGCATCGCCTGGACGTTGGTCGTCCCTGCGGAGATCCCCGTCGCGAGGCCCTGCGTGGGCGACGCGGTCGAGACGGTCGCGACCGCCGGGTTCGAGGACGACCAGGTCGCTTCCTTCGTCACGTCGAACGTGCTGCCGTCGCTATAGGTGCCGGTGGCGATGAACTGCGCCTTGTAGCCGGCCGCGACCGTCAACGGCCCGGTCACGGCGATCGAGTCCAAGGTCGCATTGGAGACGATCACGTTGACATCGGCGCTGGCGGTGGCGGCTGCCACGACCACCGTCGCGGTGACCGTCGCGTTCCCGGGCGCGAGCGCGGACAGGAGTCCGAAGCTGTCGACGGAGGCGATCGTCCCGGCCGACGACGTCCACGTGGCCATCGCCGTGAGGTCCTGCGTCGTCGTGTCGTCGAACGTCCCGGTGACCACGAGCTGCTGGGAGAGCCCGGCAGGGAGCGCGACCCCCGACGGCGCGACCGCGATCGACTGCAGCGTGGCATCCGTCACCGTGACGGTGGCCCAGTCCGAGATGATTCCGAGGGTCGCCGTGATCGTGGCCGTGCCGACCGCGACGCCCTTGGCGACGCCGTTCGAGACCTCGACGCCCGCCGAGTCGGAGGACCAGGTGACGAGCTCCGTCAGGTCCACCGACGACTCGTCGGAGTAGTAGCCCATGGCCTGCAGCGCCGCGGTCGTCCCCAGCGCGATGGTGTTCAGGTTCGGCACGACGTCGATGGAGACCAGGGTCGCAGCGGTGACGTCGAAGGTAGTCGTCGCGCTGATCGCTCCGCTGACAGCCCCGACCTCGGTCTGCCCCGCCGCGAGAGGGTGCAGCACGCCCGCCGTCGAGATCGTCGCCTTGTCGAGCTGGGAGGACGTCCAGGTCACGCTGGCCGTGAGGTCCTGCTCGGAGCCGTCCGAGTAGATGCCCGTCGCGGTGAAGGCGACGTCGACGCCGACCGGCCCGGAGTCAGCGCTGGGCGTGAGCGAGAGCGAGAGGAGGCTCGGCTCCGTGACGGTGCCAGCATCGGTGCCAGTCCCGGCGTCGGTACCTGCGTCCGTACCTGCATCGGTGCCGGTGTTGCTGGCGGTGCCGCTGGTGTCGACGCCAGTGCCGCCGCCACCCGAGCTGTCACCCACCGTGTTGCCACCGCTTCCACCGGCCTTGGGATGATTGCCACCGCACGCCGCGAGCGAGAACAGCAGCACCGCAAAGACGATCCGGTTCGAACGCGTCATGTCCACTTGTCTCCCTGGCCGTGAAGGATCGTTCGCAACATTGAGCCAGGAGTGAAGTAAGTCATGCCCCGCACCTGAACGACATTGACTACAGAGACGCACAGTTGGGTGCAATTGGCCGAGCCGGCGGGTGGCGGCGCACCCCCCGTCGATATCGCCGGCCCATGGGCTCGAATGCTGGCCCGCTTGAACGGCAACGCTGCCGGCCCGCATGATCAGCTGGGTAGGCTCGAGGAACGGCGGCGAGGGTCAACGACGCCCCACCCCCGCTTTTCCCTGCGCGAGCTCGTTGATGTCGCGGGCCTCCAGCACCGATCTCGGCGCTCGGCGCTTCGCGACGGCGAGCATCGCTCGCCCGACCCGCTCGGTCGTCGTCACCTGGTTCGGGAGGATCGCGTTGAGCACCGGGAACAAGAGCGACAGGATCGGTATGAGCGCGCGGTAGAGCTTCGTACGCGAGGTGATGCCGTGGAGCGGCTGGATGAAGCCGGGCCGGAACATGTACGCGGACGCGAACGGCAGGCGCAGCAGCGCATTCTCGGTCTCGCCCTTCACGCGCGCCCACATCGAGCGCCCGCGCTCGGTGCTATCCGTGCCGGCTCCCGAGACGTACACGAAGGTCATCCCGGGATTGCAGGCCACCAGCACGCGCGCGACCGCCAAGGTGAGGTCGCAGGTGACGCGGCGGTATTCGCTCTCCGCTAGGCCGACCGAGGAGACCCCGAGGCAGAAGAAGCACGCGTTGCACGTGGCCAGCTCGCCTTCGAGGCCAGAGAGATCCCCTGGATCGGCCCTGACGATCTCTCGGAGCTTCGCGTGCTGCTGACCGGTCGCGCTGCGCCCGATCGCGAGAACCCGCTCGACGTCCGGATCGAGCAGGCACTCGCGGAGCACGCCCTGCCCGACCATCCCGGTCGCCCCGAAGAGAACGATCTTCATGTGGTCCTGCCTCCCCTGGTCAGGTCCACCATCCTCTCACGGCGGAGGGACCGCAGCGCGGCAGCGAAGCCCTACCGTCAGAAGGCGAGCCGCAGCTCGAGGCGCGGGGCCAGCAGGACGCCGGCCTCGAGCTCGTGGGAGCTGGCGGCCGGGAAGCCCGGAGACTGCTGCCGGCTCTGCTGCCACGAGAGGACGGCGACCGGAGTCGCTACCCGCAGGGAGATGCCCGCAGTGAGCTCGCGTTCCAGCGCGAGGCCCACGTGAGCACCGGCGAGCCAGGTGGACGCGCTCTGCGCCTGTGTCGCGGCACCATTGTCCAGGGTGGCGTCGATGGAGGCGTAGCCCACCTCGGCGAGCGCGAGCACCGAGACCTCCACCGGAGTGCCGCGGGCCGTGACGACGTGACGCACGCCGCAGTCGGCGGCCAGCTGGCGCTGGTCCAGGCGGGAGTACGCGTACGTGACGAGGCCGGGGACCGCGTCCCTGCGACTGCTGGTGACGAAGCCGTCTAGGCCGAGGACGAGCCAGGTGCGCTCGGAGAGGCGCCGCTCCAATGAGGCATTGGCGCTCGGAACCGAGCTGACGAGCCCCGAGCTGAGGAGCCCCAGGCCTGACATGCCGGAGGAGACGACGAAGCCGGTGGAGACCCCTGCACCCAGGGACCACTGTGCCGTCGCCGGCGCGGGCGGCCCGGAGCCGTCCGCCTGGGCGAGGGTCGAGAGGGGAATGGCGAGCAGTAACGTAGCGACGATGCGCATGGTGAGGGCCCCTCGCGGTGTACACTGTATGTGTACCGGCAGTATACACTGCGCTTGGCACCAGGCAGCTGCGCCTTGTCCCGCGTCAGGACAATGTGGCAGGGCGCGACCTACGGCGGGACGCTGCCGAGATCCTCCGCCTCGGCGCCTTGCTCGCGCGCTGGGCGCGCGTAGTTCTGCATGCCCCCGAAGTCGAGGACGACGCACGCGTCGCGGCCCACGGTCCAGGCGTCGTGGCCAGGAGGGATGACGGCGTAGTCGCCGGGGCCGATGTCGGTCTCCTCGCCGTCGTCCATCACGAGGTGCATCCGCCCGGACAGCACGTACGCCGAGTGCGCGACCTGGCAGCTGCTCGTCCCCGCGATGGGCTTCACGTCCACCGACCACTTCCAGCCGGACTCGAAGACTCCGCGCCCGACGGCGCCGTCCCCGATCTTCAGGATGTCGGCGTGCCCATGCGCCTTGAATGGGCGCGTCTCGTCGGCGGCCGAGAACTTCTTCACGATCAGCTTGGCCATGTGATGATCCTCCTCGCGCCCACATAGCGCGTGCGCCGGAACTGCCACCACGGATTGGCGGGGAGGGTCTCGTCCCTCCGGCCGCACGGCGCGTCGGCCGCAGGGCGGGGAACCAGGGGGCCTCGCTCGCCGGAAAGGCGCTCCCAGTTGCGCGGGCGGCTCGCCCCAGCGCGGAAGACGCTCGAGAAGGGACGAGCGGACGCTCGCCGTACAAATGAGAGGCGGCGCGAGCCCGGCTCAGAGAGCACGGGACCGCGCCGCCGAATCCTACGACACGTTCAGTTACGTCGCAGCCGCTGCCCCAGCGGCCGGGTCACTGCGCGGCGTACACCTCGAGCTCGGTGAGAATGACCGGGGCCGCCATGCCGGTGTAGTCGGTGCTGCAGAGGGGCGATCCGCTCCCCACCCGGCACACGTAGGTGTAGCCGAGGGCCGCGGTGGCCGAGTCCTTCAGGTTTGTCCTGAAGTCGTTCCCAGCGCCGAACGCGGGCCCGAGGAACGGGGAGTCGTACAGTGCCGACAACGACGACGAGGGGGTCACGAGGCTGTGCTGGAACGAGTTCGTGAGCGAGAACAGGAACGCGGAGGGATCGTCCTTCCAGGTGGCCGCCGTCGAGCCCCACGGCCGCCCCGCGTACCCGCCGAAGAGCGCGCCCGCCGTGCTCTTTGCGACGAAGAACGTGCGAGCGCGCCCGTCGCACCGGCTGTGGAACGCGGCGAGGCCGGGGTTGGACGTCGGGAACGAGAAACCTCCGTTGTCGCGGGTCGCCTTGTAGCAGAGCGTCCATGCCGTGTCGGAGGACAGCTTCGCCCAGCCGTTGATCTTCTGGATCGCGGCCGCGTCCACGAGGAGCGGCGCACCCGGCGGCTCGCTGCACACGTACGCGGTTCCGCTCTCGGCATTGACGGCGACGCCGCCGTTCGGGCAGTTCGCGTTGCCGATCGCGAGCTGCGTCAGCGTGACGGACTGGCCGGCGGGACCGGTCGCGCCGTCCAGCCCCGGGAGACCGGCGGCCCCTGTGTCACCCTTGGGCCCCTGCGGACCGATGGGCCCGGCCGCGCCCTGCGGGCCGATCACGCCAGTCGCACCGATCGCACCCGCCGCGCCTGCTGGACCTGCTGGACCCTGCATGCCCGGGAGTCCATCGACACCGCTCGGTCCCATCGGGCCCGGGATGCCCATCGGTCCCATCGGGCCCGTCGTTCCTGCCGGCCCGACCGCACCCGTCGATCCGATTGGCCCCATCGGCCCCATCGGACCGGTCGGCCCCTGTGGCCCCATCCAACCGGTTGGCCCCATCGCTCCCACCGGCCCGGGCAGGCCCATGAGGCCCATCGGGCCCTGGATGCCTTGCGGTCCCGGGGCACCGTTGCACACGTAGGTCGCCGTGCCGTCGACGGTGAGCTGCGTGCCACCCTGCGGGCAGTTGGCATCGCCGACGGGAAGCTCGAGGGCGACGATCGAAGATACGTAGTGCTGCGCATTGACCGTGCTGGTCGTGCTGAGCGAGCTCTTCTGACTCCAGGAGACCTGCCTCTCCTCCTTCCGGCACGCCCCGCCGCCGACAGGATCGATGAGTCGGAGGCGCCCATCGTGCGGGAGAAAACACCCCGTGTATGTGCCGTCCGACGATGGGACGGCCGCGAGCGCGAGCGAGGGTACGAGCGCTGCTACCAGGAGAAGGTGCATGAGGTCCTCCATGAACAGGTGCCGAGCGTGGGAGCAATCGAACGCTACTCGCCGTGAGCGCAGAGGAACAGGAGTTCCGTCAATGAACCGCAGGGGACGTCAACCGACGGTAACTGCGCCGGAAATTGAGCGAGGGAAAGGTGCGAGCAATGCTCACCGCCCATGGGTGCCGTGCACGGAGTGCCTGTGACTCTGCGTAACAGACCCACCTCGGCCGACATCCGCGCACCGCAGGGGGGCGCGGGCGCGAGTCCGCCTGGAGGAGTGTCGAAGCCGGCGAGCGCGACGGGCGGAGAGTCTTCAGCGTCGTCGGTCGCCGAGGAGACGCAGCAGGGCGAGGAACAAGTTCACGAAGTCGAGGTACAGGGCGAGCGCGCCATTCACCGGCATCGCCGCTGCGCCTCCGCCCGCGCGAGCGAGCGCTCGCAGCTTCTGCGTGTCGTAAGCCGCGAGGCCGGTGAACACCACGACCGCCGCGCACGAGATCACGAAGGACATCATTCCCGAGTGCAGGAAGACGTTCACCACGCTCGCGATGACGACCCCCAGCAGCCCCATCATGAGGAAGCTGCCCCAGCTCGACAGATCCCGGCGCGTCACCGTGGCGAACACGCTCATCGCCCCGAACGTCCCGGCGGTGGTGACGAACGCGAGGGCGACCGAGCTCCCCGTGTACATGAGGAGCACAACCGAGAGCGTCGCGCCATTCAGCGCCGAATAGAGCAGGAAGAGCCCGCCCGCGCTCGTGGCGGAGAGCCGGTGGGCCGCCGCCGAGATGCCGATGACCAGACCGAACTCGGCGATGACGAGGCCGAAGAAGACGAGCCGGTTCCCGATCACGAGGCGCAGCGCCGCCTCCGAGCTCGCGACGGAGTACGCGACCACTGCCGTCACGGCGAGACCGAGCGTCATCCATCGGTACACGGCCGTCATGAAGCGGCGCTCGACGTCGGAGGTGCCGCGGACGAGGACCTGGTCGCGGGCGGCGACGCGGGCAGAAGAATCGAAGGGCATGGGGCGCTTCTTAGCAGAAGCGGCTCCTCCGCGGCGGCATCACCCCGGCGGTCGGGCCGGAGCGCGTCGCAGCTAGCGCTCGCTTCGGTTGGGGTGAACGGTACGGCGTCGAATGGTTTTCCGGGTGTATGTCCATCAGGGCTCGTGCGGCATCTACGCACACCTCAGAGGGGGCACTGACGAATTCGCCGGGGTGGGACAAGCTTCGACTTCACAAACCCTTTGTTCGCCGGAGGCCGTCATGGCATTGCGCTCTCGCGTCGCGGTCGTCGTCGCCCTGCTCGCCGTCGCGGCGGCGTGCGGGGGCGACAAGAAGTCCTCACCGGCGCTGTCGATCGGCCCCGGCGCCACGATACCGAAGGGGAGCACTCACCCGTTCACGGCGAAGCTCACGCAGAACGGTGTCGAGACCGACTGCACGGCCACCGCGCAGTGGACCTCTTCCGATCCCGCCGTCGCGGGCGTGGCGGGTGGCATCGCGTCCGCGGTCGGCGTCGGGCGGTCCACGATCGGCGCCTCGTGCTCGAGCTCCACCGTCACCGCGGTCCTCGTCGTCAGCCCGGCCGAGGTCGTCTCGCTCGCGGTGTCGCCGGCGACGGGCGAGCTCCCGGTCGGCCTCAAGGAGCAGCTCACCGCGATCGCGACCCTCACCGACGGCACCACCGCTGACTTCACGGCCAATGTGATCTGGAGCTCGGACAACACAGCGGCCTTCACGCTGGCGAACGTGAGCGGCTTGGAGGGCGTGGCCACCGCGCAGCCTCCCGCCGGCCAGTCGGCCACGATCACCGCCCTGCACGTCGCCACCGGCGCGCAGGCGAGCGTCTCCCGGTCGGTCACCGCCGAGACGCTCGCATCGATCGAACTGTCGCCGCTCGCGCCATCGGCGCCGCTCGGCAAGGAGGTGCAGTTCTACGCGCGGGGCACCTTCACCGACGGGCACTCGGGCGACGTGACGCCGTCGTTCACCTGGACGTCGTCCCTGCCGGGCGTCGCCGCGTTCGACCCCGCCGATCATCCCGGGCTCTTGAACACCGACGGGATCGGGACCACGACGATCACCGCGACGCGCGATACGATCACGGCTCCCACGACCCTCACGGTCACGGCGCCCATCGTCGCCTCGCTCGCGATCGATCCGCCCGCGGCGACGCTCACCGTTGGCGAGACGCTGCAGCTCGGCGCCATCGCGACCCTCACCGACGGAACCACGCAGTCGGTGACGCTCTCCGGCTGGACCTCGTCGGTCCCCAATGCCGCCACGGCGTCCGGCACCGGCTTCCTCACCGCCGTGGCGGCGGGGTCCTCGACGGTCGGCGGGAGCTACACGGACGGCGCCCAGACGGTCATGGTGACGACCGGGGTCGAGATCGTCGTGCCATCCTCGAAGCCGATCCTCTCCTACCTCTCGCTGTCGCGCGAGCTGGTGATCGGCCCGGCCTCCGTCACCGGAAAGGTGGCCCTCACCGCGTCGGCCGCCAGCAACACGACGGTGACGCTCGAGAGCAGCGACCCGACGTACGGCGCTGTCGCGCCGAGCGTGACGATCCCGGCGGGCGCCGCGTCCGCCACTTTCCCGATCACGATCACGACCCCGCCGAGCAAGACCCCCGTGACGATCACCGCGACGCTCGGGGGCGCAGGGAAGAGCGCGACCCTCAACCTCCGGAAATGACCGCCGGCACGGCCGGTCGGAAGAACCCCCGCTGTCCCAATACTGGCAACGCGCTGAGCAAAGCGGCCACCTCTCCTACCGCGGCCAGAGCCAGCCGAAGATGCCGGCCATCACGAGGCCGAAGACGAGCGCGTCGATGACGTCGGCGGCGTACGCGCGCCAGGGCCGGTTGTACCAGATGGAGTTGAAGACGGGACCGACGCCGAAGCTCATGACGCCGACCGTTCCGACGATCCGGAAGACAGCGCGATAGTGCGGCGCCGGGCCGAGGGCGTGCGAGGCCACGTAGGCGTCGACGAACGCGACGCCGACGAACACCAGGAACGAGAGCCCCATGTTGCGCCCCATGTGGATGGGCCCGGGGGCCGCGAGCGTGAGCCAGCCCGAGGGCCCCTTGGCCCAGCGCTCCATCCACTCCTTGGTCATCTGCTGCTTCGGGTCGGGGGAAGACGGAAAGGCATAGAGGCCAGGCTTCAGGCCACGGAGCGCCGCCTGCAGCGCGTCGAAGTCGGTGATGCGACCCCACTCATTCCGGCGCCACGGCAGGACCATGTGGCTCGCGGCGGAGAGGACGAAGACCACGACGGCGGAGACGAGGATGGGGAGCCAGAGCTGCGAGGCGAAGGACATGCCACCGACCTTTCGTGGCGAGGGATACCCTCGGTGGACCCATCGTACAGGGATCGGCAAACCCAGATGAGGGTCAGACAGGTCATATGCCGGCGGATCCCCTTGCGGACGAGCGCCTGATCGTCGACGAGCGCGACCTGGATCATGTCGACTCCCCGTTCACCGGGAGCCAGGCGCGCAGCCCGAAGCCCTGACCGGGAGCTCCGCGCCCGGTGCCGTTCGCTTTGAGCGCGTCCAGCTCCAGGCTCAGGCTCGAGACCTCCAGGTGGTGGTGCATGTGCCGGAAGTCATGCCTCGTCGTCTGACTTCCGGCACATGTGGCCGCCCCACGGCTGCGGCTAGCCTCGACTCCCAGAGCAATCGCGCCGCGCAGCTCGCCGGCGCCGCAATGAGAGGAGGCTCCGATGCTGCTTGCGATCCTGATGACCAGCGCGGTCCTGGGTGCGTCGGTGACCCCGGCCGCGCCGGCTGCCTCGCCCGCGACGGGCACGGACGCCGCGGCCGTGCTCCGCATCGATGGGCCCGACGTCTACGTCGACCTGGGGCGCGCCGCCGGTATTCACGCTGGTGACCACGTGCGCGTCCTGCGCGCGGTGCGCGTGGTCCGGGCGGGTGGGCGTGAGCCGCTGGTCGACCGTTTCGTCCTCGGGGAGCTCGAGCTCGTGGAGGTGGGCCAGGTGCTGGCGCGTGCACGCCCCGATCCGCAACTGGCGCGGCGCCTGCGGATCGGAGACCTGGTGGAGCCGTCGCCAGGCCTGGACGCGACCGCGGCGAAAGGCGGCGCCACGCCCGCCTCCCCTGCCACGTCCGCCCAGGAGTGCGCACGCCCCGGCGACCCCCAGGCGCTGGCCTTCCGCGAGGCGTGGGTCAAGGCGCAGGCGCTCCCGACCGAGCTCCGCGCCACGCACTGGGAGGCGTACCTCGCGTCGAATCGCGACGCCGAGCTCGACGAGCCGCTCCGCCGCGAGATCGCCGAGCTGCGCGGCGCGGCCGCGGCGACGCCGGCACCGCCGCCCCTCGCACAGCCCGCGCTCGCCGCGCCAGCCCGCGCCTTCGAGGGTGATCCGCTCGAGGTCGTGCTCACCTTCCCCGAGCCCGCGCACGGGGACCACCCGCGCGCCGCCGTCCTCAACTGGCGCGCCGCGAACGACGCGCTCTACCGCCCCGTCGCGTTCTCGGCCGAGGGCCCGACCTGGCGGGCGCGCCTCCCGACCGAGGCCGCCCAGGCACCCGGCCTCGACTACTGGGTGGGCGTCGTCGACGCGAGCGGCGCCGAGCGCGCCCTGGCCGGCTCCGGGGCGGATCCGCGCCGCTTGGCCGTGCGCATGCTGCCGGGCCAGCCGCCCGATCCGCGCAGCGACCGCAGCGAGGTGGAGACCCGCACCGACTTTGCCGACTGGAACAAGTTCAAGGGCAACGACTTCTACTACTCCGCGGAAACCGACTACCTCTATCGGGTCCAGGGCCTCGTCCACTCCATCAAGCTGGGGATGGGCGTCTACCAGGGCGTGGGCGAGTCGCTCAAGCAAGCCATCGAGGACGAGCACGCGGCGGCGGGCGGCGACGTCCACTACCGCACGCGCCCCGCCGGCTACGACTACGTCTTCACCGATCTCGATCTTCGCGCCAGCGAGACGCTGGGGTTCGTGGTGCGCGGCCTGGCCGGCGTCAACCGCGACGGCTTCGGGGCGGGCGTCGAGGGGAAGATCCGCATCGGCCGCGAGCCCGGCACGCACCTGGTGGTCGGCTCGGGGTTCACCGCCGGCATCGGGAACCGCAACGAGCTCACACTCGCCTGGGACCAGGTGC
>WNGL01010513.1_pt1 | contig 11369 bp, 10 predicted proteins | sample 5400591 | NCBI WGS metagenome assembly WNGL01 (sample SAMN13153377, study PRJNA577476) | soil metagenome | isolation source: 80 cm soil or saprolite under Garry oak tree replicate 1 | place: USA:California | collected 2016-06-15
CGATCAGCAACTCGCAGCGCTTCTTCGACAACGCTCCGATAGTAACCTTGATGAAACTCGCCGTACAAGTGAAGATGAATATCCTGTTGAGCCATGCGGGCCGCCATTGCTGGATGCAGACCCTTCGGGCCGCCCGGGATGACTGTATGAATCTCTCCATCGACTTCTGATAAAAGGGGCGACCTATCAGCAGTAAACCAATCCTTCTTCGGCAGGTCTCCATCGAGCACAAGTAATTGTGTTTCATCAGCGATGCCTGGCACAGCAGTGTTGAACCAGTCACGCGTCTCAGCGTTGCAGAAGATTTGCCCATCTGAGAGCGTGTAAAGGTCGATGAGTTGTTCCCACGTTCCATTCGAAATGCAATCAAAAGGTCCTTCTTTGAAGTGCCAGACAAAGGGTATACCTGGATTGTTGGTTAAGACGTGATGGGCGAAAGGCACCGTAATCCAATTAAGAAGAGCATAGATAATATCGGGTTTCAGCTTGAGCACAGCCTCGAGCCAACCAGCGCGTGGCAGGTCCTCGACATGGCCAAATGGCATTGGCCCAACCGTGTTGAACCAATGAGTGTCAGGTGTCCAGAGGCCATAAAGCTTATGCCCACGTTCTTCTAACGCCAGCAAACGCTCAGCATTGAAAGCCAGTTCTCCCACCAGTAGAATCTTGAGTCCGTCCGCGGCAAATGGAGTGTCCTCGCGCTCTCGAAAGCGGCGGAAGTGTTCAACCTCATCTATCAGACTGCTCGTACTTGCATGGAAGCGCAGGGGCTGCTGAACGTTGTAACGCACCCGGTAGGGATTGATACCCCCCGCGGGTTCTTGTATCACTTTGTGTCGTTGGCGCGGATGGTCGACCCACTGACACGAGATACGGTTGGCGCCTACAAAGCTTCCCCACCGGCGAAGTTTCGACCAGAACATACGCTCCAGATCGTCTGTGACTAACTCGCCGCGCTCCATCCAACGCTCAGCGGTAACACGATGCATTACCTGCACAAGTTGAAGCGGGTGGCCCTCCAACTGACCCTGTGAAGATTTGTTTTCGAGCACCCCCTTCCCAGGCACACGGAACTCATGCTGCACCCCAGAGTATGCGAGGGCTGCCCTGTCATTGCTCATAAGGATGTCCATTAACAATGCGAGGTGATCTCGATAATACACATCGTCAGACGGCAGATACGCGATGAGAGGCGCTTTGGCTCGCGCTAATCCAACATTGAGCGCAACACCCAATCCTTGATTCGGGTCCAGGCGCTGATAGCTGATGCGCTGGTCAGCCAGGTAAGGTTTTACCAATGCTTGTGTGTTATCGAGCGAACCATCGTCGATGATCGCGAGATTCCAGTTCGTCAAAGTCTGGCTAAGCAAACTTTCGAGAGCGCGGCGAATGAAGGGCGCCTGGTTGAAGGTTGGCATGAGGACCATGACATACGGATTCTCCTCGCTTCGCTCGCCCCCCGATAAATCGGGTCCCTACGGGAGACCGAGCGCCCTCTCTGCTTGTTTGTATGGGAGTTTTTTTCCATTTCAGCCAGCACTTCCGCCTTAGTACTTATGAAACCTATGTATGAGTGGTGGTATAGTTGCGCTCGATCTTACAGCGAATGTAGCCGCAATCCGTTTGTACAGCGTCAGGGCCTGGGCCACTACCTGATCCATATTGTAATATTTGTAGGTCGCAAGTCGTCCCACAAAATGCACACCTGGCGTTGCATCAGCCAGCGCTTTGTAGCGTTGATACAATATGGTGTTTTCTGGTCGGGGTACTGGATAATACGGATCTCCTTCCGCACGCGGATATTCAAACACAGCCGTTGTCTTTGGGTGCTCTTGCCCAGTCAGGTACTTGAACTCAGTGACACGAGTATAGGCGTGGTCGTTCGGATAGTTCACTACGGCCACCGGCTGGTAGACGGGCATAGCAAAAGTTTTGAAATCAAACTCGAGCGAACGATAGGGCAACTTCCCGTAACAGAAGTTGAAAAATTCATCAATTGGTCCGGAATAGATGGATTCACGATAGGGAAACCGCTCCTCGACCTCCCGGTAATCAGTATTTAGCATAATCGTAATATTGGGGTGAGACAGCAGTTTCTCGAACATACGGGTATAACCATGTAAGGGCATCACTTGATACTTATCCGTGAAGTAGCGGTCGTCCCGATTGGTCCTGGTAGGAACACGAGCGGTTACCGTCGCATCCAACTCCGATGGGTCAAGCCCCCATTGCTTACGAGTGTAATTGCGGAAGAACTTTTCGTAGAGTTCACGTCCGACCTTACTGACCACGACGTCTTCGGATGTACGGATACTATCTCTCGGCTCCGCGGCCGAGGCAAAGAAAGCCTCAAGCTCGACTGAGTTCAAGTTCAGACCATAGAGTTTGTTGATGGTATCCAGGTTAATTGGAATGGGAAGAAGTTTGCCCTCGACACTGGCAAGCACGCGATGTTCATAGAGCCGCCACTGTGTAAACTGTGACAGGTACTCGAAGACTTCACGCGAGTTAGTATGGAAAATATGCGGACCATACTTGTGAATAAGAATACCATCATCATTATAATGATCGTAAGCGTTCCCTCCAATATGATCTCTCTTGTCGATTAACAGTACCTTCTTGTTCGCCTGACTGGCGAGCCTCTCAGCAATTACGCTTCCAGCAAAACCCGCTCCGACGATGAGATAGTCAAAAACCATAACAGACTGAATCCATTCTAGCTTAGAGGTCAGTGACCTCTCTAAATATTTGAGTGTGACTGCGCCCCGTCCACGGGGATACAGGCGCCGCTCACCAGGGAGGCACGGGGAGAAGCCAGGAACGCAACAACAGCTGCAACTTCTTCAGGCGTGCCAAAGCGGCCTAGTGGTAACTCACTTCTTACAAAGGCGTCAATGCGCTCGGGATCAGCCTGTTCACGCCGGTCCCAGGAACTACCGGGAAAAAGGAGCGAACCGGGGGCAACGCTATTGACGAGGATATTATTGGGCGCGAACTGGCGCGCTAACGATTTCGTCAGGCTAATTGAGGCAGCTTTGAGCGAGTTATACGCGGTTCTGCCTCCAGATTCACGGCCAAAAATGGACGAGATCGCAATAATACGCCCCTCTCCCCGCTCGCTCATCAGCGGCGCGACAAGCCTGGCCAGGCGGCTCAGGGCCAACACATTGAGCGCTAAAGCCTCTTGCCAGTCCTCATCACTGGTGTCAAATATATTCTGCCCCTTCGCTCCACCTGCGTTGTGTACCAGGATGTCTATGTGACCAAATTGCTTCACGGTCTCCTGCACAACTGCCTCGATATCTTGAGCGAGCGTAATATCCGCCACTATGGGGAGGACATCAACTCCATTGCTCCATAATTCAGCAGTGGTCTCGTCCAGCGCTTTCCGTCCGCGCGCGACAATAGAGAGACGGCAACCCTCTGCTGCCAAAGCGCGGGCTATCGCACGACCTACTCCTCGACTCGCTCCAGTGACAATTGCAACCTTTTCATGCAAGCCCAAGTCCATACTGCCTCCTCTAAGGGCCCAATTTTTGGCGCCCCGTTGTCACAAACCAGAAAGATTGGGTGAACTCAACAAGCGACTAAAAAACTGGCTCGCCACACGCTGGTCAACGCGATTTCCAACGCGCGCCAGCAAGATATTCCCAGGTTCCATTCTGACATTCGGCTCAGTCGTGGGATATTCAACGAAGCCCTGCGAAGCAAACAGGCTCGCGATCAGCTGGCGATAGCGGTAGACCGTAATTCCCAGCCCCTCGACATCCCAGTGCCATGATAAACCCATAGCGAAAAGGATCATATCCTCCAGGGCGTCAAGCTCAATGGCAAACGCCAACATCTCTTTGGCAATACCCATTCCTCGCCAATTAGAACTGACCTCGATAGCAACTTCATAGACATGCTCTATACCGTCCCAAAATGCATCGCCAGGAGCCAGCGTTACTTCACCTATAATTTCTCCTATAGGGGTGTATGCCAGCGTGAGGGCGCAGTCCGGGCTTTTGGCAATGCCGAGCAGGAGCCGGTGCTCGCGTTCCGGAAGACGCGCGAAGGCTCGCAACCCGTCATCTGCCCTCAGGCGCTCAACGAAAGATGGCGGGCAAAAATCGCGCAACAGCACCTGGCCAGCCCCATCCAGGGGATGATGAAGACCAGCTTTTGTTTCGATCACTTTGCTGCGCGATGGCGTCTCACTGCCACGCAGGTGCAGCAAATCAAAGAGTCCCGTCAGTGGGGAATGAGATTGAATTGAAGGGAAGGCATGTCGCACGGATGGCGGCACGAGCAGGTGACGCGCCAGGGCCACAGTATGCCGGTTCGTCTGGCTAATCTGCCAACGTCTCGGCTGCGCGGGAAAATCTTCCGCTCGATCCATGAAAATGGTGGGGAAATCTGTTGCTGAAGACGCTTTGCCCATCACCTCCTGCGCAAGTTCCTCCTGCTCTTGCAAAGCCAACCATTCAGGGCGCCAGCGTTCAACCCACTCCGCTGGCAAGTCCTTCGGAAGGGCCTGGTCCGACATCTCAGCCCACAATATTCCCCATGCTCGCGGGACTACGCGGAACGGATCATACCCGCCGCCACCTAATGCCACCCAACGTCCCTGACAATACGTATGCGCCAGCTCATGCGTTAATCTTATCTGCGCGCGGATCCCGCGCATGGTCAGTTTCAAGTGAGTCAAGGGGTCCCACGCGTGAGTATCACAACCATGAACGCTGACAATGACATCGGGCGCAAAAAAGGTAATCAAAGGATGCAGTAATGCGTTAATCGCGTCAGTATACGAATCATCCTCGGTAAACGGCTCCAGCGGCACGTTGATAGAGTAACCCCGTCCGGCGCCAGCGCCAAGTTCCAGTACGTCGCCCGTTCCCGGAAAGAGATACCGTCCCGTCTCGTGCAAGGAGATCTTCATCGCACGGGAATCATCATAAAATGAGCGCTGGACGCCGTCGCCATGGTGCGCATCAAAATCGATATAGAGCACCTTGGCTTCGCTGGTCTGCAGAACATGGGCTATGGCAACCGATATATCATTGTAGATACAAAAGCCAGAGGCGCGCTCAGCCCAGGCATGATGCAATCCACCGCCAGGATGAAATACATGCAGTGGGCGTTCATCTTCTGCGGCAAAGGTTCCACCTTCCGGCAGGCCCATCACCGCGCTCAAAGCAACAAGGGTTCCTCCAGCAATCTTCGCACTCACCTCATGCATATCAGGCAGCGCAGGAGTGTCGCCTTCTCCAAACCCGTACTTGAATTCGAGCCTCTTCAACTCCGCCCGCTCAGCAGGCGCAAGTTCCTCTCTATCGCTTACGCTCAGCCGTTGAACCGCGGCCAGGTAATCGGCAGTATGATTCAGGCTCAATTCCTCTATGGTCGCAGCGCGCATGGGTAATCGGGTCTGCCCATTCTCACTATCCCAGAGTCCGCTCTTCTCCAACAAATCCATCAACGCCACTAAACGCTGCGCCTTCAATGGATGCTCAACCCCAAAATCATATTGTAATTCGGCGGGATCAAATATAAAACGCGCCCTGTCATTCTGAACGGAGTGAAGAATCTGTTCAGGCATGAGTATCACCTTCCAATAACGGGTCGGCAAATGTATATGGGATGTTAGCTTCATGCAGGCGGACCAACAAAGGAGAGGGATTAATGGTTCCCAGGCGCAGCGTTGCAACACGCGGGGCATTGTTTTGGGGCGCTACCATGACGCTGTGCACCTGCACATGCAGTTCCGTCGCCAGCAAGAGCGTATGCCCTAATGGCGTCAAATCGCCCAGTGGCAGAGGGACGATCAATTGTGTCCCCGGCTCAAAAATACCCAGCGAGCGCGCCAGCGCCAACAGCAAATCACTTCGAGTGAGCAAGCCCACCAGTATGGCCTGCGCCTCCTGCTGGCCTTCCGCTTGCTGGTATTCCACAACCGGCAAGCAGTTCAGACCCCGTTCGACAAGGAGTTGCGCCGCTGCGCCCACGCTCGTCACGGGAGTTACGCGTATGGACGCCCGGTGCATCACTTCACCAACGCGCTTCTCGTACCAGGGACGGCTCAGCAATTCACCCGAAGAGCGCTGTTTGTCCAGTGCAACAACCAGGTCAATGTCTTGTGACGTCAGTAAACCCTGCAGCGCGAGAAGCGATTTGTGCGTACTCTGCTCCGTCTTCTGCGCTTCATGTACGCGTATGTGGCGAACCACAGGTAAGTGATGTATCTGGAATTGCCGCAACAGGTTCGCGGCATGACTGAGCGCATCATCCGGTTCAACCGTCACAAGCTTCATTGTCATGATGTCTTTTACAATCATGTTGCTACCCCTTCGTCTGCATTCATTCTTGCTAAGCACCATAATAGCACATCGTAAAGGTGACTACGCATCACCCCCCTGGCGTAAAAAGTAACCCAAGATAGAACAAAGCAGAAAGACCAAGGAAAAGACAATAACCGGTGGCAGCAAATCGCGAAACGGGATGAGCCTGTGCAGTCTTCTGTGAGCGAAAACACCTGGAAGACAAACTGAAGGCCACAATAACGATACCGAGCAGCAGAAAGAAATCTAACAATCGGACTGCGAACACGCCACTATATAACGCAAATGTGAGCGCAACAGATCCAAAAACAAACATAGCCCCAAAGACATCTGCTGCCGCAATTGCCATAAAAAACCCCTCATCATAGTCCCGTGAGAGCAAAAGAGGGGTCACAACCATCAGTATTACCAGCCCAACTACATAGGCACAAAGACACGCAAGCGTCCACAAAACATACGACATGACTTTTCATCCCCACACAAGTTTTTTTAATATTGACTCGACACATAAGATATTGTACCACGCAACAAATAGGCTAGCGCTCTGGCATTCTTGATTCGTTGAATGAAATGTAGTAACGTGCTCAAAACCATTGTATCATCACATAGTAAAATGAATGTCGAGTATCTCCAATGGCAACAATAACCTGGAAGGGAAAACACTCCGTCAACAGAGAGGAATTGCTTTCTTCCACACTACCAATCCAGACTCTTGAGACATTTCACAGGCCAACGGCTGATAACATAGCAACGACTGCGCTCGCCTCTGCTCACGAGTGGCACAATCGCCTCATATTCGGTGACAAAAATACCATCCTACCCGCGCTCCTGCCTGAATTTGCCAGCGCCATCGACCTCATTTATATCGACCCGCCCTTTATGACCGGGCGTGACTTTATCAGCGGCACGCAATTCGCTTACAGCGATAAATGGCAGCATGACCTGGACTCCTATCTTCAATGGCTATATGAAACATTTCTGCTGTTGTATCCCTTGCTGTCAGAACATGGCAGCCTCTATGTGCACCTCGACTGGCGCGCAACCCACTACGCGAAGCTGATACTGGACGAGGTCTTCGGATTCAGTCCCAATGCTGACGGGGCCGGCTTCAAGAGTGAAATCATCTGGCACTATCAGACGGGAGGGCGCTCACAGAAACGCTACGCGCGCAAACACGATACCCTCTTACTCTACACGAAATCTGCCGCATACTGTTTTCATGGAGAGAGGATTGGCGCCCGGCGAGGTTCTCAGAAACGGAACCATATGCGCAAACATGTCGCTGCCGACGGACGTGTTACCTGGTCAATTCGTTCCGCCGGTCGCCTCTATACCTACGATGAAGATACGATTATGACGCCTGCTGACGTCTGGACCGACATCAGCCACCTTCACCAGAAGGACCCTGAACGCAATGGGTACGCCACGCAAAAGCCCGCTGCCCTGCTCGAACGCATCATCCTGGCATCTTCCGAAGAGCATGATCTCGTCCTCGATTGCCTTTGCGGCAGCGGTGTTACACCGGCGGTTGCCGAACAGCTTGGTCGCCGCTGGATCGCCTGCGATCAGAGTAACCTGGCCATACAATTGACGCAAAAGCGCCTGCTGGAACAAGCACGGCGCCGCCCCTTTGTCGTACAACGCGTTGAGATTTAAGGACAGAACTACCACCTTCGCGTCCGGCGCGGCATATTTATGTTATAATCGGACTGGTAATAGTCGATGATGAGCAAAGTCAACAACGCCACACGAAAAGATTTGGGTGATCATGTTAGAACTCCTTGAACAATTGTTTCGCCAGGTGCGCGCCTATATGCAATCTGAACAATTCGACCGCAACCAGGTCTACTCCCAATCCCCCGCGCACACGACGATGCAATTTGATCGCGAGGCCGAAGATATCATTATCAGCGGCCTGATCGAGAGTGGGCATGGCTTTGAGATTATCTCGGAGGAGAGAGCGGCTTTCACCACCTGCGACGCGCCGCCCTACCGGATCGTCATTGATCCAGTAGACGGCTCAACCAATGTGACGAGGGGTATTATGACCGCGGCGGTAGCCCTGGCCGTCCTGCCAATCGACGCGCCCATCATCCCAGAAAACGTGCAGTATGCTCTGGTGGGTGAACTCTTCAGCGGCGCCGTCTATCAAGCCCAGCGTGACCGCGGAGCTTTTCGCAATGGCCGCAGGTGCCAGGTCAGCTCCACCAAACACATGTCGCAGTGTATTGCAGGCATGAATTTTGATGGTCGCGACGTGCTAACACTCAGTAAATTGCTGATACAACAACCGGTATTAGGCAAGGTACGACGCACCGGCAGTTCGGCAATGGATGTGGTCTACGTTGCCAGCGGGGCATACGACGCCTTCATCGATATCGGTGACATCCTCACCGGAGAGTCCTTCCTGGCTTCCTCGAGTATTGTGCTGGAAGCCGGTGGCATTGTGAGTGATCAGCAAGGGAATAACGTACAGGCCATTCCCCACCTGACGCAAGGTTACTCGCTCGTAATCGCCGGCACGCAAGAGCTGCATCATGAGCTTCTGGACAGGATGAACGAGCCGGCAGAAACTATGAACTAGCTCATAGCACAATGGAACAAAATGAGATATGATTGATATTGAGCGATCCGTATAATCTTATAGAGAATAATGCGTATAAACCTGACAGAGGACTATCTTATGAACTCTAAATATCTACAAAAAACTCACAAACCACCGCGCCCGGATAGGAACCCAATGTATCGCATCCTCGGCGCATTACTGCTCTGCTTAGTCCTGCTTAGCGCGTGTAGTAGCCTATCGACCGGCAGCGGAAATACAACGGCGGCCAGCACTCCCACAGTCTTACTCACCCCTACCGTCAACTCCACCTTGCTCAACCAGGGAGATGTACAATTACAGACATTCAAGCAGTGGATCGCCCTGATGCAGAAATACAACGGCGCTACGAGTATCTACGAACAGCAATATAGCAGCGACCAGCAGACATTACAGCAGGCAAAAACGAGCGCGAGCTACAAGGCCGCGCTGGCAACGCTGCACTCACATGTCACAGCAATCCAGATACCCGCGATGAAGACGGAGAGCCAGAGCCTGCAGCAGCAACTCCAGCAAGAGGTGAGCAAGTGGGGCCAGAACCATCTATATCATGACACGTATAACAACACGACTTACCACCTCGGCTTTGAATATGGTCCTACCGGTATCGGAGACTGGGTCCAGAGCGAGTTAAGCAGCGCGCAAACAATGGCCGACTACCAACAGGCCATCGAAGACCTGAATATGTACCTCACCAACTTTCAGGCGATGACAACCAACGCCAGTGATAAAACACCGTTCAATAAAGTGCACAAGACAGATATCCAGCTCATGCAGCACTACGGCATGATGAACACAAAGGTCGTCGTAATCTCACTGGCAGAACAGGCTATGCGCGTATACCAGAACGGCAAACTGGTCAACACATTCCTGGTGACGACAGGGCGACCCGACAAGCCAAGCCCTCCGGGAACATGGTGGGTAGAAGGAAAAAAGTCGCCGACCGTCTTTAAGGCCACTGTGCCAAAGTCTTCGCCATACTGGTATCCCGACACCCCCATCAACTATGCCATGCAGTATCACAGCGACGGCTACTTTATGCACGACAGCTGGTGGCGCGCCGATTACGGCCCCGGCACGCAATTTCCGCACCAGGACTCAAGCGGCGACATCTTTTCGTCCCAGGGTTCGCATGGCTGCGTCAACATGGCAAAAGACAACGCCGCCTGGCTCTACAGTTACGTTGAGGTCTTTACACACGTCGTGATCTATTAGATAGAAGCTCTCTCTGGCATCTGGCAGCTCAAAATGTTAAATAGAAAAAGGCTTTGCGCGTCAAAGAGGCTGACGCACAAAGCCTTTTTCTTCCAATTACATCTTATTGGGGCGTGATCAATACACTAAAACCGTTCCAGATAGCAGTAAACTCCTGGTAGGTCAGCACAGTCCGGTCCGCGGGAGCAGAGTCAGCCGTGTAGACGAAATTGCTGTCTCCGCCGCGTACGACGAAAATATGACCAGGCATACCGACAATCACGGGAAAACCCTTGTTCGTAATGTAGATCAGGTCTTTCAGTGTACGTGGAGGATTAGGAGAAACCTTAAAACCAAAATAATTCGCCACCTTTGCCATAGCAGGCTCACCCCCGATTAACCCATCATAGCTATCCCACACTCCCAAATTCTGTTCCACCTGCAAGACATCGGCGGCAATATAATGGCGTCCATAGGCATTCATGACCTCTTCAAGGGAAATACCTGAGCACGAGGAATACGACCAGACATGCCACTGGTAATACCAGGGTGCGGTGCCTCGAGTACCAGGAGGAGGAAAGCGTAAACGCAGGCAAAGGCTCTGGTTTCTCCACCCGAACAACCACGCCCTCATGCATATGCAAGATCATCGTAACATGAGGATCAAGTGGGTGAGCCGCTTTCTGCCCGTGGACTGCCAGGGATCGCAGATGGCGTCGGCGTTCGCGTAGAACATTGATGATGAGGCTGGCAATAACCAGTACCATCACACAAAACAGTAGTGCCGTGATTACGGCGGACAACATACGTTAACCTCGCTGTACAACTTACATTGATGACGCGCTTTTGTTCCTAAGTATAGCGCAGTTGGCCATGAACACACACATTTTAGCGAGAAATCAGCCCATTCGGGCTATCTCTACGTGACCACCTCAACCCTCTTTCATAGTTGTCTCAAGGCGGCAGAGGAGCGGGCAATACGCGCTCGATGTCTCCTCACAAATGGCGACACTTTCTCTTGACAATCTCGTACGAGTGATGGTATGCTTTGATTGAATAATCATTCACTTATATGAACTTGAATTCAATCAAAGAGGATCACGGACCATAGCTATGACAAAACATCCCGATCCCATTCAGACCATGCTTGTTGCCGCACGTCGCACTCAGATTCTGGATGCGGCGATCACCGTTTTTTCTGAGAAAGGTTTTCACCGGGCCACGATCAAAGAGATTGCGCGGGTGGCAGG
>WNGL01014560.1_pt1 | contig 11369 bp, 8 predicted proteins | sample 5400591 | NCBI WGS metagenome assembly WNGL01 (sample SAMN13153377, study PRJNA577476) | soil metagenome | isolation source: 80 cm soil or saprolite under Garry oak tree replicate 1 | place: USA:California | collected 2016-06-15
CCGCGACCCGGCGGTCATCGCTCGCGCCGGCGAAAGCGCGCGCCGGGCGGTGGAGCTGAACGGGCAGCTCGCGCCGGTGCACCTGACCATGGGGCTCGTGCAGCTGGCGCGAGGCCGGCACGTGGATGCGATCGCCAGCCTGAATCGGGCGCTCGAGCTGGAGCCGCGGAACGCCGACGCGCTGCGCGAGCTGGCGAACGCATACGACGACGCAGGACGAGCGGCAGAGGCCGAGGCGACGTACCGGCGCGCCATCGAGCTGCGGCAGAACTCCTGGGCGGCGTACAAGGATCTGGGCGTCTTCCTCAACCAGCGCGGCCGCCTCGCGGAGGCGGTAACGTCCTTCGAGCGCGTGGTGGCGCTCACCCCGGACAACTATTCGGGGTACAGCAACCTCGGTGGGATCTACCTGAGGCTCGGCCGCGTCGAGGACGCGGAGCGGACCTTGCGCAAGTCGCTCGACCTCCGCCCGACGGGTGGCGCGTACTCGAACCTGGGAACCGTGGCTTATCTACAGGCTCGCTACGCTGAGGCGAGCGAGCTCTATCGCAAAGCCACCGAGCTGAACCCGGTCGACGACCGCCTGTGGGGCGCACTGGCCGACTCGTATCGCTGGACGCCGGGACGCGAAGCGGAAGCCGTGGCGGCATTCCGGCGCGCTCTCTCGATCACGGATCAGCAGAGCTCGGTCGATCCGGACAGCGCGCAACTCCGGTCCCGCCGGGCGCAGTACTGGGCCGCCCTGGGGGACCACGAGCGAGCGCAGAAGGAGATCGGGCAGGCGTTGCGCGACGCCCCCGCCAACGGCCAGGTGCTCTTCCGCGCCGCCATCGTGCACGAGCAGGCCGGCCGCAGGAACGAGGCGCTGCGCGAGCTGAAGGCCGCCATCGGAGCGGGATTCTCCATCAAGCAGATCGTGAGCGCACCGCCGCTGCGCGCCCTCCGGGAAGACCCGGAGATTGCGGAGATCATCGCCGGCCGCACCGTGAGCAGGCCGGCACCGCGCCGCTGAAAGAGGAGGGGAACATGCCTGCGGGAACTGGCGATCCGAGCAAGGGGGTGTCTGGCAAGACGAGCGGTGCAGAACCTGACCACGACAAGATAGGAACGTCGCTCCGGAACACTGTCGGGCAGATCGATAGCAGGAAGCACGGAGAGCGGTCGGTGATCTACATCGTCGTGGGTCCAGAGGTGCCGGGATATGAGGTCGACATCACGGTCGTACCGACGATGATCCATTTGAAGCGGGATGTGAAGGACTCGGTCGAGTGGCGCCTCGAAGGAGGGAGGTTCTTTACTCTCCAATTCGTGGACGAGTCACCATTCCCGCAAAAGGAGTTCGACAGCAAGAACAACGTGGGCATCGTACGTCCCGATGCGGACTATCGTCGTTACAGATACAACCTCACGACCCTGACGACGATGAAGGGCAAGAAGATCGAGTACGGCCCACCGCAACACTGCCCCGAGATCATCATCCAGAGGTGATCGCTTTCCGGAGTTGAGACGAACGTCTGATACCCTGCGCAGGCCGGCCCTTGCGCCGCGCGCCTTGACTTGACGATCGTGCATGCGCCTTAGGTCTCAGTGCCGGAGCATGGGGGCCCCGGCACCCAGGTCCACCATCCTCAGCACATGTGAAGGAGAGTCGCCATGGTGCGATTTCTCGCAAGATGCGCTTCGTTGGTAGTGGGCGTGTTGGTGGTCTTCGGCGCCGGGAGGGCCGCCGCAGACGACGACCATCGCGGCATCAGACAAAGCGGCGAACAGAGGAACATGCGTCGTGTGGGACACGTCGACCTGCAAGGGCGTCCGTCCTACCAGCCGAATGTCATCGTCTACCCGGATGGAAGGACGATTGCGTTCGCCGGCACGCATGGCGGCAGCAAGCCGAATACGCTGAAACCGGGCAACCCGGTGGAGCTGAACGGAGTAGTCATCATCGATGCCACCGACCCGGCGAGGCCGGTCGAGAAATTCCATATTCCGGTCCCAGCAGCAGGAGGCCAATCGCAATCGGTGCGCATGTGCCTGGGTTCCGACCTGCCAAAGGGCATGCCGGGCCGCGTGTACCTCCTGCGTAACGTTCAGGGAAGCACGGCCTCGGGGTATGAGGTCTGGGATGTCACTAACGTCAGCAACCCGACGCTGGTGGGAGAGATGCGGGGCCTCCGCAACACGCACAAGATGTGGTGGGAATGCAAGACCGGCGTTGCTTATTTGCCGGGCAGCAGGGACGTCGCGGCCCCCAATAGATGGCGCCAGGGCCAGTCGATGGTCGTCGCCGACTGGAGCAATCCTTCGTCGCCGCAGTACATCCGCACCTTCGGCTTGCCGGGCGGGCAGCCGGGTGCAACTGGGCCGATGTCTACGTCGCTTCACGGTGCGATCTCCGCGCATGAGCATCCCAATGCTGCCGGCAAGCTGGCGCGCGGCGCCACGGCGGATGACGTGATCGGCAACCGCATCTACTCCGCATGGGGCGTTGGCGACGACGGCGTTCTTCAGATCCTGGACCGCAAGAAGCTGTTGCCGCCTTCACTTGGCGGGACGTGGACCGGCGACCCCGACAGGCCGTCGGAGGCGGACTTGCTCGCACCGCAGGTCGCGCGGCTCGACATGTCGCCGGACCAAGGCGGCCACACCAGCATGCCGGTGTTCGGGCTGGTGCCGCGGAGTTATCAGGACTTCACCGAGTTCAAGACGCGCGACATCGTGCTGCTGGCCTCGGAGGCGACCGCGAACCTGTGCCAGGAAGCGCCGCACTGGAGCTTCATTGTTGACGTCACCGTTGAAAATTCGAAGACCACTCCACCCGGAACCCGTCTTGAGCCCAATCCCTCGCAAGGGCCGATGGTCCTGTCGACGATGTCGGTCGATCCGCGCGCAGGCGAAAAATTCCCGCGCGGCAACTACTGCAAGCGTGGGGCGCGCTTCGGCGTGCATTCGAGCGAGGAGAGTTTCAGGAATCCCTACTACGGCAGGGTGACTTTCCTTGCTTACTTCACCGGCGGCGTGCGCGCGTGGGACATCCGCGAGCCACAAGCTCCTGTCGAGGTGGGCTTCTATGTCCCAGAAGCCAATGCCAACACCGATCCGGACGGCTACATGACGAACAACGTCGAAGTCGACAATCGCGGGTTCATCTTCGCGACTGACCGTAATGGCTCCGGGCTGGATATTCTGGAGCTGCGCGGGAAGGCGAAGAGCATCGGCCTCGGCAAGGAGAGCCACGGCGACGACGACGACGACGACTGAGCGAAACCTGTATCAGACGAAAGTCTCATACAGCGACTTCGCTTACGCCGCGCGCCGCCTTGACTGGACGAACGTCCGTGGGCCTACCGTCTCGGCGCCGGAGCAAGGGGGCCCCGGTCCAACTGCTTGTTTCCCGCCAGCCTGGAAGGAGAGTCGCATGACGCGATTTCTCGTGAGGTGCGCTTGGGTCGCAGTAGCGCTGGCCTGTCTCGTCGTCGGTCCGGGGAGGGCCGACGCCCGCGACGACGATGACCGCGGTGTGGAAGCGAAGAACATGAAGCTGATCGGATTCAACGACCTGCAGGCGCGCTCGGCCTACCAGCCGATCGTGCACGAGCAAGGCGGCCGGTCCATCGCCTACGTCGGGCACCACGGCGGAGAGGCCCTGAACACGCTCAACAACACGGTGGAGAAGAACGGCACCTCGATCGTCGACGTCACCAACCCGCGCCGCCCGAAGTACCTCTTCCACATCGCGGGCCCGTCCGGCGTCGGCGAGGCCGGCGGCGCGCAGATGGTGCGTGCCTGCAGCGAAGCGGAGCTTACGCACGACGCGACCCGCACCAAACAGTTCCTGCTCAGGGCCACGGCCAGCTCACACGAGGTGTACGACGTGACGAATCCGAGCAAGCCGACCTTGGTGAGCACCGTGGTGGCGAACCTGCGGAACACGCACAAGAACTGGTGGGAGTGCAGCAGCGGAATTGCTTACCTCGTGTCGGACGGCACCGACCTCGCGCATGCCACTCCCTCGCACCCGAACTGGCGCACGACCCGGATGACGCAGATCTTCGATCTGAGCAACCCGGCGAATCCGAAGTTCATCCGCAATTATGGCCTCGTCGGCCAGCAGCCGGGCGCAATCGGTGCGAACCCAACCGGCGTGCACGGCATGATCGAGCTCGGGGATCGGCTGTACTTCGGACATGGGACCGGATCGAACGGCATCATGCAGATCGTCGACCGGGCCAAGCTGCTGGACGCGACCAAGTGCGCGACGCCGCCTTCGGCGAACTTCCGGACGACCCCGACCGAGGCGGATCTGCTCTGTCCCCAGCTGGGACGCCTGGACACCTCTCCCACCATGGGTGCACACACTACGTTCCCCGTGATCCAGCAGCCGGTGCCCGATTTCGCAGGGAGCCAGAACAGCACGCGAGACTTCATCGTCCTGGTGAACGAGGCGGGCGGAAACAAGTGCTCGGACAACCGGCAGATGGTCTACATCGTGGACATCACGACTCCCTCGAAGCCAATGGCAGTCGCCAACCACCACGTTCCGGCGGCGAGCGGCAACTTCTGCGCCCGGGGCGGCCGTTTCGGTTCCCACTCCAGCAACGAGTCGTTCACCAGCGTCTTCTACGGCAAGCTGGTGTTTGCCTCCTGGTTCAACGCCGGCGTGCGGGCGATCGACATCCGCGAGCCGTTCAGCCCGCGCGAGGTGGGCTTCTTCATCCCGCGGACCACGGCAAAAACGGATCCTCGCCCCGAGGGCTGCAAGCTGGGCGTCGACAATCCGTGCGACGTCGTCATCCAGACCAACAACGTCGAGGTGGACGGGCGCGGCCTCGTCTACATCGTCGACCGCGCCAACACCGGGATGCACATCCTGGGCTTGACCGGCGAGGCTGCGAAGATCGCCGGCCTGCGCAGCGACGACGGCGACTAGAGTCAGGATCGCCGTGGTGCTTCGAGGGGACGCCGGCACCACGGCGTCCCCTCGATGTTTGTCGGTGGGGCGATCGTCTGATCGACAATGGTCCGATTATCGATCGCTCGCTTGCGCCGCGTGCCTTGACTTGCGGATCGCGCATGCGCCTAGCGTCCCGGTGCCGGAGCAAGGGGGCCCGGCCCAGGTCCACCTTCCCTCGACACAGGCAGAAGGAGAATCGCATGGCGCGATTTCTCGTGAGATCCGCTTCGGTCGCGATCGCGATGGCCTTGCTCGTCGTCGGCGCTTGGAGGGCCGACGCCCGCGACGAGAACGACGGCCGCGACAACGAATCGAAGAACATGAAGCTGGTCGGCTTCAGCGATTTGCAGGCGCGGTCGACCTATCAGCCGACGCTGCACAAACAGGTCGTCAATGAGCAGGTCAGGTACTTCATCTACGCCGGGCACCACACGCTGGGAGGCCCGGGCGAGGGACAGGCGCCCGCGGGGACGCCGGCCTTGCCGTCGTTCAACCCGCTCACCGGCAGGAACGAAGAGAACGGCGTCGCGATCGTCGACGTCACCGACGCGCGCCGTCCGAGGCAGGTCTTCCACTTGCCAGTGCCGAACGGGACCGGTGGCGGCGCACAGATGGTACGGGTCTGCAACCGGAACGGCCGGGAGTACCTGCTGCGGAGTTATGCGAACTCCGCGCACGAGATCTGGGATGTGACGAACCCAGCGAGCCCGGTGGGTGTTCGGACCGTCGCGGGGGGCAACCCGGTCATCGGCTCGCCCGTGAAGCCGGTCCTTGATTCCAACGGAAACCAGATCGGGCTGGCAGGGTCGCTCGCGAGCCCTCCCCAAGCGGCGCGCAAGGACGAGGCAATCGGCCACCAGGGCCGCGCTCCGAGCACCGCACCTGCGATCGTCTTCGTGCCGGTGTAAGAGCCTGGCGCGCCGTTCGTCTCCATCCTTCCTCTGGCTCCTTCGTTCGCCACCCCAGGTGGCAGAGGTGGACCGTGAGCAAGTGGATCCTCGCATTCGCCGTTTCGGGAGTGCGGGCGTACTCCCCGTACGCCCGCTGCCCGTATGATGAAGAGTGGTTGACGGAATTCGCTACTTGAGCTCGACACTCGATCCCCTGGTCTCCGGCTTGATGTCGAGTCTTCTGCCCATGCTGGGCACGCCATTCCGGTCGACGACGAAGAGCATGTAAATACCCGGCGTCGCCTGCGCGGGCACTTTCGGAGAGACTACCAGCAGCTTGCCCTCGCGCTCGTCGCCCTGTTGCTCGCCCTCGCGCTCGTCGCCCTTCTGATGGAAGGCGAGCTTCACGTAGCGGTCGCCCGCGCTCAGGCTATGAGTGTTGTGGTCGCTTCGCAGGAGCACGACCGACGCGATCTGATCCGGAGAGCCGGCGACCTCGATGTCGAAGTTGCCCCGGTACGAGATCTCTTCAGGCGAGTCCGTGATCACCGGGCGCGCCGCCATTCCGCCGCCCTGTTTGAACAGATACGGCGGGTAGAAGACCTGTCCCACGGGGACGCCTTGGTCGGGATCCCCCGCCGGGAGCAACCCGGCATAGGAGGTCATCAGCGGAAACGATGGATCGTTGGCTTGAATCAGCGCTTCCCGATTCTCGCCAGCGAAGAACACAGTTCCATCCGGCAGCAGCGTGGCGGTGCCGTGCAGGCCTCGTGACACCGTTGTCCTGGCCAGCGGAGTCACTGCGCCGGTGGCCGGATCGTACATGTGGAAGCGCAAACCCTCGCGCCGCTCGAAATCGAGGAACCGATCGCCAACGCTGGCCAGCCCACGGTTCAGTCCCTGGCCCAGCAACACCTTGCCGTCGGGCAGCACGACCGCCTTCCGTGTCGTGAGCGGATACGCCAGCTGGCCAGCCGGCGTCCAGCGTGGGCTCTGAGCGGCGAAATCGATCGCCTCGATCGTGGCCGTCGGTCGGCCGGCTGCATCCTGGCCCGAGAACATGAACCACTTGTGCGACACCGTATGCCCGTTCCGGTCGATCTCGACGACGCTCCCGGTCGGGCAGCAGTAGGGACGGACCTCCCGGGCCGTGTCCAGGAGCACCCAGTGGTTCTTGGCAGGAATGTTCCGGTTCCGATCCTTCATCGCGCCGAGGACGTCCAGGCACCAGGTCGTGCCCTTGTTGAAATCTGGCGCGCCGCCGCCCACGCCGAACTTCGCGCCGCCCGGAATCGCTTCAGGGCCGTACTCGATCTCGCCGTTGAACGTGCACACCTTCCAATCGTCCCTTCCAGGGCCCGTTTGGACGACTTCGAGCTGCGGGTAGAGGGGGAAGGCCATCCGCGCGTTCTCGAGTGCGATGTTTCGATCGGTCTCCGGGTCGTACACTTCGGGCACGACCTGGTTGACCCTGGAGGCCGTGAAGGCGGCATCGTTCTGGACCACGTTTGCCCGGCCCTTGGCAACCCGGTCGGGATCGGGCCCGACGGAGTTGTCTTGGTCGAAGCCGCCGATGACGAGCACCCTGTCGTCTGGCAGCGGTATCGCCGACGGGTACCAACGCGAGTACCTCTGGTCAGACGGATCCGATGGCTGGGTGCTCTGCTGGTCGCGGGGATCGCAGTTGTCGTAGAAGGGTGCATTCGGGTCGCGCGCGAACAGGCTGCGGCCGAACGGGTCCCTCGTCCAATTGCGACGGGTACACGGCTCGCTTCGCTTCACCCACCTTTCGCTCTCGGGGTCGAAGATGTTGACCTTGCGCAACCCGTTGTCGCTCTGCATGTCGTGGCCGCCGAACACGTAGACCCGCCCATCGGAGAGCGTCACGCGCGCGTTGCAATAGGTGTTGTAGAACATGCCGCTCCCGTGGCCCACCTCCTTGAACGCCGCCCGGTTCATTGCGAAGTCTGCCTCGTTGAGAAGCGACGTGTGCAGCTTGCCGCTGTTCTTGAACGCGTCGGGATGGCTGAGGTCGAACAGCAGTTGCCGTTCCATCGTGCGGTTCGCGGTGATGCGCGTCGGTACGCTCTGGCTCAGCCCCTGCCGCATCCGATAGCCGCCGTAGGTGAGCCGCTGAAATGAGTCGTCGGCCGAGCGATTAAGCCCCAGGCCCAGGAACGGATCGAAGCCGTGCAGGACGTCCCGCAGCGTCGCATCGAACTGGCGCCCTGGTGTAGTGAACGCTCCACGAGCGATGGCCAGGTCAATCAGCGCGGGATCGGCCATGTCGTTCGGCGTGTATTCGGGAAACCTCCCGTGGAAGAGGATCTTCGGGTTTCCAGACTCCTTCCACACGAGACCCATGTGTACTGCTTCCGCGCTCTGCATCGGAATGAGGGCCGACACCTGGCCGCATTCCGAAGGAGGGCAACTGGCATTGGGATCCGGGAACAAAGCCTGCGCAGAGGCGCCTGACGAGAGAAAAAGAGCTAGCCACGCGGCAGCGCACGCGCCGATCGTCCTTCTGTCCATCGGTGGATCTCCTTTCTGGACGCTCGCCGGCGCTCCCCGGAGGCAGCGACAGCCCGGCGAAGGCCCAAGGGATTGCAATACGCCGTCCCCGAAAGCCTCCCTTCTTCCGGAACTCCGGATCGTCAGAACGGTCGTTTCACTTCGTGAAGCGGCGCCGCGCCCTCAGCGCAAGGCTCCGCGCCGTGAAGGCGATCAGCGGCCCCCCGAACCTCGGCGCGACGAGTCAGTCCCTGTCGGAGCCACCCACGACACGGATCTGGCCGCGGATCTCGCCGTTGGGATGCAGCGGCGTGTGCATGTTGGCATAGCCGAAGCCCGCGCGGATCATCTGCAGGATGCCCGCCAGATTGCCTGCGGCGATGCCTTGGGCGGTCGGCCCGAGCACGTCGGCCGCGACGACGGTGCCGGTTACCATGCCGGAGGTCGAGGCGGGGCAGGCCGGCTTTCCCCCGCCGCCGCAGAGGAAGAAGCTGACGCCGCCGTTCACGCTCCGCTGACCGAAGTGGACGTGCGCGTTCATGGGATTCCCCTTTTCGCGTGCGCTGCTACAGATTTTCCCCTGCTTTTCGTGCTTGCGCGCACCTTGCTGTACCCCGGCGTTGGCGATGTCAAGACGCGGTGAGTCTCACCGGGCTCGGCGCCGGCGGTCCGCGCGGCTCCTCGGCTAGGAGCTCCAGGATGGAGTGTGCGTTCCGAAAGCACCCCACGCGGCGCGCGTGCCATGATCAAGAATCCTTCGGGCGCGTGCTGCCTCGGTGACGTAAACCGGGAGATCAAGGAAGCGAAGCTGCGCATCCTTCCCTGCCGAGTAGTGGCAGCGGCGCGGCGGGTCGGTTATTCTCGTTCCGTGCCGCGGCGTGCCGCCTCGTTTCTTGCTCTGCTCGCCGTCATCGCCGCTCCGGCGGTGACGAGTACGCGGCTCTTCTGCCTGTACACGGGCGAAGAGATCGTCGGGTGCGCGGATTCAGGCGTGCCGCAGCAGGCGCAGGTCCGCGGCGAGCAGTGCTGCCAGCAGCGGACGTTCCACGCGCTCGATGGCGTGCGGCTGGTTGAGGATCAGCGCCAGCAGGCCCCTGCGCCCGTTGCCATCGATGCTGCACCGTTGATCGTCGCAGACGTATTCGCGGTGGCATCGCCCACGTTGCGGCTCACGGCAGCGCCATCCGTCGGGCCACCTGCATTCCTCAGTCATCGAGCCTTGCTGATCTGAGCCTCGGGTGAATCGTCGCACCGGGCATGTCCGTGCCCGGGTCGTGCGCGTTCGTCCACTTGAAGCCGCTGCATTTCCAGCGGGAGGCAAGCAATGCTCGCAGTGCTGCTGTCGCTGGCGCTTGCCGCGCCACCCCCCCTCCGCCTCGCGGACCTGCTCAGCGAGGCCAGGCAGAAGAATCCGGATCTGAAGGCGGCCGCCGCCCGCATTCGTGCGGCGCAGAGCGCCATCTCGCCGGCGGGCGCGCTCGATGACCCGATGCTGATGGTCCAGCTCTGGAACGGCCCGGTGGATTTCTCCACGGTGCCGCTCATGGTGCAACTCAGCCAGAACATCCCGCTCGGCGGGAAACGTGGGGCGCGCACGGACATGGCGAGAGCGGACGCCGCCATGGCAGATGCGGATCTCGGCCAGAAGCAACTCGACGTCGAGACGCAGGTCGCTGCTGCGTACTTCGATCTGTTCCTGGCGGATCGCACGCAGGAGATCGACGACGAGCTGGAGGCCATCCTGAACGTCGTCCTGCGGGCGGCCGAAGCTCGCGTTTCGACCGGCAAAGCAGAGCAGGTCGAGCTGCTGCGGGCGCAGGGAGCGCTCGTCCAGCTGCGCTCGGAGCGGGAGACGGCCGTCGACCACCGCCGCTCCTCCTGGGCGCGGCTGAGCGCGCTGCTCGATCGCGATCCAGCTGCGCCGCCGGTGGGCGTCTCCGATTTCCTTTTCGCCGGTTTCCAGGTGAACCTGCCCATCTTCTTCGGCGGCAAGAACGAGCCGCGGATCGTCAGCGCGCAAGCGCAACTGGCGGCGGCGCAGGAAGCGCAGCGCGCCCTACGCAACCGCGTCCTGGCAGAGGTGGCCGAGGGCTATGCGCACGTCCTGGCCGAGACGCACCAGATCGACTTTCACCACCAGCTCATCCCCATCGCCCGCCAGGCGGTGCAGAGCGGCGAGGCGAGCTATGCGGCGGGCAGATCCGATTTCACGATGGTGCTCGACAGCGCGCGCGAGCTGCGCATGCACGAGATGAACGAGGCGATGCACCTCGCCGCCTACGAGCAGCGGCTGGCCGAGCTGCAGCGCGCCGTCGGCAGCGATCTCGGATTGGCACGAGCGGCGGAGGCCGGTCATGAAGAGCGTCACTAGTTGCGTGGCTGTACTGCTGGCGCTGCTCGCGGCCTGCAGCAAGTCGAAAGCGACCTCGTCCGATGCGCTCCACGCCGGCGATCTTCTGGTCGAGATCGCCCTGGATCCCGATCCGCCTCGCGCCGGCGACAACGTGCTCCACGTGACCGTGAAGGACGCGCAGGGCAAGCCGGTGGACGGCGCGCGCGTCGGCCTTGTCTACAACATGCCGGCGATGGGGGCGATGCCGGAGATGAAGGGAAACGGCGAGTCCAAGCCCGTCGGAGGCGGCAAGTACGACGTGAGCTACAGCCTCTCGATGCTGGGCGACTGGTACATCGCGCTTGGCATCGAGGCGCCCGGGCACCAGCCGGCCGAGCTGCGCTTCAAGGTGTCGCCACCGCGCAAGGGATACTCGGTCGAGTCACGCGGGGCCGGCGGAGGCGCCCGCGAAGGCGGCCCGCAGATGCTGGAGATGAGCCCGGAGCGCCAGCAACTGATCGGCGTGGTGTTCGCCAAGGTGGAGCGCCGGCCGCTGTCTCTCTCGCTCCGCGCCCATGGCCGGGTGGAAGTGGACGAGACGCAGGTCGCCGACGTGGTGCTCAAGTACGACGCCTACGTCGAGAAGCTGTTCGTCAGCCAGACCGGCCAGCCGGTCAAGGCGGGC
>WNGL01009369.1_pt1 | contig 11367 bp, 10 predicted proteins | sample 5400591 | NCBI WGS metagenome assembly WNGL01 (sample SAMN13153377, study PRJNA577476) | soil metagenome | isolation source: 80 cm soil or saprolite under Garry oak tree replicate 1 | place: USA:California | collected 2016-06-15
CGACCGCATGGCCAATGTCTGGATGCACAACGGCTTCCTGCAGGTCGAAGGCGACAAGATGTCGAAGTCCGAAGGCAACTTCGTCACCATCAGGGAGTTGCTGGCGGACTGGCCGGGTGAAGTGCTACGGCTCAGCATGTTGAAGACGCACTACCGATCGCCGATCGATTGGACTCTAAAAGGCATGGAAGAAAGCGCGAAGACGCTCGACGATTGGTACTGGATCGCTGCGGACGCCAGGGGGGAGACACCTTCGGATGCCGTCATCGAGGCATTGTCCGACGACTTGAATACGCCGCAAATGATCACCTCGCTGCACAGCCTGCGCAACAGGGCCGCGTCCGGAGCAGAACGAGATCGCAAGGAGTTTGCCGCTTCGTTGCGGCTTCTCGGTTTCCTGTCCGAAAGTGCGGCGGAATGGAAGGGCCGAAAACAGCAAGCGAGCGGTATCGATCCGAAACAAATCGATGGTTTGATTTCAGATCGCACCGCCGCGCGTGCGCGAAAAGACTTCAAGGAATCCGATCGCATCCGCGACGAACTCGCCGCGATGGGCGTGGTCATCAAGGATTCCAAGGACGGCACCACCTGGGAGATCGCGCGATGACGAAACCCGACACGCCGTTTCCAAGACATTGGCGCTACTACATCGCGATCAAATGGGCGGTGATCGCCGCGGCCATCGTGCTCGCCCTGAAGCTATTGGGAGTATTTTGAGGCAATGGGACAGGCCCTCCCCAAACCCGCGCTGCGGCCGTTTCTTAGCGAGGATACCCCCGTGCTGGCAGCAATCTTTGCTGCCGCGATCGAGGAGTTGACCGGCGACGACTACAGCGAAGCGCAGCAGCAGGCGTGGGCCAGCGCCGCCGACGACGAAGAGCAATTCGGCAAGCGCTTGGGCAGCGAACTCACGCTGATCGCCACGCTGCAGAATTCGCCGGTCGGATTCGCCGCGCTGAAGGGCGCCGATCATATCGACATGCTCTATGTTCACCCCAGTGCGGTCGGGCAGGGCGTGGCCTCGATGCTGTGCGAGGCGCTGGAAAAACTCGCCGGCGGCCGCGGCGCCAAGAGTCTCACGGTCGACGCCAGCGACAACGCGCAGGAATTTTTCGAGAAGCGCGGCTACGTCGGCAAACAACGCAACACCGTGACGGTCAACGGCGAATGGCTCGCCAACACCACGATGCAGAAGACGCTTGTCAACGACACGTCGCCAGGAGTTCCGACATGACTCGCGAACGCCTCTATCTGTTCGACACCACGCTGCGCGATGGCGCGCAGACCAACGGCGTCGATTTTACGCTGCATGACAAGCAGCTGATCGCGCAGATGCTCGATGAACTCGGCATCGATTATGTCGAGGGCGGCTATCCCGGCGCCAATCCCACCGACACCGAATTTTTTGCGCAGAGCCCGAAGCTCGATCACGCCAGCTTCACGGCGTTCGGCATGACCCGCCGTCCCGGCCGTTCGGCGTCGAACGATCCAGGTCTCGCGGCGCTGCTGGAGGCCAAGGCGGATGCGATCTGTTTTGTCGCGAAATCGTCGGCCTATCAGGTGCGGGTGGCGCTCGAGACCACCAACGAGGAAAACCTGGCATCGATCCGCGACAGCGTGAAGGCGGCCAAGGCCGCCGGCCGCGAAGTCATGCTCGACTGCGAGCATTTTTTCGACGGCTATAAGGAAAATGCCGAATTCGCGCTGGCCTGCGCCAAGGCCGCGTATGATTCCGGCGCCCGCTGGGTGGTGTTGTGCGACACCAATGGCGGCACCATGCCGCACGAGGTCGAGACCATCGTCACCGAGGTGGTGAAGCATATCCCCGGCGACCACGTCGGCATTCACGCCCATAACGATACCGAGCAGGCCGTCGCCAATTCGCTGGCCGCGGTGCGCGCCGGGGCGCGGCAGATCCAGGGCACGTTGAACGGGCTCGGCGAACGCTGCGGCAACGCCAATCTGTGTTCGCTGATTCCGACCTTGCGGCTGAAGCGCGAGTTTGCCGATTGCTTCGAGATCGGCGTGTCGCCGGACAAGATGGCGACGTTGATGAAGGTTTCGCGGACGCTGGACGACATGCTCAATCGCGCGCCCGATCGCCACGCGCCCTATGTCGGCGAAAGTGCATTCGTGACCAAAACCGGCATTCATGCCTCGGCGGTGCTCAAGGATCCGCAGACCTATGAACATGTGTCGCCCGAGGCGGTCGGCAATCACCGCAAGGTGTTGGTATCCGATCAGGCCGGGCGCTCCAACGTGATCGCCGAACTGGAACGGGCAGGAATTGCCTACGACAAGAAAGACCCAAAGCTGGTCCGTCTGGTCGAGGAACTCAAGGAGCGCGAGGCCGCGGGCTACGCCTACGAGTCCGCCAACGCGTCGTTCGATCTGTTGGCGCGGCGCACACTTGGCAAGGTGCCGGAATATTTCCGGGTCGAACAGTTCGATGTCAATGTCGAACAGCGCTACAACGCCAACGGCCAGCGCGTCACGGTGGCAATGGCGGTGGTGAAGGTCGACGTCGACGGCGAGAAACTGATCTCGGCGGCCGAGGGCAACGGTCCCGTCAACGCGCTCGACGTGGCGCTGCGCAAGGATCTCGGCAAATACCAGAAATACATCGAAGGCTTGAAGCTGATCGACTACCGCGTCCGTATCCTCAACGGCGGCACCGAGGCGGTAACGCGGGTGCTGATCGAGAGCGAAGACGAGCAGGGCGAGCGCTGGACCACCATCGGCGTGTCGCCCAACATCATCGACGCGTCGTTTCAGGCGCTGATGGATTCGGTTGTTTACAAGCTGGTGAAATCCAACGCGCCGGCTTGAGCATTTGATGACTTTCGCCGTCATTGCGAGGAGCGAAGCGACGAAGCAATCCATACTGTCGCCTCGGCGGAATGGATTGCTTCGCTTCGCTCGCAATGACGGCAAAAACCGGCGGAGCACTTCATGATCGATCATGTCTCCGTTGGCGTCAGCGACCTCGAACGCGCCGCGCGATTTTATGAACTGGCGCTGGCGCCGCTCGGGCTTTCGCGGCTGGTGGCGCGGCCGGCGACTATCGGTTTCGGCAAGAGCTATCCCGAGTTCTGGATCAACCTGCGCACCGGTATGCCGCCGGTTCAGCCGGGGAGCGGCGTCCATATCTGCCTGCGGGCCAAGTCGGCCGGCGACGTCGATGCGTTCCACACCGCGGCGTTGATGGCCGGAGGCCGCTCCGACGGCGCGCCGGGTTTACGTCCGCACGATCGGGTACGCTATTACGCAGCGTTCGTGCTTGATCCCGATGGCAACCGCATTGAAGCGGTGACGTTCCCGAAGGATGATGCAGAGGCACCGCCACGATAGTTCGAACCGCTAGCGCATATTCCGCAAAAGCACGCCCCGGACCTGATCCGGGGGGCGCAAGATATTAAAGCCGTTGCACGATTTCCGGCGCCATCTGCTCGGTACCTTCAGGCGCCAGGGCCGCGGCAGCACGCAAGCTCGGCAAGATATCCTGGACCCGTTCCGCCTTGAGAATTTCCACGGCCAGAGAGGGGCGAATGAATTCCGTCGCACGCATGTGTGCGAGCAGTGCGAGCAGTGGTTCCCAGAAACCATCGATGTTCGCGAGCAGGACCGGCTTGGTGTGACGGCCGAGTTGCTGCCAGGTCAATTGCTCGACCAGTTCCTCCAGCGTGCCGACCCCGCCGGGCAGCGCCACGAACGCGTCGGAACGCTCGAACATCAGCCGCTTGCGGTCGTGCATGTCGGGCGTGACGATCAGTTCCTGAACGCGCGCCAGGGCGTTTTCGCGGGCAATGAGAAAGTCCGGAATAATACCGATAACGTTACCGCCGTGATCCAGCGTGGATTTGGCGATGGCGCCCATCAATCCGTTCGAGCCCCCGCCATAGACCAGGCTCACGCCATTCTCGGCGAAGATCTTTCCGAGCGTGGTCGCGCCTTCAACAAAGTGGGGATTGGTGCCTGGGCCGGAGCCGCAGTAGACACAGACAGTTTTGATCTTGTTCATGATTGGCATGTGGCATTGCAGCGTAAATCGGTCAAGTCCATTGAATTGGCGACGGTAGCTGAATTAATCCGCAAGTGTCTGAAAATACCGAAACAATTGCTCCGCGAGGGTGCAAGCGGCGTTCAAACGCTCTATATGACGGGCAGAATGCAGATCAACCAAGAACAGGCGCGACAGTGATTCCTCAGGCTCTTATTGATGGCTCATACTGATTTGTCCAGAGGCGCCGGCGAAGCGCAGGCTTCTTCCGACAGGTCCATCGAACAGGCGACCCTGATCGGGACGCTGCTGCACCTGTGGCCGTACATCTGGCCCGGCGATCGCGTCGATCTCAAGATGCGCGTGGTCTGGTCGATGGTGCTGCTGCTGGTCGCAAAGCTCGCGACGCTCTCGGTGCCGTTTACCTTCAAATGGGCGATCGATGCTCTGAACGGCGCGGGTAGCGCCCCGGTGCAGCCATCGAACTGGACGATGTGGCTGATCGCGTCACCCCTGATCATGACCGGCAGCTACGGCGCCATCCGCGTGCTGATGGCGATCCTGACCCAATGGCGCGACGGAATCTTCGCCCGGGTGGCGATGCACGCGGTGCGCAAGCTGGCTTATCTCACCTTCGTTCACATGCACGAACTGTCGCTGCGCTTTCACCTGGAGCGCAAGACCGGAGGACTGACGCGCGTGCTGGAGCGCGGGCGGCTCGGCATCGAAGTGATTGTGCGGATGGTGATCCTGCAACTCGCTCCGACCATTGTCGAGGTTTCGCTGCTGATGGGCGTGCTGCTGTGGCAGTTCGACTGGCGCTATGTGCTCGTTACCATGATTACCGTCGTGATCTTCATGTACTACACCTACGTCGCGACCGAATGGCGAATCGAGATTCGCCGCAAGATGAACGACTCCGACACCGAAGCGAACACCAAGGCGATCGATTCGCTTCTGAACTACGAGACGGTCAAATATTTCAGCGCCGAGGAGCGCGAAGCCACGCGCTACGACCGTTCGATGGAGCGCTACGAACGCAACAGCGTGAAAACCTATACATCGCTGGCGGTGCTCAATACCGGGCAGGCCGTCATCTTCACCGCCGGCTTGACAGCGACAATGCTGATGTGCGCCATCGGAGTCCGCAACGGAACCAATACGGTCGGCGATTTTGTCATGGTCAACGCCATGATGATCCAGCTTTACCAGCCGCTGAATTTCATGGGCATGGTCTATCGCGAGATCAAGCAGGCGGTGATCGACATCGAGAAGATGTTCAGCGTGCTGTCGCGGAATCCGGAGATCAAGGATGTTCCCGGCGCCAAACCGTTGATCGTGACCACGGGCAGCGTACGTTTCGACGATGTGCGATTTTCGTACGATCCCGAGCGTCCCATCCTGAAGGGTCTCAGTTTCGAAGTGCCGGCCGGCAAGACGGTCGCGATTGTGGGGCCGTCCGGCGCCGGAAAATCGACCATTTCGCGGCTGCTGTTTCGTCTCTATGACGTCTCCAGCGGCAAGATCCTGATCGACGGCCAGGATATCCGAAACGTCACGCAGTCTTCACTGCGGGCGTCGATCGGGATGGTGCCGCAGGACACCGTGTTGTTCAACGACACCATCCGTTACAACATTCGTTACGGGCGCTGGGACGCTGATGATGCCGAGGTGGAACAGGCGGCGCAGCTGGCGCAAATCGACGGTTTCATCCGGATGTCGCCGAAGGGATATGAGACCCAGGTTGGAGAGCGGGGCCTGAAATTATCCGGGGGCGAGAAGCAGCGCGTCGCGATCGCGCGCACGGTTCTCAAGGCGCCGCCCATCCTGGTGCTCGATGAGGCGACATCGGCGCTCGACAGCCATACCGAACAGGAAATTCAGGATGCGCTGGAACGGGTTTCGCGGAACCGCACGTCTCTGGTGATCGCGCACCGGCTGTCCACGATCGTGGGCGCCGACGAAATCATCGTGCTGGATCAGGGCCGTATCGCCGAGCGTGGAACTCATTCCCAGCTTTTGGCAACGGACGGACTTTATGCCAGTATGTGGAACAGGCAGCGTGAGGCGCAGGAGGCGCGGGAGCGACTGGCGCGGATCGCCGACGAGAATGAAGCGCCGAACCGGACGCCGCCGCCGGTCGACGACGTGCTGGTGACGCCGGCTGCGGCGGAATGAGAATTGCGCTCGAAGTCATTGTTTAGGTCGAGCGCCCGAGGGATGATCCCCTCTCCCCTTGTGGGAGAGGGTGGCTCGACGTTAGTCGAGCCGGGAGAGGGGTATGACACTCAGTCACGCCAAAGCCCTTCGCGCCAATATGACAGAGGCGGAGCGAAGGCTTTGGTATTTCCTTCGTGCCCATCGCTTCAAGGGAATGAAGTTCAAGCGACAGGCACTGATTGGCCGATACATCGTGGACTTCGTGTCCTTTCAGAGGCGTCTCGTCGTCGAGGTAGATGGCGGTCAACACGCTGATAGCGAAGTCGATTTGCGGCGTACGCGATGGCTGGAAGATCAGGGGTTTCGCGTCTTAAGGTTCTGGAATAATGAGGTGCTGAGCAACACTGATGGCGTTCTTGACGCTATCATGCTCGCTTGCACCGACCCCTCTCCCGGCACGCCGCTTCGCGGCGCGCCACCCTCTCCCACAAGGGGAGAGGGGAAGAATGACAAGTGAAACTTGATGTCCATCACCAATTCCATCCGCGCGCAAATTCCGCCGATCCATCCCGAGGGCTATCCGTTTATCGGCGGCTTTGCGCTTGCGAGCCTGATTCTGTTCTGGATCTGGACGCCGCTTGGCTGGATCGGCACGTTGCTGACAGTCTGGTGCGCGCTGTTTTTCCGCGATCCGGTGCGGGTCACGCCGGTGCGCGAGGGCATTGTCGTGGCGCCGGCCGACGGGCGCGTCTCGATGGTGACCCAGGTGTTGCCGCCGGCCGAACTCGGTCTCGGCGACAGGCCGCTGCCGCGCATTTCGATATTCATGAGCGTGTTCAACTGCCATGTGAACCGCAGTCCGGTAGCCGGGCGGATCGATCGGATTGCGTATCGGCCGGGCGTCTTTATCAACGCCGAGCTTGATAAGGCGAGTGAGGACAACGAGCGCAATTCGCTCGTTATCTCGACACCGAATGGACGCATCGGCGTGATCCAGATCGCGGGGCTGATAGCGCGCCGGATTGTGTCGTTCGTGCGCGAAGGCCAGTCGATCGGCGCAGGCGAACGGTTCGGATTGATACGTTTCGGGTCGCGTCTCGACGTATATCTGCCCGAAGGTACCAAGTCGCTGGTCTCCGAAGGTCAGACCGCGGTGGCCGGGGAGACCATTCTGGCCGATTTCAAGCTTGGCGACGGCGGCCGGACTTACCGCGCCGATTAACCATCGAGCTGCGGAACCGGCGGCTTATAGCCGCGATGGCGGAGCAGGCCCGCGCTTGCTATATGTGGACCATGCAGATGCCCGCTGATCCCAAATCTCCGGAAATGCGACGCCGCCGGTTTCGGCCGATTCCGGTGCGTATGCTGGTGCCCAACGTCATCACCTTGCTCGCGATCTGCGCGGGACTGACGGCGATCCGCCTGTCCACCGAGGGACGGATGGAATTGGCGGTGGCGGCGATCGTGTTCGCTGCCGTGCTCGATGGCGTCGACGGCCGCGTGGCACGGATGATCAAGGGCCAGTCGAAATTCGGCGCAGAGCTCGACAGCCTCGCGGATTTCGTCAATTTCGGCGTCGCACCGGGTCTGATCCTGTATTTCTGGCAGCTGCATGACCTGAACAATGGCGGCTGGATTGCGTCCATGGTGTTCGCGATCAGCGGCGGCCTGCGGCTCGCACGTTTCAACGCGACCATGGACGATCCGAACAAGCCCGCGTTTGCGGCGAATTACTTCACCGGCGTTCCGGCACCTGCCGGCGCGATCCTCGTGCTGCTTCCGATCTACCTCGCATTCCTGGGCATGCCGACACCCCCGGCCACGCTGACCGCGCTCTATACGCTGCTGATTGCATTCCTGATGGTGTCGCGGCTGCCGGTGTTTTCAGGCAAGACGGTGCGTTTGCGGGTACCGCCGGAAATGGTGCTGCCGGTGTTTGTCGCGGTGATCTTCTTCATCGCGCTGTTGATCGGGTATCCCTGGCATATTCTGTCCGCCTGCGCCGTGCTGTATCTCCTGAGCCTGCCGGCCGGATGGAAGTCCTACCGCGACCACCAGCGCAACGCTGCCGCCGTCGCCGAGGCCGCCGCAACGCCGGCCGATGCCGCCCCGTCAAATCCTGTTCCGCCACTCGCATCGGTGGTCGCAGATCCGGAACAGGACAATCGGCCGGCCCGGCTGAACTGAGCGGCCTTGCGCGAAGTGCCGGCAACTCATTTTCCGCTTTTGCCGATCGCGCTTTTGTCGGGTATAGCCAGACCAATGGACGGCTTCAAAATGGCCGTCTTCAAACAAGCCGTCTTCAAAAAAGCCGTCTTCAAAAAAGTCCTGCTGGAAATCTGGAGAAAATGCCGTGACCAATTCCGCATCCGCGCTGCTGCCTGCATCGGTCCTTGAAGCGCTGGCGCGCTATGACACGCCGACGATCTGCAATGCGATGGAGATTGTCGCGCCGGAGCGCCGCCTGATCGGCTACACGACAAAGCCATTGGTTTGTCCGTTCCCCGATCTGCCGCCAATCGTCGGCTATGCGCGCACGGTGACGATCCGCTCGGTTGTCGCTTCCGGGCTTCCGGCCGCCGAGCAGCAGAAGCGGCGGACCGCCTATTACGAATATGTCGGCACCGGCCACGGTCCGCGCATCAGCGTGATTCAGGATATCGACGGCCCCGACGCAGGCTATGGTGCGTTCTGGGGCGAGGTTCAAAGTTCGGTCCACAAGGCGCTGGGCTGTCTCGGTGTCGTCACCGACGGATCTATCCGCGACATCCCGCAATGGGCGCCGGGCTTTCAGGCTCTCGCGGGCTCGATCGGGCCGTCTCACGCCTGGGTTCACGCCGAAAGTTTTGGCGGCGAAGTGTGCGTGGCCGGAATGACGGTGCGCTCGGATGATCTCATTCACGCCGACTGTCACGGCGCCATTGTCATTCCGCACGATATCGCCGCGAAACTGCCGGACGCGGCCGAACTCTGCGGCCGCCGCGAGACACCGATTCTTGAAATCGCCCGCAGCCCGTCATTCACGCTTGAGAAGCTGAAGGAAGCTCTGGCTCGTTCGGCCGAAATTCACTGACGGTTTTAGGGCGCTCGGCGGATCAGGGGCCCGCGAACTGTCCCAACCCATTGAAGCGCGCCTTCTGCTCGCTGCTCAGCGTGGCATAGAAGTCATCCAATGCCGGCTGCACCAGTTTGGCGGCCTGCAGCATGGCCGCGAGCCGCTTCTCCATCGCCTCCAATCGTCCGACCGGCGTGAGCGGCACGCTGTCCGGGCAGGCGGCTTGCAGCGCTTGAACCGCCTTGTCCGTCGCCCCGCTTAGGCGGTCGAGCGCGTCCTTTTGTGTGCTTGCCGGGCGTATCACGGCCTCAATCCGCGCGATCGGCAGGTTGGTCAGGCCAGACTTCGGCTCGCCACAGGTATCGGGCTGCGCGTTTGCTTCCTGCTGTGGCTGGCCTTGCGAACGCTCGCCGATATTGGGGCCGAGCGCATTGAAACGTGCCTGTTGCTCGTCGCTGAGCGAGTTATAGAACTTCTCCAGTACGGGCCGCACGATCCGCACAGCCTCGAGCGTGGCGCTGACGCGGTTCGTCATCGCCCGCAAGCGGCCGGGCGGAGTCATTGCATATGAATCGCCGCAGGATTCCTTGAACGCATCGGCAGCCTTTGCGGCCGCGCTCTTCAGCTCGTCGAGCAATGCGCGCTGCTCGGGCGTCGGCCGCACCGCCTGCACGATTGAAGCAAATGGCCAGGCGGTGATGCCCTTTTCCGGATCTCCGCACAGTTGCCTGAGAGTCTGTGGGCTCACGCTTGCACGTTCGCGCGGGCGAGAGCCGGTGATCGCGTCGCCGGATTCCGGATCACCCGGGCCGAGTCTGGCGTAGGCGGAATAGCGGTTATCCACGCCCCAGAACACGGTATCGACGAAGTCGTCGTAAGCGTAAGCCCAATAGCCGGGCTCGTAGGCGTAGGGCCAGAACGTGTATTCGAAAATGTCGGAATAGGCATAAGGCCAGAACACGTGGCCGGCCCACGGCACAAACGCCGCGCGCAGGCCGCGCCGCCAGGCGTGGCGGGGAGCCCAGCCATGATCCCGATCCGCGCGAGCTGCCTCGGCCTGCCGGTCGGCACTGGCGAAGCGCGTTGCAAATCGCCCCCGTGCGGCAGCTTGCGCCGCGGCAGCATCGGCAGGGCGCGCAGCCGAAGGCGGTATTCCCAGGTGCTGCTGGCGCGCCAGAGTGCGTTGTTGCAGGCCCTCCTCGTGCCGGAGTAGGCGCTGTTGCGTCTGCAGCAACCGCTGCTGCGCGCGTTGCTCGCGCCGGCCTTGCGGCTGTTGTGACTGCAACTGCTGCACGCGCTGCTGCAACCGATCGATGCGATCCTTGCGCTGCACGCTCTGCCGCGAAAGGGTGTCGCGCTGCCGTTCCTGCGCGGTTTGCTGGAGCCGCTGCACACGCTGCTCGCGCTGAAGCTGGCGTTGTTCTGTCTGCAGCGACCGCTGCTGCAACCGATCGATGCGGTCCTGGCGCTGCACGCTCTGGCGCGAAGGCACATCGCGCTGCCGCTCCTGCCTGGTTTGCTGCAGCTGCTGGATGCGCTGCTCGCGCTGGCCGATCCGCTCCTGTTGCGATGGGCGCTCTCTCAGAGAGGGCGGTGCGCTCGGGCGCGAGGGTGCGGCGATTCTCGGCGCGGCCGGGCGCTGCGGTGCAGCGATGTGCGGCATCGGACGCGGCGCCATGGCCGGGCGCTGCGGCGGCGGAGCTGGACGGAACGCCGGTGCGGCGGGCCGCGCCATGGCCGGAGGTGGCGCCGGACGAGCCATGGCGGGCGGAGGCGCAGGACGGGCCATGGCCGGGGGTGCCGCAGGTCGGGCCGCTGGTGCAGCTGGCGCGGCCCTTCCTGGATGCTGGGCATACGAACCGGTGCTCACAGCGATCATGGAGACGCTCAAAAGAAAACCTGCAAAGCGAACGCCCGGCCGAAACATGATCGCGGCTCCCTGGTAGCTCCTCGGTCACCCACTGATTTTGACCCTTGGGCGCAATCCTTAACGCTCGAGCGCAGAGACGGTTCGCTCTTCGCATCCAGATTGTTGTTGCGACTTTGCGACGCAGGATGAGGGGTGAACACAGCCGCCACAACCCCTTCGGTTTGTGCACGCCGCCAAGTCGTGTTCAAATCAAGTCGTGTTCAAATCAAGTCGTGTTCAGAT
>WNGL01020225.1_pt1 | contig 11367 bp, 9 predicted proteins | sample 5400591 | NCBI WGS metagenome assembly WNGL01 (sample SAMN13153377, study PRJNA577476) | soil metagenome | isolation source: 80 cm soil or saprolite under Garry oak tree replicate 1 | place: USA:California | collected 2016-06-15
TCCTCCGTCAGCGCTACCTTAATATACGGGTAGCTCTTGTCATCGCGCATCAGCACATTATATTTGGGGCGATACTCCTTAATATAATTGCTCTCCAGCACCAGCGCCTCGACTTCATTCTTGACGACGAGAAACTCGATATCCTCAACCTTCGCCACCATACTTCTATTCTTGGGGCTAAGATCGCTCGACTCCTGGAAATACGAGCGCACGCGATTATACAGCGAGATCGCCTTCCCAACATAAAGAATAGCGCCCCCGCCATCCTTCATAATATAAATGCCCGGCTTATGCGGCAGTGAATTAAGCACTGACTGGATTTTTTCGTTCATTCCATCCTTGTTCCTGCTGGCTATGTGTAGCTTTCCTTCTCCATCATCTTCCGTATCCACATCCTGCTCAACACGTGACGTGGAACAGGCTGATCACCTCGCCCTCGGCCTCGTTCCAGGTTCGGATCGCCTTGGGCGTCGGCAGCAAAATCACTTTGCACTTCTTGCGCTTGAAGTAATCAGCCGCCTCATCTGAAAGCCTGACGTTGCCATACTGTCCCGTGCCGATGATGAGCCGTCGCGTACCCTTTTCATACACGTATTTGGCTTCGGCCAGGGAAAGTATGTGCGATGTGCCGTAGATCGCATTGGATAATTTTTTCTTCCGCTTTTCCACCAGGCTGCTTAGTCTGATAATCACGTCATGCTCGAAGACGGCCCCTTCAATGGTAATCGAACCAAAGGTCGTCTGATCAATGCTGGGTTTCATCTCTCCGCTCCCCTCCTCCGCGCCCGCCCGGCGCATCGCGCCGGACTGGTGTGGGCTTGTTCTGTAGCACGCGCTCTCTAGAAAATGTCCATCATCTTAATTATACCCTCTCAACAGTATCATCTGTCGGGACTGGAACAGAAAACCACTCTTCGTGTATAATAAGTGCCATTATGAGTTGTATTGGCACTGCCGGACATATAGACCACGGCAAATCTACGCTCGTCAAGGTCTTAACAGGAATCGATCCCGATCGCCTGGCGGAAGAAAAAGAACGCGGCATGACGATAGACCTGGGCTTTGCCTGGCTCAAACTGCCAGGCGGGCGCGAGGTCAGCATTGTCGACGTGCCCGGCCACGAGAGCTTCATCAAGAATATGCTCGCAGGTGTGGGCGGCATTGATGCGGCGCTGCTGGTTATTGCCGCCGACGAGGGCATCATGCCGCAGACCCGCGAACACCTCGCCATTCTTGACCTCCTGCGCGTGCGGCGCGGTATTGTCGCGCTGACAAAAGCCGACCTGGTAGACGAGGAGTGGCTGGAACTGGTACGGGAGGAGGTCGCGGAATATCTTCTACCAACGACATTAGCTCATGCCCCCATCATCGCCGTCTCAGCCTATACCATGCAGGGCATACCAGAACTGCTCGCCCAACTGGAAAAGATGCTCGACGCGACACAGGAGCGGCAGAACATCGCTCGCCCGCGCCTGCCGGTTGACCGCGTCTTCACACTGACGGGCTTTGGCACCGTTGTCACCGGAACCCTGCTCGATGGAAACTTCAAAATCGGGCAGGAGGTCGAGATCTTACCGCGGGGCTTGAAAACGCGCATTCGCGGCCTGCAAACCCATCGACAAAAGGTGGATATCGCGCAGCCTGGGAGTCGCGTAGCCATGAACCTTGCCAGCGTCTCGCGTACAGACCTGGCGCGTGGAGATGTCGTCGTACTGCCTGCACAACTCCGCCCAACACTGCTCGTCGACGCGCATATCCAACTGCTGGCCGATGCCCCCCGTTCGCTCGCGCACAACACACAGGTAGATTTTTATCATGGGTCGCAGGAAGTGCCCGCTCGGGTGCGACTACTCGACGTCGAAGAGGTGCAACCAGGCCAGAGCGCGTGGGTACAACTGCGCCTGAGCCGTCCGGCGGCGCTGGCGCGCCGCGATCGTTTTATCTTGCGTATCCCTTCGCCCAGCACAACCATTGGCGGCGGCGAGATCGTCGATGTACAGCCGCGCTACCATCGCCGTTTCCAGGCTGCGCTACTCAATCGGCTTGAGACGCTGGAGCATGGTGCGCCAGAAGAATTGGTGCTGGCCGCGTTAGATAGAGGGACCCGCGTTGCAAGCGCGCCGCATATCTCTGCTAAAGGTCAGCCCTATAAAGGATTCAACGGCTGCGAATTGGCGGAGATCGTTAAGCAGAGCAATCTAGCCGCGGATGTGACACAACGGACGTTGGAGACGTTGTTACTAGAAAGGAGAGTGCGACTGATAGGAACAAGGTGGTTCGCGCAGCCGCTATGGGATGCCATGGTAGAAGAAACGGTGCGCCTGCTCGGCGAGCAGCATCGGCAGTATCCTCTACGCGGTGGACTCCCAAAAGAAGAATGGCGCGCGCGGCTCAACCTCTCTTCTAAAATGGCGGTTGAGATTTTCGCAACCTTGCAGGCGGAGGGAGTCGTCGCGGAGGCCACGACGACGGGCAGCGCAATGCGTCTCCCTATTTTTGTGCCAGGCTTTACCACCGCTCAACAGCAACAGGTCGAGCAATTACTGCGCCTCTTCCGCGAGCGCCCATTTACACCGCCGGGACGCAGCGAGGCAGAAGCGGCGGTAGGCGCTGAGGCACTGAACTCCTTAATAGAACAAGGACAACTGGTAAAACTGGGTGATGGAGTGCTCTTCTTGCGGGAAACCTACGACCAGGCAATAGCCACATTGGTCCAATACCTGCGCGAGCATGATACAATAACTGTGGCGGAAGCGCGCGATATATTGGGAGCGACGCGCAAATATATCCTGCCACTTTTAGAGCATATGGATACTTTAAAAATAACCCGGCGTCTGGGCGATGAGCGAGTGTTGGGTACCCTGGCATAGAGAATCCTCTGTGGGGATGCAGCCGCATCCGGGGATGAAGAAGGCAGCGTCGCCGTTGGGTTGCTTCCTCCTGGCGCCGTATAGCACATTGTCAGGAACTGTTCCATTATGTTGCAGAATACGTTACAATAGTGGGCGCAAAATCAACATATAAGGGCGCATATGATTGCGTCTGCATGAAGAAAGGGCACAACAGACTGCGTGCCAATGAGAAGTATGCCAATCGAAGTTTTGGGTGAACGATACCAATTAGGAGATCCTATAGGTCGAGGCGGCATGGCCACTATTTATCGTGGCCAGGATATGCGAATGGATCGGGTGGTAGCTATCAAAGTACTCCGCGAAGTCTATAGCACCGACCCAAAGTTTGTCACCCGCTTTCAACGTGAAGCGAAAGCCGCGTCGGCATTACAACACCCCAATATTGTGCAGGTCTACGACTATGGCCAGACCGATGGAAACTATTTCATTGTGATGGAGCTGATCGAAGGTACGGACCTGCGCCGCTATTTGCGCTCGCGCGGCATCCTCGCCATTGATCGCGCCATCATTATCGCCCATGACGTTGCGCTGGGACTGGGAGCAGCCCACCGCCGCGGCATCGTTCATCGCGACGTTAAACCCCAAAACGTACTCGTAGGACGCGATGGATCAATCAAGCTCACCGACTTCGGCATTGCCAGCGTCTATAAAGATATCAACGCCGAGCGCCTCACAACCACCGGCATGACCCTTGGCACCGTGCAATACTACGCTCCAGAGCAGGCGCAGGGCGAAATTGTCAGCCCTGCCGCCGATGTCTATGCCCTCGGCATCGTCATGTACGAAATGCTCACCGGACGTACTCCCTTTGACGGCGACACTCCTGTAGCTGTAGCTATGCAGCATATCCAGGACCTGCCGGCGCCGCCGACCTATTACAACCCCCATATTCCTCCCGCCCTGGAAGAAATTATCATGCGCTGCCTGGAGAAAGAACCGGAGCGACGCTACCGCGATGGCAGCATGCTCGCTCGTGCCCTGGAGTTGTTGGGCGAAGCAGAGATAGACGAAGTTTTACCCGGCGCGGTCACACCAGGATTGGTACAAACACCGGGCAGCCTTGCAACCTATTCACAGTATCCCGGCGGCAGCAATCAGCGCCAGTCCACTTCGTCTCCCAACAACCCGTCTTTCCCCGTTTCAGGCAATGGCATGTCGCGTCAACCTGAGCCGCTCATACTCGCCAGTCAGCCTGTCTATAACAACCAGCAAGAGGATGCTTCCACCTATCCTCGCGGTACGCAGCCGCGCGCAAGCTCCGTGCCATACGATAGACGTGACTCGCGTTTTGCCAGCGTCGTTACCGCGTTCATCTTGCTGGCAACACTCTTATTGCTGGGTTTTAGCATTTACCTGGCGGCGCAGCTCAATTTCATTCATCTGCCCTGGGTTGGCGACCCAAGCCCCACTCCTACTATTAACGCGCATCAATTCCCAGTCCCCGACTTGCGGGGGTTAACATACCAGGCCGCCCTCACTACCGCAACCAACAAGGGTTTTACCTTAAAGGTCACCAACGATAATACCACGGGGATCGTAATCAACCAGGACCCCGCGCCGCCCTTACTGGCCCCTAAAGGCTCCGCTATACGCGTCACCTTCGGTCCTGCGACACAACAAACGGTCGTAGTGCCGCCCAACCTGGTAGGCAATACCCTCAGCGGAGCAGAACAGATTCTCACCAATGCAGGTATCAGCTATTCCGTACGCCCCGATGGCACAAATCCGAGTAACAGTACGCCAAATATTATATCGAGGGTAGATCCACCTAGCGGCACCACGATTCCGAAAGACCGCACTGTCATCCTCTACGTGCAGAACTTCACCAATGGCACGCCCACGGTGACCCCAACCCTGGATCCCACGCCAACCAAAAATCCCAGCCCAACGCCAACCAATACGCCAACAGCGACGCCAACCAATACACCAACAGCGACGCCAACCAATGCACCAACGCCGACACCAGACCCTGGGCCATAGACATCTTCCTCACCCTCGCCCCCCCATTCTTTCCTTTCAGATGATGATCCCCATCCAAAGCAAGCGCTTACGGGAAACCATCGACTGAGTCTGGGCCTGCTTCAGTCCATTAATGCCGCTATTCATATACGCTTCGTTCCTTTGTGCTGTATCACCTTTTATCAGCTGCTTGTATGTGTCAAATACATATGTTATGCTTGTGATAACGAGGGTAGGAGGGCAGAAAAGAAACCATGACAGTTAGGTATCAACAACCGTATGATAGCACCTTAAAAGCGTTAATCCAAACATATGCGACATCCATCTTACCCCTGCTATTACCATTTCTCGTGAGAACAAGGCCAGGATACAGAAGGAGCTGCGCATGTACGACAAATTATGGGACGAAGATCCCGAAATTCAGAGAATAAAAGCCGAAGCCGAAGAAAGAGGAAAAGCTGTAGGCAAAGCTGAAGCATCGCAAGAGATGATCGTAGGCATCGTCGAAGCCCGCTTCCCCGAGTTGGTAGATCTGGCTCAAGAAAGAGTAGAAAAAATCAGGCAGTTGGAGATGCTGAACCTGCTGGCCAAACAGATCGTCCTGGCCCCTGACGAAGCCACCGCCCGCTGGACGCTCGGCACCTTCGCGGCATAACCCATGCAGCATCACACAGTATCACTTCGAAATGGACATCGCCACCCAATCTCTCGCGGTTTCTACATCACGCGGCATTGTCTGCCCTTTTGTGACATGGAACCGGTAATCACAGCGCCGTTAATATCTCCGGCGCGCCATCGGTAATCGCAATAGTATGCTCAAACTGCGCGGAACGCTTGCCGTCAGCCGTGCACACCGTCCAACGATCCGCTTTCACGCGCGTTTCAGGACGCCCAACATTAATCATCGGCTCAACGGTAAACACCATCCCCGGGCGAAGCTTGAGCGTCGGGCCTTTTTGCGCAAAATGCAACACAAATGGTTCCTCGTGCAGCGAACGCCCAACGCCATGGCCCGTATATTCTCGCACCGTGGAGAAGCCTTCCTTCTCACAATATTCCTGAATGGCCGCGCCAATATCGCCCAGGTACTTGCCGGGTCGCGCCTGCTTAATCCCCACCTCCATGGAGCGCTTCGCCACATCCAACAAGTGTTGTGACTCGCTATCGACAGTTCCTATGGCAAAAGTCACACAGGAATCACCCACCCAGCCATTGTAATGTACCCCGATATCAATGCCAATGATATCACCATCGCGCAGTCGATCTTTGTCGCTGGGAATGCCGTGACAGATCACGTCATTGATGGCCGTACAGATAGTGGCCGGGAAAGGCGGAATTGCCGGGCGTCCCTGCCGCGCCGGAATCGCTCCATAGCCTATATAACTGGGGATCGCTCCTCTACTACGAATATACTCTTCAGCAATTTTGTCGATTTCAGCGGTCGTGACGCCTGCTTTCAGGTGTGGACGTATCATTTCATACGTCTCCGCGACAATCCTTCCGGCCTTACGCAATTGCTCGACCTGTTGTTTTGATTTTATGATGACCATTTCGCACCCTTGTCAATATGCTGCATTGTTTGAATAAATGAGACACAGTTCGTTGCTATGCAATAATTTCCTTTATTTTACCGCATAGACGCAAGTCTATAAAATTTTTTCAGATGGTAGCCCAAAATGCACAAACTTATTCATTCGTTGCGTTTACTTTCATAGTAGCTTGTTGCCTTTTTCAGGCACTTGTTGTCGTTGTAGCGTGGAGAATGTTGTATGCAACGGAAAATTGTACGGAACGTCCTTTTTAGTCTGGTGGCCCTTCTGCTGATTGGTACAAGTTTGATAGCGGTACGTATGGCTGTTCACGCCGACCTCAACCAGCGCGTTACCCTCTATGGCCAGGCAGTGCCGCTAGTTCAGCAGGCGCGCCTCTTACAAGCAGCCGACGCCAACCAGCAACTGAATCTCTCCATTGGCCTGCAACTGCGCAACCAGCCCGACCTGGATAACCTGTTAAGCGCCATCTACGATCCCCAATCGCCACAATATCACCAGTATGTAACGCCGGAGCAGTTTAACCAGTTATTTGCGCCAACCTCCGACCAGGTACAGCAGGTCACCGCGTTCTTACAGAGCCAGGGTTTGACGATCACCAACATTGCCTCCAATAACCTGCTCATCGACGCCACCGGCACGGTCGCGCAAGCCCAGCAAACGTTTCATACTCACATCAACACCTACCAGTTAGGCAGTCGCACCTTTTACGCCAACGCCACATCACCCACCGTCCCTACATCAATCAGCCAGTTGATCACCTCCATCAGCGGCCTCGACAACAGCGTTCAGTACCATCCGCTCAACCGGCGCGGCCAGACCTACCGCCATTACACTGCGCAACAACAGCGCCTTACGCGCCTGGCTAGTCCAGTCGGTGGCTATGGCCCTAAGGAGCTGACGGGAGCCTACGACGCTGCTCCACTGCAAAGTTTCGATGGATCAGCAGGGCAGGGCGCCATTGAGGTCGAGCTGGATATGGAGGTTGTGGCCGCCATGGCCCCTCGTGCCAGCCAGATCATCTATGAAGGCCCCAACACTACGCAGGGACTGAACGATACCTATAATAAGATCGTCACCGACAATAAAGCGCAGATCGTCTCTACCAGTTGGGGGTTGTGCGAAACAAACACAGGCAATGCCGAACTGCAGACGCTCGATACTATTTTCAAGCAGGGCGCCGCTCAAGGCATCTCCATCTTTGCCGCCTCCGGTGACTCCGGCGCCTATGATTGTGGTGACACCAATCTCGCGGTAGATTCTCCATCCGGCGATCCCTTCATTACCGGTGTTGGCGGCACAAACCTGCAACTGAACGCGGGCGCCTACGGCAGTGAGTCGATCTGGTCAAATCCGAATAACACCCAACGCGGCCCCAAGGGCGCTGGCGGCGGCGGCGGCCTTAGCAATACCTTCAAACAGCCCACCTGGCAGACTGGCCCCGGCGTTCACAATCAATTCAGTAACGGTTTTCGTGAGGTGCCGGACATCTCGGCTGATGCCGATCCGGCCACCGGCTATGCCATGTATTGTACCGTCACAAATGCCGGATGTCCCGGCAGCGGCTGGATCACCGTAGGCGGCACCAGCGCCAGCGCCCCGCTCTGGGCGGGCAGTATGACGCTGGTCAACCAGTATATGCAAGCGCAGGGCAAGAAGCGCATCGGCTTCGCCAATCCCGCGCTCTATGGTCTCTTCAATGCGCAGCAGCCGTTTCCTGCCTACCACGACGTCATCGCTGGCAACAATCTCTTTTACCCGGCCACGAGCAACTACGACCTGGCAAGCGGCATCGGCTCGCCAGATATCTACAACATCGCCCGTGACCTCGTCATGCTCTCCGGTGGCGGAACGCCCACGCCCACGCCATCACCGTCGCCGACTGCAACCAATACACCGTCACCCACGAACACGCCGGTTCCTTCACCCACCAGCACACCGACGCCGCCTCCCACGCCCACGCCACCACTCATTAAAAATGGAGACTTTGAAAACGGCCAGGCGCCCTGGCAAGAATCGTCTACCAAAGGGTACCAGCTCATTGACCCTTCAAACTCCTATAGTGGTCAGGATAGCGCCTATCTCTGTGGTTATCCAGGTTGCAACGACCGCATCTGGCAGAGTTTCATTGTTCCGGCGAGCTACAGCAAAATCATCGTAACCTACTGGTGGTACTCGGATACCAACAAAACAGTGAAACAGTGCTTAGACTCCTTTAGCAGCCAGCTCCAGAATAGTAGTGGCAGTGCAATCCATACCATGCAGCAGAGCTGTAATACGAATGTAACCAACAATTGGGTACAGGAGAGCTTTGACGTCTCCGCCAGTTTAGCGGCCTATAAAGGGAAGCCAGTCACGCTCTTGTTCCGTGGCGCCAACGCCCCTGGACAGCCTCAGACATCTGACTTCTTTGTTGACGCCGTGGTTGTGACAGTGCAATAACCTCGGCCCTACCTGGCGGCCTCCAAACACGTCACCCCCTGCGGCCCTACCTGTGCGCTGTGCCGTATGTTTGCAGGGAGAACCAGGCAGTCGCCCGGTGCGAGATCGATCGCGCCCATATTCCCTGCCGTATCAGCATGGTCGGGGAGCACAAAGCGAATAGAGCCGCGCACGCAATACAGGACCTTTTCATACGTATGGCTGTGTACCGCGTAGCTATCGCCAGGACCGTTCGACCACGTGTACGGGGTCAATCCATCGCGCTGCATACGCTGGTATAACTCTTGTTCCTGTGGCGCTGATGCCTCTTGCCAGCGGAGAACCTGCATCTCTCTTTTACTCCTTACGCAGTCCTGTCATTCTGAACGCAGTGAAGAATCTCTTGGTTAGCCCATTTCGTTCTCTATCAAAAGAATGCTTTCTTACCAGTATATAGCATCATTGTAAACAAATCATTATCTTACACCAACCCCTTGCCCTTAACATACCAGCGGGGTACAATAACACTCAGACCTGACCCCATCTTCAACCATGTCGTAGGCTCGAAAGGAGATATGCCTGCCGATGAGCACGACGCAGATCGCTGCCGCACTTTTCCAGTTGCAGCAGCTCGACCTCGAATTAGAACGCTTGCTTCCCGAACAGCAATCCGTGGAGATTTCTCTAAAGGGAAATTCCGGGCTGCAAAAGATACGCGCGGAACATAACATAGCGCAGCAACAGTTGCGAACCGGTTTACAAGCCCAGAAAGAAGCGGAATGGGCGCTTGAAGAATTAAGCCAGCGCCTCACCGCGCAAGAAAAACGCCTCTATGGCGGAACAGTCAATAACCCAAAAGAACTCTACGCGTTACAACAAGAAGTACAGCGTCTGCGAGCGCAGCAGAACCGCCAGGAAGATATGGCGCTGGAGGTGATGGAAGCCGCTGATGCATTACAAGAGATGGCCCGCCGCAAAGCTGAAGCGCTTGAGCAGGCGGAAGCAATCTGGGCCAGAGAAAGCGAAACATTGGTGGCGCGTCGTGACCAATTGGACATACGCAAGCAAGAATTACAGGCCAAACGCGCGCAAATGGCCAACAGCATCGATGCTGAAATCATCAGCCGTTATGATGCGATGCGCCGCGCGAAACAGGGCCGGGCCATCTCTAAAGTCGAACAAAATTCGTGCCAGTGGTGCCGTGTCATTCTAACGCCCAGCGAGCTACAGCATGTGCGTACCAGTAAAGACCTGCAAACATGCACAAACTGCGGTCGCATCCTCTACTACGACCGCTAGATATTGACAAACCTGCCTCTCATCTTGTAATCTATGATTGTTAAAGAAATTGTTTGCATAAGTTCTGGCTTAGCCAGTTAGTTCACGAGGAGGTGCAATACATGAGAAAGCACGTCTATACACCAATTGTGCTTGCATGCACCTTGTCTACCCAACTGACGAGAGGGGTAATGAGCGAAGACTGCCTGGCCAGGAGCCTGGTATCATAGAAGAAAAAACCCTCCTGGCATCCACTTCCCGGCAGAGCACGACTCCATTCTTCCCTCCGCGCATGGTAGACAGAGACACATCGAACACGCTGAAACCATGTTTTTTAATTCTCCTGGAGGGAAAGCATTGATTAACGACCCGGAAATACTTACCGGAGTGATTCTCAACGGCGCGCACGGCATTTATGACGTCCATACTGACGATGGCGTCCTGCGCTGTACTCTGCGCGGAAAACTCAAAAAGGCCTTTGCGCAGGCTCAATCTGCAAAATCCGTGGGAAAAGTTCGCATTCGCCACGACAAAGTCCTGCTCACTACATCCCGTACAGAACGCATGGAGCGCCGTGACACAGGCGAAACACCACTGCCTTCGCGCCTGTCAGTGGGCGACTACGTAAAATTGCGCCGCCTGGATGCAACAACAGGTATGATCGAGGAGATTTTACCGCGCCAGACCGCGCTCACTCGCAAAGATGCAGGCTCAACTGCGAAAAAAGTCATCCAGCAAACCATGCTTGCCAACCTTGACCAGGTTGTCCTGGTTTTCGCTACAACGCAACCTGAACCGCATTTCGGCATGCTTGATCGCTACCTCACCATCTGCGAGTCAGCAGAGATTCACCCAATCATCTGCCTGAATAAGCTTGACTTGCCATACGATGAGCGGGTAACGCGAGAGGCGGCCCTGTATAGCCGTCTTGGCTATACAGTAATCTGGACAAGCACCCAGACTGGAGAGGGCATCGACCACTTGCGTTCCTTGCTCAAAGATCATACCTCACTCTTTTCCGGCCCCTCGGGTGTGGGAAAATCCTCGCTGGTCAATACCATCGAATCCGGCATGGCGATTCGCACTGGCCTCGTCAGCGATGCCACCGGCAAAGGGAAGCATACAACCACCGGTTCGCAGCTCTACCCCTTATCCGGCGGAGGCTGGCTGGCCGACTCAGCAGGCATTCGTGCCCTCGCTGCCTGGAATATCCCCCCCGAGGAGCTCGCCTCCTGCTTTGTCGAGTT
>WNGL01026894.1_pt1 | contig 11367 bp, 5 predicted proteins | sample 5400591 | NCBI WGS metagenome assembly WNGL01 (sample SAMN13153377, study PRJNA577476) | soil metagenome | isolation source: 80 cm soil or saprolite under Garry oak tree replicate 1 | place: USA:California | collected 2016-06-15
TGGGGCACGCGGGCGTGCCAGTGGAGGCGGTCCGCCCGGCCGAGGTCGAGTCCAAGGGCTCGCGTCCGTTCGCGGCGGTCGCGGCGGACGGGCGGCGGCTGTTCGTCAAGGCCCTGGGCTCGGACCAGCGCGACGCCGACCTGCTGTACCGGGCGTACCGGGCGGTGCGGCTGCGGAATGTCGGCGACACCCGTCCCGCCGCGTCGCTCTTCCACGCGGTCGAGCATCAGGCCCTCGTCGGTGTCATGGCCGAACGGGCCGGGGTATCCGCCCCCCGCGTCGACCGGGTCGTCCGGGCGGGCAGCACCGCGCTGCTCGTCATCGAGTGGGTCGACGGCTGCTCGCTGGACCGGCTCCCGGCCGGCCAGGTCAGCGACGAGCTGCTCGTCCGGCTGTGGGCGGAGGTGGACAAGCTGCACCGGGCGCGCATCGCCCACCGGTCGCTGCGGCCCGCGAACGTGATGGTCACCCAGGCTGGCCTGCCCAGGATCGTCGACTTCAGCTTCTCCGAGCTCGATGCCACGCAGCGGCAGATGGACCTGGACGTGGCCGAACTGCTCGCCTCGCTGGCCACCCTGGCCGGAGAAGACCGGGCCGTGGCGGCCGCCGCCGGGGCCCTCGGCACCCAGGAGGTGGCGCGGTCCGTGCCGCTGCTGCAGCCGCTGGCCCTGTCCACCGCCACCCGCCGCACGGTCGCGCGGCACGACGGCCTGCTGGCCCGGACCCGGTCCGCGGCCGCCGCCGCCAGCGGCCAGGCGAGCCAGGACCTGGCCCGGGTGCAGCGGGTGCGGCCCAGGACCCTGCTGGCCATCGCCGCCGCGGCCGGCGCGTTCTACTACGTGCTGCCCAAGCTGGCGCAGGTCGGGAGCGGCTGGCAGGCTCTGCAGTCGGCGCATTGGATCTGGCTGCCCGTCGTCATCGCCTGTTCGGCGCTGACCTACCTGGCCAGCGCCATCGCGCTGCTGGGCAGCGTGTCTGTCCGGCTGCCGTTCAGGGCCACGACGCTGGCCCAGGGCGCCTCCTCGTTCGTCAACCGCATTTCGCCGAGCAACGTCGGCGGCATGGCGCTGAACGTCCGTTTCCTGCAGAAGGCCGGCGTCGAGCCGTCAGCGGGCGTGACCGCCGTCGGGGTCAACGCGCTGGCTGGACTTCTGGTCCACGTAGTGCTGCTGGTGATCTTCTTCGCCTGGGCGGGCCATACCATGGCCCACGTCTTCAAGGTGCCGTCCAGCAGCAAGCTGCTGGTGATCCTGTCGGTCGCGGCCGCTGTTATCGGCATCGCCGTGGCCACGCGGCAAGGCCGCCGTTTCGCGGCCAGGAAACTGCTGCCTCCGTTGCGGTCATCCCTGGCCAGCCTGCTGCAGGTCGCACGGAGCCCCGCCAAGCTGGCGCTGCTGTTCGGCGGGTCGGCGCTGGTGACCCTGGCCTATGTGGGCGGCCTGGTCGCCTCGGTCGAGGCATTCGGAGGAGGACCGGGTATCGCGGAGGTGGGTGCGGTCTACATGGCCGTCTCCGTCATCGCCGCTGCCTCTCCCACCCCGGGCGGGCTGGGCGCCTTCGAGACCGCGGCGATAGCTGGCCTGGGCGGCATCGGCCTGTCCTCGGGCGCGACGGTGTCCGCGGTGCTCACCTACCGGCTGGCTACCTACTGGCTGCCGGTGCTGCCCGGCTGGCTATCCTGGCGCCTGCTGCAGCGCATGGACTACGTGTAGCTGCGTCACTCCGTGACGATGGCGCGCAGCACGTTCAGCCTGGCGGCCCGGCGGCTGGGCAGGATCGCCGCCGCCACGCCGGCCAGCCCGGCCATGACGATCACGATGAGCAGCGTCTTGTACGGGACGCTGAACACGGTGAGTCCATTGTTCTTCTGGGCCAGGACCAGCGCCCAGCCGACGAACACCCCGACCGCCAGGCCGAGGACCGTGCCCTGCAGGGCGACGATCACCGACTCCCAGCGGATGGTGCTGCGGAGCTGGCGGCGGGTCATGCCCACCGCGCGCATGACGCCGAGCTCGCGGGTGCGTTCGAAGATCGACAGGGCGAGGGTGTTGCCGATGCCGAGCAGCGCGATGACGATGGCCAGGGCCAGCAGCGCGTAGATGAAGTAGAGCAGCTGATTGATCTGTTTGGTCTGCTCGGCCTTGTAGCCGCTCTGGTCCTGCACGGTGGCGCCGGGCGCGTCGCGGGCGGTCAGCTTCTTGACCGCGGCCAGCGCGGCCGCGGCGGGCGCGCCGGGTGCCTTTTTCACGAACACCTGGAAGTAGCTGTGCGGGGCGGCGAAGTTGGCGTTGAAGGCGGGGGTGCCCAGGAAGTAGGCGGGCTTGCCGCCGGGGATGGCCGACGGGGCGGCCTGGGGGTCGCCGTAGATGAGGGCGACCCGCAGCGTCTGCGGCCCGGTGTCCCGGAAGATGGCGGGGACGGGGTCGCCGAGGGTGAGGTGGTGCTTGGCGGCGGTGTCGGCGGAGACGGCGATGGCGTCGGGGCCGAGGGCGCTGATCGACCCCTGCAGCGGGCTGACGTTGAAGATCTGCCCGGCGGTGCCGGGATCGACCGCGGCGAGTCCCTGCACCTGGCCGAAGATCACCGCGTCCCCGATGCTCTCGCCGGTGGCGGCGGCCACCTGCGGGAGTGTGGCCAGCCTGGCGGGCAGCGCGGGGTCGACGCCGCCGCCGCCCAGGCCGGAGTTGATGGCGAAGTCTCCGGTGAAGGTTCGGTCGACGGTGGCGTTGTTCGATGCGATGGTGGAGGAGGCCAGGATGGTGATGAACGCGACCAGGCCGACGCCGATCATCAGCGCGGAGGCGCTGGCCGCGGTGCGCTTGGGGTTGCGCATGGTGTTCTCCCGGGCCAGGGTGCCGGTCACGCCCTTGATGCGGGGCAGCGGCGCGCCGATCGTCCGGGAAAGCGGCAGCGCGATCGTCCGGCCCAGCACCGTCACGGCGAAGAAGACCAGCAAGATCCCGACGCCGACGATCAGGAAGGCCTTGGCGGGGTGGCCGAACAGGCCGTAGAACAGCACGGCCAGGCCGGCCGCCAGGAGGGCGAGGCCGACCACGACGCGCTGCCTGGAGCCGTACCCGGTGCTGCCGGCCGTGGCCTGCTGCATGGCCGCGACCGGCGAGACCTTGGCGGCCTTGCGCGCGGGCGAGATGGCCGCCACCACGGTGACGCCCAGCCCGAGCAGCAGCGAGACCAGGACCGTGTTGACGGACAGGACCAGGCTCCCGCCGGGCAGGGCGAAGCCGAACGCGCCGAGCAGCGCCTTCAGGCCCGTGGCCACCGCGACCCCGGCGGCCAGCCCGACCAGCGCGGCGATCGCGCCGACCGCCACCGCCTCGACGATCACCGAGCCGAGAACCTGGCGCCTGCTGGCTCCCAGGGCCCGCAGCAGCCCGTTCTCCTGGGTGCGCTGGGCCACGGTGATGGCGAAGGTGTTCATGATGATGAACCCGCCGACCACCAGGGCTATCACGGCGAAGATGAGCAGGAACTTGCTGAAGACGTTCAGGATCTGCTGGAACGAGTTCTTTGTTTCCTGGATGATCTTCGCCCCGGTCACCGCCTCGGTGCCGGACGGCAGCGCGCGCTGCAGGCTGGCGGCCAGCTGCGGCTGCGACACGCCCGGGGCGGCGACGAAGCTGATCTGGGTGAACTTGCCGGGCGCCGCGACCAGCCGCTGTGCGACCGGCGTGGTGAACAGCACAAAGGATGCGCCGGCCAGGTTGTCGGAGGTGCCGAAGACTGCGATCCCGGCGATGCGGACCCGCTGCGGCGGCCCGTTCACCAGCACGGTCGTGGTGTCCCCTACGGCCAGGTGGCCCAGAGTGGCGCTCTGCTTGTCGATCACCACCTCATCGGGGGCCTGCGGGGCATGCCCGGCCACCACCTGGAACGGGTTGAGGGTCGGGACGGTGCCCCAGTTGCCGCCGAAGGTCGGCGCGCGGCCGCTGCCGACCGGCGTGCCGTCCTTGCCGATCAGCTGCGCGAACCCCTGCACGGTGCCCTGGGCGGCGGCCACGCCGGGCACGTGGCTCAGCGCCGGGACCAGGGACGCGTCGACCAGCGGCCGCTGCTCGCCGCCGCCGACCGACGGGTCGTTGAACACCGCCTTGGCGCGGACCACCGCGTCGGTGCCCTTGTAGGCCCCGGCCGACAGGTCGTTGAAGGTCTTACCCATGCTGTCGGTGAGTATCAGCGTGCCCGCCGTGAACGCGACTCCGATGATCACCGCCAGGGCCGTGGTGACCAGCCGCCGCTTCCGGGCGAGCAGGCTTTGCAGGACGATCTTGAACATCTCGGCTCACTCCCCGAAGCGCCTCATGCGCTCCAGCACCCGCTCGGCGGTGGGCTCGCGCATCTCGTCGACGACCCGCCCGTCGGCCAGGAACACGATGCGGTCGGCGTAGCTGGCGGCCATCGGGTCGTGGGTGACCATCACGATGGTCTGGCCCATCTCGTCCACGGCCCGTCGCATGAAGGTGAGCACCTCGGTGCCCGCCCGTGAGTCCAGGTTCCCGGTCGGCTCGTCGGCGAAGATGATCTCGGGCCGGCTGGCCAGCGCCCGGGCCACCGCGACCCGCTGCTGCTGGCCGCCCGACAACTCGCTGGGCCGGTGCTCCAGCCGGTCGCCTATCCCGGTGATCTCGATGACCTTGCTGATCCAGGCCTGGTCGCCCTTGCGGCCGGCCAGCAGCAGCGGCAGCGTGATGTTCTTCGCGGCGCTGATCGTCGGCACCAGGTTGTAGGCCTGAAACACGAAGCCGACGCGGTCCCGCCGCAGGATCGTCAGCCGCTGGTCATTGAGCGTGCTCAGGTCGACGTCGCCGATGAAGACCCGGCCCGAGGTCAGGTTGTCCAGGCCGGCTACGCAGTGCAGCAGGGTGGACTTGCCCGAGCCCGAGGGGCCCATGACGGCGGTGTAGCGGCCGGCGGCGAACTCGATCGTGACGCCGTCGAGGGCGCGCACCTCGGTCTGGCCCTTCCCGTAGATCTTGACCGCGTCCTCGGTCCGGGCAGCTGTTTTCTGCTCCAGCCGGGCGGTCGGGGCAGTCGTCACATTGGCCATTCCAGGCTCCATTCGGCCGGCTAGGCGCAGCCGCAGGGCCGCACCCCGGAACATCAAGAATGCGGGCGGGCGGCTCGCCCGGCATCCGGGGAATCCCCGATGGCCGTACGGATTTCACCGGCCGGCGCGAGCCTTCCGGCCAGGAGCGCACCGCGTCCGGGCCAGGGCCAGGCCTGCTGCCGCGTCAGCGGCGAGCCCCAGCGCCACTCCGCCCGCGATGTCGAGCGGGAGATGGGCGCCCACGTAAACCGGCGCACGGCCTGCTTGACCACCTTCGACAGTGCCCAGGCGCCGGTGCCGCCGAGCAGGAGACGGCCGGCCAGCTCGCCGTCTCCCGCCCGCCAGGCCGTGGCCGCCGCCGCGGGCACGGCGCCGAAGGCACCCGCCTGCATCACGACCCACGCGGGCGGGTACAGCGCATCGGGCAGGCCGTTGACGGCCAGGAACGCCCTGGCCTCCCAGGGCTCCACGCGGTCGCGGCGCACCGCGCCGGCCGTGGCCAGCAGCGCCGCGATGCCGGCGCCGAGCCGGATCCGAGGATCGGCCAGCGCCTCGGGCAGGGTACCCGCGGGCCGCGTCATGGGCTGATCTTAGGTGCGTCCTCGGCCTGGGTCGGGACGGTTGTGTCCGTTGCCCGCATGGGCCGGAGGGCTTAGCGTGTGGCGCAGAGCCTGGGATGTGTGCTGGACGGTCGGTGGGACGGCTGCGCGGTGAGCTGACCGAGTTCGTCGGGCGGCGGGCCGAGCTTGCCCAGGTCCGGGAGGCGCTGGCGGGGGCGCGGCTGGTGACGCTGACCGGGCCGGGCGGGATCGGCAAGACGCGGCTGGCGCTGCAGACGGCGGCGAGGGCGGAGCGGGCGTTCGCCGACGGGGTGCACCTGGCCGAGCTGGCCGGGTTGCGGGATCCGGGGCTGCTGGTGGCGGAGGTGGCGCGGGCGCTGGGCCTCTCGGACCGGTCGGCGCGGTGGGCGGTGGCGTCGCTGGCGGATTACCTGGCGGCCCGGCAGGTGCTGCTGGTCCTGGACGGGTGCGAGCACCTGGCGGATGCCTGCGCGGTGATGGCCGATGCGCTGCTGCGGGGGTGCCCGGGGCTGCGGATCATCGCGACGAGCCGGCACGTGCTGGGGGTGGCGGGGGAGGTGACAATTGCGGTTCCGCCGATGACGGTGCCGACCGAGGGCGAGGCGGCCGGGCCGCAGGAGCTGCTCGGGTACGAGGCGGTGCAGCTGTTCGCCGGGCGGGGAGCGGCGGTGCTGCCGGGGTTCGCGGTGGAGGCGGGGAACAGCGCCGCGGTGGCCGGGGTGTGCCGGGCGTTGGACGGGATCCCGCTGGCGGTGGAGTTGGCCGCGGTGCGGCTGCGGTCGCTGTCGCCCGGGCAGATCCTGGCCCGGCTGGGGTCGCGGTTCCAGTTGCTGTCCGGCGGGGGGCCGGCCGACCAGCCGCATCACCGGACGCTGCAGGCCGCGCTGGAGTGGAGTTATGAGCTGCTGACCGACGCCGAGCAGGCCATGTGGCGGCGGGTGTCGGTGTTCGCCGGGTCGTTCGACCTGGATGCCGCCGAGACGGTCTGTGCCGTGGGCCGGGTGGCCGCCGGGCAGATCGCGGACCTGGTCGACGCGCTGGTGGCCAAGTCGATCCTGCTGCGCCAGGGGCAGGGCACGGCCCGCTACCGGCTGCTGGACACGATCCGCGAGTTCGGCGAGGCCAGGCTGCGCGGCCGGGGCAACGAGCGGGCGCTGCGGCTGCGGCACCTGGGCTGGTATGCGGGCCTGGCCGCGCGTCAGGAGGCGTTCGGGCCGGGCCGGGCCGCCTGGATCGCCGCGCTGGACGCCGATCATGACAACCTGCGGGCCGCGCTGCGGTTCTGTCTGTCCGAGCCGGGACAGGCCGCCGCGGGTGCGCAGACGGCCTGTGACCTGTGGCGCTACTGGGAAACCCACGGGCACCTGACCGAAGGCCGCCGCACCCTCGCCGCGCTGCTCGACCGGCTCGGCCCGGATGCCCCGGTCCGGCCCCGGGTCCTGTGGGTTGCCGGTTACCTGGCGCAGTTCCAGGGGGACGTCTCCGCTGCTCGCGAGTTGCTGGAAGTCGCGCTGTCCGCTGCCCGCGCAGCCGGCGATGTCCGGGCGGAGGCGTATGCGTCGAGTTTCCTCGGCTGGGACCTGTACTTCCTGGGCGATCCCGATCAGGGCCACGTGCTGGCACAGACCGCACTGCGGCTCCACCGGCAATCCGCTGATCAGATCGGCTTGGTACTGGCGCTCGCCCAGATCGGCTTCATTCACCTGTGCGCCGGAGAGGCACCGGCGGCGGCCGACTGGTGGGCCGAGTGCGCACGCGTATCCGAGGCCAGCGGCAATACCTGGTATCACGCCTACTCCCAGTGGGGGCTCGGGGTAGCGGCGTTGCTGCGCGCCGATCACGACAGCGCGGCCGAACTGGAGTGCGCCGCGCTGCGCACCATGCGGCACATGGACGACTCGATGGGAGTCGTGCTGTGCCTGGACGCCCTGGCTTGGGCCGCCTCGGCGGGCCACGAGGCGGTCCGGGCGGTGACCCTGGCCTCCGCGGCCGAGGCGGCGTGGGCGGCCATTCCGGCCACTCCGGCGGGTCCGCTCCGCGCGTATCGTGACGCGGCGCTCGGGGTGGCCCGGGCGGCTCTGCCCGCCGGGGAGTACCGGTCGGCGTTCGCGAAGGGCAACGTGATGGGTCAGGCCGCGGCCGTCGCATTCGCCCTGGGGGAGTCCCCCCGGCCGACGTCGGTCCCGGCCGCCCGCGCCGGCCGGGACCGGCCCAGGCTGACGCGCCGGGAGCAGGATGTGGCGGCGCTGATCGCCCGCGGGCAGTCCAACAGCCAGATCGCCGCCGCTCTGGTCATCTCGGCCCGGACCGTGGAGACCCACGTGCAGCACATCATGGACAAGCTGGGCTGCAGCGCCCGCGCGCAGATCGCCGCCTGGTCAGCAGCCGGGCTGTCGGCCGAGAAGACACCGAATATCCGTACCAGTATCAAGGTGGCCGTGGTGCTGCTGATCATCGTTTTCCGGCGCTGGCGGCACCTGCTGGTATTCACGCTCTGCCTGTTCTTCCTGGAGATCGCCGGCGGTGCGATCTACGAAGGGCCCGTCCCGGCCGCGACCGTACGGGGTGCCGATCATCGGCAGTTGGGACGGCTACTCCGCGCCGTCCACGACGGTAGTGGCGCTCACGTTCATCTTGATGGGCACCGTGTACTGCCTGGTCGTGCCTGGCCGGCCGCGGGCCTACGCCAACGCCACTGTGGCGGCGGTGGTCGCGGTCTTCTGCCTGGCCCGGCTATACCTGGCCGTCGATCGCCCGGATGACGCGCTGTTCGGCGTCGTGGTGGGGGTCGCGGTACCGCTGACGGCGTTCCGGTTTTTCACCCCGGACGGGGTGTTCGGCATCGCCTACCGCCGCGGCCGGACCGCACACGTGGACGTGACCGGCAGGCGCGGTGCGGCGATCCGGCAGGCGGTCCACCACCAGCTCGGGCTGACCGTGCTGGAGATCTCGCCGGTCGGCCTTGCCTCATCAGCTGGGTCGACGCCAGTACGGCTGACCGTCGAGGGCGATCCGGACGAGTACCTGTTCGCCAAGCTCTACACCCTCGGCCATGTCCGTGCCGACCGGTGGTACAAGCTGTGGCGCACGATCTTGTACGGCACCCTGGAAGACGAGAACCCGTTCCATTCGGTGCGGCAGTTGGCCCAGTACGAGGACTACGTGCTGCGGCTGCTCCGGGACGCCGGGGTCCGCAGCGCCACGCCGTACGGCATCGTGGAGATCACGCCGGAGCGCGAGTACCTGCTCGTCACCGAGTTCTTCTCCGGGGCCGTCGAGCTGGGCGACGCCGACATCGACGACGGCGTCATCGACCAGGGGCTGCTGCTGATCAGGAAGCTGTGGGACGCTGGCCTGGCTCACCGGGACATCAAGCCGGGCAACCTCATGGTCCGCGACGGGGAACTGCTGCTGATCGACGCGGGTTTCGCCCAGGTCCGCCCGTCGCCCTGGCGGCAGGCGGTCGACCTGGGGAACATGATGCTGGTGCTGGCGGTCCGCACCGACCCCGAGCGGGTGTACCGTCGCGCGCTCAGCTATTTCACCCCGGATGAGCTGGCCGAGGCCTTCGCCGCCACCCGCGGGGTGGCCAGCCCGACCCAGCTGCGCGCGTTCATGAAACGGGATCCTCGTGACCTGCTCCGCGAGTTCAGGGCGCTGGCACCGCCGCGGCAGCCGATCGTGCTGCAGCGCTGGGGGGCCCGGCGGGTCATTGTCACTCTGGCGATGCTGGGTGCTGCTGTCGTGGCCGTCGACCTCATCGGCAACGCATTCCACCCGGTGGTAAACCTCGGGTCAGCCCCCCCGGTGTGCGGCACAGGTCACTCAATGATCTTGTCCGCGCAGGCGGTACCGTCGGCGGGGATGCTGCCGTGCATCGCGGCGCTGCCATCTGGCTGGACCGTCGAGGGTGCCAATATCCGCAGCGGCCGATCCCAGTTCTGGCTGGACTCCGATCAGGCCGGCCCGAGGGCGCTCACCGTCAGCCTGACCGCCACTTGCGACACCACCGGGGCCGTGCGGATTCCGTCCGACCATGCCGGGGCGGATCGTTTCGAGCGCCCGCTGAGCCTACAGCCGCGGTTCACGATGGCGCGGATGTACACCTTCGCCGGCGGGTGCGTCACCTACCAGTTCAGCTTCGTCCCGGGCGCGGCCCCCCTGCTCGCGATCCCGCTGGACACCGCGGTCGCGTTCGAGCCGAGATCCGCCCTGGTCGGCCAGATCCGGCGGACCGAGGGCCTGGCGCTCTGCGGGCGCGGTGCCGCCTGCCCTGGGTAGGGCCGGCTGCCGGCGTCCAGACGGTTGTGTCCGTTGCCGGCCATGGCTGGGAGGCTTAGCGTGTTGTGCGGGTGCTGGAATGGGTGCCGGGAGGTCAGCAGGCGGGCTGCGCGGTGAGCTGACCGAGTTTGATCGCCGCCTGGTCAGTGTCCCGGCCGCCACGCTGAAATTCGGTAGCCTGACCCGGCACCGGCCGAGCTCAGCCAGGAGCGTGCCGCGGCCACGGTGGCGAGCTGACGCCGCGGCGGCCGGCCTGCTCGATGAGGTCAGCCGCCCGGCGGACGCCGTCGCGCCGCCGGATCGTCGCTGCCGCGTAGGCCAGTCGCCCGCGTAGTCCGGCGTCGCTGAGCAACCGGTCAAGGGCATCGTGCATCTCGGCGTCGATGAATCGGTAGGCATCGAGGCGGATACCCAGGTCCAGTTCGTGCAGCCGCTGCGCGTTGTCGTACTGGTCCCAGAAAAGCGGCAGCACGATGGCCGGCTTGCCGAAATGCAGGCACTCGGTGATGGTGTTGTTGCCGCCGTGAGTGATCACCAGGTCGCAGAGCGGGAGGACGGAGGTCTGCGGCAGGAACTCCGCTCCCGCCATGTTCGGGCCCAGCTCGATCTCCTGGTGCAGCGGCCCCATGGACACGATGTAACGGTACGGAGTAGCGGACAGGCAGCCGATCACGCGCTGCATCAGCGGCACGTCGGCCGATCCGAGCGAACCCAGCGAGAAGTAGACGAGCGCCTCGTCCCGGCCAGCCAGAGCCTCGGGCAGCACGAACTCCTCATCGATCTCCCGTACCGAGGAATCCAGCCGGTGCCAGGACGGCCCGAGCGGGCGGGTGCGCCGGTAATCGGCCAGCTCCGGATACACGTACAGGTTGACCGCGCCTTCGTGGATGAATTCGAGGTCCGGCAGTGCCGGGGCGCCCTGATCGATGACCCAGGCGTTGAACTCCGCCCACACCGGCCGGTGGACCCGTTCGTACTCCTGGCGGAAGTCCTGCCATCCGGCCCGGTCCGCGGCCGGGTAGCCCGAGAACGCGGGCGGGATGCCCGGATCTTTGATCTCCAGCGGGTTGCAGGACACGATCCGCACGAACGGCACGCCCGCGGTCACCAGGGCCGGGAAGGCGACGACGTTGTCTTCCACGATCACGTCCGGCCGCGTCCGCTCGACGATCTGGGCCAGCTGCGGCTGGCAGTACCGCGCGCCGCCGATCAGCTCCTCCCAGACCGGCCTGATCCACGTGTCGAGCTGCTCGATCGTCGGCTTCCGGAACTCGGGGGCGGTGTCGCGGACGAAATCCTTCCAGAACTGCCCGGCGTCCTGGCCGGCCCCGGCGTCCGAGCCGGGCGGCGTCAGGTCGACGAGGTCTTCGGTGAATCCGAGCGGTTCAAGCCGCCCCCGCCACGACGCCTCGGCCGCGAACACCACCTGGTGGCCCCGGC
>WNGL01009374.1_pt1 | contig 11363 bp, 11 predicted proteins | sample 5400591 | NCBI WGS metagenome assembly WNGL01 (sample SAMN13153377, study PRJNA577476) | soil metagenome | isolation source: 80 cm soil or saprolite under Garry oak tree replicate 1 | place: USA:California | collected 2016-06-15
CAGGAGTGGTTCCCATGAGCCGCCGCCATTTCGCGTTCGATATACACGCAACCGGCCGTCGCATGCGCAGCGAAACTGGTCAGACTCAACTGGAACGGCATACACCCAATCCGGGTTCTTGGGGTGCGTAATCAAAGCAAAGCCAAAATCCGACGGCACGCCATTCGCGATGTCCACCCAGTTCTCGGCATTGTCGTCGGAGCGATACAGGCCCCAATGGTTTTGCAGGAAAAGACGTTCGGGGCGAGCCGGATGCATTGCGATCTTATGTACACACTGCCCGAATTCGGGATATTTATTCGGCATGAACAGGGCCCGAATGCCACGGTTTTGTGCTGTCCACGTGCGACCGCCATCGTCGGTGCGGTAAACGCCGCCGGCTGAGATTGCGACGTACATGCGCTGACTGTTCGCCGGGTCGAGCAGGATTGTGTGCAGCGCCAGCCCCCCGTTGCCCGGAACCCAGCGAGGTCGGTGCGGATGATCAAATAGGCCACTCACGATCGACCATGACTCGCCGCCATCGCGTGATTCAAACAGTGCCGCGGGTTCTACGCCACAGTAGAGCACGTCAGGTTCATCGGGGCGGCCAAGCGATATCTGCCAAATATTTTTCAAGGAAAGGCCGGTATCGGCGGGAAACCGAATGGCGGCCTCCTGCGGATTCGTCCAGCTCTTTCCGAAATCGTCGGTGGAACGCAGCATCGTGCCCCAGTAGCTCTGAGTCGAAGCCCATATCCGATGTTGGCCCCCACGGCCGTCGTAAGCCATCGCGTAAATCGCATGCCCGTGGAAATATGGACCGCCTAGCTCCCAACGTGTGCGCTGTGCGTTCGAGCGCAGCAGGAATGCTCCTTTTGTCGTTCCCACCAACAAAAGAAAATCTCCCTTCCTGACATTGATGTGCTGCACGTTGTGTAACACGGTAGTTCTGGGTGCGCTGCGATCGACGTCAGGGGTAACGATTGCCCCGGACTGGACCGCTTCCAAAGCTGCCTGTACCTCACCCGCGCGCTGATATCTCTGAGTTTGCTCCTTCGTCAGGCAGCGTTGGATGACGGCCCACAGACCCGGCGGTACTGGGGGACCCAGTGGTTTCGGCAGTTCGCGCAAGATGGCCGAACCGATATCAAAGGCGGTGCGCCCTTCAAAGGGCAGACGCCCAGAAGCCGCTTCATAGAGCACAACTCCCAGCGCCCAGAGATCACTGCGATAATCCGCCGCCTCGCCGCGCAAGATTTCGGGCGCCATGTACGGCAGAGTGCCGCTTACGCTCGACGCGGTCTGCATGGTTTCAAAGGACCGCGTGGCGCCCTCGAAAACCTCACTACCTACGCGCCTTGCCAAACCGAAATCCAGGACTTTTGCCAGACCATCGGAAGTGACAACAATATTCGCAGTCTTCAAATCCCGATGAACGATGCCTTTGTCATGAGCGCGGGCGAGGGCGCTGGCTATCTGAATGCCATACCGCAGGACTGATTCCGCCGGCAACCCTCCGTCTCTGCTCATCTCACGCAGAGACTTGCCTTCAACCAGCTCCATCACAATGTAGAGATTGCCTTCAGTCTCTCCAACTTCGTAGATAGTGCAGATATTCGGGTGAGCAAGCGCGGAGGAAGCACGTGCTTCATGCAGCAAATTTTGGCTCGCCGATTCATCAAGTCCCGCGCCTTTGTTCACGACTTTCACAGCCACGTCGCGATGCAGCACCTCGTCGTGAGCGCGATAGACGGTTCCCATTCCGCCTTCGCCGATTTGCGCCACGACGCGACAATGACCGAGGACTTGGCCGATCACAACACCCTCCCTTTCCCGGCCCATCGTAGGCTGCGCTTTGGGCCGCCGTCAATAAATCGCCTTAATGCTGCCGCCTGATGGAGTTTCAAGACGCACCAGGATTGGACTATCGCACAGACCTAACTCAGCAGATTGCAGGCGTTTTTTTCAGGCGCGTTGACTCTTCTTCCCCACTCCCTTGAAGAACGTGTAGCAGAAGACACCGTCCGCCTCAGCCGTTCGGTGAAGATCTCGAACCCCTGCATCAAAGGTTTCGGAATCGGCCATACCGGATGCAATAGCCGATTTGCGAACGCCCTCGATCATCGCGGTGAACGTCTTCCTGGTGAAGCCGTCCACGAGATCGGGTCGGCTCGAATCTACATACACCATGCGTGGAGAGACGTGGACCGCTTCCAGACCCGCCTCGACCATCAGTGGATAGAGTTGCCGGCCAATTAAAGCATTGCCGCCCGCCAACCGCTGCAAGTCGACTAGACAGTGGATCGCCATCTGGGCTGCGCGGCTATCAGGGTGGAAGTAAGTAGATCCGTGGTCACCCTCGATGACGGTCATGGTTCCACCCGGTCTGAGCAGCCGGTTGAGAATCACCAGAGCCTCAACCGGCCGCGGCAGGTGTTCCAGAACGAAACAGACGAAGACGTGGTCGAAGGATGCAGTAGCGAAGGGCAAAGAGAAGATGTCGGCTTGCTGAAACTGCACATTGGTGATTCCCGCCGCGTTCGTGCTCTTCTGGGCTTCCGCGAGCGAGTCCACGGAGAGGTCAACCGACGTGAATCGTGCGCCCGGGCTCCGTTGAGCGAGAGTGACCGTCTGTGCTCCCACACCACAGCCCGCTTCGAGCACTTCGCTTCCGGGCGGGTATGAGGTGTCGGAGTGCAGCAGGTCAACCAGCGTTCCCGCCTGATCTTGCAGGCGTTCGTTCTCCCGCGGATGATAGCCATGCACGTATGCCTCGCTCACTGTGCCTCTCCTTCTGCACCCAACTTTGGGGCGTTGTGATCTCGCGGGGCGCTAAGTCTTCCATGTTGCCAGAATTATTGCAGCGGCGAGTGCCGCGGTTTTGTGGTCCTTCGTCCAAGGCGGACCGATAGAGCTTCCCAGGGTTGAGATGTTGCGCTGTAGGCCAATGGCGGCACTTCGGAATGTCGTCTTAGCCTGATCATCGAGTTCGCGCTCGCGAATTGCCATGACAGGAATTTTCAAACATTCGCACGCTCTTGTAACGGTGTTGCGAAAGAATTCGCCCTCCGCGGTATGAATCAGTGGGTGCGCCGCGAGAATTTTCGCAAGAGGCGGAAGAGGGCGGCCTGAAGCCAATAGAACGGCCGCACCCATGATTCGATATTCACACGCGCCCAATTCCCGCACAATCTCCTCGACAGCCGCTGAAGCCAAACGCTCGGAGACGGCGGCACAGTTCGCAATGTGCCTTTCTGCATCTGCGAGTGGGAGGCTGACTGCATAGTGATAGGGTTGGTTGGCGCCGGGGATGCTTGGATCGGTGGTGACGATGCGCTTCCGGGCAATGCACTCCAGAGAGTTGATGTCTCCGCAAACGGCCACAAGCACGCCCCAACCAGAATGCATGTGAAAGCCGAGGGCTGCGCGCTTCATACTTGAAGTCTACTGGTACTTTTCGTCGCAGCGAAGGTCAGGTCCATCAGTCCTTGAAGAGACTATCGAAGGCGCGGCGCGCATCGCTGGGGCGCGAGGTGGGGCCGGTGGAAGTCTGTTTCTCGACGCGCACGCTGATCGAAAAGAACGTGCATTCGTTTCGGGCGTCTTTCTTGGGAACTCTCACGGGGACCGGCTGCATACATTCGAAGCGGCGTGAGGGATCGAAATTCGCGCACTGCTTGCACGAGTGCAGCTCAAACCCACATTTGGGGCACTGACCCAGTGGCTCCGCGATAGCGGTCAGCAGAGTGCCACACTGAGCGCAGCGGGAGACGGCATGCGTCCCCGGCATCTGCACCGGCCGGGGACCGAAGGTGTCCTTTTTGGCAGGCCGGTCTTTCCCGGACCATTCCGGCGACGATTTCTCTCGCTTTTCGCCGCTGTCTTGATAGCCGTGTTGGCGATACTTGCGGTCGGACAAAGGCTTTCTCTCTCTATCTTTCTCGACCTTCTCGTGCGGAACGGAATATTTTCTCGCGCAGAAGCCTAGAACACAAGTCACGGCCGGTCAGTTCCGGGTCTGACGCTCGGCTGGATTGGCAGTGGCGCGGGTTCCACTCTGCCGAAATTCAAAGGTCAACAGCCATTCATTGGATGCGCCCGTGGTGAACTTCCATTTGCGCGCCGCCTGCCAGGCAAGATTGGCGAAGTATTTGCTTGGACCAGGAGACACAAGCGTGGTGTTCGAAACGTTGCCGGATGGATCCACCGCGACTCGGACCTTTACACGAATCGTGCCACGAATCGTGTTTCTCGAGCCGCGCGAAACATCTGGAAGAACCTGCTCCACAACTCCGCTCGGGACGTTCGACTGCGGAACCTCAGCCGATGGCAACTGCGCGGGGGCAGAACGAGGTGCCGATTGCTGCACTTCAGGCGAATGATACTTTGGAGTGAACTTGGCGACGACGGCCACCAGTACGAGGCCAAGGACAACGGCGGCTATCAACCAACCATGCTTTGCGGACGCACGTCTGTTTGGATCGACGATCTCCGCCTTGGCGATTTCCACCTCTTCAGAAGGTACCGTCGAGGTCAAGTGCGCGGCGATCTGGTCAAGCGACCATCGCTCCTTGGGATCGCGGCGGAGGCAGAGTCGAGCAATTTCGGCGAATGGCGTCGGCAGATCAGGCACGTGGAACTCTCCAACCGCGCTCTCTTGAACGGGAAGCCGTTGGGTCAAGACTTCGATCAGCGTTATGCCCAGAGACCAGACATCCCCGGCTCGAGTGAGCCCGGCGGTTGAAGCTTCCGGTGGATCATAGGGGCTGGGCTTGCCGTTAACGACCTTGTGCAACGCGCCGGTTCCTCCATCCGCACGAACGATTCCATCGCCAGAGATTTTTAGCTGATCTCCTACAGCCACGATGTTGGCCGGCTTGATGTGACTGTGTACAAAACCTTTGCTGTGGATATATCGAAGCGCGTCCAGCACTGGTGGAAGCATTCCACGAGTTTCATCGACACTGAGAGAGCGGATGGGAACAACCTGGGAGAGATCCTCGTCGGCGTACTCCATGACCAGGTAGAGGTAGTCCTGATTGTCCAGTTTGCAGCCGCCCGCCTGAAACAAACGCAGGATGTGAGGATGCGAGAGCTTGGCGGCGACTTCCCAGGCTGAGAGCTGAGCCTCCGAATCCGCCCCCTGCGGGGTCAGCTTAATGGCCAATTTCTTTGGTTCGCGAGTGGGCTCCTGTTTCCGTTCGGTCAGAAATACGGAGCTGTGTTCGGAATTGCCAAGGTAGCGCAGGAGCGGGAACTCGCCATTGACAACCCGCCCTTCCCACCGCTTCCCCATTTCGCTCATGCGTTCCAATTCGATCACTGACCGCCATTGTATGCGAAGCAGAGGCCGCCTACTATCCGCACCCGGCCTGAATTGTATTTCGTCATAGCGGGTGCTAACATCCATTTGTTGCAATCATTTGTTGGAGGTCATGTGATGTCTGACCGAAATGGAAGCGGCGGCGTGTTGTGGTTTTTGGCCGGCTTGGGCATCGGCGCGGTGGTTGGAATTCTATATGCGCCACAGTCGGGCAGTGAGACTCGTGAAATCCTGATGGCCAAGGCGGATGAGGGACGTGAGTTCGTTCGCAATCGCGCCAAGAAGGCCCGCGAACAAGCTGAGGACTGGGCGGAGCGCGGCAAGGAAGTCTATGCTTCGCAAAAAGATCAGATTCGATCGGCAGTCGAAGCCGGGCGGCAGGCTTATCGCGAGAAGACTGCTACGGCCAAAGCGGACGCGGAGAATCTGTAGTCATCAGTTATTAGTTATTCGCGAGACGTGCAAGAGGTCTCGAGTTTATGGAAAACCTGCTGATAGTTTTTATCGTCGTCACCGCGTTCGCGGTCGTCTTGCAGGCGGGAATTCTCGCGGGCATGTTTTTCGCCATGCGGAAAACCAGCGCCAAAGTCGAATCTCTAGCTGAGGAGATGAAGACCAAGGTCCTGCCCACTGCCGAGCTTGCACACTCGATGATAGCTGAACTGCGGCCGAAGATTGAGAACGTTGTAGACAATGTGAGCGTCTCAACTACCGTGCTACGCACTCAAGTTGAACGCATTGACGCGACGCTAACCGACATTGTTGACCGCACCCGCCTGCAAGTAATCCGCGCCGATGAATTTGTTAACAGCACGATGGACAAGCTGGAAGAAACTCGCGAAGCCGTGCAACGCACCGTCGTCTCTCCCGTGCGCCACATTTCTGGAATCATGCACGGCGTGACCGCAGGCTTGGAGGCGTTTTTCGGCCATCGGCGTTCCCGAAATGCGGCAACTGTGCCGCAGGATGAGATGTTTATTTGAAACCGCGCCGCTCGCCATTGGGTTCCTGCCATTCCGCATCGTAAGCTTCGAGCAACAACTAACCGGTCATAATGCGAATGCCTTGGTACGCTTACCTCATCGTCATCTTCGGAATCACAGTCTGGTTCGCCCCCTTTGTTTCTGCGCACCAAAACACTGGTCCTGCCAGCACTGTGGATCGACGCTCCCGCTGGGGCGTTCTCCTTCAGCTAGCCGCTTATTCTTTGCTTTGGCAGGGACATTTTTGGCTGAGGCCACTTCCCCTGTGGCGAACTTGCAGTGCGATTTTATTGTTCGCGGTCGCTGCTCTTCTTTCCTGGACTTCTGCTCGAGCTCTAGCCGGACACATGCGCGTAGACGCGGCCCTGGGCTCGGAGCATCATTTGGTGAAGTCGGAACCGTATAGCTTTGTGAGAAATCCGATCTATACGTCTATGCTTCTTGTACTCTGCGCAACCGCGGTGATCGTCGCCTCGTGGCAATTGTTCTTGACCAGTCTGCTGCTCTTCGTGATTGGAACTGAAATCCGCGTTCGCATTGAAGAGAAATTACTGGCGGCAAGGTTCGCTGGGGAGTTTGAGGAATACAAGCGATCTGTGGGTGCGTATGTTCCCTTTCTCTGAGTTCGCGCAGGTTTGCCGCTTTACGTGTCTGAGAGCCACGCTGTCCGTACTAGCGTCATTGCAGGTTGTGTCTCTCAAATAGGAACGGGAGGGCACGGCTTCCAGCCGTGCCGTTAAGCGATTTGAATAGAATCGGGCTTTAGCCCCCGCGGGCACGGGTCTAGCTCGAATCCCGTATGTGACGACGAATACGAGTACTCTTCCATCGTGAGAGCAATCCGCGCTTTCACCGGATTCTGCCGGGTGTATTCAACGTGTCGCCAGTAATCATTCGCATCCCGAATGCGATGATCGACGTACCCTCGTTCCCAAACCTCGCAATTCAATCCCAATTCCTTCTTGACGCGATACGAGAACCCGCCCTTGATGAACTGCGATGCCTTTTCCACGCTGATTTCAGTTGGCGTCATTAGCAAGTGAAAATGATCACGCATCACGACAAATTCGTGAATATAGAACTTTCCCTCACACGATAGTGATAAAGCGTGTCGATGAACAGGCGCGCCATGCGGTCCGTTTGAAAGAGCGACCGATGTCCCCAAGTGCTGGCAGTCACGAAATACGTGTCCGATCCAAACGAAGTGTGATCGCAGGGCGGCTTGGACATCGCGTGCTCCAAGAGCGGTCGGCCTTCGGCCGCTACCTCAGATTGAATTCCTTTACGGCACGGCTGTAAGCCGTGCCCTCCCGTTTTCTATCGCAAGCACATCACTGATGTCTGTGACCAATGAACATCAGCTGCTGCCGCCCGTCTTGTGCAAAATGTTCGCGAGAACGTTCGCCGAACTCCGGGAGGGCACGGCTTTCCAGCCGTGCCGTTAGGCAACCTTAACCTCCCGGGCTTTAGCCCCTGAGGGCCGGGAAGTATTTGAACTCGGGCGCAACAGCACGACTCAAGCGTTTGGAAGCCGCGACTCTGGCTGCCTTCATTCGGCACGACTGAAGTCATGCCGTTCCCGCCTTCATCCCCCGCGATCGACGTACGTCTGCACTACACCCCGATCACACCCACCAACTCCTTCACCGCGTCCGCACTCCTATTTAGCTCGGTCTGCTCTTCTGGCGTGAGCTTGATCTGAATAATCTGCTCGATCCCCTTTGAACCCAGCTTTACCGGGACGCCGACGTACAAACCGTTGATCCCGTATTCGCCTTCGAGATATGCGGCGCAGGGGAGGATTTTTTTCTTATCTTTCAGGATGGCTTCGACCATTTCGGCGACCGCCGCGGAAGGCGCATAGTAGGCGCTGCCGGTTTTGAGATACTTCACGATTTCTGCGCCGCCATCGCGAGTGCGCCGGACCAACTGGGCCAACCTGTCTGGCGCGATCAACTCGGTGATGGGAATGCCGGCGACTGTAGAGTAACGGGGCAGCGGAACCATGGTGTCGCCATGTCCGCCGAGGACGAAGGCGGTGACGTTTTCCACGCTGACTTTCAAATCGTCGGCGATAAACGCCCGGAAGCGGGCGGAGTCGAGCACTCCGGCCATGCCGATTACGCGCTCGCGCGGCAGGCCGCTCATCTTATAGGCGGCCTGGGCCATAGCGTCGAGGGGATTCGACACAATGATCAGAATGCAGTTGGGAGAATGCTGCACGGCCTTGCTGACCACATCTTTCATGATCTTGTGGTTGGTATTGAGCAGGTCGTCGCGGCTCATGCCGGGCTTGCGCGGGATTCCGGCGGTGATGACCACGATGTCGGAGTTGGCGGTGTCGGCGTAATCGTTGGTGCCGATCACATAGGAGTCGCGCTTCTCTATGGGCATAGCTTCGAGCAGATCGAGACCTTTGCCCTGCGGGACGCCTTCGATGATGTCAATCAGGACGACGTCGGCAAGTTCTTTTGCCGCGATCCAGTGTGCGGCGGTCGCGCCGACGTTCCCGGAACCTACAATGCTTACTTTCTTGCGCATGATTCTCCCTTCGAGGAAAGTCAAGAGCCTTAACCACAGAGGATACCGAGGCAAACAGAGAGAAAAGCCACTCTGTGAAACTCAGTGACCTCTGTGGTTAATGCTTTTACGCTGTCGTTAAAACTGCCGCTCCCATATTTTCGATGATGCAATCCGCGAACTGACTGGTGCTGACCTTGGTCGCGCCTTCCATCAATCGCTCGAAATCGTAAGTGACTTTTTTCTGCTCGATGGTACGCTCCAGGCCGCCTTCGATCAGGTCGGCGGCTTCGTTCCATCCCAGATAGCGGAACATCATCACGCCCGAAAGCATGACCGAGCCGGGATTGATTACATCCTTATCGGCATATTTTGGCGCGGTGCCGTGCGTAGCTTCGAACACCGCATATCCATCGCCAATGTTTGCTCCCGGCGCAATGCCGAGACCACCGACCTGGGCGGCGCAGGCGTCGGAAATGTAATCGCCGTTCAGGTTGGGCGTAGCGAGAACCGAGTATTCATCTGCACGCGTAACTACTTGCTGGAAAATGGAATCGGCAATTCGGTCATTGATCATCAACTTCTTCTTCCATGCGCCGTGGCCGTGAGTCGCATAAATGCTGTCCAGAACGGAGTGCACCTCGTCGGCGACAGCCTTGCCGAATTCGGGTGGCGCGAATTCCAGACCCGGTTCGACGAGTGCAGCATTGTCTTCGGCCGACAGATTTGGATTCTTATCTTTGTTGTCTAGAATCCAGCTCTCGCGCTCGGTGACGACCTTGTCTCGGAACTCTTCGGTAGCTAGCTCATATCCCCATTTACGAAACGCCCCTTCGGTGAACTTTTGGATATTGCCTTTGTGCACCAGGGTCACACTCTTGAGTCCATTCTCTAGCGCATGCTGGATCGCCATCCGCACCAGACGCTTCGTCGCGAATACCGAAATTGGCTTGATGCCGACGCCGGAATCCGTGCGCACCTGCTTCTTTCCGCCCTTGAGCATTTCTCTGTTGAGGAATTCGATCAACTTCGCAGCCTCGGGGGTTCCCTGCTCCCACTCGATTCCCGCATAGACGTCTTCGGTGTTCTCGCGAAAGATGACCACGTTCATGCGGTCGGGACGCTTCACCGGTGATGGCACACCCTTGTAATACTTCACCGGACGCACGCAGCAATAAAGATCGAGCACTTGGCGCAGGGTGACGTTGAGTGAGCGAATGCCGCCACCAACGGGCGTAGTCAGCGGACCTTTAATCCCAACCCGAAATTCCCGGAGGGCATCGACCGACTCCTGTGGCAGCCAGTCGTTGAACTTGGCCTTGGCTTTTTCTCCAGCAAAGATCTCGTACCAGACCACGCGACGCTTTCCCTGATAGGCTTTCTCGACCGCAGCATCGAACACGCGCGCCGATGCCTTCCAGATGTCGCGTCCCGTACCGTCGCCCTCGATGAAAGGGATAATGGGATTAGGCGGAACTTGGCAACGGCCATCTTTGTAGGTGATTTGCGCGCCATCGTGAGGCACGGGCACGCCATTGTATGAATCCGGCATTAACAACCCTCCGAAGTGAATGGGGAAACTAAGGATTATAAACGCTTAGGAGTAGGAGAGGGTTTGCGGCTCGAGGAGAGTCCTCGCCACTCAAGCTACAATCTCCCGATGCGAGCTTGCCCGCGGGTGTCAGTAATCTTGCTTGTCTTCCTATTTGCGCATTCTCTGATCGCTCAAGCTGCAGGCGCCGACCAGAAAAATGCGGGCGCTCCAAATGCTCCCATCCCGCAGCACCGCTTCTGGGACCGCACCAACATTCTTCTTTTTTCCGGAGTTGCTGTGTTTCGCGGTCTCGATTACGCCTCTACGCGGAATTTCCAAGCACGAGGACGCGAGGAAGTCTTGTTACCCGACGACGTGGTGAACAACTCGGCAGGATTTGCAGCACTGGAAGCTGCTGGCACCGCAACCTCAGTCGGCATCTCTTATATTTTTCATCGCACAGGTCATCACAAGCTGGAGCGGTGGATATCCATCGGGCACATTGGCGTGACGGGATTCGGAATCACGCGGAATTATTCGCTCAAGACGAAGCATCGTTAGAACGCTTCGAATCGAAAAGCAGGTTCCTCGGCTTCGTGGATCATTCGCCGACTCATGATCCTCTTCGCTCGGAATGACAGATTGTGAGGGTTGTGAAAGCGGTGGAAGCCCCGATCAGCAGATCACGCGATCGTAAATATTTCTCACCTCGGCAAACGTGCGCAAGAGTTCCTGCTCCAGGCCATCGGGAAACTCACGATGCAACACTTGAGCGGCGAGCGTTTCCGCGGCCTGGCGCGCGTGCTCGCTGGCGGGGAGCCACCTGGTATTTCGGCCAATCACCAAGCGAAGGATGTGTTCGACGGTGCGGCCGAGTTCGGCGGCGTGATCGAGGATGGCGGCCTCCCGCTTTTCTAGCCTTCCGGCGGCCGAGCATCTCCAGAGACGGTCGCGCAAGGTGCCGCTCTTGGGGCGGATACTGTGCTTGACTAACAGGAAACTGGTGAGGAAATCCACATAG
>WNGL01032114.1_pt1 | contig 11362 bp, 10 predicted proteins | sample 5400591 | NCBI WGS metagenome assembly WNGL01 (sample SAMN13153377, study PRJNA577476) | soil metagenome | isolation source: 80 cm soil or saprolite under Garry oak tree replicate 1 | place: USA:California | collected 2016-06-15
TAGTGGGCGCAGTTTGGGCGTGCTGGCGCGGTGCTCTCTGCGCATCAGGAGAGTGAGCAATTCGTGGGTCGCGGCGTCGTAGCGCACCAGCTGCGGCGCGGTGCGCTCGGCCTCCAGGAGCATGTTGACGGCGGCCGCGTCGTGGCGTTGCTGGGCGTAGGCGCGGCTGAGGTCGAGGCTGACTTGGCTCCGGCGACCAGCCAGGCCGGTCGGCAAGTTCTGGAGGTCGAGGGCCTCGCCGGTCTGCACGGCGCCATCAGCGTCGCCGAATGCCACGGCGGCCGAGATGCGGTGGATGCGCACGTTGGAGGGGCCGAACGCGGTCCAGTGGTCATTGCGGTCTGCACCGAGGCGGTCAGCGATCTGCTGGGCCTGAGTGAGGGATCGGCCTGCTGCGGCACGGTCGAACTCAGCTGCTGCAGCCAGTGCGTCGGCCAGGTGCAGGCTGCCTGTGACAGACAGCCACTCTGGATCGTCGTTGCGGCCTGAGCGGTGCAAGGCGCTGGCCGCGCCGGTAGTCAGGTCGCGGGCCTCCATTGCTCGCTTCCGGCGGGTGAAGACGTGAGCCAGCCGGTAGGCCGACAGCGCGGCCATCAGTCCTGCTTCGGCATGCTCGGCGGCGGTCATCGCGCGGTCGGCGGCTGCCCACGCCAGTTCGGTTTCGCCAACCCGGTTCAGGACCATCGCGGTGGCTTGATAGACCTGCGAGCGCACAGTGCTGACCGCGACCGCATCTCTGCTCGGGCAGGTGTGGGCTGCTGTCTCCACGCCACGGATCAGGGTGGGCAGCATCCGCCCTGCTTCCTCGTAGCGGGCCGCCTGGTAGATGCGGTTCACCCTGCCGACAGCGAGCGCAAGGCGCTGAATGTCGGGCGGGCGATCGGCCTCGGTGCCAGCGATCACTGATTCGAGGCCGTCGTAGGCCATCATGGCTCGCTCGATGTCCTGGGCCGCTGTATAGCACGCCGACCGTGGCGCGGCAGGTTCGTCGCCCGTCAACTCCGGGACATCAACGCGCAGGATCTCTGCGAGAGCGTTCAGAACAGTGTGGCTGTCTACTTCGCGCTGACCTCGCTCGACCTGGGACAGCCAGCTTTCCGACCGGCCGACTAAGCCGGCTAGCGCTGCCTGGGACAGGCCACGGCGGCGGCGGGCACGTGCGATCCGCTGTCCACGTCCCGAAGGTTCTATCACTCAGTCCCTCCCCGCTTGCCGGTCCCCGATCACTGCATGCAATTCTTCCAGCACTTTCGGCCAGGATGGCATACGTGCCTGCGGCGGCGCTGACGGATCAAACAGCACCCTGACCCCCATCGTGCGCAGCATCTCCAGGCTGCGTTCAAACGCTAGGTGCCGGGCGAGCTCTGCCTTTAGCAACGGCACGGCCAGGATCGGTACGCCTACCCCGGTCAGCTCGCAGAGCAGGCCCGTCGCGAACGTGTCGGTGATCCCCGCTGCCCACTTATTGATCGTGTTGAAGGTGGCAGGCGCGACGACAACAGCGTCTGCCTTTGGCAGCTCGTCGGGTTCGTCGGGCATCCGGAACCCGATCCGCACCCTGTCGCCGGTCAGCTCCGCCAGTTCGTCGGCGTCGATGAAGCGCTCGCCCATGGGCGTGGAGATCACCCGAACCGTCCACGCTGCGTGCCGGGCCAGCCTGATGAACTCGCTCACGTTGGAAGCTGCTGGAGCCGCGCAGACCACTGCGTACAGCACGCCTGGTGACCTACCGCTCGCGTTCATCATCCGTGAGCGTAGCCCGTCGCCCTGCCTTGGTGCGGGGTAGCTCGGGCCGAGGGCGCATCCTTCGAATGTAGCCGGGGATTACCTTTCAATGTCATTCGCTGCTTTTCGATGCTAGCCGGTACCGACTTTCATCGGATGAAATCGCTGAGAGTTGAAGTGGAGCAAGATATGGCTGTCCATTGTTTGTGTCTGGACTGGTGCAGTCCAGACACAAATAATGGAGGTGCGGAAGGATGGGACCGGGCGCGGTCCCATCTGCGGATAGCTCGAATGGAGAGGCAGAGAGCGTTGGTCAATGGGGTACGGCGACGGAGGTCGCGCCAACCGGTGCCGAGGCCGCGAGTGGTGCAGTTCTCGCTGACCGAGGAAGAGTTCGAAGAAGTCTGTGGGGCCGCGATCAGGGCAGGTCTAGCGCGCGGAGCGTTCGCAGCCGAGGTGACGTTGGCTGCGGCTCGTGGCACGCAGGTCCGGGCGGCGTCGCCACTTCGGGGTGCGTTGATTGAACTTATGGCGGCGGCCGGGCTGGTGCGGCGGTCGGGACCAACCTGAATCAGGCGGTGGCGCGGCTTAACGCCACCGGGCAGCGAGGTGAAGATTTACTCCCTGCGGCTCAGTTCTGTGTGCGGGTGATCCATCGCCTGGACGAGGCCGCGGAACACGTGCGCCGGAACATTCCGTAAACGGATCCGAGCGATCCGGATGATCGGCAAAGTGATCCGCGGAACCAACGTGGGTCGGCTCCTTTGTTACTTGTATGGCCCGGGGAAAGCGAATGAGCACACCGACCCGCACTTGGTCGCCGGGTTCAGTGATCCGTCCGACCTTGAACCGCCGATCCGGGCCAACGGAACACGGGACTTCCGCCGCCTGACCGGACTGCTCACTCAGCCCATGGCCGCCCTCGCCGGGCCCGGCTATCCGCAGCCAGTCTGGCATTGCTCCGTGCGTGCCGCGCCGGAGGATCGCCTGCTCTCGGACGGCGAATGGGCGCAGGTCGCGGCCAGGGTCATGGACCGTACCGGGCTTGCTCCCGCCGGTGACGATCTCGGTGTGCGGTGGGTCGCGGTCCGGCACGCCCCGGATCACATCCACGTCGTGGCCACGCTGGCCCGCCAGGACGGGGACCGCCCGGCAACATGGAACGGCTTCTATCGCGTCCGGGAGGCGTGCCGGGACGCGGAACGCCGGTTCGGGCTACGGAGCACCGCTCCGGCGGATCGCACCGCCGCCCGGCGCGCCACCCGGGCCGAGACGGAACAGGCGGCCCGGCGCGGGTGGGCCGAGGCGCCGCGCGCCACGCTCCGCCGCCAGGTGTGCACCGCAGCCGCTGGGGCCGCAACGGAGCAGGAGTTCTTCGCCCGGCTAGACCAGGCCGGGGTCTTGGTGCGCAAGCGATACAGCACGACCCACCCTGGCGTTGTCACCGGATACGCGGTCGGGCTGCCGCATCACACGGTCAGCGATGGGGGAGTGGTCTGGTACGGCGGCGGCAAGCTCGCCGCCGATCTCACGTTGCCCAAGCTCCGGGCTCGCTGGACAGGGCCAGCAGAGGAGGCTCTGCACCGCGAGATACCGCGCCAGGTCGCGCGTGGCCTCCTCCGGCAGAAAGTCGTGGATGCGGCTGCACACGCGCGGGACGAGGCCGGGTTCCTCGCCCGGCTACGCGAGACGGGCGTGCTGGTGCGACTCCGGTTCAGCGAGATCGATCCCGGCCAGGTCACCGGCTACGCCATTGCGCTCTCCGGCCATGTTGGTGAGGACGGGGCGCCGCTGTGGTACGGAGGCGGACGGCTGGCACCACAGCTGACCCTGCCCCGACTACGGACTGCGTGGGCCCAGCGATCCGGCGAGGCTGGCTGGAACCCGGGCCCGCCCTGGTGGGCCGGCTCGGAGCGCGAGGCCCTCTACCGGCACACGGCCCGTCAGGCCGCCGCTGCGGCAGAGCACATCCGCCACAGCGCCCAGGGGCACCCAACCGCGGCCGCCGATACGGCCTGGGCAGCGGCCGACGCCCTCCATTCGGCAGCTCGAGCGCTACGAGACTCGGAGTTGCGGCGGGCGGCGGACGCCTATCACCGGGCCGCCCGCCCACCCTACGGACGTATCCCACTTCACACCCGCAGCGGAGACCGGCTCCGCGCCGCCGCACGTCTGCTCGCGCTGGTCGGCAACATTAGCGGCGACGGCACGCTCGCCGTTGCCGCGCTGGTGGCCAGTCTCCTCGACCTGGCCGCCGCGGTGAGCGAGCTTCGCCAGGCTCAGCAGCACGCTGCGCAGGCAGCGGCCGCCAGGAGAGCAGCTGAGCATCTGCACTGCGCCCACACCCGAGCCAGATCCCGTGCTGCCCAGGCAGGCTGGGCAGCACGGCCCGAGCACGCCGGCCGGGCAACTGCGCCAACCGCCACGCGCAGCGACTTCCCCGTCCCCCTCCGCCTGGACGAGGTGCTCCTCAACGACCCAGCCGTTGCCAGTACCCGCCGCCGCCCGGGTCCCACGGTCGGTCCATCCAGGCGGGCCGGGCCCAGCCCATAGCCTCGTACAAAGAGTTTCAAGATCGCGGAATGACTAACGAATGTGTGCGCGATACCGTGGGTGCTCTGTTGCGGCCGCTCAGCAGGCGCAGGAGATGCCGGAGACGGGAGCGGTCAGCGGGTCGACGGAACCGCGGGTGATCGCGCCGATGCCGGTTTCGACTGCCCAGCCCTCCCGGGCCCAATACTCAAAGCCGCCGAGCATCTCCTTGACCGTGTAGCCGAGCCTGGCGAACTCCACAGCGGCCTTTTGAGCGCCGTTGCAGCCCGGGCCCCAGCAGTAGACGACCACGGTCTTGTCCCGGTCGATCAGCTCGGCGGCCTGCTTGGCGATCTGTGAGGTGGGCAGGTGGATCGCGCCGGGGACGTGGCCCTGGTTCCAGCTTTCGAGGCTCCGTGTGTCGACGACCAACATCCCCGGCGCCTCAGCCGCCAGGTCCGCGGCGACGTCGGACACGTCGGTCTCGAAAGCCAACCGGGCGGAGAAGTGCTGCAGCGCCTCGGCATTGGCGGCGGGGGCCCTGGTGGCGGGGGACTGGGCGGCGGTGGTGGTCATCTCTCACTCCTGCGGCCGGGGTGTTTCCTGCGAACGCTAAGATCTTGGCTGCTGGAACGGCATCCTGGACAGTGGCATTAACGCCGCCTACCGCTAAGATCTCGCCATGCTCCTCGCGTCTCCCGGCAGGCGCCACACCGTCTCGGTGTTGGCCTTTGACGGCATGGCCCCCTTCGAGCTCGGCGCGGTAGTGGAGGTCTTCGGACTGCCCAGGCCCGAGCTCGAAATCCCCTGGTATGACCTGCGGGTCTGCTCGGTGGAGCGGGAGCCGATGCGAGCGGTCGGGGGTTTCATGATGACCACCCAGAACGGCTTGGACATCTTTGCGGGGGCCGACACCGTGATGGTCGTCGCGGTGCCGGACGTAGGGGGTGAAGTGCCGCCGGAGCTTGTGGCCGCGCTGCGGGAGGCGCACGACCGTGGCGCCCGGGTTGTGTCGATCTGCTCGGGCGCGTTCGCGCTGGCCGCGGCCGGGTTGCTGGACGGCCGCGAGGTGGCGACCCACTGGCAGTACGCGGAGCTGCTGCAGCGGCGCCATCCGGAGATCCGGGTGAACCCTGACGTGCTGTACGTGGACGGAGATGACATCCTCACCGGCGCGGGCAGCGCCGCCGGGCTCGACCTGTGTCTGCATCTGGTGCGCAAGGACCACGGTGCCCGGATCGCCAACTCAGTGGCCCGACGCCTGGTCGTACCGCCGCACCGAGACGGCGGCCAGGCTCAGTTCGTGGAGGCCGTTGTGAGCGAGCCGGCGGCCGACGACTCGCGCCCCGTACCTTCATCCGGCACTTCAACCGGCAGACCGGGACCAGCCCGCTGCGCTGGGTCATCACCCAACGGATCATGGCCAGCCTGCCACCGCTCGAACACGGCGCGATGTCGATCGAAGAGATCGGCGCGGCCGTTGGCGTCGACAGCCCGGTGACCTTCCGGCACCACTTCACCCGTGTCATGAAGACCCCGCCCTCGGTCTACCGACGCACCTTCCGCACCACCGCCTGAGTGGGAGCCAAAAGTGTCGGAGGTGGGCGGCACGATGCCGGTTTGTGATGATCGACAACCGTGCCGCCCTGTCCCATCCCGTCTGGACCGGGATCAGCAGGGAGCACTTGGGTCCCTGATCGAGGAACTGGCGGGTCCGTGGGCGGCGCGGCAGGAGTCGACGCTGCGGGAGCGGCCGGGGCGGCCGGGACCGGTTGCGTGCCGAGGGCGGCGGCCCCAACCATCGGCTGCCGTTCACCGACCGGGTGATCGCGACGCTGGTCATCATGCGGTTGCAACTTCCGCACGCCGCCTTGGCGGTCTTCTACCAGGTGGACCGATCGACTCTCACCCGGGCGGTGAACGAGATCCGGCCGCTGCTCGCCGACCGTGGACTCGCAGTTCCCGGCAAGCCCGGCGTCCGACTCAAGACGTTGGCGGATGTGTTCGCCTACGCCGCCGCCGAGGGCGTCGAGCTGCGCATCGATGCCACCCAGGTCCAAGTCAGACGCCCCGCGGCGCACAAGCCCGGACGGCGGGCGTTCGTGTCGGGCAAACAGCGCCACCTCGGGTTCGTCAACCCGGCCATCTACCAGATCGCCCGTAGCTCTCACTACCACCAGGCCGTCCACGACGCCACCGCCGGTAACAGCAACACGGCCGAGTTCCCCACGGGACGATCACCGGCTACCGGGCATCCGTCGACCGCAGTTGCGGGCGTTGACCTGCTGAACGCTGCGTGTGGGCGTGCCGGGTCAGGCAGTGCGGCGCAGTTCGTGCTCGACTGCCCGGCGGATCCACGCCGATAGCGACCGGTCGTCAGCATCGGCCGCGCGGCGGGCCTGCTCCAGCAGTTCCGGGGGGAACCGCACGGGCACGGGTGTGCCCAGCCGGGAGGCATGGCGTCGGCGGGCCGGTCCTTGCGGCTCCTGGTTTTCCGGCTGCGCGTAGAAATCGAATTCCTGGTCAGGTGTCATGGGCGTGTTCGTCATCGGTCTCTCCGGTACTGGGCGGCAAGCCTGTCCGCCGCCTCATAACAGCCGATCGGACGGCATCTGCGCGGGTCACCGCTGCGCGCGGGAGCCAGCGGGACCACGAGCACCCGGCCCCCGACCTCGGCGCACATGAGCCAGTGCGCTGGAGGCTTGGCCGGGTAGAACAGGGGGTCGCTGGCCCACACGTCATCAATGTCATCGATTCCAAAGTGCGGATGCTTGAACAGGTGCGCGGCCTGGGTGTCGATCTCAAACGGGTCTTCCTCATCCAGCACGTCTAGATCGAACCGCTCACCACCCACTTGACGAGTGTATTACAAACGACTACCGACTAGCCAGCGGCGCGAGCAGGCTGATGCATGATATGCAGTCATGAGGTACAAGCGCGCCGTCGAGAAGCTGCGGATCCTCGCCGAGACGTGTGAGCGCGTGAAGACTTTCTGGTTCGACACGGAGCCGTTCCTGAAGGCCGTGTATGCCTTCGGCGAGGTGGTGGACGGAGCCGACCCGCTGGATGCCGTTCAGGTCGCACTCGCGATCAACCTGTCCCCGGAGGAAGTCCCGTGGGAGTCCAGCCCCGAAGGCACCGCCTGGCTGGCGAACGAGTTGCGGCTCAGCAAGGGCGGCTTCATGTACTTCTGGCGGTCGTACCTGGACCCGATCTGGAATCACTACATCCGTGGCCCAGTGCGCATCTGGTCTGTCGATGACGGTCCCGACGAGCGGGCGCTCACGGCGCTAGAAGCGAGAGACCTCGGATCGCTGAAGCGGCTGATCCCGGAGTCGGCCGATGGGCGGCGGCAGCTCCGGGAAGACCTGGGCGCGGCGCTGGCTCATCTACGCGAGGTCCGCGACAAGTACTGGGATCATGACTGGCGGCGCGAGCACCGTGGCTACGGCCGCTACCCGGAGAACGAACTGTGGGATGCGGTCGAAGGCTATCTCGACCTGCTTGATGCCTCCCAGTCCAGCGATCCGGACGCCTGAGGTCTCGGTGACGGGGCGTTCGCGGGCTGGGACAATTGGAGCATGCGGCGCTCCGGTCCGTAGCGAAAGCAAAGTGAGCATGCGGCCGCTGTTGGTCTTCGATCCAAAAGCGACGGGCGATCTTCCTCATGGCGGGGGAGCAAGCCACCGAGTCGCCACAGGTACCGGCCCTATCGAAGTGCGGCGTTCCAGCCCCGAAGGCTGGTTCGGGCGATCTCCTGACAGGCGCCGCCAGACATCCATGCACACGGCGCTGGGTAGCTGCCGGGGTGGCTAGGGTTGTGCGGTGCGCACCTATTACGAGATCGAGGAATCCGATGCCTACCTTGGTGCCCGTGACCTGCTGCTCAGGCGGGTTGAGGCCTGGACCGGGGCGAACGGCCTGGTGATGTCGCTCCCGCTGGCCGGAGCCCTGCTGGATTCGCGGCACTTCAGCTCGGACGGGCGGCTGGGCTTCTGGACCCCGGCGCAGGTACGCCGGGCGCTGCTGGAGTGGATCCCGGAAAAGGTCACCGCACCTGAGGGAGACCTGCTGGACGCGCCCGAGACGCTGCGGTCCCTGCTGCGTTACCTCGACGCGCACGGGCTGCGCGATCCGCGGGGGGCAGCCACCGAGGAGAACGAGCCCGCCATCGACATCGCCGCGAAGGAGTTCGCCGACGCGATCGGCGACCAGCAACGATACGGGATGGCGAAGACGGTGGCGATGTCCGCCCAGGTCCGGGGCGTGGACATCGGCGATCCCGTGGCGCTGGCCGACTTCTTGAACGACGTCCAAGCCGGCCGGGTGGTGCTTGACGAGGGCCTGCTGGGGCGTGTGCTGGAGCGGCAACTCGGCCGCCCGGCACCGGGCCAGGAGCGGAAATTCGCTCAGCTGCCGGTGAAGCTCCCGGCCCCGGAGGAGCTCACCGCGGCGGCCGGATGCAGCAAGGTCCTCGGCCAGTTGCGTGCCTTCGCTGATTGGCTGGGGCCGAAGGGCCGGGCGCTCACGTCGGCCGGGAACATCAAGCCCGCGGAGGCCAGGGAGCTGATATCGCTGCTTGGAACCGGCGATGAGGGCCTGGCCTTTCGCAGCGCCTCCGACCTCCCGGGCCTGGACCTGATCGTGAACTGGGCGAAGAAGGCACGTCTGGTCCGCCGGCAGGGCATGCGTCTGGTGCCGGTGGCCAAGGCGCGGCCGGTGCTCGCCGACGTGGAGGCCCTCTGGCAGCGCGCGTTCGAGGCGGCGCTCGATCTCGGCGACGGCGTCTGCCGTCCAGTCTGGGCGGATGAGCCGCCCTCGCCGCTACGGCTTCTGTACGACGTCGTGGTGCCCGACGTGCTGGCCACCATCTACAGCATGGAGGAGCCTGTTCCGGTGGCGCGGCTCGCGGAGTCGGTCTGGGACTCGATCCGGGCTCACTTCGACGTGGACTCCCTCAGCCCGATCACCCAGATGGGCCTGCGGGGGCGCGTTGATAACGACCTGGAGCACATCTTCGACGCTTTCGAAGCTCTGGGCGCGGTGACCTCGGCGCATGACCTGGCCAGCGAGGTGTTCTCTGAAGACCTGGACGAGGGCGTCACGATGCCATTCGGGGCCGTAGTGCCGTTCACCGGTGAGCGGGCCGCTGCCCTGCGCGAGCAGTTGGCGGCACCGGGGCGCCTGGTGAACCTTACACCTCTCGGCACCCGCGCGATGCGGCAGCGCATGCTCGCGGAGGGCAGGGAGGCGGGGCTCGTCGGCGAACTCGCGAGCGCCTCGCCAGCCGAGTTGCTCGGCACGATCGCTCAGCATTACACGCCGACGACCGGAGCGGAGGAGATCGCAATATGGCGGTCCGCCCGCGGCGGCTCGCTGGATCCGCTGGTCCGGGCGATCCGCGACTGCCCGTTCCTCTCCCGGAAAGCCGCCATGCTGAACGTCCTCGCCGGCGGTATACCCGAGGGAGACGAGCTGCTGGCCAGCCTGCTGGGCGACCCGGAACTGGGCCCGGTGGTCTTGCTCGCGCAGAAGGGGGATCGCGAACCCGATGAGGTAAGCCCGGAGGAAGCCGCGTGGCTGATGGCCGGGAGCATCCTGGAACTGCTGGAGATCGGGGGTCCGGATGCGGTACGGGCACAGCTCGAAGAGTTGCCCCGCCCCCAGCGGGTGGATGTGATCCGCGCCGTGTGCGACTCCAGCTATCCGGCACGCGAAACGCTAGAGGATTTCCGGGTCCTCGTCGCCGAGCCGATCCTCAGCGCCCCCGGGCAGCGCGCCGCCCGGGACGCCCCCGCGCGGGATCCCCGGCCGCAGAAACGCCGCGGTCGCTGACGCCGCGGATCTAGCCCTGAAACCGCGTCGCCGGCTTGATCGGGCATGATCGCGCGCAATGGGGCATTGAGGACCGCGCAGGCTGGCGGGCGTAAGCGACGTGGCAAGTGGCCTGGCTGGGGTGCCGGCGCACCACCGCTGCACTCGTGCGACGTCCAGCTCCGGCAGGGCCATCGGATCATCAGCCGTCCGGGGTTTGGGCCGCGGTGCTGAGGGCGTCGAATGCGGCGTCGAGTCGTTGCTGGCGGCGCCGGTTGGGTTCGTTGTTGGCTTCGGCCGCCACGAACCCGATCAGCTCGTCCAGGTCGCCGTCGGTGGCTGCGCGGATGGCGTGGCCGTTATGAGCGCGGATCCGGAACACGAGTCGTTCGCAGTCGGTGTCCAGCAACTGCAGACCGCGCAGCGCTGCTGCTACCTCATCCGGGATGACGATCTCGCTGACGGGCTCGGCGAGGGTGAGCTGCCGACGGCGCAGATCGAACGCCGAGTCCTCCCAGTTACTGATCACGCCCTCGTCATCGCAGACGCTGCACTGCCAGCGGATCGGCGCCCCCGCCTCGGTCCGTAGCACGATCATCCGGCCCGGGCAACGGCGGTTGGCCGGCCGGCGTCGGCATGGCAGCGCGCTTTCCCAGGCGGTTCCGGCGTCACCTGCTGTTGCCGCCCGAACGATGTTGCTCAGGTGCCCGGCCAGCCGGCGTGCCGGGCCGGGCGTGTCCTCGGACATGTCGAGGAAGTGGTTCAAGTCGGCGACCAGCATTCCCAGGACTGTACCGGGCGGGCTTGCGACGCGGACGCCACTGACCGTTGTCAGCTTGCTGCGCGCCGCTTGCGGCGTGGCGTTCGACACCGGCCTGCTCACGGTCAACGGAGGGCTGCGCATCCATCACGCCCGTCCGCTCGCCGACACCATCCGAACCGACCCGCTCGCCAGGCAGCATTACGGGAGGCCCGCCATGTGAGTGATACTCCTCCCGGACGGCAGGCATGGGTGGGGCTTCCGAGCTCGTTGGTAAGGGCCCGGTCTGTTCCAGCAGATATGTCAAGGACCTTTAGGTAGCTGGGTCAGGGAGAACAGCAGGGTAGGTGATGCGGACCTCCGTGATGGCGGTTGGGGAAGTCGCGCTGGTTGTTGGTGATGAACCGGTCAGCGCCGAGGCCGACGGCCGTGGCGAGATGGGTGGCATCGGCTTTGGTCTGCCGTCATCTCTGTCGGGTCGGGTGCGCGGTATGACCAGGTGCCGGTTCCCGGATCCGAGTGATGTCCGGC
>WNGL01009377.1_pt1 | contig 11361 bp, 13 predicted proteins | sample 5400591 | NCBI WGS metagenome assembly WNGL01 (sample SAMN13153377, study PRJNA577476) | soil metagenome | isolation source: 80 cm soil or saprolite under Garry oak tree replicate 1 | place: USA:California | collected 2016-06-15
TTGACCTACTCCATCAACATCTGACGCTGACCAAAAAACAGGTGGAAGCGCGACTTGACAAGAGATGGAACGATGACGTTGCGGCTTTCGACGATGTCTTCACCGAGATCAACACGGTTGCGGACACCATCTCACAAGGCATCATGAGACACTTTCCTGACAAGTTCTAGCCCAAAGACGAAGACTCTCCCTCATCAACCGTCACCGACGGCCGATGAGTACGACAGGTGCTGTAAGTGGAACTTCCCCAAGCCAGAACAGAAACTCTCCCAATAGGAGTGGGCGCCCCGGATTTCGGGAATTTGCTCAGTGTTGACGGGGAACGCTACTCTCTTTCGTCCTTCCAGGATAAGAGACTACTCGTTCTGCTATTCATCTCAAATGGCTGCCCAACGGTGAAAGCTTGTCAGGACCGCATGATTAGGATCCAAAAAGACTATTCAGGGAAAAATGTCCAGTTGCTGGCTCTGAACTCGAACAACTCGTATCTTTCTCCGGCTGATACTTATGCTGAAATGGTCCTAAGAGTTCGAGAGAAAGTCTTCAATTTCCCATACGTCAAGGATGAGGATAGAACCGTTGCCAAGGCTTATGGAGCCGTTTGCACACCCCACGTATTTCTGCTCGATGAAGAACGGAGACTTCGGTACAAGGGTCGAATAGACGATTCTCGGAATCCGGAAAGGGTCACAGTCAGCGATCTGAGAAACGCAATCGACGATGTCATAGAGAATAAGCCCGTTCGGGTATCCGAGACAACCCCCTTCGGCTGCAGCATCGTCTGGTAAACCATCAAAAACGCTTGTCTCAAGCCCTTGTTGAAACCTGGCCACGTCTACAAGCGCTTCACTCTTGACAGCGGAAAGAAGGTAACTCTGCGCGTGCTTCGATGGGAAGACCTTGATGGTCTTCTCATGTTCATCAACAGCCTTGTCGAAGAGAAACAAAGAGACAAAAGGTCAACCCTCTATACAGGCTTTGACAGGAAGGTCACGCGCGAAGAAGAAGTCGAGTGGTTAGCGCAAACCCTAGTGGCAATAGAAGAACAAAGTGTCGTCAACGTGGTCGCGGATATCGATGGAAAGATAATATCAAATGGCGATGTGACACGGGGAAGATACAAAGACACTCATCATCATGGACACCTGGGGCTAACTATGATCAGTAAATACAGAGGACAAGGGATAGGACGCAAGATGATCGAGACGCTTGTCAGCGAAAGCAGCAGAGCAGGACTGCGGAGCGTCGATACAGAGTTTCTGGCCGAAAACGAGACAGCCCGACGAGCCTACGAGAAAGCAGGCTTCAAACAAGCAGGAATAATTCCACACAAAGTCTTCCGAAATGGAAGATACTTCGACGGCCTAATTATGGCCAGAGAAATATGATAGGATTCTATTCTCACGAGAAAGGCTTCTTCTTGATTTACCATTTTACAGGGTCTTGTGGTTTCTCCTGGCTCATCCAGAGATAGAGGGTGGCAATGGAGCAATAGGGATGCCAGTTTTTCGATAGCTGCTCGAATTTTTCTCTTGAAGGTAGCTTTCTGAGCCTGTAGGTTTTCTGAGCGGCCTTTCTCAGCCCAAGATCATCAACAGGTAAGACATCTGTTCGTCCCAAGACAAAGATTAGAAACATTTCCGCGGTCCATCTTCCGATCCCTTTCACCTCGTCCAGTTCTTTCACAACCTCTTCGCTTGGGAGATGGGACAATTTTTTCAGGTCCAGAACGCCGTTTTCGACTCTCTCGGATAGGTCTCGGATGTACCGGATCTTCTGTGGCGACAATCCGCTCGCACGCAGATGCCTCTCCTCTGTGTCGAGATATTGGCGAGGCCGAGGAATCTTGCCATTATAGATTTGTTTGAACCGGTTGAGTATAGCACGTGCTGCTGCTCCGGCTAATTGCTGGAAGATTATCGAGCCGACGAGTGCTTCGTAGTGATCGTCGTCCAAGCGAAACTCGTAGGGTCCTAACCGGCTAATGATGTTCGCGAGGGCAGGGTCGTTTTTCTTGAGGTGGATCATTCCCCGTGTCCACACGCGTTTTTCGGCCAGGTTTGTTTCTACCAATTTTTGAGTCAATTCAGTATTCTCCAAGCTTTGAATAGTGAGTGTGGGTTGAGGGGGATTTGTCAATGTCACTTTCGGACAAAGAGATCGCCTCTGCGATTGAGAAGGGAGAACTGAAGATAGTTCCGCGCGGATTCAGGCTCAACCCCGCAGGAGTGGATCTGCGGATTGATCGGGACGTTTGTCTAAAATCGAAACAACAATTGCTTGTCGCTAGCATTGAAAGGGTCGAGCTCTCTGATCGTATTGTCGGATTTTTACATCTTCGCTCGTCTCTGGCGCGTGAAGGGTTGTTCGCGAGTCTTGCTCTGGTGGACCCGGGCTTTCGCGGGCAGCTCACGGTCAGTCTCTATAATTCCGGAGACAGCGCTGTCAATCTGGCGAGGGGCGAGAGGTTCATCCAGCTCTCTCTGTTAAGACTTGGAAAGCCCGCGGTCAACAAATACGCCGGACGCTACCAGAATAGTAGCGGAGTTGTTGCGAGTCGTCGCAAAAAACGATCACACACACCGAAAATAATGGAAAGCGTTATACAGGGTAGCAGTGGCTAAAGCGTTGATACAAGAAATGAAGGACACTTCACGCATTCTAGATCTAAAATACAAACTTATGACGATCGAACTGCTGAACCTGGCCAAACAGCGGTTCACCTACCGCGAACTCTCGGCGATGGTTCACTTACCTGAAACGGTTCTAAGCCGTTACGTGAAAGGACACGTCTTACCCACAGCACAACGGGCCGAAGAGATCAACAAAACTCTGCAAAGATACATGAGCCTAGACAAAGAACTTCTGGAGAGAATTCATTTCGACGATGGAGGATATTTTGACAACACAGCGATCATCGGCGACACGATGCTGCTGGAACGCGCCGTCCAGCATGCAGTGGGCAAGTTCGCGGGAAAGAGAGTTACAAAGATCATGACGGCAGCGGTTGACGGAATACCACTCGCGACTCTCCTAGCGCACCGTCTTGGCGTTGGATTACTGGTTGCAAAGAAAGCAAGGGAAGTCGGGGTTAGGGAGTTTATTGAGGAAATTTTCGTCCCGCCTAAGACCGCTGTTGTGTTGAGCTTGTTTGTTCCGAGGGACGCGATCAAGAAAACGGACTGCGTGCTAATCGTCGACGATATCATCGATAGCGGCGAGACCCAGCGTGCCATGATGAAGATCATTCAGAAGGCCAAGGCGGAGGTCATAGGAATCTACGCTCTCGTGTCGATTGGGACTGATTGGAAGGCTCGTATCGAGTCAGCTGGAAACGTTCCTGTAGAGGTGGTAACCCCGGTTATCAAGAAGGAGCCTAAGGAGAAGGAAAGAGAATCCAGAGAGACAAGAGAAGTTCGGGAAATATCGGCTTAGAACATACTATTTCTCGGTAGAAAAGGTACAGAGTCATCCTCCTGGTCCGATTTAATCTTCTTTCGTCGAAATTTCTGTTATCCTGCATCATTCCTTCCGGTAACAATTTTTTCTCATAACTTTTCTTTTCTGCTAACTATTATGTGACCCCCCCTGGGGCCTTGTTTTTCCCGCGCCGCGCCCTTCGTGAGAACGCGCGGAATCCACGTTTACAAGTTCCTGCCTATCCTTCCTTCCTTCGTGAAATCAACCAAACATGGCCCGAATATTCTCCGCTAAAGGCTGACTCACCACGCCACGATCCGTCACAATCCCAGTCACCAGTTCAGGTGGAGTGATGTCGAAAGCCGGGTTCAAAGCCCCAACATTCCGAGGAGAAAAGCGCCTACCGCCAATCGAGAGGACTTCCCGTTGATCTCGCTCCTCAATAACCACCCTAGATACATCGGTCACCAGATCCAGCGTTGACACGGGAGCTGCCACATAGAACGGAACACCATAGAACTTTGCAGCAAGGGCAATCGGCAAGGTCCCAATCTTGTTCGTAACATGTCCTGTGCCCAAGATCCTATCCGCGCCTACAACAACCTTGTCCACCAGTCCCTGAGCCATCAGCTGAGCAGCTGCACTATCACAGATCACCCGGACTGGAATCGCGTCTCTTGACAGCTCAAACGCGGTTAACCTCGACCCCTGCAACAACGGCCGCGTCTCCGTCGCGATCACAGACACGTTCTTCCCATCCTCGACAGCCGACCGGACCACGGCCAGTGCAGTACCATATCCCGCGGTCGCGAGAGATCCAGCATTACAGTGAGTCAGCACAGTGTCTCCGTCCTCAATCAGAGCAGCTCCAAAGCGTCCGATGTTGTGAGCGGCCTCCAGTTCCTCCTGAAGAATCATGTCAGCCTCCTTCAACAGTTCGTCCCCAAGCGATCTAGCCGACGCAACCCTGGAAGACGCTTTGAAGACTCGCTCAACAGCCCAACGAAGATTCACACCTGTCGGCCTTGTCGAGATCAGAGAGTCCGCGGACCGCCGAAGCTGCGACCTCGCCTGACCCAGGTTTCCGTCTCTGATCTTCATCGCGGCCAGAACCAAACCGTAACCGCCAACAACACCGATCAACGGCGCACCTCTGACCTTCATCGAACGAATCGCAGAACAGACCTGGTCCGTTGTCCGCATATGAACATAGACAAGCCTTCCCGGCAGCTTCGTCTGGTCAATAGCCTCTAGCGCTCCGTTCTTCCATCTAGCGGGTTCGAGAGAATCTCTGTTTTTCCCAGGCATTTCTCAAAACTCCGATTATCACTCTCAATTGTTCGCATGCCTTTATAGACGCCTGCCCGCCGCTAGCGCTCTCAAATCGCAACTGGGTGCTTTGTTTGATGACGGTAGAAGTTCTAGAAGCCTTCCTCTCCAAGAACAAAGTCTACCTGAAGGAACCTGAGAAACTCATGGAGCTCCGCGAGAAAGCATTCGGGACGCTGACCGACGACAAGCTCTTTCTGAGCCCCTACGAAACATTCTATCTCGTCGAGAAAAGACGAGCCCGAGTAACCGAGGAGAAGACCGCAAAGGAGAAGACTCTCCAGCATCTCGTAACAAAACTGTCCGTTGGAAAACCAACAATATGGACCAAGTATCTAGTGTACCGGGACTTACGTGATAGAGGCTATCTAGTGCGAGAGTCCGAAGGAGGCTTCGACTTCGAAACCTTCGGAAAAGGAGCAACCCGACGACAAGTATCAATCGTCTTTGAGGGAGGAGAATCCACCCTCGAAAGACTCGCGAGGCTCTCCGCGAAGGCAAACAAGGAAGGCAAAGACCTAGTTCTCGCCGTAATCGACAGACGCACAGACATCGTATATTATACACTGAACACAGAACGGTTCGAAGGAAAATAACTCCCCGACAGAGAGGCATTGCACCTTGTCAGAACCACAATTCACCCTTCCACGCGGAATGAAAGACATTGACCCCGAGGAAATGTCACGCAGGATCTGGCTAACTGACAAGATTCGACAAGTACTCTGGAACTATGGGTTCCAGATGTTGGAACCCAGCCCCGTCGAAAACCTCGAAACCCTCGAGGCAAAATCAGGCCCTACAATCAGGGATGAAATCTACTGGTTCAAAGACAAAGCAGAACGAAACCTAGGACTACGATTCGACCTCACAGTCGGCATGACCCGGATGGTCGCAAACCGATTCGACCTCCCAGAACCAATCAAGATCTCCTCCATCGGCGGAGTATGGCGCTACGATGAACCCCAGTTCGCCCGGTACCGGTACTTCACACAATGGGACGCTGAAATCTACGGAGTCGCAGATCCCTCAGCCGATGCAGAGATCATCGCCCTGAGCTCTGACATCCTAGAGTCAGTCGGCCTCACAGAGCACTTGGTCAAGATTAGTAACCGAAAACTCGTCGAAGGCTTCCTACGAGCACTGGTAACCGAGTCCCAAAATGATATCGATCACCTGATCCGCATAGTCGACAAGATGGGAAAAATCGGCTCCGAACAGGCAGAACGAGAATTCAGCCGAACTGGCTTGTCCAAGGACAAGGTCAAGCGAATCCTAGGCTTCGCCGATATCGGCGGAGACCCAGACAAGGTCCTCGAAGAACTGGAAAGCAAACTTCCCAAGGGCGAGATGATCCACCAAGGTTTCAAAGAACTATCTGGAACAGTGGACAAGGTAGAATCCCTTGGAAAGAAGCAAAAGATCAGGATCGACCTTGGAATCGTCCGCGGGATAAGCTACTACGACGGAACAGTCTTCGAAGCTTACGACCAAGAGGGAGAAGACGTTGGCGCGATCCTTGGAGGCGGCCGCTTCGACAAACTATGCAAGATTTACGGGAAACGAGACATGCCAGCAACAGGAGTCGCAGGAGGTTTCGAACGACTCATGCTGTCCCTAGAGCGGAAAGACCTGTTCCCTGAGATTCAGCAACGCCCGCAAGTATTCGTGGTCACAGTCAACGAAACGGTATGGTCCGACGCGGTGAAAATCGTTCAACAACTCCGAAACCAAGGCATCAGAACCGATTACGACCTCAAACAACGTCCACTCGGCAAACAGTTCGAATACGCCGACTCATTGAAGGTAAGAGTATCTCTAGTCTTAGGGCCCAGAGAGACCAAGGAGGGAAGCGTCCGTCTGAAAAACATGAAAACAGGCGAAGAGAAGAGCGTCAAGCTATCATCCCTAGTCGACGAGACCCAAAAAGCCCTCCAATGAACCAGATTCCCCCAGGCCCCAACGGAAAAACAGATTCAAGTCTCTCCTACCCAAGACAGAAAGATTCTGATACGAAACATCGGTCATCAGCTTGGTATATTAGGCCCTGATGATCTTCTCAAGTTCCTCGTGGAACTGGTTGAGTTTTAATTCAAGAACTCGTAATGTGAGACGGAGACGAGTTAGAAGAGAAACTAGAACTAGACTCATCCATGTTGCCGTGGCAGCTGGCTAGCCAGCCGCAAATGATTCTACTGGTTACTCCCTGGGAGTTAGATCGTACATCTCGGGCGGATTCTTTGGCAGAACGAAATGGATGAAGCCGTATCCGTATTTCTCGTGGAATTGGTCGCTGCCCTGAATACCTTTCTTGAAGGCCTCTTCAAATCTCCTCCAGTCTTGCGCACGAATCGCCTCTCCCATAGGATGAAAATGCGTTTTTACGAATCCATTCAGATCTTCGGCGAACTTCGGCCTTAGAGTGGCGCCTATTCTGAAGAGAGCGATGACTTGGTTGAGCTGATACTGTGCAAGCTTCCAGTTGAGAGCCTTCGCAGCATAGTAGAGGACATGGTACCTTTCTCCGACCTCCTTCATCAGGTGAGCCATGCCGTGCTGAGCCTCGGCTAGCTGTTCGAGGCTTAGTTCGCCGTGCTTTGTCCTAATCACAATCTTATCGTCGGACATGATTCAGATTCGATTTATTTCGGTCAGGATTTTCCTTATAGGCATAAGGGTCAGCCCAAATGAGACAGATGAGATAGACATGTGGGTTGAGTTCAAGTGTCCTATCTGTGGAAGAGACCTTGGTGATGACAAGTCCATGGCGAATTTCATGGTCTGAAATGAATCGTCCCACGGAACCTTGAGATTCTTCACAGGGGACGGTTGCTTCTTCACCAGCAATGAGAAAGTGGTCGAGGAACTAGTAAAAAAAGGGAAAACGTGTCCATATCGTAAACCCGCGAGAGTTCTTTGCCCGTCAAGATTGAGATTGGCACCGCTGGCACACGAGTCTCAATGCGACTATAGAGGACCTGGAAAGACATCTCAACTTGTCTCGCAAGAAAAATACCCTGAAATCGCATGCATCGATTCTCCAGATGCCTTAAGATCCACTCCGAATATCCTCCCGACCATTCCTCAGGAACAATTAACTAGGGTTCGTCTTAATCAGCCACTTTCGGGCCCGTAGCTCAGCCTGGATAGAGCGGCAGCCCATTACCGGGCCGATCCCCCTATGCCCGAGCGAGTAAAGCTGTAGGTCCGGGGTTCGAATCCCCGCGGGCCCGCCATTCACAGGTCATAAACGCAAGCCCTGAAAACGAGTCACTTGGACTAGATGAAGCTCAATGTCCCAAAGTATGAAGCAACTAGAACAAGATCAACAATGTTGACTGCTCCGTTCCCGTCTAGATCCGCACGCCCGTCGTAGCCAGGACTATTAACGGTAGAGCCGAATACACCAGCGACAAAAGATAGGTCCTTTATGTTCACCATTCCATCTCCGTTCGTGTCAACCCGGCGGGAAACGGCGATCTCCGCCAAAGCACTCCCTGCGCCTTCTTGGACGCGAATATTCGAGGATAAGGGATACGGGCTAATTCCTATGCTCAGCAAAAAAGTGCCTTGAAGAACACCCGTCATGTTTTGCAGCTTCATGTTAGGAATGGAATAGGTCTTGTTGAATAGAACCGCACCAGTAGTGCTGTTCCTAGCAACTACCATCGTCGTGCCCGAGAGTGTTCCATTTGTGGGGAGGATACCAAGATTTCCAGTCGTAGTTACGTTGGATCCCTGGAAGACGATGGTGCTATTTAGAGAGACCAAAATTGTTGGCGACAGAGCGTTAACGATCTCGTTGGCGTCCGGCGTTCCAAACCCTGTTGGGTAATCCCAACCAGCGGATGCAGTGAAGAAACCGTTCGACCCCGAGATGACATCGTGGTAAGACGCGACTTTGTACAGGTTCGCGTTAATCGAGCCATAAGTCTTCGAGTTCGCTTCGCTGGCAAGGTCTACCATGGCAGCCCATTGTGGCGCGCCCGCACTTGTTCCTCCGACTTGGAACTCGCGTCCTCCCTGGACCACCAACACCCCGGTATTAGGATCTGCATCGTAGGAAACGTCCACAGCGTCCCTCATGGAGTCGCCTAGCCCCTGCTGCCAGCTGGGCTTAGCGAAGACTGTGCTGGACCCAGCGCCACTACCGCTCCAAGTTGTCTCGCTACCATAAGATGCATCACTGTTCAAAGTCAAACTAGTACCTCCCACGGCCACAACGAGTGGATCCGAGGAAGGATACTGAGGATTGCAGCATGAGCTCGCTCCAGAGTCTCCCGAGCTGGCAAAAGGAGTCGTCCCGTGCGAGGTGATTGTAACGAACAGCTGGTGTGTTTCAGGGATCGTGAAGGATCCTGTTGTCGGGTAAGACAGTTCTGCTAGCCCGAAGCTCATCGACAACACCCGCTCGTTGGGAAGCGAGTTTGCGACGTACGCGATTCCATCAAATATGTGGCCCAAGCTCGAATCGAAAGCCACCACAAGGTCGATTTGGGCTGATGGGGCGATGGAGTGGGCCCATTCTACATCGAGCGCTGTCTCAAGAGCCCAACCCGAGTCTGTTCTTTTCGGAGATCCATCAGGATAGAAGATATTCAGGGTAACAGGAGGAAGTCCTGTTAGAGAGTTGAAACTCGATAGATCAGTTGACAAGGAGGGATCGCCGTACGCGTCAATGATCGCTATTCTTGTTCCGTTTCCCTTAATTCCCTTCGAGTATAGAGAGAGAAAGTTGTAGGCCTTTCTGATGTCGGAGGGTACGAAGGGTGGAGAGCCAGGGCTCGAGAGGCTAGCAGGTCGATAAATTATCGGATGATGGACTTCCGGCAGAGATACAGGTTTTGCTCCGGACGATGGTACAAGCGGGGTAGGTAGGCTTGGGAGCAGCAAAAAGACCAAGATGATTGCGAGAAGAGGCCGCATACCGTGCCACAAGCAGTAGGGATCGCGATCGACCCACTTTCTATTAAGCCGATCGGATGAGCACGCTTACTCTTTTACTCTCACCGGTCTTCTCATCTTTGAAAGAAACGGGTTCTTCTAAACGAGCCTTCTGAACGCATAGCTTGAAATCTTAGGCTAACCTATCAGGACTATCTGGAATTGAAAGGAACCGTTGACTCAGTTAGGTTAGCTGAGAAAGAGATTAGATTTCTCGAACAGAATGAGTTGTGCAGGTTCGCAACCGCGTCCAAGAAGGGCGAGCCACATGTTGTACCGGTTTCCTACGTCTGGCACGAAGGCTCACCATACATTGTGACTGACTATGGGACGAGGAAGCTAAAGAACCTGAGAGAGAACCCTCACGCCGCAATACTGGTTGACACAGCCGGGACGCAGAAGCTGCTGTTGATCAGCGGCCCAGTCTCTATCATCGAGAAGGGAGAGGAGTACCGGAAACTCTACAAGATATTCCATGCGCGGCTTGACTGGGTGAAGCGCGATCCATGGAAGGAAGGCGAAGCGCCCTTCGTGAAGATCAATCCTTCTTTCAAAGCTGGCTGGGGACTCCGTGGGGAGAGGTAAGAGTCATACTACATCGTCCTGATCTCTCCTTCCTCCATAGCTGGGTCGAAAACAAGACAATAGCGCGAACGGGTTACAAGACTCTTTAATAGCGCTGGAAGGGATAGCGGCCAACTAGAGCTGACCCGGCGAGATGGTAGATTTCTGTTCCAGATGTGGTAAGACGCTGAGCCTCATCGACCCGCTGTTAGAACTCAAGGGATTGAGGTTCTGCGAAGACTGTTACCCGGACGTCAAACGAGAGCACGCGGCAGCCAGCATATCCGATAAGATGGACCGGAAGAATCGTGGTGCTTTCGCTGACGACGAGAGCGACGAGAATCTCCGTGGCTCCATAATCAAGGGCAAGCAGGCCCTTGCGGCTAAGGAGAACGAGTTCAAGTGGGACAATCCTTCTCTCTCCTTGATTGCGAGCGCGCTACGGATTCTGACTGATCAGAATAAGATCATAATGAAGCAGAACGAGCTTATTCTGAGAGAGCTTGAGAGCCGGACGCCTGCTGTAAAGTCAAAGTAAAACATACCTTCTTCCGTGTCCCGAAATACGAATGGTCCCGGGGACCGGAGTCTCACAGAGGTCGCTACCTCTATTTTGAATTCGCCGAACCAGTTCTCATGGTTCTCCGGCGACACTCCGGTGTCTACTGTTAGCCTGGCAAGGCTGACGTGGCTGCGCACTGGGCGCACACCTACAGCATCTTCGTCGCCCACTGTTCTAGGGGGCGGCTCGGAAGCTCTTCCAGGCTGAGCTACCCCGGGACACGACCAAGACGCGACCCTTGGCGTCTAGTTAAGATTTCTCGGGATCAGACTGGTGATTTTCCCTAATCCAACGAGCTAGGTCTCGCAAGCCAACGTTGGAGGTCACATCGATGACGGGGACCTCGATATTTCCGACGCGCACGAAGTTGTTGTATTTCGGCATCGGTGCATGGGATATGTTGGACGCGTAGATTCTGCCTTTGACATATTCTTCGGGGAGGGCTTCCGGTTCGACGAAATCGGCCAGGAATACGACTCCTTCTGCCCAGTAGAGGGCAAGGGGCTGGCCGGAGACGTTCATGACGAAAGCGACCATGGAGGCAA
>WNGL01009378.1_pt1 | contig 11361 bp, 11 predicted proteins | sample 5400591 | NCBI WGS metagenome assembly WNGL01 (sample SAMN13153377, study PRJNA577476) | soil metagenome | isolation source: 80 cm soil or saprolite under Garry oak tree replicate 1 | place: USA:California | collected 2016-06-15
CAGCATTGGGCGCGGCGGCCGGAATTCAAATTCCTCTTACTCATCGCGAAATTTCTTCCACGCTGATTCTAGTTACAGGCAGCAGCAAACATTCCGAGCACATCGCAAACTGGCCAGATCGTCTGCCCTCGAACGCAACGATTGTGGTGTATATGCCTGGCCACGATCTGGACGCGCTGCAGCGGCGGCTGATCGCTGCTGAAGTGGCGCCCGAAACTCCATGCGCGATCATCTCCAGCGCCACGAGTGAGGCAGAGCAAGTCCACGTCACGACGGTTGACCGTCTTTATTCATCGCCACATTTGTCTGCACCCAGGCTGCTGGTGATCGGCGAAGTTGTGCGTTTCGCCGCGCCCAGCCGCCTCAGGCAGCAATTCAACGAATTCAACTTTTCGTCTCGATACGCCGAAGTAAGTCCTAATACAGGGGAGAGCGCCGAGTGAGAGCCGATCTGGAACGAGTCAAGATTCTTGCTGAGAGCTGGAAGCCCGAGCAGGTGTTGTCGTGGGCGTTTGCTACCTATGGAGAAGATGTTGCCATCGCCACGGGATTAGGCGTCGAAGGCATGGCTTTGTTGGACATCGCCTCGCGCGTGAACCCCGATTTGAAGGTTTTCACCGGCGATACCGAGTTCCTCTTCTCTGAAACTTACGACTTGATGGATCGCGTGGAAGAGCGCTACGGGATCAAGATCGAGCGGCTCTTTTCTGAACTTACGCCGGAAGAGCAGGAACGCCTCTATGGAAAGGCGCTGTGGGCGCGCGATCCCGATGAGTGCTGCAGCTTGCGGAAAGTCGAGCCCCTCCGCCGCAAACTAGCTACGCTTGATGCTTGGGTGACGGGAGTCCGTCGCGACCAAACTTTGGAGCGGCAGAGCATACGTAAAGTTGACTGGGACTACAAATTTAATCTAGTGAAGATCAGCCCGCTCGCCGATTGGACGCGGGAAATGATCTGGAGCTACGTAGTCAAGCACGATGTCCCTTATAACCCGCTGCACGATCAGAATTATCCCAGCATTGGCTGCACCCATTGCACTCGTGCTGTGCAGCCCGGCGAGGACCCTCGCGCCGGCCGCTGGTCAGGCTTCCGCAAAACAGAATGCGGTCTGCACACGCCATCGCAGCCAGTGGGTCAGTTGGTGCAACTCACCCGGTTTGGAGTGGAAGAGTCAGGCGATTGACGCGCGTTTGACGTCCTAATAAAAAATAAGTCTAGTTGTCATTTCGAGCGGAGCGGATCGTGAAACGATCCGCGTAGTCGAGAAACCTGCCTTTAGGTCGAAGCCACTAACAATCGCTCTTTCTCCGCTATAATTCACCGCAACTATGGACTTCGATCAGCTGACCACCTTCAGGGAAGTGGCAAAGCTTGGCAGCTTCTCCCGCGCCGGACAGAAAATCTTCCGCTCGCAGTCCGCAGTCAGCGCGCAAATCCGCCAACTGGAACAGGAATACGGCGACCGCTTGCTCGATCGCGCCGGCAAAGATGTGACTCTGACTCCAGCAGGCCGCGTTCTGTTCGCCTATGCAGAACGCATGTTGCATATCAAAGACGAATCGCTGCTCGCGGTCGCCGATCAGGGCAGCATGCCCCGCGGGACCATCACCGTCGGCGCCAATGAAGCAACTTGCCTCTACGTGCTACCGGACGTCTTCGCGAAATATTGCAACCTCTACCCCGGCGTGCAGATCAGCATCTATCGAAATTTCAGTTACAAAATTGTTGAGAAGCTGGAGAACGGCTCCATTGATGTCGGCATTGTGACCATGCCTGTCAAGAGTTCGAGCCTGAAAGCCCATCCAATTTTTCGCGATCAGTTGATGCTGATGGTGAATCCACAACATCCGCTCGCCCGCCTGGAAGTCGTGCCAATCAGTGAAATCGCGAAACATCCATTGCTGCTGCCGAAGACCGGGTTCAGCCGGCGAATCATGGACAAACTATTCCGCGCCTACGCCGGAAAGTTACAGGTCCGCATGGAGCTGCCAAGCGTTGGCATGATCAAGAGCTTCGTAGCGGCCGGGTTGGGTGTCTCAATCATTAGCGCCAGCTTCGCCCGCGACCAGGTGCTCGCCGGACGCGTGAAGCTGATCCCCATCAAAGGCGAAGAGCTGTGGCGGGAGCTGGGCGTCGCCTATCGCAGAGACCGCACCTTAACCCGCGCCACCGACACTTTCATCAACACCGTCAGACAACTGGCGGCAACATCGAAATAGCAAAAATCCGGTCGTTGGTCGTTGGTCGTTGGCAAAAGCGGAAAAGCGCACAGGAGAAAACAATGGCCAAGGGATACTGGGTGACGTTCTATCGTTCAGTCTCAGACCCGGCTGCATTCCGGGCATACGCCGCGCTGGCCGGGCCGGTGATCGAGGCCGGTGGTGGACGCTTTCTGGCGCGAGGCCCCGCCATCAAGACTTACGCCCCCAAGACTCAGGAACCCGCACGGGACCCGCGGGTCGTCCTAATTGAGTTTGATAGCCTGGATCAAGCCATCGCCACTTACGAAAGCCCCGGATATCGGGAGGCTCTCCAGGTGCTGGGCAACGCCGTCGAGCGCGAAATCCGTTTTGTGGAAGGTGTTTGAGCACCCAGATAATATATCGGCGGGCGCCCTCGTCCGCCCCGCGCTCGTCAAAGACGAGCGCGTTATAAGACGCTCGCCAGACCCATCCGTGTTTTTGCCGCCCGACGACACCTCCCAAGCTGTCAACAGCGGAGCCTGTTCCGGGAGGGCACGGCTTCCAGCCCTGCCGTTTTGTTCAACCACTCCCCGGGCTTTAGCCCCTGAGGGCACGACTCTCAAGCGGAAGCCGTCACTCCCTCCATTCGCCGCCGACCGACGCTTATTCCGCATTTGCCAACGACCAACGACCGACGACCAAGGACGGGTTTTCCCGATTCATTTTCTTAATACCATCCATCACAATTTCTGATTTCTGCTTGACCGCTGCAATTGTTAAGGTAGAGACAGCAGCCTTGAGGTTCCGCTCACGGGCGGTCTAAAGGTGAGTCCAATGCGGGAGTCTTCCAATGACGGATCTGGAGAACAAAATCAATCACATTTTGGAGGAGCATCAGCATGAAAGCGGGCTGCACATGATTGGCGGCCGCCGCCGGCTGATCGACCGCCTGGTGCAGTTCTTCGAAGAGGGCCAGCAGACACAAGGCCAAGAAACTGTGCAAGCTAGCTCACGCGAAAATTAATCCCATCCCTCCTCCTGAGTCAAAAGCCCGCCGCGCAAGCAGCGGGCTTTTGCTTATGTCACCATTGCCTGGGCTTGCACAGAGGGTGCGGGTACTGGTGTGGACGTTCTTACGTAGAGCAATGCGAAACCGATGAACATAACTGGCTCAACAACTGTCACTGCCGCGACAGAAGCAGCGGAGAGGAGCCATGGAAACCATGAGGGCAAGTCAATGCCAGTCAGAATCCACCTTGCTAACCAAAAGGGTAAGAGCCCCGCGACATAGCTGCCTGCTATAGATTTGAATAGCAGGACTGCAAGAATCAACCACCTCCCCTGAGTAAGTTCATCGCTCCGAACCATTGCGAGCGCAATGCCCGCGTCGTCTAATATGACAGCCGGCATCGCCAAGCCGAAGCGAGAAAGACCAAGCAGTCCCAGGATCATTGGCACATCAAACGTGAGCCAGAAGGGGATGCTGCCCAAGCGACCGAGACTCGACCGCGAAGCCAAAGATACACTGTTTGAGAGCAGCATTGCCACACCTAATAGAGTGAACATCAAAGCGAAAAGCAGCACTGAGAGTTTCAGGCAAGGATCCAATCTCTCCCGAACCGCAGCAAACGAATCCTGCACCGAGCCTGACAAGCCCGCTTCAATTTGCTCAACTGCCGAGCAAATTGCACCGAATGAAACACAACATGCAATCCAGCTTACAAAGTAGCCGAGGTCGGTTATAAACCAAATTTCGCGCAATTCCGCCTGTAGCGCCTGGTGTCCCATCTCAGGCGAGAGATGGTGCGCAATCTGCCGCCCCAGATGAAGCCCGAGCATGACGACGGTGTAAGCAATAAGAACAGCGGGAAAGACAAGCCTTACGAAGAGCCATCTCTCGCGGTGATACAGACGGAGAACGTCTTCAATGAATTCGCCAGTCCGAATTTGTCCTCTGTTGTCGCACTGGGAATGTTTTTCAGTCTGAGCCAGCTTGTTTCGATTGTCGAGATCGCCGACAGAACTCGCATCCAAGCGGCGCCTTGTGATCTCGCTCGTTAACGCAAAGCGTGCATCGGACGTTAAGCGCTCAATCTGGGCCGCCAGGTGAAGAAGTTCTCCGTCCGTTTTGCTTTGGTACAAGGCGGCAAGACCCTGGATGTCCATCGCACGGAATAGTAGCCTAGCTGCACACCCTAGTCATCTGAAAACAATCGTTCTTCCCCCAATTTCCTCTTGACACCCGCGCCCAATCCTTTAAACTAAATGAATAATTATTCACTCAAGTGAATATTCATCCATGAGCAAGCTGTCACGGCACAAAGCGATTCTGGAACTGCTGGACGGAGGTCCGGTGGCGAGCCAGGAGGAATTCCAGCGGCGGCTGCATCGGCGGGGGCTCGATGCGGGGCAGGCCACGCTTTCGCGCGACATCCGCGAGCTGGGACTGGTGAAGACCGCCGATGGATATTCGCTGCCGGGCAGGGAATCCGGCCCTGAGACTGACTTGCCTTCGGTCTCGCGGCTGGTGCGGGAGTTCGTGACCAGCGTCCGCGCGGCCGAGAACCTGCTGGTGACTAAGACCAGTGTAGGCAGTGCGCAGCCAGTGGCCGCGGCTCTCGATGAAGAAAACTGGCCGGAGGCGATCGGCACCATCGCGGGCGATGACACCATCCTGATTGTGTGCGAAGACAAGCGTGCCGCCGGACGCCTCGCCGACCGCATTCAAGAAATGCTTGCTTAATGCCAGCCAAACTCAAAGTCGCTGTGCTGGGCGCGACCGGCTATTCCGGCTTGGAGTTGACGCGGCTTCTGCTGCGGCATCCTCGGCTGGAGAAGCCTGTGCTGCTACGGCGGGCTGAAGAAAGTCAAAGTCCCCACCCTCCGCCAAAAACGCGGAAGGGTGGGGCACCCTCGGGGTTTGAAGAGGAAAACGGCCAATTGAACTTGGCGGATATTTTTCCAGCTCTCTCCGGAAATGGTAGCTATCCGCTCGAACCGTTTTCGTGGGCATCGCTCAAACAGCAAGGGGTAGGGCTACTGTTTCTTGCGACTCCCCATGAGGTTTCGCGTGGGCTGGTGCCGGAGGCTGTGGCGCAGGGAATCCGCGTTGTTGATCTGAGCGGGGCTTGGCGGCTGAAGCAGGCGCAGCATCGCGCGATTTACGGATTCAAAGATGAGGACGCAGTTACTGCGGCGCAGCTTACGGAAAAAGCGGTGTACGGATTACCTGAACTAAACGGCGACAAGATTCCGGAGGCGACGATTGTCGCGAACCCCGGCTGTTACGCGACCTCGGTCATCCTTGCGCTCGCACCGGTTTTGAAAGCAGGGTTGGTAGATCGCGAGCGTGGCATCATTGCCGATTCAAAATCCGGCGTCTCCGGCGCCGGCAAAGAGCCGACTTCGCGCACGCACTTCGTCTCGGTCGCCGATAACCTCTCGGCCTATGGTGTATTCACACATCGGCATGTGGGCGAGATGGAGGAGCAGTTACATCTCACAACTGATGAGCTGACCTTCACGCCGCACTTGCTCCCGATCCCACGCGGGATTTTGTCAACCATCTACGTTCATCTGAAGCGGCCGATGCAGGCGAAAGAAGTGGAAGCTAGCTATCGCGATTTCTACAAAGGAAAACGCTTTGTTCGCGTGTTTGGAACGCCCAAGCTGCCGGAAATCCAATTTTCGCTGAATACAAACTATTGCGATCTGGGATTTTGTCTCGCACCCGATGGTCAACGCCTCGTAATTGTGTCGTGTGAAGACAACCTGATCAAGGGCGCGGCCGGACAGGCGATCCAGAACATGAACTTAATGTACGGCTGGCCAGAAGAAGAAGGGTTGTTATGAAAGAAGAGGGGCTGAGTTGAAAATCGTAATCAAGATCGGCGGCGCTGCTCTCGAAGATGAATCCACGCTGCACAAGTGCGCCCGCGCTGTAGTTGAGATGGCGAAAGACGGTCATCGCGTGGCCGTAGTGCACGGTGGCGGCACCGCGCTTACGCGGACACTCAAGCTTCTCGGCAAGCAAAGCGATTTCATCAATGGCTTGCGTATCACCGACGCTGAAACCCGCGACGTTGCAATCATGGTGTTGGCTGGCATGGTGAACAAGAAAGTTGTTGCGGCGATCGTTCGCGCGGGCCTGCCGGCAGTGGGCTTTTGCGGCGGAGATGGTATGACGTTCCGCGCGCGCAAGAAGGAAACCAAGGGCTACGATCTGGGATTTGTGGGAGAAATTTGTGCCGTCGAGCCACGCTGGTTTGAGGCCATCTGGAGCGAAGGCGGAATCCCTGTTTTATCTTCTCTAGCCCTCGGATCTGACGGCGAGTATTACAACGTGAATGCGGACCAAATGGCTTCAGCCTGCGCCATTGCGTGTCATGCCGATACTTTGATTTTTCTCACTGACGTCGCCGGAGTGCAAGGCGCGGACGGCGTGGTAATGCCGTGGCTGACGATGAAGCAGGTGCCAACGCTCATTGCTGATTCCGTAATAGGTGGCGGAATGTTGCCCAAGCTCGAAGCCTGCAGCAACGCGTTGAGAAGAGGAGTAGGCCGGGTGCGCATCCTTCCAGCAGCCCAGGCAGAAGTGCTCCCACAATTCTATTTTCAGAAGCTCGAATACGGCACGGAGGTTATCGGAGCATGAGCCTCGCAACCGTCATTCGCGCTGAACAAAAGCTGTTGCTGCCCACTTACGATCGGCAGAAGGTGCTCTTCACCCGGGGCCGCGGAGTCTATCTATGGGACTCGAAAGGGAAGCGCTATCTCGATTTCCTCAGTGGCATTGGCGTGAATGCGCTGGGCCATGCGCATCCTGCGATTCAGAAGGTCCTGAAGCAGCAGGCAGGAAAACTGATCCACACTTCGAATCTCTTCTATCACGAATATCAGGCGAAGCTGGCGAAGAAGCTCACGAGAATTTCCGGCCTCGAGCGGGCGTTTTTCTGCAACAGCGGAACGGAAGCTTGGGAAGGCGCGTTGAAGTTGGCACGTGCATATGCACGTGCAAATAACAACAACGGCCACAAGGCAAAGTGGCGCCTGCTGGCTCTCGACAATTCCTTTCACGGCCGGACGTTCGGGTCACTGGCAACCACAGGACAGGAAAAATATCGGCGTCCGTTCGCGCCTATGGTGCCCGGAGTGAATTTTGTGGCGTTCAACGATGTTCAGGATCTTAAGCGCCAGTTCGATGGCAGCGTGTGCGCGATCTGCATTGAGACGATTCAGGGTGAGGGTGGAATTAATCCCGTGAGCCCTGAATTCCTCCAACTGGCGCGCGAACTGACGAACAAGAGTGGAGCCTTGCTGATTGCGGACGAGATTCAGAGCGGTTTGGGACGCACCGGAAAGTATTTTGCATACCAACATTATGGAATCACTCCGGACATCGTCACCGTAGCAAAACCTCTCGCCGCCGGCTTGCCGCTAGGCGCGCTGCTCACGACAAACCGCGTCGCGAGCGGAATGCATCCCGGTATGCACGGCACAACTTTTGGAGGCGGGCCACTGGCTTGCGCGGTGGCGATTGAATTCCTGCGACAGCTCGATCGCCTGCTGCCGACTGTTTCTAAGCTGGGCAAGTACTTCGTTAGTCGACTCGAAGAACTGCAATCGCGGCACTCAGAGATCAAGGACGTGCGTGGCATTGGCCTTATGCTGGCCATCGAGATAGATTCCGCCGATGCCGCGAAAACAATCGTCAGCGATTTACTAGCGAAGGGGATTCTGATCAATCGTACGCACGACACTGTTCTCCGATTTCTGCCGCCATACATTATCGAAAAGAAACACATAGATGAAGTGGTAAATGCGTTGGATACTGCCTTCAGTTGCGGAAAGGCGATAACCACGAAGGGCACGAAGGTACACGAAGGAAAGCAAGCCAAGAAAGTTGAAAGGAGCCATTAACTTGAGCAGCCAGACCCTCACAACTCCGGCGATACCACGGCCGGCGATGAACACGATTCCAGGACGCGACCTGGTCTCAATCCGCGATCTCTCGCCGATTGAGGTGGAATCCATTTTCCATCTCGCGAGCCGAATGAAAGTACGTCCGGAAGATTTTCGCAATGCGCTTGCCGGCAAACATATCGCGATGTTCTTTGAGAAGCCTTCGTTGCGCACACGTCTTACCTTCGAGGCGGGAATTTGTGGCCTGGGCGGCTCGGTTACGTTCGTCGATCAGAGACATGAGCGGCTCGACGCTCGTGAAACTCTTAGTGACATAGCCCACAATCTGGAGCGCTGGGTAAGCGGAATCGTGTTGCGTACATTTGCTCATGAAACAGTTGAAGGAATGGCTCAATTTGCCTGTGTGCCAGTGGTTAACGCTTTGAGTGACATGGAGCATCCATGCCAGGCTTTGGCCGATTATTTCACTTTGCACGAGCGCTTCGGCAATCTGAAAAAAGTCTGCCTGGCGTACGTTGGAGATGGAAACAATGTCATGCACTCGCTGCTGCTCACGGCCGCGCTACTGGGATCGAAGATTCGCATCGCGACTCCAAAGGGGTACGGGCCCGATGCACAGATTCTCTCGGATGCGCGTGACATCGCGAAAAACACCGGCGCGGTGATTGAACTTATGACCGATCCAAACAAAGCCGTGCGTGGCGCTGATGCCGTCTATACCGACGCTTGGGTCAGCATGGGTCATGAGAATGAAACCGAGGAGCGCGGGATAATATTCCCGCCCTATCAGGTCAACGACGAACTGATGGCAGGAACTGCGCCACACGCGGTGTTCATGCACTGCCTGCCGGCGCATCGCAACGAGGAGGTTACCGATGCGGTAATTGATTCCGTCCGCTCAATCGTGTTCGATCAGGCGGAAAACCGCATGCACGTGCAGAAAGCGATAATGACGATGCTGGTAGGCGGCAAGAATCGTGTGCCAACGAGGAGCGCTCATGCCTGAAAAAGTTGTGCTCGCATATTCCGGAGGCCTCGATACCTCGATCATCATTCCGTGGCTCAAGGAAAACTATTCTTATGACGTGATTGCCATGGTCGCCAATGTCGGGCAGGGCGACGACATCGAAGCCGTCGTCGAAAAAGCGTACAAGACTGGCGCCAGCAAAGTGGTGGTTGAAGATATCCGCGACGAGTTTCTGAAAAGCTACGTGTTTCCCGCGCTCAAGGCTGGCGCAGTTTACGAGCACAAGTACCTGCTTGGAACGTCGTTGGCGCGTCCGGTGATTGCCAAACATCAGGTTGAAGTTGCTCTCAGGGAAGGAGCGACCGCGGTGGCTCACGGATGCACCGGCAAGGGCAACGATCAAGTTCGGTTTGAGCTGACGTATCAGGCGCTCGCTCCAGAGCTGAAAGTGATTGCTCCATGGCGAGAATGGAATTTGAAGTCCCGCGAAGATTGTTTGGACTATGCCGAGGCGCACGGGATTCAGGTATCCGCAAGCCGGGAGAAGATCCACAGCCGCGATCGTAATTTATGGCACATCAGTCACGAGGGCGGGGAACTGGAAGATGCCGCCAACGCGCCATTTTCCAGCACATGGCAGATTTCGAAGTCTCCGCAAGAAGCTCCCGACCGCGAAGAGCAGGTGCAGATCGAGTTCGCGAAAGGCATTCCGGTGGGAGTTAACGGAATGCGGATCGATCCAGTATCTCTGGTTGAGCTGTTGAATGAAATCGGCGGACGCAACGCCATCGGTCGCGTGGATATCGTCGAGAACCGCTTCGTCGGAATCAAATCACGCGGTTGCTATGAAACCCCAGGCGGAACTCTGCTGATCGCCGCGCATCGTGAACTTGAAGCACTATGCTGCGAGCGCGACGTAATGCACTTCAAGCAGCATATTGCGCTGAAATACGCCGAGCTTGTGTATTACGGTCTCTGGTTCACGCCTCTGCGTGAGGCGTTGGATGCCTTCGTCGAGAGCACCCAGCAGGAGGTGACCGGCACGATCACCTTGTCGTTGTACAAAGGTAACGTTTCCGTCGTAAGCCGGAAGTCTGAGTACTCGCTATATCGAACCGACCTGTCGTCGTTCACCATGGGCGAAAGCTACGATCAGAAAGACGCGGAGGGTTTCATCCGCATTCTGGGTCTGCCATCGAGATCGCGGGCTTACCTCACGGATAAGCAAAAGCATTTAACCGCAAAGTTCGCTGAGGATTCGCAAAGTTCGCAAAGAAAACCGGTGGTGGTGCAATCTGAGGTCACGCGATGAAGATGTGGTCGGGCCGCTTCCGTCAGCCGCTTGATCCCGCATTCGAGGGCTGGCAGCGGTCATTCGAATTCGACTGCAGGTTGCTAGAGTGCGAGCTTGAGGCTAGTTCAGCCCACGCGCGCGCCCTGCACCAGTGCGCCGTTCTCTCAGCTGACGAACTGACAGCGCTGTTGCAGGGTCTCGAACAAATTGGCGAGAATGCTGCGACTTCGGCGGAGTTTCTTGACGACCCTGATGTGGAAGATATCCATCACTTCGTCGAAAAGCGGCTTGTGGAATTAATCGGCGACGCCGGTTACAAGTTACACAGCGGGCGCAGTCGCAATGAGCAGATCGCGACCGATTTGCGGCTATATGTGCGCTCTGGCTGTGATGAGATCGGCGAGGCCATTTCCAAATTAATCTCAGCATTTCTGGATCGCGCTGAGCAGGCGGGAGAATCGGCCATGCCTGCTTACACTCACATGCAGCGCGCCGAACCCGTGCTGGTCGCCCATTGGCTGCTGGCTTATGTCGAGATGTTGTTCCGCGATGCTGATCGTCTGGCGGACTGCCGAAGGCGCGCCAACCTGTGTCCGCTGGGTTCCGCTGCAGTTGCAGGATCTACTCTACCGCTTGATCGTGAGCTGATGGCGCAGGAGCTTGGTTTTGTGGCTCCAACCGCCAACAGCATGGACGCAACCAGCGACCGTGATTTCGCGCTGGAATTCGTCAACACACTTTCACTTCTTGCATTACACCTGAGCCGCTGGGCTGAGGAAATGCTGCTGTTCGCCTCGCAGGAGTATGGGTTCCTGACCTTGCCGGAAGCCTATTCCACCGGCAGCAGCGCCATGCCGCAGAAAATGAATGGCGACCTGCTTGAGCTTGTCCGTGGAAAAGCGGGTCGGGTGATCGCCGATGCCACCGCCCTCATGATTTCTATGAAGGGTCTTCCCTTGGCCTACAACAAAGACCTGCAGGAAACTCAAGAGCCA
>WNGL01018561.1_pt1 | contig 11361 bp, 7 predicted proteins | sample 5400591 | NCBI WGS metagenome assembly WNGL01 (sample SAMN13153377, study PRJNA577476) | soil metagenome | isolation source: 80 cm soil or saprolite under Garry oak tree replicate 1 | place: USA:California | collected 2016-06-15
CACGTGGTGACGGCCGACTCGCCGCGGAAGTCGGCGGCCCGGCGGAACGCGGAGACCATGGCGTCCTGGAGCGCGTCGGCGGCCTCCTCGGGATCGCACACCGTGCGCAGCGCCACCGCCCACAGCCGGTCCCGGTGCCTGCGGAAAAGCTCGCCGAACGCCTCGCCGTCCCCGGCCACATGCCGGCGGAGCAGCTCGTGATCAGAAGGCCTGTCCCCGTCGGCATCCGGCATCCGGCATCAGCCCGACTGGCCCGCGGCGAAACCGTGCACGGTGACGTCGTAGATCTGCGCCTGGTACTGATGGGCAGATCCGGTCAGCGGCGGGAGGTAGGTAAGCCAGATCAGGACGTAGCGGCCGGTCGCGTTCTTGGTCACGTTGAACGTCGTGTTGCCCTGCGCAGTGTCGGAGCTCTGCAGCACGGTGAAGGTGCTCAGGGCTGAAGCGTCAGGGTTGTTGTTGTTGCCGATCTCGATCTGGACATGGGCGCAGCAGATGGTGCCGAACTGGACGAGGATCTGGCTCAGCCGCACCTGCTTGCCCATGTCGAGGATCAGTCCCGTACCCTTCTTCAGGTTCCCGAAGACGGGGGCGCCGACGTAGTAGCTGGTATGCCAGAACGTGCTGGCGTTGCCGTCTATCGCGTTGCCCGTGTCGCCCGAGTCCTCGTTACTGCCCGGAGGTTTGCCGAGCGGGTTGAAGCTGCCCGCGCTGACCGGCTTGAACAGGATGGCCGCAGCCGCGGCCGGCGACGAGGAGTGCGGCCGGTTCTTTGTCGGGGCGGCCGAGCGGTGCAGGCTGTGACTGATCGCCCAGGCGGCCACCCCGACCGCCGCCAGGACGAGCACGATCACCACGCTGATAATGGCGCGGGCCGCGGCGGAGTGCTCGGTGGACGGCTTGCGGCCGCCGCCTGCCCGGCCGCCCGCCCGGGTCCGCGGCCGGCTGAGCGGCGGAGAGTCCGGCGGCGGGTACGGGTTGGTCGATCCGTCCTGCTGATAGCTGTAGTCGTGCGGGGCGGTCCGGGCGGCCGGCGCGATCGCGGGGGCAAACGGCAACGGCACCGGCGGAGCGGCGCTCGCCAGGGCGTCGCCGAACATCGCCGCGGTGCTGAGCGCCGGGCCGTGGCGGTTCGGCTGCTGGAACAGCGCCCGGCAGGTCACGTCGTCGATGCCGGCCGGGACGCCCGCGGACACCTGGCGCGGCGTGCACAGGCCTCCGCCGTTCTCCGGCGCGGGCGGGAGCAGCCCCGGCGCGGACCCGGCGGACCCGGGCCGGCCGGGCCAGTAACCGGTCAGCGCGGCGTAGAGCAGCCGGGCGAGGTCCCGCGTGTCGGTGAGTCCGGGGTCCTCCGCGCCGTCGTCCGGCGCGGTCAGCGCCGGGCCGGCCAGGGCGGCGTCGATGCCGAGCCCGGCGATCTTCACGCCGCCGCCCGCTGTCCAGTGCAGACAGGCCGGATCCAGCCGCAGGTGCGCTAGGCCGATGTCGTGCGCGGCCGCGATCGCCCGCGCCGCCTCCACCATCAGCGCGGCCGCGCGGGCCGGCTCCAGCGGGCCTTCCGAGAGCATGTCGAGCAGCGACTCGCTCGCCACCCACTCGAGCACGACGTAAGCCAGCTCCTCGCCGTGCTCCACGTCGAACACCTGGGCGAAACGCGGATCACCGAGCCTGCTCGCGGTCCGGGCGGCGGTGACGGTCTCGGCTACCCGGGGGAAGCCGGGCGCGAAAGTAAGCACGGCGACCGAGCGGGCCAGGGTCTCGTCCGTGGCTTTCCAGTACGTCCAGCCGGTGCCCACGGTGGCCTGGTCGACGAGACGGTACCGTCCCGCCAGCCGGGTTCCTGGTTCAGACGTGTATGTGCTCATAGGTTGCCACCCATGCTAATGCCGCCCGCTCTGCCCGCCGAACCTTGCGGCCATCGTCTTCATCAGGAATCCGAACTCGGCCACGCGCAGTGACCTGGCACAGAGCGCGAAGAGCCCGATCGCGCCGCCGCCGCCGACCACGGTGACCACCAGGCCGTAGGCGGCGCTGGGGTTATGCACGATATGTCCCGCGCCGACCATCACGGCGAGCGCGAAGACGAGCCCGGGTACGGTCGCCAGATGCATCCTGGTCAGGCTCCGGGCGATCGCCCACCCGTCGAGGCTGCCGACCCGGCGCAGCAGCAGCGCCCAGCCGGCGACCGTCCCGACCAGGTTGGCGAGCCCGTACCCGACGGCCAGCCCGGCGACCACCTCGGCAGCGGGCAGCAGTGACTTGGCGATGAGGGCCGTCGCGATGCTGACACACATCGTGAGCAGGCCGACGAAGGCGGCGGTCCGGCTGTCCTGGAACGAGTAGAACACCCGCAGCTGCAGCTGGGTGAGCATGTAGGGCACCAGGCCGAGGGAGAAAAGGCCGAAGACCTGGCCGATGTACCGCGCGTCCGCGGGCGTGTTGCTGCCGTAGGAGAACAGGAACTCGGCCAGCGGCCCGCCGAGCACGGCGAGGTAGACCGACGTCGGGACCACGATCACGGAGGCCAGCCGAACGCCGATCGAGAAGTCGTCCCTGACCAGCGAATACCGGCGCGCGCTGGCGTGCTCGCTCATCCGCGGCAGCAGCGCCGTGATCACGGAGATGCCGACGATGGCGTACGGCAGCTGGAAGAGCTGCCAGGCGATGGAGTACGCGGAATAGCCGTTCCGGCCAGCCGAGGCCGCGTTCGCGACGATCTGGACGATCAAGTTGCCGGCCCACTGGGTGATCACGTAGACCGACATCCAGCCGGCCATCCGGCCCATCTCGGTCACCTCGCCGGGCCGGAACCCGAGCGAGGGCCGCCACCGGAACCCGGCCGCCCGCAGCGACGGGAACAGCGCCACGGTCTGCGCCACGACGCCGAGGGTGGTGCCGATCCCGAGCAACTGCACTCCGGCGGCCGAGATGTTCGACGGATTCTTGTTCGTGCCCACCATCACCACGTAGAGGCCGCCGACGACGATGACGACCAGGTTGTTGATCACCGGGGTCCACATGGGCGCCGCGAACCGGCCGCGAGTATTCAGGATCGCGCCGATCAGGGAACTCATCCCGTAGAAGAAGATCTGCGGGATGAAGAAGTAGGCCCACAGCACCATCAGGTTGTGCTCGGCCGCGAGCTGGCTGCCCGCCGGGCCGTGGATCGTGGGCGCGTACAGGTAGACCAGCGGGGCCGCCAGCAGCGTCGCCACCACCGTGACACCCAGCAAGGCCAGCGCGCCGAGGGTGAACATCCGCTGCGCGTAGGCCTCGCCGTGGTCCGGGTCGCGGCGGGCCGCCCGGACCAGCAGCGGGACCACCACGCTGGTGAAGATGCCGCCGAGCATCAGGTAGTAGACGGTGTTCGGCAGCGTGTTGGCGTTGTTGTACGCGTTGCCGAGCATGCCGGTGCCCACGGCGTACACCAGGACGAGGGTGCGCAGGAAGCCGGTTCCGCGCGAGACCAGGGTGCCGACCGCCATGCCGGCGCCGGATCGGACCAGGCTAGAGCGCTGGGTCGCGGTCGGCCCCTGGGCGCTGGCCGGCGCCGGGGGACCCGCGGGGGCCCGGGGACCCCCGCCGGGGCGCCCGGGCGGCGCGGGCGGGGGCGGGCCTGGTGGTCCCGGCGGCCTGGCCGGGGTGAAGGTGGGCTGCGGCTGACGCGGCTGAGCGGGGGCGGGCGGCGGGTGGCCGGTGGTCCTGGGCACCCGGCGCCAGCCGGGCGGGGCGCCCGGCGAGCCCGGCGGGCCGGGGGAAGGCGAGCGGTGCGGCCGGGCCGGCGGGGCCGGCCATCTCAGTGCCAGCGGCAGCGTCCCCCGGCGCGGCGGTTCGGCGTCGCCGGAGCCCGGCTCGTCCGGCCCCAGCTCCTGGCGGGGCTCCTGCGGCCACGGATCCTGCGGCCACGGCGGTTCCTGGCCGCGGGCCTCTTCCGGCCCGGGGTCAGGCGTCGTCGACCCAGCGTCGTGCATCGGCCAGGTCATCCGGTGCCTCCGTCACGTGTCGCGCATCGCTGGTGCCAGTCACGACGCTACCCGGTGGGTCCGCCTCTTGGTTGACGAGATGCGTGTCGTCGTGCAGCCATCGCCGGACGCTGCGGTACACCGAGGTGAGCACGAGGACGCCGATCGCGGCGCCGATGAGGAACAAGATCGCCCGACCGTACCTGGTCGACAGGACGGTGAGCGGTTGGACGGTCCACGGCAACGCCGTTCCGTTGGCGCTGGTGAGGCTGAGGTGGATAAAGGTGGATCCCTGCGGAGCCGAGCTGACCTGCAGCCGTACGGTCTGCGCATGCTGGGGCGGGATCACCACGAGCTTGACGGGGCCGACGATCAGCTGGGACGTCCGGCCGGGCGAGCCGACCACGCTGGCGACCACCCGGACCTGGATGGCCTGAAGCAGCAGCCCGTTCTGGATCGACACGGGTATCTGCCCGGAGGAACCGCCCATCGGCACCTGGTTCGTCGGGATGATCTTGACCTTTTTCTCCGCGCTCGTGATGTAGTCGGACAGGCCGCCGGTCAGCGCCGCCCCGCGCCGTGTCCCGCTGCCGCGCCAGGCGGCCGACTCCGTGGCGAGCAGGGCCTCATCGAGGGACTGCGTATAGGACACCTCGGGCTTGAAGAGCATGGACTTGAACACGCCGAGCTGGGCGGCGCGCGCGCGTACCCGGTTCAGGTAGCCGCGGCTGAGCTCGCCCGGGCTCGCCTTGCTGGCCGGCGGCGGCTGCCGGAGCACCGTGCGCTGGGTGTCCGGCGCCGAGCTCAGGCTGCCTAGTGGGGCCGGCGCAAGCCACGGGGCGGCCGAGGTCTCGCCGAGCAGGGCGCTGGCGAGCGTCTCGGACGGGCTCCAGTCATCCGGCGGGGCCACCACGATCGTGCGGACGGAATCCGGGGCTTCAGCCGCGATCATCGCCGTCTCGGCGAGGAACCGCTGCCGGACGGCGAACTCGGTGCCCTTCGGCAGGATGCCGGAGCTGGTGTTGCCGGCCCTGAGCACCCCGGTCAGGGTGGTGTCGGAGAGCAGCACGTTCATCGGCAGGCCCGCGACCCGGAGCGAGGCGACCGCGTCGTCGGGCTGGAAGGCGGTGCCCTGGGGCCGCATCTCGCTGCTGTTCAGCACCACCGTGCCGACGTGCTCGGCGGTGGCGAGGTTGGTGAGCACGCTCAGGTCCGCGGTTCCGCCGGCGGGCCAGGCGATGTCGTGCCCGAACTTCCCGTGCAGCACGCTGTCCGCCACCGCGTCGCCGGTGCGGTACGCGGCGGCGAGATCCTTGGTCAGGCCCTGGTGGACGAGGGCTGTCATGTCCACGTTGGCGTACGGGGTGAGCACGGTCGGCCGGTCAGGCGTGACCTTCCTGAGCGCGGCCAGCCAGCTCGCCGCGGCCGTGCTGGCCGGCTCGGAGGGGGCGCGGGTGCAGTTCGGCTTGCCGCCCGCCTGGTAGCGGCGCGTCATGGTGGCGACGTCGCCGAGCAGCGCCGGGTCGACGACCCAGGTCAGGTCGGCATCGGCGTGGCTCGATCCGGCGTTGAGCAGGGCGGACAGGCGGCCGCCCGAGTTCAGGGCGGCCGCCAGGTCGTTGCTGGTCAGCGCGGCGCACGCCTGGTGGTGCGGCTGGTCGATGAGCGGCCAGAGCCAGGAGATCTTCAGCGGGCGCGCCAGGCCCGCCGCCGCTCGCGTCGCGGGCCAGAACGGGAGCAACGTCTGCTGGGCGGAGAACACGTTACCGGAGAGGTCCTGCAGCTGGGCGGTCACCGGGTATACGCCGAAGCTGCTGATCCCCTGGGCGTCGACCTGGAACGAGGCGGTCCAGGAGGCGGTCCTGCCGGGGGCCAGGCTGGTGGCGAAGAGGAACGGGTTCCCGGCGGTCACCAGGCCGTTGGCCGCGCCGCGGGACAGGTAGGAGTCCATTCCGTCGCGGGTGGTGAAGTGGGTCGCCGACGTGACCAGCTGCACGTCGAGCCCGGCTTGCGTCTGGCGGGTGCCGTTGGTGACCGTGCCGGACAGGCGGACCGTGGCGCCAGGCGCGGCGTACGGCGGGTTCATCGCGTCGATGGTCACCGAGATGCCACCTGTCGCGGTCCTGTCGGCCGGGCTGACCAGCGCTGGGGGGACCAGTGCCGCGGTGCTGGCTTGGGCGGCGGGGGCCGACGCCAGCCCTGCGGTCACGATCGCCGCCGGTATGGCGAAGACAGCGGCCAGGGACAGCGTCCGCCGCTTGAGTTTCGCCGCCAGCATGCCGTGCACACCAGGAATGGTAGTGCGGTTCGCGCGTAGCCCTGTGCTGTCGATACGCTCGATGGCCGTGCCCATGAGCAACGAACAGCGGAAAGCGTTCGCCGCGCTGCTGCGCGAGCGCGTGCCCGCCGCGGCCGAGATCGGCCGCCTGTTCGCGCGCCACGGCCACGAGCTCGCGCTGGTCGGCGGCCCGGTCCGGGATGTCCTCCTCGGCCAGCAGCCGGGTGACCTCGACCTGACCACGGACGCGACGCCGGAACAGGTGCTGGCGATGACCAGCGGCTGGGCCGACCGGACATGGACGGTCGGCATCGCCTTCGGCACCGTCGGGCTGCGCAAGGGAAGCTCGGTCTTCGAGATCACTACCTACCGCAGCGAGCAGTACGGGCGGACCTCGCGCAAGCCCGACGTGCAGTACGGCAAGTCGCTGGAGGAGGACCTGGGCCGCCGGGACTTCACCATCAACGCGATGGCGGCCAAGTTGCCCGGATATGAGTTCGTCGACCCGTTCGGCGGCTTCGACGCGCTCCGGGAGAAAGTGCTGCGGACCCCCGGGCCCCCCGAGCAGTCGTTCGGCGACGACCCGCTGCGCATCTTGCGCGCGGCCAGGTTCGCGGCCAAGCTGGGGTTCACGGTCGCGCCCGAGGTGCGCGCCGCCATGACCGAGCAGGCGGGCCGCCTGGAGATCGTTTCCACCGAGCGGATCACCAGCGAGCTGACCAAGCTGATGCTGACGCTCGATCCGGCGCTCGGCATCGACGTGCTGGTCCAGACCGAGGTGGCTGACGAGGTGCTGCCCGAGGTGTCCAGGCTCCGGATGGAGGCCGACGAGCATCACCGGCACAAGGACGTCTACCAGCACAGCCTCACCGTGCTGCGGCAGGCCATCGAGCTGGAGCCGCGGTACGGGCTCGACGGCGACCTGGTGGTCCGGCTGGCCGCGCTGCTGCACGACATCGGCAAGCCGAAGACGCGGTCCCTGCTGCCGGACGGGCGGGTCGCGTTCCACCTACACGAGGTGAAAGGCGCGACGATGACCAAGCGTCGGCTGACCGCGCTGCGCTTCCCGAACGACGTGGTGCGGGATGTGTCCCGGCTGGTGGAGCTGCACCTGCGGTTCCACGGCTACGGGGAAGGAGAGTGGACCGATGCGGCGGTCCGCCGGTACGTCCGCGACGCCGGACCGCTGCTGTCCCGGCTGCACATGCTGACCAGGGCCGACTGCACCACAAGGAACCGCGCCAAGGCGACGCGGCTGGCCCGCGCCTACGACAGCCTGGAGCAGCGCATCGCGGAGCTCAGCGAGCAGGAGGAGCTAGACAGGATCAGGCCGGAACTCGACGGCAACGAGATCATGCGCATCCTCGGCGTGCCTCCCGGCCCGGTGGTGGGGAGGGCCTACGACTTCCTGCTCGAGCTGCGGATCGCGCGGGGCGAGCTGGGCCGGGAGCGGGTCACTCAGGAACTGTTGGGCTGGGCGGACGCCGCAGGGATCATCCCATCCCCGCTGGAGCCGGACGAAGACTGACCCGCGGGCCGGGACAGCCAGTACGCGGCGGCGAGGATCGCGTACCCGGCTGCCACCAGGCCGATGACCACCGGAGAATGGCCGTTGCCGGGGAGGAAGGCCGCGCTCAGCGCGGCTCCGGCGACGAACGTGACGTTGAGCATCATGTCGTAGAAGGCGAAGACCCGGCCCCGGTACGCGTCGTCCACCTCTTCCTGCAGGATCGTGGTCGCGCAGATCGCCACGCCCTGCCTGCATAGGTACAGGCAGAACCCGACGGCCAGGTAGGCGACCTGGATGAAGGTCTCGCCCAGCGTGGCCGTCACCACCGCGCTCGCGGCGAGCAGCAGCGTGATCCAGGCCGGCTTGGACAGCCGCCTGGTCATCGGCGGCGTGATCAGCGCCGCGCAGGCGTAGCCGACCGCGGAGGCGATCAGCAGCCCGCCGAGGTGGCCCTCGGCCACGGTCACGCGTGAGGAGTAGAAGTAGTTCCGGTACAGCAGGATCGACATCAGGAACAGCGGCCCGAAAAGCAAGCTGAAGCCGCCGGTCGCTCCGAGCGCCGCCGTCGGCCCGCGCCGCCTGATGACGTACCGCGCGCCATCCGCCAGGCCGGCGGCGACCGAGGCGAGCTCGCCGAGCAGCCGCCCGGGCGGTTGCCCGGGCTCACGTACCGGCCCGAGCAGGTCGCGTCGCATGGTGGCCGCGATCAGGCTGGCCGCCACGTAACAGCCGCCTCCGGCGAGCAAGGTGATCGCGGCGCCGCGCTCGGTGTTGCCGGTGGCCACGTTAAGCCCCAGGGCGATGCCGCCGCCGACAGACGCCATGATGCCGCCGACGGTCGGCGATACCGAGTTCGCCATCACCAGTTGGTCCTTGGCGACCACATGCGGCAGCGCGGCCGAAAGCGAGGACAAGAAGAACCTGTTCACGCCGAGCACGAACAGCACCGCGACGTAGAGCGGGACCCCGCGGTTGCCCAGGGCCATGAGCACCGCGGTCAGCGTCACGAACGCCGACCGGAGCACGGCCGACCAGACGAGGATCTGGCGCCGCGACCAGCGGTCGATGAACACCCCGGCGAAGGGTCCGACCAGCGAGTACGGCAGGTAGAGGACCGTGAACGCCGCGGCGCCCGCCGCCGGGCTCGGGAACGACGACGCGTTGAAGAACACGTAGGTGCCGACTCCGGCGGTGACGATGCCGTCGCCGGTCTGCGAGACGAGCCTGGTGGCGAAGAGGCGGCGGAAGCCCCGCTCGGCGAGGACCGTGCGCAGATCGGCGATGAACGTCGATCTGCGCCGGGCCACCCGTCCAGCTTAGGGGTTTCGGGATGCGTCGCCCTAGCGCGTGACCTCGCCGGCGATGAACTTCTCGACCAGGTCCCGGCAGACGTCGTCGCCGTACTGCTCCGGCGGCGACTTCATGAAGTACGAGCTGGCCGAGGTCACCGGCCCGGCGACGCCCCGGTCGAGGGCGATCTTCGCCGCGCGCACCGCGTCGATGATCACACCCGCGGAGTTGGGCGAGTCCCAGACCTCGAGCTTGTACTCCAGGTTCAGCGGCACGTCGCCGAAGGCACGGCCCTCCAGCCGGACGTAGGCCATCTTCCGGTCGTCCAGCCACGGCACGTGATCGGACGGGCCGATATGCACGGCGGCCCGCTCCATCTCGTGCGGGATCTGGGAGGTCACCGCCTGGGTCTTGGAGATCTTCTTCGACTGGAGCCGCTTTCGCTCCAGCATGTTCATGAAGTCCATGTTGCCGCCGAAGTTCAGCTGGTAGGTGCGGAGCAGTTCCACTCCGCGGTCCTCGAACAGCTTGGCCAGCACGCGGTGCGTGATGGTGGCGCCGACCTGGGACTTGATGTCGTCGCCGATGATCGGGACGCCGGCCTCGGTGAACTTCGCGGCCCATTCCTGGTCGGACGCGATGAACACCGGCAGCGCGTTCACGAAGGCGACGTGCGCCTCGATCGCGCACTGGGCGTAGTAGCGGTCCGCTTGCTCGGAACCGACCGGGAGGTAGGAGACCAGGACGTCGGCGCCGGCCTCGCGCAGCGCCCGGGCCACGTCCGCGGCCGGCTCGTCGGACTCGGTGATGATCTCCCGGTAGTACTCGCCCAGGCCGTCCAGGGTCGGGCCGCGCTGCACGGTCACGCCGGTCGGCGGCACCTCGGCGATCTTGATGGTGTTGTTCTCGCTCGCGTTGATGGCCTCGGCGAGATCGCAGCCGACCTTCTTGGCGTCCACGTCGAAGGCGGCGACCACCTCTACGTCGCTGATGTGGTACGGCCCGAACCGGACATGCATGAGGCCGGGAACACGGGCGCCGTCCTCGGCGTCCTTGTAGTACTCCAGTCCCTGCACGAGAGAGCTAGCGCAGTTACCCACCCCCACAATGGCGATGCGCACCTTACCCATCAGGATGACTCCTTCTCGGAAATGTTGTCTGGTCCTCCGGCCTGCCGCTCAGATGCGATCAGCTCGTTCAGCCATCGGACTTCCCGCTCCACTGATTCCAGGCCATGTCGGTGCAATTCCAGGGTGTAACTGTCCACACGCTCCCTGGTGCGTGTGAAGGCCGCCCGGATGGCCTCCATCCGTTCCTCGAGCCTGCTGCGGCGGCCCTCGAGGATCCGGAGCCGTACGTCAGCCCTGGTTTGGCCGAAAAACGCGAAATGGACGCCGAACCCATCGTCTTCCCACGCCGCGGGACCGCCCTCTCTGAGGAGCTCCTGCAGCCTCTCCTTGCCGTCGGCAGTCAGCCGGTATACCTTCAGCGACCGGCGGCCGGCCCGCGGCCGTGCGGTTCCGGCCGGACCGGACGGAACCTGCGGCTCGGCCTCGTCGTGTTCCTCCGCGATCAGCCCGGCGGCGAGAAGTTCGTGAAGGCACGGATACAGCGACCCGTAGGACAGAGCGCGGAACGCGCCCAGCACGGTGTAGAGCTGCTTGCGCAGCTCGTAGCCGTGCATTGGCGCCCTGTGCAGCAGCCCGAGCACGGCCAGCTCGAGTACGCCGGAGCGGTTGCGTCCCACGCTTCCCCCAGAAGGTCGTGGTATCCCGGTATATGCCGTTCCGATGCCTCGCTGCGATACTTCGGTTTGTTAGATCGCCGCGATGTATCGAACCGATACATGTGGATACTATGTGGCCGTTCGCCCGGGCGCAAGTACGCGCCGTTTCTGCTGGTCCGGCCAGACTTCGCGGTGAACACGAGCAAATCCGGGCTCGGCTCACGCTCAGTTCCGACGTACGCTGGCGAATATGACGTCAAGGCGATCCGTCGTGGACTACGGGCTGGCCCGCCGGGCCACGCTCGCGTCCGTGCGCTCCGGGCGCACGACCGTCGCCGACGTCTGCGACGCTCACCCCTACCTGCTGCGGGCCGCGAAGTTCCACGGCGAGCCCACCGAGGACCGCTGCCCGATCTGCCGGAAAGCCAAGCTCACCCACGTGACGTACGTCTACGGCGACGAACTGGGCCAGTACGAGGGACGGGTCAAGCAAGCACGCGAGCTCGCGGAAATGGCGGCCGAATACGGTGAATTCCGGGTCTATGTGGTCGAGGTCTGCCAGAGTTGCGGGTGGAACCACCTCGCTTCCTCTTAC
>WNGL01041270.1_pt1 | contig 11360 bp, 12 predicted proteins | sample 5400591 | NCBI WGS metagenome assembly WNGL01 (sample SAMN13153377, study PRJNA577476) | soil metagenome | isolation source: 80 cm soil or saprolite under Garry oak tree replicate 1 | place: USA:California | collected 2016-06-15
CGGAACTGATTATAAAGGACTTGCGCGGCAATGTTGATACGCGGCTGCGCAAACTCGATGAGGGTCAATACGGTGCAGTGATCCTGGCGTCAGCCGGATTACGCCGGCTCGGTCTGGAGAGCCGAATCAGCACGGCGATTCCAACAGAGCAAATGCTGCCGGCGGTCGGCCAGGGCGCAATTGGAATTGAGATTCGGACCGATGATTCCGCGGCCATGAATGTGGTTACAAAACTCGATCATGAAGCTACGCGCGTCGCCTGTACCGCCGAGCGAGCGCTGCTGCGCGCCCTGGGCGGCGGCTGCCAGTTGCCGATTGCCGCCCATGCCGTAGTTCGAGATTACAAGTTGAGACTTGATGGTCTGGTGGCGAGCCACGATGGGAAAAGGATTGTCCGCGATCACATCGCAGGATTGGCCGAGGACGCGGAAACACTTGGCGGCGATCTCGCCAACCGGTTGCTCGAACAGGGCGCGAAAGAGTTGCTGGCGGAATAAGATCAACTCACGGTTAGACAACCCCGCGGCTTTGCCGCCGCACAGTGCGGAAAGCCTATGGCTTTTCGGCTGAGTTTATTTTTGATTTCGGAAGGCTACGCCTTTCCAGATTCTGAGGCATAGCCTCAAGGCAATTGAATGAATACCGGAAAAGGCAAAAGGCGGCAAAGCCGCTAGGATTCGATTTGAACCACGTTCGCTTGTCCTAAACAATTGTGACTGTAAAAGACCCCACCAAAGCTCAGCCACTCGCTGGCCGCATGATCGTGATCACTCGGGCTCGCGCCCAAGCCGCCGATTTTGTCGCCGCGCTGGAACATTACGGCGCGCGCGTTTTGCTTTGTCCCACCATTGAAATTGCCGAGCCCGAAAGTTACGAGCGGCTCGACGAAGCAATGGATCACCTCTACGGCTATGACTGGATCGTCTTCACCAGCGTTAACGGCGTCGAATATTTCCTGCGTCGCTTGCAGGCGCGCCACCATCAAACCAGTGCGCTCGACGAATTGAGAGTCTGCGCGATTGGCGAAGCAACCGCCGAAAGTCTGCTTAGGGCCCACGTGCATGTCGATCTTGTTCCCGACCAGTTCAAAGCGGAGGGAATCTTCGCTGACCTCGAAACATTTATTGGCGGACGCCGCCGGAGCTCGTGTCGACGTCGTTACGGCCTATCGGACGATACAACCCGAAGGTCTGGATCGCGGTCGCGTCAGCGCGATGCTCGCCGGCGGCGCGGCAGATTGCATTGCGTTCACGAGTTCTTCCACCGTCAGGAATCTTGCTCAACTTTTCGACGCAAATGATCTGAACGAGATTCTGCATGGTGTTGTTGTTGCCTGCATCGGCGATATCACTGCAAGTACCGCTGCCGAATACGGATTACATGTCGAAATTCAACCGCAAGAGTTTACGATTCCGGCTCTGGCTCGCGCGATCGCCGATCATTTCAGTCAGTAGCGTCAACGCTTTCTCACCGGACCAGTGGCCCCTCGCGCCTTTCGGTAGTCTCCTTAGTTGTGTTGCTGGTGCATTAGCCCGACCGTCAGGGAGGGCTCAGACTCGAGTTGCATGAAATGAGCCCTCCCTTGCGGTCGGGCTAGCGCTTCCGCGAGGTAGCAACATATTAGGATACTACCCACCTTTCTAAACCCTCCGAATGCTCGAAGACGCCTGTGCTACACTGCCTAACGGATAGCCGGACGCCTTCGGGTGATTGGGGCCAAGGAAAATGCTGACAGCTCATCAAATTCTGGAACTGACTGAAGCCAGACGCGAGATCGACCTGCTGCGCAGGCAGCTCCAGGACCGAGGCACGTTTGGCGAACTGGTGGGGAATTCAGAAGCGATGCGTCAGGTTTACGCGTTGATCGAACAAGTCGCGCCGTCGTCTCCTTCCGTTCTCATCACGGGAGAATCCGGCACCGGCAAAGAGCTGGTGGCACGCACAATTCATAAGCTGAGTCCGCGAAAAGAGCGACCTTTCGTCGCCATCAACTGCTCGGCGATTCCTGAGACGCTGATGGAGTCCGAACTGTTTGGACACGAAAAAGGCGCGTTTACCGGCGCTGCCTCCCGACGCCAGGGTTGCTTCGAGCTAGCCGACACCGGCACATTGTTGCTGGATGAGATTGCGGAAATGCCGCCTCTCTTGCAAGCCAAACTTTTGCGCGTAATTGAAGAGCGACAGGTGCGCAGACTCGGAGGGAAACAAGAAATCTCGATCGATGTGCACCTGCTGGCGGCGACCAATCGCGATCCCGAAGAGGCAGTGCACAAAGGAACGTTGCGACGAGATCTACTCTATCGTCTGAACGTTATCAGGATTCACGTGCCATCGCTCAGGGATCGCAAAGAGGATCTGCCTTTACTCGCTCAGCATCTGGTTACTCAACTGGCCGAGAAGCACGGCCGGCCCGCACGTTTTCTGAGCCCTGCGGCGTTATCGGCTTTGCAGTTTCATGCCTGGCCGGGTAATGTCCGCGAATTGCGCAACGTCATCGAGCGTGCGGTGATTATCTGTTCGGGCGAACAGGTCGAACGACATCACTTCGCGCCTTATCCAATCGAGCAACGCGAGCGGCTGCGTCAGGAGGATACCATCAGTTTCCCTGTAGGCGCGCCGCTTGAAGAAGTCGAGCGTCTGATGATTCTGCGCACGCTTGATAAGACGAATAATAACAAGACGCGCGCCGCGGAACTTCTGGGAATCAGTCTGAAGACCCTGCACAACAAACTCAATCTCTATCGGGAGCGTGGCCAGATGGATTCAGCCGAGTCGTAACTTAGTGTGCAGCTATGAGTGACAAACGCTTTCGCATCGCGTTCTCTTTCGCCGGTGAAAAGCGAGACTATGTCGCGAAAGTCGCAGCCATTCTTGCGCAGCGCTTCGGCGAGCTAGCCATTCTCTACGACAAATATCACGAGGCGGAATTCGCGCGTTACGACCTCGGAATTTATTTGCCGAAGCTTTATCGTGACGAGTCCGATCTTGTCGTCGCAGTGCTCTGTCCCGAGTACAACCAGAAGCCTTGGACGGGCTGGGAATGGATGGCCATTCACGCTCAGCTGACCAAGAAAAAGGGAAGCAAGATCATGCTCTGCCGGTTCGAACATGCGCACGTAGATGGGCTCTTTGAGGGTGCCGCTTTCGTCGAACTCGACGACAAAACTCCCGAGCAAACCGCCACGCTCATCCTCCAACGCCTAGCGATCAATGAAGGCAAGTCCAAGAAGCATTACACTGCCGACCTTTCGACACCAACGCAGGCTGCAAGCACCAGCACGCCCAACAACCTTCCGCGCCTCCAACCCTTTTTTGGTCGCACAGAGGAACTGAAGCAGATCGCGGAGAGGGCCTGCGCTTATCCGAAAAGCTGGGCCGCCAGGAATTGATCGCCGATGACTGCCGCCTCCTCGCTGAGGCCCTGTTGCGGCAGGGAAAGCCCACCGAAGCCCTGCCTTACGCCAAGCGCGCAGTGGAGACCTTCACCCGCCTCGGTTCGCCCAACCTCGAATTCGCCCGCAAGATTCTCAAGGAGTGCGAGACCTAGCCTTCGACATCATTCTGTCGCGTTTTTGTCGAGATAATCCATCGTCCGATACAGAACCGCGAGCAGTAGCGAGCGGGTTTCTTCGTCATTTCTCATTCCACTTCGCTGACTTCAACCCGCTCGCTACCGCTCGCGGTTCTGTATCAAGTCAGCGGTTCGCCTTGATCGTACATCACATACGCGATGGCGTTGTTGAGTTGCCTTTCGGTCCAGAGATACTTCTTGCTGCCACCTCGTACCCATGGCTTTTCGTCAGCGCGGCAGCAGCCGGCATTCCGTAGCCTGCGCGTTGCGTTCGCTTTGAAGGCGTTTAAGACTTGATGCGGCCGACAACCAGCCGTCACGACGGCATGAACGTGGTCGCTCCTGACGTTGATGGCCCACAACGTCCAGTTGCGGATTCTACAGGTCTCTCGAATCGCTTCCTCCACTGCAGCTCTTTTCGGGAGGTCGAGCTTAACTGGTGACCGCTTCCGCAATTGCTCGTTGTACTCCTGCCAACGCTGATTCGCGGGAATACGAGGCGTTCCGTAGCGATTGTGAACGCGATCAACCGACCCTCTTTTATCACCATGCAGCCAGTTGCCGTAACTGCGAAAAGTGATCAGATAGGCCAGCGGAGTGTGCGAGTCGTTGAACTCCTGAGACTCAAACATTGTCTGCGGCGTGTATCACACATTGCCTCGCTCGACAAGTTTCAGAGCCGCCTATTACAGAACCGCGAGCGGTAGCGAGCGGGTTGGCGTCGCCGAGTGGAATGAAGAACGACGAAGAAACCCGCTCGCTACCGCTCGCGGTTCTGCATTGCGTGCTTGCACCCGATGAAGCGAGATGTTATTCAAGGGTGAATGTCAGTTCTGCTTTTCTTTATTGATGGTCTGGGGATTGGTGGGCGCGGAGAGTTCAATCCGCTCGATGGTTTGGCAGATGCTGAGCCTCTCGCTGTTTTTCAAAACGAAGAGCTAGTCACCATCTTCGATGGCGTCATTGTTCCTACCGACGCACGTTTGGGAGTATGCGGTCGTCCGCAAAGCGCGTCGGGACAGACGACTATCCTGACCGGAGTCAACGCGCCGGCAACGCTCGGTTATCACAAGCAGGGATTTCCGAACAGTGCTTTGCTCGAAATCATTCGCGAGCATTCGCTCTTTCGGCAACTCACCAACGCCGGTGTTACCCCCATCACGTTTGCTAACGCCTACACGCAACGTTTCTTCGAAGCGCGGCCGCGCTGGGTTTCCGCGACGACGGCGGCAGTCGAGGCCGCTGGCCTGCATTTTAGAACTGTCGAGGATTTGTTGGCGGGGCGAGCAGTCTATCAGGATTTCACGAATGCGATTCTGATCGAAAGAGGCGAAGACGTTTCCGCCCGCACGCCAGAGGAAGCGGGGGAGGTCCTGGCGTCAATCGTCGCCACTAATCGTTTCACGCTTTACGAATACTTCATCACGGACAAAATCGGCCACGCGCAGGATATGAACGCCGCGCGAATCATCCTCGCCCAACTTGCTCGGTTCATCCGATCATTACTCGCACAGCTTGATTTGGAAAGGACAACCGTTATACTCACCAGCGACCACGGCAACATTGAAGATTTGTCTACGCGCAATCACACCTTGAATGACGTGCCCACCATTCTCTGGGGTGCAAACAGCGTCAGCATCGCCGCTGAAATCAACTCGCTCTCGGATATTGCGCCCGCGGTTATCGAAACCCTAACTAAGAAAGCGGCGGCATATCGATGACACTTGCAGGTAAACACGGAGGCACTGGTCACTTACCCAGGAACGATCCTCGTGAAGTCTTTGGCTGGAAAATGTATGACTGGGCGAACTCGGCTTTCTATACAACCGTGGTGGGCGCGCTCTGTCACGGGAAGGCTGTATGTGCTCGGCGGTTTGCTTTTCATCATAGCTAATCTCGGCTTTGGCGCTTCAATAGTTTTTTATAACGCATTTCTCGGAGAGATAACGACCGAGGATCAGAGGGATAAGGTATCGAGCCGCGGATTTGCTTACGGTTACCTTGGCGGCGGCCTATTGCTCGCGTTTAACTTTCTCCTTGTCATTAGTGCGAGCCGGCTGGGACTTGACGCTCAGCTCGCGGTCCGCATCTCGCTGCTATCAGCAGGAGTGTGGTGGGGCGGATTCGCCCTGATTACTTTTGCCCGACTGAAAACTCGTGAAGCGGAAAAGGTATTGCCCCGTGGAAAGACGTACCTCACGATCGGTTTTTCGGAACTAAGACGAACCTTTCGAGAGCTCGCGCGGCTTCGTCACACCTTAAAGTACCTCATCGCTTATCTTTTCTATAACGACGGCATTCAGACGGTGATCAGTATGGCTTCCGTCTTTATCGCTCAGGAGTTATTTGTGGCGCATTGGCCTTCGAAAGGCTTGCATATGTCATCAACACCAAGAACGCCATCATGATTTCCCTCTTACTCTGGTGCGGCGTCGTGATCTATGGCTATGCCTTGTTTCACACAGCCAGAGAGGCCTGGATAATGGCGGCCGTGATCGCGATTGTCCTGGGTGGTTCACAAGCCCTGTCGCGTTCCCTTTTCTCGAGGATGATACCAGCCGGGCGTGAGGCTTCGTTCTTCGGCATTTACGAAGTCTCCGAGCGAGGCACGTCGTGGATCGGACCACTAGTCTTTGGTGCCGTAGTAGCGGCTACCAATTCCTATCGGCGGGCTATGTTGTCCTTGATAGTATTCTTTGTCGTGGGCACTGTGATTCTCTACGTCACGAAGACCGACAAAGCAATTCATGAGGCTGGAAATCTTCTGCCTGAAGAGGCCGCGCAGGCGAAGGAGTAAGGCTTGCGAAAACGGTCTCTCAGCCCGCAGTTTTTCTTCGTCTGCTAATCCCTGCTTCTTTAAGGCAAACCCGAGAGCAGTATGAGGAAGAGTTTGATTCGAGGGCGCGGCTCTGTGGTATCCACGTATTGCAAGTGGCACAACGCACCAATTTGCTTCCCGCGCCACTCAAGATCCCGATCATTTGCCGCAAGATTTGAACGTAAGGCCGTAGGCGTCTGTAGAGGAGCCAGGAAAGAAGCGCAATCAGCGCCAAAACAAGCAGATACTTCAAGATTCTTTTCCGCCGTTGCTTACTCGTCGCCGGATCTATGTCCCGGCGAAACATACGTTACGTCGACCGCGCGGCGGCGCGGTGCGGGATCGGTCGCTCGCCGTCTCGGCGTCGACTCTCTATTTCGGCGATCAACGCTTCCGGCCGGCAGTCCCCGGCCGTGCACGGCCTCTTCCAGAATTCGCGTGATCTCCTGCGAGAGCGTGCGATGCTCGGCCGCGGCCCGGCGCCGCAGCGATTCTTTCAAGTGATTCGGGACGTACGCGCCAATGAACACTCCCTTACGATTTGCCATCTGCTGTCCGTATCTCCTTCAGGTAGATTGAGCACAACTGTGAGTCTCGCGACCGCCGCTGTACACCTGGTTCCTCGTGTGCCATGCAATTTGAGAGCAGGTCTGTAAGCCGAATTCTGTACTCCGACTTGAATCGGAGCGGCGATCATTCATCTAGCCCATCCGTTGCCGGATGGATCGAGCGACCTACCCGGAGGTCGTAGCGGTCTTGAAATCTCAAATCTGAGATCTGAGATTTGAAAACTGCTTCGGGTGGGCAGCCCTGTTGACGCCTCCCTATTTGGTCTTGCACTGCGAGGAGTTTGCCTGGCCGCGCGTGTCACCACGCACGCCGGTGCGCTCTTACATTGAGCCCTTGCGGGCCGCACCGTTTCACCCATCACCTCCGCGCTACGCACGGCGGCTGGTCTGTTCTCTGTTGCACTTGTCGTCGTTCAAACGAATCTCAGATTTGAGATCTCAGATCTGAAATTACACCGAACGCCCCGCCGTTAGCGGGCTCGCTGCCCTGTAGTGTTCGGACTTTCCTCTCCTGGCTGATCTAAGATCTGAAATCTCAAATCTGTGATCATGCCAGCAGCGACCGCCCGACCTGCTCTCATTGCAAGGCACCGCGGATTATAGCAAACGATTGTTCAACAGGTACAGTACTAATCCAGTCGGCTTTTAAACTTGCTGTGTCATCTGCCTGCTCAATTTCGGTAATGAGAGGGAGTATGTTTAATCGTTTGCTGCAAGTCGTCATAGACCCTGGGTTCTTAATTATTACTGGAGAAAGAGGTTCTCCTATCCCGAATGCCGGTCCAGAAACTCCAGAGTCTTTTTGTTGAATTCATCCACCTCCTCATAGATGGGGGCGTGAGCGCTGCCGGCGAAGACGATGAGTTCGGACTGCGGAATGTTGGCCTGCATCCGCTCGGCAAAGCGGGTGGAGGTGACCATGTCGTACCGGCCAAACGTTATCTGCGTCGGGGCTTTGATCTTGCCAAGCTGAGACTCGACATCATGCGATATCACCGCACGCGTTTGCTGCATAAAAGCCTCCAAAGGCTGTGCCGGGCGTCCCCGGACAAACGCTGCCAGCGACTCGATGTAGTCGGGCCTGGCGGCATACAGTTCGGGCGTGAAACACCAGGGGAAAATTCCCAATATCACCATCTCGGTCACACTCCCAAGGCATTTGGCCATGACCTGCCAGCTTTCTACCGTCGTTTTGATAAAGGGGTCCGTTTTGGTCCACCCGCTATGGAGCGACAACGACTTGACCTTCTGGGGATACTTGGCCGCAAGCCACATACCCGTCGCCGCCCCCAATGAAAGCCCGGAGATGTGGGCGCGGTTCACGCCCAGGGCTTGCATGAACCCGCTCACATCATCGGCAAAGAGTTCCGTGGAATAAACACCTTCAGGCTTGTCAGTTTCGCCAGCGCCCCTTGGATCGACGATGATGCAGGTAAAGTGCCTGGCATACTCGGCAACCTGGAAAGCATAGCAGGCGCAATCGGCGGTCAGGTAGGGAATCAGGATCAGCGGCTCTCCGGCTCCCTGCTGATCGTAGTTCATGGTGATATCATTTACTTTGACTTTAGGCATCTTGATCTCCTTACTTCAATTTGGCCACTTTCATCCAAAGTATTTCAATCCAACTCGCAGGCCGTTGACCAGGCTGGCGGGAACGGAAAGCGTGAGAACCACTGAGGTAATGGCGTGTGATAGCGCCAGAGCATAAAGATTTGGCGCGCGTTGATAGACCGTCGCCCAGATAACGCCGCCCACAAGAGTCAGAATGGTTAGCACGGGATTGGGCAGGTGAACCAGGGCAAACACAAACGTCACCAACGCAATACTCTTTACGCCGCGGCCAAAAAGGATTTGGCTCCGCCGATTGATGAAGCCTTGTACAGCGTACTGCTGAAACAGCGCCCAGAAAGGTACCAACAGAAGACGCGGTCTGAATGGTCTTAGCTCAAAGCCCGGTTTGCTGCTGAGCCAACCGACAAGAAGAATCAACGCGGCCGCGCCGATTGTCGGCAGAACCAATAGCTTAACGGCAAATAGGAAATTGTCGAAGCGAAACCCAATATCTCGCAAGGTCTCGTTCCGCTGTTGGTGCGAAAAGATCATTAGCAAAAGAGCCAGGCCGACTGGAATCGCCCCGATTAATTTGCTGTTGCCGACGAACGAAAGAACAACCCACTCCGCAATCAAGCATGAGGTGACTAAAGACACGATCTCCCACAACGCCACTGCCCGGTCAGTGTTGTTTTCGTCCGACGAAGCCTCGGATATCCTGGCTTCAGTTGAAGTCATCTCGAATTCCTACCGAGCCGGCGCTTCCCTCTTCAGATCGTGCAATGCGCCAGTCTGATCAACCTGGAGTGTGACCGGATCACCAACTAGCTGCAGAGTCTGGCGAACGCCAGAGCCGCTGGAATGCAAGGCATAGACACGGGCTTCATGATCGCCTGAGGCGAGCGCAGGCGCGGCAAAATTGTAGCCGTGCCATTCATCATCGGCCCATCCGGCGGCGACAACGTCCGGCCGGGACAGGTCCGCCGTGCCGGTTGCCGCAAATTTTCCGTCAATGAAGAGTTGTACTTGAACTCGATTCCCGGGCTCGTGCTGGTTGACGACCCAACCGGAGATTGCATGCGGTGCGACTTCACTCCAACCGTGAAAGTAAGGAGGAAATGTCGTGAAATAAAAAGCCACCGCGAGCGCGGCGACAAGAATAGTCTCGGCGATCGACTTCGCGATTAGAGCGTGAATAAGCTTCATCCGGCCGCTCATTATATAACAACATCCCGCCGATTCTTTCGGCTAGTTGAGGAACGTATTGGCCCGCTTCTCTCGGCTGGAAATGAGGAGTAACGCTCTTCATGAGCAGTCAATGCGACTAAAAGCGCTACACAACGGTAGTCGTCAGGACCTTCGTGCAGGCAGGCTTCTCGGGGTGAACAGGTCTGGCCAGCGGGAGTTGAACTGTTCTCGAACCAGATCCTCGACTTCGTCCGCGGTCTCGCATTGCAGACACTGGGCGGCAATGGAGCTTGCGTCCCGGGAGTCTATCCCGGCGAGAACACGCCTAACGCGCGGAATCGATGATGGAGTCATACTCAAATCAGTCGCGCCCAAGCCAACCAGCAATACCGAGTAGGCAGGGGTCGAAGCCATCTCGCCGCAAACGATAGCCGGAATGTTCGCTTCACGGGCTGCCTCCAGCGTTCGCGCGATGCTCTGTAAGACTGCCGGATGGAGTGACCGAAACCAATCCGCAACCTTGTCGTTACTTCGATCCACCGCCAGAAGATACTGAACCAGATCGTTCGTTCCGAGTTGAAAGAATTCGACGGTAAGCGCAATCTTTTCGGCTGTGAGCACTGCCGAAGGAACTTCGATCATCGCTCCAATCCTCACCGGCCCACGCTCTTTCCTTTCGCTTTCCAGTTTGCTTCGTTCCTCTGAAATAATCTTTTGCGCGCGCAACACGTCGCCAACATCCGCAATCATCGGCAGGACGATGTCCAGCCGGCCCTTTGCCGCGGCTCGCATGATTGCCCGAACCTGGGTCCGCATCACGGATTCGTGAGTGAGCCCAAAGCGAATTGCGCGCAGACCAAGTGCGGGGTTGCGCTCTGACTCGATCAGCGAATCTCCAACCTTGTCGCCGCCGAGATCAAATAAGCGCACGAAGGCGCCATTCGTACCGGCAAGTTTCGCTACCTCTGAATACGCCTTGTACTGCTCTTCTTCCGAAAGCATTACGCCTGGGCGGGCCAGAAGAAACTCGGATCGATAAAGGCCGATTCCCTGCGCGCCAAATTTGCGAACGCCGTCAAACTCCGCCGGGAACTCAACATTCGCGCGCAGGATAATCTCCATTCCATCCTGAGTTCGAACCGAGCCACACTCTTTTGTGGGCTCTGTCGCGCGCGTCTCCGCCAGTCTTGCCGCTTCAGTCCGGTACTTTTCGATCGTTGCGCTCGATGGATGCAGTATCACTTCGCCCTTGAACGAATCGACGACGATCTCGTCGCCCGTCCGCGCATGCTGGTAAAGGTCTCCCAGCCCGACGATCGCGGAAATTCCCAAACCGCGGGCAATTATCGCCGTGTGCGAAGTCCAACCACCGGCGTCCGTGGCGATCGCTCGCGCGTGCTGAAGATCCAGCTCAGCGACTGCCGACGGCAACAGGTCTTCCGCCACAATCACAGCATCCTCCGACAGGTTGCGATACTGGGGACGTTCGCCACTCAGCGCCACGAGCACACGATGGATTACGTCTTCGATGTCCGAACCGCGCTCGCGCAAATAGTCGTCCTTTATTTCCGCGTAAACCGACAACAGACGATCACCAACTACTTTCACCGCCCATTCTGCGTTCGAATGTTCGCGGGTTATGTAGTTCTCGATCTCGTTGCTA
>WNGL01020589.1_pt1 | contig 11358 bp, 4 predicted proteins | sample 5400591 | NCBI WGS metagenome assembly WNGL01 (sample SAMN13153377, study PRJNA577476) | soil metagenome | isolation source: 80 cm soil or saprolite under Garry oak tree replicate 1 | place: USA:California | collected 2016-06-15
TTTGCAGGCCCGCGATGCCATTCTGCAAGCCGACCTCGTGGACACGGGTGGCGCCAATCAAAATGAACTGTGGGCGGCGTTCGCCAAGCGCGGCATGGGCCTCAACGCGCTGGTCCCGCCGAATTGGAGCACCGAAGGCGTGGAGGAGGCGTTCAATGCTCCGGATGTCTTGTCGATCATACCGGCCGGCGCTCTGACCTTCAGCGGTCCGTCCGGCGGGCCGCTGCTGCCTGCCTGCCGCGGTTTTCTGCTCACCAATGGCACGCGTGCGGCCCTGGCCTGGCAAGTGAGCGACGCGCCGCCGTGGATCGACCTCTCACCGGTCAGCGGAACGCTCGCCGCCGGTACAGGCACGAACGTCACCCTCTGCCTGAACACGAACGCAAACGCGCTGAGCGTGGGGAGTTATCCCGGCACAGTGACATTTTCCAACGCCACGAGCGGTTTCGTTCAAGGGCGCGACTTGCAACTGCAAGTCTTGGATTTTGCGGCGATGCCGTTCGCGGAGGACTTTGAAAGTGGCGCGCTGCAACCTTACTGGCGAGTCACCGGAACGGGGTCTTTTCGCGCCGAGGTTCGGAGCGACAATGAACCGCACGGCGGTTCATATCACTTGTTAATGGACAGCCCGGCGGACGGCGATCCGGCGCGCAATGAAGTCACCCTGGGCATCGATCTGGCCGGATCCACGAATGTCATGCTCCGATTCGAGGCGCAAGGGCTGCGATTGCTCAGCGACACCTACGCGGAATTTGTCGTGGACCTGGATTCGGCCATTGCCCGGTTCGGCCTTTCGTACAATTCAACTTTCAGAATCCGCTTCAATCAATTTGGCAACCACTCGATTCCCAACGGCGGGATCGCGATTGATGACATTTCGCTCACCGGATTCGCGCCGCGCCTGTTCGCCGTAACCGTGCCGCCCAAGGCTACGGAAGGCGACGGCGTGCTCGCCGGGCAAGGCCGGGTGAGTCTGCCGGTGGCCGTCACGACCAACCTGACCGTGAACCTGATGTCCAGCGACAGGTCCTCGGTGATCGTTCCAGCGACCGTCACGATTTCGGCCGGCGGCACCGAAGCGACGTTTGACCTGACCATCATTGACGACTCGCTTTTGAATGGCACCCGCGTGGTGAGGATCACGGCCTCCGCCCCTGGATACACGAGCGGAAGAACCACAATCAGGATTGAAGACAACGAGAAAGCGATTTTGACATTGACTCTCCCTGGGAGCGCGCAGGAAGGGGACGGGACACTTTCCACGCCGGGAGTTGTCACCTCGGATCGGGCGCCCGCGACGGATGTTTCGATCAACCTTGTCGCAAGCGATCCGGCAAGATTGCAGGTGCCGTCCCCGATCCTCTTACTTGCCGGGCTTACGAACGCCTCCTTTCAACTGAATGTACTGGACAATAACGCGATCGATGGGACCGAGGCGGTGGTGGTCACCGCTTCGGTCCCTAACTGGAACCCCGCCTCCGCCGCCATTACAATTTTCGACAACGAGACGACCAACCTCGCGCTCAGCCTGCCTGCGTTGCTCAGCGAAGACAATGGCCTGCTACCCCACGCGGGCGCCGTCCAGCTTTCAGGAACGTTGGATCACGATCAATTGGTGTTCCTGGTCTCGGATGACACCAACAAAATCATCGTGCCGGCCAGCGTCAAGATTCCGGCGGGACAGACTTCCGCGGCCTTCAACCTCGAGCTGGGCGAGGGCCTGGTGGTGGACGGCTCGCAGATCATCACCATCTCGGCCAGTTCGTCGGGTTTTACCGGCACGTCGGCGACGCTGCGTCTGCTCGACAACGCGACGCCGCCGCTGCCCTACGCGCCGCAGCCCCGGCATCTGTCCGTGGGCAATTCGCTGGCCGCGGTTTTGTCCTGGAGCTCCGGTGTGCCGGCATTGGTGAACAACGGCGACTTCGAGACGGGCGGCTTCGATGGCTGGCAGAAGGAGAATTCGGGGGATGGCGACTTCATTATCAATGATGGCTCGGTGAATCCGCCGGGTTCGGAAGGGCCGTTGCCTCCGTTCGCGGGAGGCTTTAGCGCGGTCTCCCAGCAGACCGGCCCCGGCCAGCACACCCTCTTTCAGGACATCGATATCCCCCTGTTCGTCGATTCGATCGTCCTTGATTGGACGGACCGTATTCGGAACCACGCCGCGCAGTTTTCCGACAGCCACGGGTTTCGGGTGGAAATCCGGGGCACGAACGATGAAGTTGTGGCAGTGGCGTTCTCGACCGAGCCGGGCGATCCCCTGCTGAGCGAATGGACGGAGCGGACCTTTGACCTGTCCGACTTTCGCGGTCTCAGCATCCGCATCGCTTTCGTCGAGGAAGACAGCCTGGGATTCTTGAACGTTTACCTCGACAATGTCCGCATCCTGCTCGGCTTTCCCGGTGACGTGACCGCGGAGGTTTATTTCACCACCAATGCGCCCCCCGCCAGCGCGGACCTCCTGGGCGCGACGACGAACACGACCTGGGCGTCGCCGCCGCTGGCGTTGGCGACGACTTACTACTGGCAGATTATCACTCGGCGCGACGCGGCGAGGACAGCGGGGCCGGTCTGGCAGTTTAGGACGCGCGGAATCGGGCCGGTCCATCACTTCGCCTGGACTCCGATCGCCGCGACCCAATGCGTGGCCGCGCCGTTCACCGCCACCATCACTGCTCGGGACGACCTGGAGAATACGGTGACGAATTTCGAAGGACCGGTGACCTTGACCGGAACCCGGCAGGACCGCGGGCAGCCGGTGCACGTGCTGACCTTTGCGGCGTTCGCCGAAGAGCTGGATCGTCGCCATGCCCTCGCCGCCATCTCCGCGAACTTCACGAACTACTTTGAAGCAGAGACCACGGCTTTGGACCCGATCTCACTGCAAGCTCAGTTGCTCAGCCAAGATGTTTTCCTGATCCTCCCGCAGTTGAACGCGCCGACCGGACAAATGGCCGCGCTCGGCGCGGCCTGGGCCAACGTACTCAGTAACTTTGTGCGAAACGGCGGAGTCCTGATCGCCTCTTCGTACGGTGGAAACGAACACTCGCTTCTGGCCAGCAGCGGCCTCCTGTCTCTCGGCAGGGCGGGATCCAGCTTCGTCAGCGATGTTACCAGTCCGTCCAAACACCCGTTGACCGACGGCGTATCGGTGCCGTTCACCGGCTACCATCTCGCTCTGTACAGCGTCACCAATGCCACGAAGGTGCTGCAAACGGTCAGCGGGAGCAACGCAGTGGTCGTGAGCCGCGACTTTGGCGCGGGTCATGTGGTCATGATCGGTACTGATTTTGCCACGAATCGAACGGGAATGGACCGAATCCTGGCCAATGCCGTGAAGTGGTCGCCGGCAGGTCAGGCCGCGGGAATCCGATTGCAGCCGGGCTTCTCCGATTATTTCGAAAACGGACTCTGGACGGGAGAACTGGTGGTGCAGGACATCGGCAGCGGGTTTAGCTTGCGGGCGGACGACGGCGCAGGTCACCTCGGCCTGAGTAACCCGTTCGACGTCGGTGGAGTAAACGATCTCTCGGTCCGAATCTCTTCTTCACCCGATCCCCTGTGGCTCGGGGGCAACATCGTGTACACCATCACGGTTTCCAACTCCGGCCCGGCGGTCGCGAGCAACGTGATCGTGAAGGACAGACTCTCCGCCGCTTTTGTGTTCATCTCAGCGTCTGTTTCCCAGGGGACTGCCGTGCTGACCAATGCCACGCTGGTCTGCCAGCTTGGCACCCTTGCCGGTGGCAGCTCCGCCGTGGCGCAGTTGGTCGTCACTCCCAACAGAGCGGGAAAAATCTTCAACGCAGTCAGCGTCACGAGCGACGCGACCGAGGCCTATACCGCCAATAACACCGCCGCCCTCGTTACGCGAGTGGATGTCCCCACCCTCGCCATCGCCGACACGCGGACGCTCGAAGATGACAACGGCACGCACGGGGCTGTGCTTACAGTGGCTCTCTTTCCGCCCAGCGGCCTCACGGTTTCGTGTAGCTACGCCACGGCCGATAGCTCGGCCATTGGTGGGATCGACTACGTGCCAACCGCCGGCACACTGGTCTTTTCGCCCGGCGTCACGAACCAGACCATCACCGTGCCGGTAATCGGTAACACGCTGAATGAGGCCATCAAGGCATTCCAAGTCAACCTGTTTAATCCGACCAATGCCGCCATCGGTCGCGGTTCGGGCCTGGGTGTGATCTTCAACGATGATCCGGCGCCGACCCTCGCCATTACCAGCGCGAGCGAACCAAACCGTCGCGGTGGTCGTCAACGGCGATAATGTCGCGGAGCACGACGAAACTTTCTTTGTCAACTTGAGCAACCCGACGAATGCCACGCTGGCCGCGGCGCAGGGCACCGGAACGATCCTGGATGATGACGCCGGGCGCATCGACCACTTCACCTGGGCCGCCATCGACTCGCAGCAATTTTACAACGTGCCATTCGCCGCCAACGTGACCGCCCAGGACGGGTTAAACAACCCGGCCAGCAGTTTCAATGGCACGGTGGCCTTGAGCGGATTGGTGCCGCGGCCGGACGTTCTCATTGGGACGAACGCCGATTCCTGGGAGTACCCCATGGGCACTCATTACCACGACGAGCGCCTCCAGGCGATTTACCTCGCCGGCGAAGCGGGCGGCCCCGCCCGCATCACCTCGCTCGCCATCGAGGTCGCCACACCGCCCGGACAAACGTTGAGCAATTGGACCATTCGCCTCAATCACACGCCGTTGAGCAGCTATGCCATGCCGCTGTGGGAGGACACGGGCTGGATCACCGTGTATCAAAACGACGAGATCGTTATCAATCCAGGCTGGGTGGTGTTTCCGTTCACGACGCCTTTTCAATTCAATGGCGCGGACAACCTGATGGTGGACCTGAGCTTCAACAACTCGACTTACAGCTCCAATGGCCTGTGCGGTTTCTCGGTGACGGACCAGCCGCGCGCGATCTACTTTCGGACCGACAGTGCCTTCGGTGATCCGCTCGCGTGGAGCGGCGCGCAGAATCCGCCTCCGATCGTCACCCGGCGCATTCCCAACATCAAGCTGGCGACCGAAACGGCGGTGCCGATCTCGCCGGACGCCAGCGGCAATTTCGTGAACGGTGTCTGGGCCGGCCCTTTGGTAATCAACGCCCCGGGAACCGGGATCGCGTTGCGCGCCACTGATGGCCAGGGCCACACCGGCATGAGCAATCCGTTCACGGTCACCGCTCTGAACGATCTCGGGTTGACCATTGTGGACGCACCCAGTCCGGTCCGGCTGCACGAGAAGCTCACTTACACCTTAACGGTCACCAACACCGGCCCAACCGGCGCGAATGACGTGCGATTGGTGAACACGCTGCCCGCGGGTTTGAATTTGGTGTCGGCCGCCGTTTCCCAGGGCAGCAGCGCGACGGTGAGCAACCTGGTGATTTGCGAGCTTGGCAGCGTCGCCGGTGGTGGCCGGGCGGTCGTGACCATCGTTGGCATGCCGACGGCGGCCGGAATAATAACGAACCGCGCGAGCGTCACCCGGCGCGAGCCGGATCCATTCGCGGGGAACAACCTGGCGACGGCCGTGACCATCGTCCTTCCTCCCACTCTGTCCGTCACCGACGCCTCGGTGAAAGAAGGTGACTCAGGCACCACGAACGCGGTCTTCAACGTGTTTCTCTCGAGCGTCAGCACGCAAACCGTCAGCGTCGATTATTTCACCGCGGCCGGTTTGGCTACGGCGGATGTTGACTATCTGTCCACCAACGGCACGCTGGTTTTCCCGCCCGGCGCAACCAACCAGAGCTTCGCCGTCGCGGTGGTGGGTGACACGATTTCTGAAGGGAACGAAACCTTCACGGTTAAATTGACCAATTCGATCAACGCCGGCATCGGCAAAGGCTTCGGCGTGGGGACGATCCTCGACGATGACCCGCCGCCGAGCATCACGATCGACGACGTGGCGGTGCTCGAGGGAAACAGCGGCGGGACGCGGGCGGCCTTCCGGGTGCATCTTTCCGGGCCTAGCGATCTGTTCGTGAGTGTGAATTACGCCACCAGCAACGGGACGGCGATGGCCGGCAGCGATTACCATGCTCAAAGCGGGCTGCTGTTTTTCCCCCCGGGCTTCACCAATCGCTTCATCAACGTGACGGTCAATGGCGACTTGATGATCGAACCGGACGAGACTTTTTTTGTCAACATTTCCCGCCCTGTCAACGCGACCATCGCCCGCGGCCAGGGACAGTGCACAATCTTGAACGATGATGGATTGGCCGGCGTGTTCGATCACCTGGAGTGGAGCGCCATCCCAGCCACGCAGTACGTGGACCAGCCCTTCCCGGTGACCATCAGCGCGAAAGATTTTGCGGACGGACCGGCGACGAATTTCGCCGGCCCGGTGGCGTTGACTGGCCGAACCGGCCGCCCCGACCTTCTGATCGGGACCGGTAGTGCGGCGTGGCTGTTCCCGCTGGCGACCGGTTACCACGACGCCCGAACGCAGGTGATCTATCTGACCAACGAAATTGGCGGGTCCGGTCGGATTGTCGCGCTCGGGTTGGACGTTCTGCTGTCCCCGGGACAGACGATGAACAACTTCACCATTCGGCTCAAACACACGCCCTTGAACCGATACACCGCGCCCGCCTGGGAAACGAATGATTGGACCACCGTGTATCAGGCGAACCAGACCGTCTTGTCGAACGGGCCGGCAAGTTTCCTCTTCACGACCCCCTTCGACTACAACGGCACAAATAATTTAATGGTCGATTTGAGTTTCAACAATTTCTATTTCACGACCGACGGCAGTTGTCGCTCAACGGCTACGGGGGTGGCGCGCTCCCTCGCGACGCAGAACGACGGCCAGTTTGGCGACCCGTTAAAATGGTCAGGCGCGACGGCGCCGCTGCCTGCCGCCAATTCAATGGTTCCCAATCTCCGGCTGGCCTTCGGTTTTCCGGTGCCCATCACGCCCCGGAACTCCGGCAACTTCCTGAATGGCGTCTGGCAGGGGAATTTGACAGTCCACCAACCGGCCACGAACATGTTCCTCGGCGCCGATGTCGGGAATGGGCACAACGCCCTGAGCAGTCTCTTTTCGGTGCTGGTGAATCCGGATACGAACGGGAATGGGTTGCCCGATGAATGGGAAATTCGTTACTTCGGTTCGCTCAACGCCCCGAATGGCGGCCCGAACGACGATCCCGACGGGGACGGCACCACAAATCTGCAGGAATACCTCGCCGGCACCAACCCGCTTGATCCGGCCGACGTCTTCAAGATCACGTCCGTACAAATCGTCGAGGCCGACGTGGGCATCAGCTTTGCGACGGTCATGGCCCATCGCTATCGGGTTGAGCGCACCGCCGATCTTCGGAGCGGCGTCTGGGCGGCGGTGGCCGAGAACTTGGCCGGGACCGGCGGGATTTTGCAGGTGCGCGATGCCAACGGGACCAGTCAGCCCCAGCGATTTTATCGCGTCAGACTGTTGCCGTGATCTTGATTCCCGGCTCCATCCCGCGGGGCGATTAGAGCCTGCCGGAGCAAGTCGCGCCGAAGTTGTTGCCTTAGCGGGGTGACTGGCAAGGCGGGTGGGGAGCTCAGGCCAGCCGCGGAAGAACCCGCAGTTGCTCTACTGCCGGACCTCGTATATTTTCCCCGAGCATTGATTTATCGGAAAATGAAAGCCGATCGCAACGAAAGAACCACGCCGGAGCCGCGGCCGGCCGCCAAAGCCGATGGATCGGCCGAGGCGGGGCCGGCGGCCGACCGCGCCGAAGCGGCTGCTGCGAAGGCAGCGCTGGAGTCCACTGCCGAAGAGGTGAAGGAGCTCAAAGCGCAGGCGGCCAAGGCGAAGGAGCACTGGGAGCAATTGTTGCGCACGGCGGCTGAATTTGAGAATTTCAAGAAACGCGTCGCGCGTGACCGCCAGGAGGCCGGCAAGTATGCCAATGAGTCGCTGCTGCAAACGTTGATCCCGGTGCTCGATAATCTGGACATGGCGCTGGCGGCGGCCAATCAGGCGCAAGACGGTTCGCTGGAGTCGTTGCGCACGGGCATCGGCTTGATCCATCAACAGCTGGGGAAGGTCCTCCGTGAGGCCGGATTGGAAGAGATCAACGCGGCCGGCAAAATGTTCGATCCGAACTGGCACGAGGCGGTTTCGCAACAGGAGACTGCCGGGACGCCCGAGGGCCAGGTGGTGCAGCAATTGCGCAAAGGGTACAAATTGCGGGACCGCCTGCTGCGGCCCGCCGGGGTGGTCGTGGCCAAAAAACCGGCGGAGAGCAAAGAGGAGTGAGCGCTTGCCGACGCGTTGGAATCTTGCCCGATACCGCCATTGGCCCGCCCCCTGCTCCTCAAGCGCACCGAGCGAATTTGAACTGATACAGGCGAGACCCTGAAGCTATGGCCAAGCGCGACTATTACGAAGTCCTGGGTGTCGAACGCAACGCCAACGACGAGGAGATCAAGAAGGCTTATCGCAAACTGGCGGTAAAGTATCACCCGGACAAGAATCCCGGGGACAAGGCGGCTGAGGAAAAATTCAAAGAACTGGGCGAGGCATATGAAGCGTTGAGTGACCCGCAGACGCGGGCGGCCTACGATCAATACGGCCATGCGGCGTTCGATCCGCGCCGGCGGGCGGCCGGCGGCTTCCATGATCCGTTCGAGATCTTCCGCGAAGCGTTCGGCGCGGGCGGGGCCGGCAGCATTTTCGATGACCTGTTTGGCGGCGGCCGGAGTGATCCGACCGGCCCGCAGCGAGGCTCGGACTTGCGTTACGACCTGGAGCTTAGCTTCGAGGAGGCGGCCAACGGCTGCGAGAAGGAGATCGCCGTGACCAAACTAGACCAGTGCGAACACTGTCACGGTTCGGGGCGCGAAGGCGATTCGAAGACGCGGGTCTGTCCGACCTGCGGCGGCCGGGGACAAGTCGTCATGGCGCGCGGCATTTTCAGCATTGCGCAGACTTGTCCTCGTTGCGAAGGGGCGGGCCGCGTCATCGAAAATCCGTGCCGGTCTTGCCGCGGCAGCGGCCGGCGCGAACGCTCGTCTCCGATCCGACTCAAGGTCCCGCCCGGCGTGGATACGGGCGCGCGGCTGCGTTCCTCCGGCAACGGCGAGGCCGGTTTGCGCGGCGGGCCGTCCGGCGATTTGTACGTCGTGCTCCACGTCAAAGCGCACGAACTATTCCAGCGCGACGGGGACGACCTGCTCTGCGAAGTGCCGATCAGCGTCGTGCAGGCGGCCCTCGGGGCGGAGATCGAAGTGCCGACCCTCAACGGCAAAGCGGCGGTCAAGATTCCCGCCGGCACGCAGAACGGCGCGCTCTTCCGGCTCAAAGGCAAAGGGGTGAAGAACGTGCAAGGCTACGGTTGGGGCGACCTGCACGTGCGGGTGAGCGTGGAAGTCCCGACGCGCCTCAACCCCGCCCAGCGGGCCAAGCTTCAGGAATTCGCCGACCTCTGCGGTGAGGATGTGAACCCGATCAGCCACGGATTTTTTGCGAAGGCGAAGAAGCTGTTTCGCTAGCATTGTCTCGTGAGGATCCCTGCCGCGCGCCGCATCAATGGAGGAGCAGGAGCATCGCGGCGGCGGGGTCCGGCGCAACGGGCGGCGGCTTTTGCGCAATGAAGCGGTTCTACCTCCCGCCCGACCGATGCCGGGACTCGACTCTCATTCTTGCCGACCGTGAGGCGCACCACGCAGTGCGCGTGTTGCGGCTGAGGCAGGGCGAGCGGGTAGTGGTGCTGGATGGCGCGGGCCGTGAGTTCCTTTGCGAAGCCCGCGCCTGCTCGCGCGCGAAGGTTGAACTCGCCGTGCGCCAGACCAACTTCATTCCGGCGCCGCGCTACCAGATCACCCTCCTCCAGGCGATTCCCAAGGGCAAAGCCTTTGAAAACATCATCCAGAAGGCCACGGAACTGGGCGTCTATCGCGTCGGCCCCTTGCTCTCAGAGCGCGTGGCCGCGGAGCTGGACGTGGCGACTGCCCAACGCCGGACCGCGAAGTGGCGCGTTACGGCCATCGAAGCGATCAAGCAGAGCGGCGCCGGCTGGTTGCCTCGGATCGACGCGCCAGTTGCGCTCAGGGCCTTCCTCGCGCGAGGCGAAAAATTTGACCTGACGCTGATCGCCTCTTTGCAACCCGACGGCCGGCCTCCCCGCCAATGGGTCAATGGCTTTATCGAAGAGCGCAAGCGCCTGCCGGAGTCGGTCGGCGTGTGGGTCGGACCGGAGGGCGATTTTACGCCTGCGGAAATGAGCGCCATCCGATCCGCCGGCGCGCTGCCGATCACGCTGGGTCCGCGGGTGCTGCGAAGCGAAACGGCGGCGATGTATTGTCTGGCCGTGCTCAATTACGAGTTCGAGTCCAGAGGGGTCTGATTTCCGTCGTCTCTGCGGGAGGTTGTTGCTGGGGCGCCCTGGCTGGCGGCTTCCCTGGCGCCTGGTCACGCCGGAAATTGGAAACCGCTGCCGGGCGGATCTGGGTTGGCGGCCAGGTGGAGAACGATGAAACAAGAATATGATTGCGCCGGAGGCGGGAGCCGTTCTTTACTGGGCTTGCGATCCAACTTCTAAAATGCCCGTGCCTGTCATCAGCGTCGCCCAGATGCGCGAGTGGGAAAAAGCCACCTGGGCGTCAGGACAAGCCGAAGACGTGGTCATGGGCCTGGCCGGGCAGGCGGTCGCCCGGCGCGCCGAGCAACTGACCAGGCCGGGCGACTTCATCCTGGTCTTGTCGGGCAAGGGCCACAATGGCGACGACGCGCGGTTGGCCGCCGAGGCGATTTCCGGCCGCGAAGCGCGAGTGTTGCGGGCGATCGACCCGGAAACAATCGGCGGGCAATTGGCCCCGCTGCTGGCGCGCCGGCCGGCGCTGATCGTCGATGGTCTGTTTGGCATCGGTCTGAACCGGCCGCTGGCCGCGGCGTGGATCAAATTGATCCAGCAAGTGAACCACTCGGGGGCGCCGATCCTGGCCGTGGATACTCCTTCGGGCTTGAACGCCGATACCGGGATGCCCCTGGACGACGCAGTGCGGGCGACGGTGACGCTGACGCTGGGGGCGGTCAAACAAGGATTCCTGAAATCCAACGCGTGGCCGTTCGTGGGGCGGCTTGAAGTGGCGCCGGACCTCGGGTTGATTCCGTACCCGTTCACCACGGAGATCAGCATGATCGCGCCGGGAGATTTCGCGGGTTTTCCGCCGCCGCGTCCGTCGGCGGGTCACAAGGGGACGTTCGGCCATTTGGTCATCATCGCCGGCAGCCAGGGTTATCACGGCGCGGCGGTGCTGGCGGCGCGCGGGGCCCAGCGGGCGCAACCGGGCTTGATCACGCTTTTGACGGCGCAAAAGGTCTATGA
>WNGL01027677.1_pt1 | contig 11353 bp, 12 predicted proteins | sample 5400591 | NCBI WGS metagenome assembly WNGL01 (sample SAMN13153377, study PRJNA577476) | soil metagenome | isolation source: 80 cm soil or saprolite under Garry oak tree replicate 1 | place: USA:California | collected 2016-06-15
CCATGTGCGCGCCGCCACCACGCAGCAGAAACAGCAGGTGGTCGCGTAAAGATTTGTCTAGGTCAAAGTCCATTTGTTCTCTTACCCTCCCGGTGTCTCATTCATAAAAGCCGAGGCTTATCCATTGTCGTCGCGCCGCTAACTGTAAGGGTTCGTTCATGCACAAACACGCGACAGTGGCCCGGCCGATGTCGGTTCGCCCCTCGACTCGTCCGGTTTCAAGCTCCACTATGAAATGTTCTTCCCAGTCATCCTGACGTGGATGAAAAAGCCGGACGGCCGGTTTACCCATTTGATCGATGCCAGTGACGTGGTCCGATTTATGAAGATTGCAAGAACGACAAGCAAGCGCGAGGTTTGTTTCTCCATCAGTGCCAGCACGTGAAATCGGAATAACGTGCTCGACTTCAAATGGAAGATTGAAGATCCCTTCAGGTGCGTGGCAGTATTCACATCGATGTACGGCTCGGTGAGAAACGGCTGGGTACCGCGGATTCATTAGGCCAACTCGTGCAGTATCGTTTCAGCGCGTCGCTTAGCTCCCTCTAATTCGGCTTCGACGAGTGCTTCCAGTTCGGATTGTTCGTTGGATTCGAATTCGCCGCCCTCGTCACGCGCTGCTTTCCAGTGAGCCATCAGTTCTTCCAGCCGGCGTCGTTGTTCGGACGTGAAGAAGCGATCGGGTCGCAGGCGTTGGATGATAACTAGCGCACTATTCTCGTCGTCGCTCAATAATCCCGTCATTGCATCCAGGGCCTCTCCCGCAGTGCTTCCGGTGGACTCCTTCTCGCCCGCCACCGCGCGCCACGTCAACTTGTTTTCCTTAGTGCTTTCGGGAAGGATCGCAATTGTTGTCATCGAGATATATCGATGCGTAATCGGCCCAACTATACCACATTAGGAAGATCCTTCTGGGTGATCGACCCAACGGGCGCGCAACTTGCGGCTGATTCGATATTGATCATAGCGGCAAACCGCAGCATAATCACAGAACTTGCAGGTGATCTTTCCGAGTGATGGCTTGACCGGAAAATGGCCCATTCGCATACCATCGATGAACTCCCAAACTTTCCGGCGCACCTCGCGACGGATTCGCTGCCATTCGACGTCATCCAACCTGGTCCTGGTGCTCGTCACGCTGGTGTAGTCAGCGAGGGCCGCACGGTATAGACTAGTCAGCGAGGGCCGCACGGTATAGACCCTGGTTGAGTCGAGGGCCGGCGCCGCGGAGCCGGTAATAGCCACCACCGACTAGTTTGTATCCGGGCAGAAACATTTGTTCGAGGGCGGCAAGATAAATCGGAATCTGGACCTGTCGTCCGGCTTCGATGTCTTCGAGTTTCGCACCTTGCGACAGTTTATAGTCGTAAGCGATGGCAACGTGTTCGTGCTCGTCGATATCGACGCGATCGATTTGACCTTGTAGCAGCGCGGTCTCGGTCCCGTCGCCATCGGATCGTTCAATCTTCAAAAAGTCCGGCGACGACTTTGGATCACTCGCCTGCGACGCACGGCCAAACGCCAGTTCGAAGTACACGGGAACGATGCCACGCTCGCGAGTTTTCTCTTGCAGACGCAATTCATAAAGCAAAACCTGGTCGAGAATCAATTTGCGAATCTCGCAATCAATCTCCCAGATGCGCCGATTCAGCGGCGGAACGAGTCTTTCGTGCTCGTCAAAAACCTGATCCGCGACTTCGGCAAGTTGACGGCGCAGTTTTTCCCGATCCTGCTGAGGTAGATATTGTTTTCGGTGTTGCTCGAAGAATCGTCTCAGAATGTCGTGCAGCAACTTACCCGCATCAATCGCTTGTAAATCGAGCGCGGCTTCGCTGCGCGGCTCGAGTCTCAAGACGCGGCCCGCAAAAAACCTGTAAGCGCAGTTGCCGTACGTGCTAAGCGCGCTGGCGCTATGAACGTAGTCCGGCCCGAAGTGTTGGACCAACATCGACCGCAAGGCTTCATTCGTGATCTCGCCGTCGAATCGGCCAAACCACTCGCCATTTCTTTCGCGTTCGATATCAACTCGCCGTAGCGCCGCCGGTGAGATATAACCGCGTGATTTCGCGGTCGCCAGTAAAGCTGCAACCTGTCTCTTTGGCAGCAGCGCGCGCCGATTCGCAGAATGGCGATGCCGCTCGTCCTGACGAACCAGTGCCAACGTGAGTTCCGACGCAGTAGAAATGTGTTCGATGTCGCGCGTATCAACGTCGCTACGAATCTGCACTTTGGTGATCTCGACCGACCCAATCGCACGCTGCAATTCTTCGAGATAATAAGACGCAACAGTCTCATTGCCATCGTCGGTTGTGAGCGGCCTGGTCAGATACAGGCGGTCAGTTGCCCGACATGCGGCCTGATAAAAATAATGTTCCTCTTTCAGCAGGGTGTCGGTGGAGATGTCTTCGAGGATGACGCCGTATTTCTTCAGGCGCTCGCGTTCTTCGTGCGGGTAAAGCCAATCGCGCGAAGCTCTCAGCGGAAAGCCGCCTTCGATCATTCCCGCGATGAAGACAGCGCGAAAACGCAATCCGCGCACGTCCGTCGCTTCCAGCACCCGCAGTCCGTCACGATTGGCATTGCTAATCAAGAGCGTTTGCGAATTCAGAGAACGCTCAACTTCATCGATGAAAGCGGACAGCGCGACCGGTGGCAGAAGCCCGCGCGTCAGCAAGGGCTTGGTCGCCCTCCCTGACCGTCCCACCCCAGCCGGGCTGCCCGGCTGCGGGGCCCACAGTCGAGCTTCTGACACCACTTCGCTCGCGAACTTGAAACTACGCACCGCGGCGGCCATCGCCCGTCGCAGACTCTCCAACCCTCGAACGTCGACGATCGCTTGCGGAAGGTCTGAAGGATTACTTTTCTGGAAGGGCTTTCTCACCTGATTTGAGAAGTCGAGGTGATCGAACAGCATCATCAGCGCACCGCGTAGTTCTTCGGGGTCAGCTTCTGCCGGCAAATCCGCGAGTAGTTTTTGCAAATGGCCAAGCACCATTGAAGTCCAGGCGATCGCCGCAGGATGAACGGGCACTGGCCGTTTTCGCTTTGCTAATTCCTCTGCGGCCTCATCCGGGGTCGCGACGATCATTTCTTCGTGGTCCTCATTGGCCGCGATCAATGATCTTGCGTCCTCGGGAGAAGGGAACAGGTCGATCAGATGCCGAGCGCGAGCCAGCCATGCGTTCACGCGCAGTTCGCTGCCGACGTAAGCGATTACGTTCTCGATCATGTCCGGGGCCCACTGCCCGATTCCCAGACCGGCGCGTAGGCGTTCCTGACGTTGTGCGGCATCGAATGATTGAGAGCGTCCGGTTCCGCTCTTGTCTTGCAGCAGGGCGACGAACTGTTTGTCAAAGATTTCGACCAGCGCTGTCAGGTTTTCCTTTGACAGCGAAAAGTAACCGGTCTTGATCAGATGGGCCAGGTCGCTGGCCCTCGGATTCTTGAAGTCTTCCCGCGACGTCTCTTTAAGCAGTTGAAAGAGTTTTCCGCATGCTCGGACCGCCGGAATTTGTTGAGCCTCGACGCGCCGTTCGAGATTGCAAGGGATCGATTCATCGGCGCAGACACGCAAAATTGTCTCCGCATACGCCGAGCGTTCACGCACCACGACGGCAATCTCAGAGAGCTTGTAGCCCTCCTTCAGGACCAGTGATTTAGTTTCTTTGACAATCGATCTGATTTCAACCTCACGATCGCTACATTCGAAGAGCAATGGAGCGTCCACCGGAGCGCCCGCATCCTGCGGGCGGACCGCAGGCATCCTGCCTGCCCCTGATCCTCCACCCTCAGAATTGAACAATCGTTCCCGCAAAGGAGCAACGGCTCCACTCACGGCTACCTTGTCGCTGCCATGCCTAACGTCGAACTTGTCGATGGCCATCAAATGATCGATCGTCGATTGAAACGGACGAAAAATTTCCTGGTTTCGCTCATCGCCGTTGAGATTAACAATCACCTTCGGCACGGAAGGGATCAGCCACCTGAGCATCTCGCCCTGCACCGGCGTGAAATCAAAGAAACCGTCGAGTACCAGCAAATCAATTCGGCTGAGCCCCGGCAGGTAAACTTTTCGCCCCTCGAGTTCGCCACGTAAAACTTGCAGCGCGCGAAGCTGATCGGCGTCCTCATCAGTTAAGCCAAAACGATCCAGGCTTTCGGAGTACGCGGCATAAATCAGCGCCACTTCGCGATCGAAATCCAGTTGTGAAGATTGGCCTTTGGGCTTTGGTCCTTGATCTTTGAACTGGAAATCCCGGGCACGCAACTCAATAATGTTCTGAAATTCTTCCGCCGTCTTGCCCGCGCGTTGAAGCTCGCCAATCAGGGATGCGACGGTGTTCACGCAGCCATCGCGATGCGCTAACGGCCGAATCGCCTTTAGCTTTCCGGCACTTCCGAGTTGCTTGATGATTTGGGAAATGACGGTCCGCCGCGCCGGCAAGTCTTCGCGATCGATGGCTAACCGCGGAGGCAGCGACTCGCAACCTTCGGCGTCGAACGTCTCTGACGGGTGAGCTTCTGACACGAGCGCGCTCGATAATATACGTCTGACGAACCCGCGGAAGAGATAAACGGGAAACTCATCCCAGACGCCTCTAACATTTCCTCCATCCAACAGCCTTTCGGTAACAAGATCGAGTAACGAATGCGAAGCCGCAATGTATAGCAGCCGATCGAGCTGACCTTTCGAAACGTATTCCGCGCAGCGCGCCAGTAAGCGCTCGCGATTCGTTCCCAGTACCGGACCTAACCAAATTTCTTTCGACACGCGGGTTCAAATACTTCGCAATCAAGAATTCTGCGACTTCATACATTAACTCACGAAGTACTTTGAGATTATAGGGCTTCGTAGATGTAACACGATACTGTCGATACTTGGTCCCGTGTGCCGGGAATTTGTAGGTAAACTCCCTCTCCCTTTGGGAGAGGGCTGGGGTGAGGGCCTAGCGACGGAACGCAAACACCTTTCTCCCTTCTTATTCGAGAGGACCGAAGAAGCAAAGGAGGAAAATCTCCTTCTTCAGTTACTCAACTACGCTCTCACCCAACTCTCTCCCAAAGGGAGAGGGAGTTTACCTACAAGGGCTGACACTGTACTTGATCGAATGCGCGCGGCTTTGCGTTTGCGGATGCCAGGTCAGCCAGAATCGCAGAACATCGCGGCTTTCACAACACCTGGAGAAGATCAAAAAAGGGGTCAGGCCTGCGATTTGCGATTCTCAGGGATTGCGCCGCCAATATCTGCGATTGTAATACTGGCTGTAACCAGTCAATATCTGGTGCGTGATGCGGCCAATCGCATCTGTCTGCCGCTCAAATTAACAGATGAACGTGATTGACATCAGGCAATACGCATGAAGGAAGTGCGACAATTTATGTTTCTGAATCTCTAACTGTGAAAGGAACTTCTGAAAGTCATCTTTGCGTTTGAAGCTTGTTTGCCGGTGATTGCCGCGCGTGATGACGTGATATAGACCACCTTCGACTTCAACTCGCGCTTTTCTGGTCATGGCGCCGGCGGATTCTAGTCGGCGCCACCGCCAGTCCAACAACGGTCAAGTAGAATCGCAAATCGCAGGCCTGACCCCGCTTTGTCTACATAATCTGTTCGCCTGCGTCCGATTCCCCGCCGCGTCGTAAGAATAACTCACTGAGACTCCAGCACGCGTCAACTGGGTCAAGCGGCCGAGAGAATCATAAGTAAACGGATACTGCTGATTTCAAAGCATCGATCACGGATATTCACCTATGACGAAGAGAATTAGACTTCTCTAGCGATTCCTTTTGACAATGATCTCCTTCGGTAAAGGCTGGCCAGGGGTATAGGAGTTGTTGCTCCAGGTCTCATAACCGGGCGTCAAGATTATTAGATAGGCAAGCGGGCCAGTGCTACCATGGGGGTTTAGTCCTGCAATAGCTGATCCGATGAGCCTCACCGCCGCACCGGCCCTGATGGTTCGTTCGGGAAACGTTACATAGCCCTCATTATCCGTACTCAGATCTTGCTCATGGCTCTGAGACTCGAGGGAATAGTGCTTCCAGACTTCCTTAACCGTTGCGTTCCTAAGCGGACTCTTAGCATCATCAACGAACCTAACTCTCCATAACGGTGCCACAGTCGTCCTAAAAGGATAGAATGCGGCGATAGCCAACACCACGCCGAATAGTATGAGCACGCCTTTTACTATTCTCATCTTTGACATCCTACTACCAGTTTCCGAACGGCCTCGCGTTGCCACGAAGTTAGGCCGTCAATTGGTGCAACACCCGCAGTCTCCGAAAGCACTCTTGAGTCCGTCATGAAATCGGGGTCAGGCTTGAAATATTGACATTCAGCATCGCTACACCATCGCTCTCATCGCCTTGAGGAGCTTCACCATTCGAGAAGAGTCGTCAGATCTTCCTGCTAGCTTTCGAAAATGAGAATGTCAAGATTTCAAGCCTGACCCCTCTTGGAAACTGACCTGACCCCTCTTGGAAACTGACCTCTCTTGGAAACCACGCGCCACCCCAATCTCCTCCATTGTAGACATTGCGCGTCCTCAACTAGCCACCGCTTGTAACAGATGTCGTTATCTGGGGGAGGCGGCGGAACAGGCGCAACGTTAGGTTTACTGTCACACCTCGGGACTTTCTGGAAGCCGACCCAAGTCAACGTTTTAAAGTGGATCGGCCTTCCGTTTCAGGAGTTGCATGCTGCGCTCTGGCTCAATGAAATGAATGAGTCCCGCATATTGAGACTCAATGAGGATACCCCTTTCTAAGTATCCCCATTCTGATTCTGGGTATGCCGGTGAAAACTCTTTGGAGTCGAGTATTGTTACCACCTCTCCGTCGGCTCCCGGCCAAAGTGTTACTGTATCTCCGAGCTGAATTTCTTCACCATTAGCGTACTTCATTCTTCCCCCTAGTTAGCGAACGGAGCAACAGGAATCCAGCCAGGTAGTGGTGGCGATGGCACAGCACGTCCAGGTTGCCAGAAGCATCGACAATTGTACGGATTCTGGTTGCAGATATACGTGTTCAGATGAGGTCCACGTATCCAAAGAACTTGAATCGGGGTCAGGCTTGAAATATTGACATTCAGCATCGCTACACCATCGCTCTCATCGCCTTGAGCAGCTTTACCATCCGAGAAGAGTCGTCAGATATTCCTGCTAGCTTTCGAAAATGAGAATGTCAAGACCTCTTGGTCTTGTTGGTCCCGCCGCCCGGAGAATGTCAATATTTCAAGCCTGACTCCTCTCGCCCTCGTCGCCCTCTCGTTTGTTTTCTTGGTTAGCGCCGATCGCAAAATGCAGGCTTGATTATTTGCGGTTACCGTTGACAGCAGAAAAATGATCGGGCGTTTGGATCACGACTCGTTGTTACTGTTGGATTCTATGAAAGTCCGCATACTGCGCGTAATCCGGATCGCCTATGTACTTCCAAAGAACCAGTTGACCTTTCTCTCTGACGACCCAGAATTCTGTTGTTACTTCTCCACGCGCTGTCGGCGCGAGTGTCATCGCGACCGCAGCTCTTTTCTCGCCGCTTCCCGCAACAGTTTCAACTAATGCCGCTCTCCAATGTCCTTCGGATGCTGTGTAGCTACCATCCGACTGAAAAGCCCAATATGTCTTGAAGAAGCAGGTCCCGTCTCTACGCAAAATTAGCAAGTGATCATCGACACTGGTCTTCGTTAGGGCGTCATGCGAACCCCTCAATCTTTCGAGGGAATTCTCATCGATCTTCCAAGTACCCACCAGTTCCTGTGTGTCAGGAAGTTCGCGCATTTGTCTGTTCTTTAGTCCACGAACCTGATGACAAGCGACGTTCAGGCTGGAACTTAAGAGGAAAGCGCCGACGACAAGTTTCAGAACCCAGTCCAGAGTGTCGCGAATAGAGTCTTTTGCACTAGAAGCTGCCATTTCCTGAAAAATCCTCCGTCCAAGTCAAGTACAAGTAAGAGGGGTCAGGCTTGAAATATTGATTTTCTGTCGTTCGCCCAATGAAATTCCCCCTCAATATCATCTGCAAGAAACTTCAACTATGAGGGTCTATGAGGGTCTGTGAGGGTCTGTGAGGGTCTGAGGGTCAGGCCTGCGATTTGCGATTCTCAGGGATTTTGATGACGTGATAGAGACCCACCTTCGAGTTTAACTCCCTTTCTGGCCATGGCGCTGTGGATTCTAGTCTGCCACTCCAACAACGGTCGAGAAGAATCGCAAATCGCAGGCCTGACCCCGCTTTGTCTACATGACCCCGCTTTGTCTACACCGCTTTGTCTACAAATCGCAGGCCTGATTCCGCTTTGTCTACCCGACCCCGCTTTGTCTACCCCGGTTTGTCTTGACCCACTGCTGGACGTATCCTATGTACCTATAAGATTGCCTCTGGGCCCAAACTTGTTGCGTCAATTCCAGCAATGCTATTTTCATTCATGAGATGATGCAAAACGCAAAACCGTACTTACGTGAAATCTCATTCAGGCCAGAGCAAGCGCCGCGAAATCGCTATCCTTTCGATCTGCCAGCCGTTAGGCGACTTGACACTTTAGCCTTCCATCCGGATGTGACCTTTTTAGTGGGCGAGAATGGAAGCGGTAAGTCCACTCTGTTGGAAGCAATCGCCGTGGTGTGGGGCTTCAACCCGGAAGGAGGCACGATCAATTTCAATTTCTCTACCCGTCCCTCTCACTCGGATTTATATAGGTACCTTCAAGTAGTAAGATCGCATAAACGTCCAACAGACGGGTTCTTCCTCCGAGCAGAAAGCTTTTTTAACCTCGCTACAAACATCGAGCAACTGGATGCCGAACCTTCTTTCACTCGTCCAGTGATAGACTCATATGGCAAGCGCTCACTACACGAGCAATCGCACGGAGAGTCTTTTCTTACGCTCCTCTTACACCGCTTCGGCGGAAATGGTTTCTACGTCCTCGACGAGCCTGAGGCCGCATTATCACCGACGCGTCAGTTGGCGGTGCTTCGAAGAATCCATCATCTTGTGTTGCATGATTCGCAGTTCGTAATCGCAACGCATTCACCGATCCTCATGGCGTATCCCCGAGCCAAAATTTTGATGCTTGAAGACAGCGGCTTTACAGAAGTGCGCTATGAAGATACGGAGCATTATGCTGTGACAAAACAATTCATCAATAACCCGGTGCAGATGATCGAGACAATGCTTGCCAACTAGTGTGATGACAAATACGTTTTTTCGCGCTCTTGTGGCATTCCTCATCTTTGTCCCGGTCTCCCGACGTGTTATTCGGAATCGCAGGCTTGACCGCATGAACTGATTTTGAGATTCGTTATCTTAGAGGGCCTCCGTTTTATGACTTCATGACCGGAAAACCCAGATCTTTTTCAGTGCTTCCTTCCCAACGAAGCCGGTCGTTAACTTGTCCGTTGAAATACTCCAACGTTGCACCGATCAGCACCATTACGGTTTGGAGGGACTGCATGGCGTCAACGCCGGCGGCGTATTTGATCTCTTCACCGCCAATGCCCACGATTTGAAAGGGGCAGTACCAACCAGAAGACTCATCGAATGGACGAGGCTTCCCAACCCTCACTTCTATCTTTGCTTTCTCGTCGTCCACAAAGCCGAACTTGCGAACTGCGATGATCTCGCCCAAATCGTCTATGTACATCATGCCCCCCGTCAAGATTCTAATTATTCCAAGTGTCTAGCGGTGGCAACGGTAATCCCACTAGGCAGTTAGCATATCTCTGTGCTGCTGAAGCGTGACATCTCGCTCCTGCCACGGGTCCGCGTACTTTGGCGATTGCGTTGCATGTTGGAGTATCAACTTCGTAGTACTGCACATCACATCGCCTTACTCTGTCATTGTCCTAAGGGGGATTAGGAGACCAAAGCCTTGTTTCTGTCTTATCGTATGCATCTTCCTTGTTGCAATAGTCAATCCCAGCACCAATACCAGCACCGGATGAGGCGACATTAACTAGGACTCTCAGGTTCATTATGATTCGTTAAGGCAAAGTTCTTTTCTGACCTCAGCTCCAGCTCCACGACTAGCGTCCGTAGCAGCGCTATTAGAAGACTTGTATCGAGTGTTTCGGCAATTCCCGAGCATTCGCGCAATCCTTCCTTCATCAGGAGAAGGGCATTGAGGTAATCCTCCTTAGAGACTGCGCGGCATGCCTCAATAATATATTCAAGTTCCGGCGGAACTTGTAACTCCTGATCAGCATTCATATGAGCCCCTCAAAGCGTTCACTTTTTGAGTTGTTCGAGACAGTTCTTGTACGCGCTCATGCACTCTTCAGATCTACGAGGATCCGTTCGCGCGAATCGTAAACACTGAACAAGGCGCATACGACAATCATCTTCATCCTTTGGTGGCGGCACAGGAATTGGCTCGACCTTGGGGAAGGGCAGCACTCTTGGCTCGTCACACTCCTTGTTGCAATACTCAATCCCAGCACCGATACCGATACCTGCACCTATTGCGCTGCCAAAATATGCTCCCGCCGAAGCTCCCGCTCCCAAGCCCACACCACCACCGGCCACGGTGCCAAAGCCTGGAATAACCAGCGTGCCTCCTAAAGCACCAATGGTCGCGGCCGCACCGGCGCCAATGCCAGCATCAGCACCAGCACCACCGATTGCCCCAAGCAGGCCGCCCACAATACCCCCAACAATTGGGTTGCACCTGCGCAGACCGCTGGGATCGATCATTAGCAGAGGACGGTTCTTTACGTACGCGTAAAAGTTGATATCGCGCCCGCGGAAACCAATCGGATCTTCGCCGATAAATCTCCCCACCTCTGAATCATAGAATCGCGCGCGATAATAAAGCATTCCAGTGTCTGGATCGCGTTCGCGACCGGTATATCCATATCGCGTTCTAGCTGATCATAAAATCGGGGTCAGGCTTGAAATATTGACATTCAGCATCGCTACACCATCGCTCTCATCGCCTTGAGCAGCTTCACCATTCGAGAAGCGTCGTCAGATCTTACTGCTAGCTTTCGAAAATGAGAATGTCAAGATTTCAAGCCTGACCCCTCTTGGCTGTTGTTAACAACGGTCGAGAAGAATCGCAAATCGCAGGCCTGACCCCAGTGACCCCAGTTTGACAATAGACCCAGCTAATTGGCTGACTTCATTTTTTGCACGTTGGATAAGTAGTAGTTCTGGATATCGCCATTGTAGTCGTATTGAACGGCCAAAAACCACTTGTCGACATCCCCGACGCTGGAGGTTGCCTTCGAGTTGGAAGACATAGGACTCTCAGATCCGAACGGAAGGAGTACAGTACGTTCAACCTGTCTTTTCGACGGCAAGCTTGAGGCGAAGTGCGTAGCGAATATGCGATCGATTGATGCAATCGGCCCAGTCG
>WNGL01009387.1_pt1 | contig 11352 bp, 15 predicted proteins | sample 5400591 | NCBI WGS metagenome assembly WNGL01 (sample SAMN13153377, study PRJNA577476) | soil metagenome | isolation source: 80 cm soil or saprolite under Garry oak tree replicate 1 | place: USA:California | collected 2016-06-15
TAATGCGGGATGGCTGGCATTTGTGGATTATGGATCCGCTCTGGCACCAGTTTACGCTGCGCACGATCGCGGGTTACCGGTTCATGTTTGGGTGGACGAAACGCGACCGCGAAGCCAGGGGTCGAAGCTCACTGCCTGGGAGCTCGGTCAACATGGTGTGCCGCATACGATTATCGCGGACAGCTCCGGCGGGCATTTGATGCAGCGCGGTGATGTCGATCTTGTGATCGTGGGATCGGATCGAACAACGCGCGCCGGCGACGTGGCCAACAAAATCGGAACGTATCTGAAGGCGCTGGCTGCGCAGGATAACGAGATTCCTTTCTACGTGGCGTTGCCTTCATCTTCATTTGACTGGACGATCCGGGACGGTTCCGAAATTCCGATCGAGGAACGCGGCGCCGAAGAGGTCAAGCGCGCGGATGGCTGGCGCGACGGCCAAATATTGGAAGTCAGTGTGGCGCCGGAAGGCAGTCCCGCGGCGAACTTTGGATTCGATGTGACGCCGCGACGTTTGGTAACCGGGCTCATTACCGAGCGGGGTGTTTGCAAAGCGGATGAAAAGAGCATCCTCGAACTTTTTCCCGAGCACGCGTCGTGAGCGAAACGGGTTCGGTAAAGTTTAAATGCGAATCCCGCCGTCGCGGGACGGAGATTTCGCGCTTCGCCGGGTTTGCCGAACTAAACAAATATCGACGCAAGCTTCTCGATCTTGGAATGATGGGCGTGGATGCGAACGGGATCGGTTTCGGAAATTTAAGTGTCCGCGACGGCACGACCGCGCGGTTCTACATCACAAGCTCGGCCACTGCGGGGATCGTGGAGCTGAAGCCGGCGGACTACGCGAAAGTGGTTGCTTACGATTTCGCAAAGAACTGGCTCCGATGCGAGGGATCCAGAGTTGCGTCATCCGAATCGCTGACGCATGCGGCTGTTTACGAATCGGATCCAACCGCTCGTGCGGTGATCCATTGTCATGACATAAGCCTGTGGTCGGCGCTTCTGGACAAAGCTCCGACCACGCCGAAGAGAGTTGAATACGGGACAGCCGAAATGGCCTACGCGGTGCAGCGTCTCTTCGAGATCACCGATGTGAAAACGAGAAAGATTGTTGTGATGGCGGCGCATGATGGAGGTCTGGTGACGTTCGGGAAAAATCTGCAAGACGCATTTGGAATTTTGATGCCTTCTGACGAGCAACGCAGGACAAAGAATTAAGAAGGAGAAATTCCAGCGGTGACAGCTCAGATGTCAGAAGTCAGAGGGACAGAGGACAGAGGATTTATTCCAAGGGCAAACCCGATTCATTAGCTCGATCTTGCAAACCATCTTGTCGCTTTTTTCCGTCCGTTGCCTGTTGTTTGCGGACTTTCATTTCCGCGCTTGTCAAATACCGCGCGTAGTCTTGAACCGTGCTATTGGGAATTCCAACTCTAGCCACCATCAGCAGTCCGTCCTTGGTCGAAAACATGTCTCCCAATCCGGCCGGAAAAAAATGGGTGACAGCGCAATCCAAAACTTCTTTCGTAAGCGGTGGTTCAGTCCGAAATGCGGTGTGCGTGTCGTCGCAATGCGATCCTACCATTTTCGTGATTTGCATGAGGTTCAATCTATCAGGAGAGAAATCAATTCGTCGAGGCTCGCGATTCGCAAGGCGCTCCATTGATTCGCTCTCGCCCGCGAGGCTCATCTGTTGCCCACACAGACTTGACCGTCCATTTCGCTCGCGCCCACGGCTCGATTGAGACTCGCTCGTTGCCCACACTCTCTCACTGCTTCCCTTGCAGCTTTACCTTCTATGTCGCTCATCCCATTCGCTCCATTGTATCTCGGCTGCTTCCCGCAGCGCTCGACCGCTGCAGCACTCTTCCCAAGTCGTGGTCCCAACCCACCGGCCATGTCGCTCATCCCATTCGCTCCATTGCGGATTGCGAACCTTCGGAAACTCGGCGAATGACAGATTATTTTATGAAGCAATTTTTTGTCCTCTTCCTGACGATTTCGGCGGGCGTGAGCTCTGTCCGCGCCAATCTGGGTGATGGCGGTGACAGAATTGACGATTCATATGGCAAACTGGTCGAGCGTCACCTGCACGACGACGGAACAGTCAGCACTCTTTATCACAAGGATCCGTATCTTTACTTCGTGGTCTTCGATAACGGCGTGAGCGTTTTGGAAAGGTATTCTCGCGTCGATGGCGCCGACCTGTCGGAAAAAGAGATCGCAAAATTCCTAAAGGCCAATGCCGGCCGAACGGTGACGTGGATCCGCGACGAGACCGGCACGTCGAAAGAACGCAGATTCAAGCGCAGCGATCACAAAGCCGAAGCAACGTGCGGCAAAGAGAATAACCGGTTGACGCTGACGGTGGGGATGCTGGGAAGCTCGGAGCGAGGAGCCGGGAGCCGGGAGAGCGAAGAAAATTAGAAATTAGAACACGCGCGAGCGGGCGCCGCGCGGGTAGACCGCAAAGCCGCCTGGGAAGCGGTGATCGAGCGGGGGAGGCGAGATCATCAAAGGAGCGGCCTTAGCGCACGGGTACGGCGAGCCAAGGAAAATTGCGAATGGCGAAATGCGGAACGGTCGAGCGCGTCGGCTCGACAATTTGTTTGGCTCTGTGTTAACTGACGCGGTCAGGCGATCAACCCGCGGGTCCAACCTGGATTCCTCGGCTCGGTGCCGCCAGAGCCACCCGACGCCGGCATTTGCGCCACGCTCACGGCGGCGGCGCCTTCGCAGACGCTGCTGGTGAATGGCAGAGGGCAAACCTCCAGACATCTCGGTACTGGGAAATCGTTGAATCGTTAGCTCCCGGTTAAGATTTCACTGGCGCGCGATAAACGTTAGTACGTCTGCGCCGACCGGCGGCCCGGTGCGTAACGTAAGGTATGAGATCTCGTTTCTTCGCCGCGGGAAGGCGAGTACGCCCGCGAAATCAGCTCGGCCCGTAGCGCAGCATGAGCTTTTGGCGGAGTTCCATCTGAAGTTTCGGTTCCAATCGGCTAAGCACTTTTTCGCGCCGCTCCGGATCCATCGCCGCGAGTTCGGCCAGGAATTTGTCCCGCGTTCTCTTTTTTGCGTAGCGACTCCACCCGATGCCGATCGCCAAAAGGGCGGACGCTGCCCACACGGCAATGTCAGTTTGGGTGATCATAAGAAAGTACAAAGTAGAATCGAGCCAGCAGGAGCGCTGTGAGATAGACGGTCAAGCCCGCGAGGTAGCGGGTGAGCTTTGGGATAAAGCGAATCCATGGAGCGACTGAGAGGAGCGACATAAAAGGTAAAGCTGCGAGGGAGCAGCGAGCAAGTGCGGGCAACGAGCGAGTTTCAAAGTAGAAATTGAAAGGAGAAATTCCAGAGATTAGAGATCGGAGGACAGGAGCCAGAGGACAGAGGACAGAGGGCACAAAGTTCGCTGTGATTTCGGGCGCTTACGATGTAAAATGCTGAAGTGAGTCTCCGATACCAGATCGTGCTTCATAAATCGGAAGAAGGTTATGCGGTGAATTGCCCAGCGCTTCCCGGCTGCTGGTCGCAAGGCGAAACCGAGGAGGAAGCGATGCAGAACATTCGCGACGCCATTGAGGATTATCTTGCCGCCGTAAACGAAAGCGTCCGTGGTTCCGACGTGCGCGAAGTGGAAGTGTCGATTTAGCAGATGCCGAAAATTCCCGGCGTCAATCATCTCCGCGCGGTGCAGGCGTTCGAAAAGGCTGGTTTCCGAATTGTGCGTCAGGGCAAACACATCGTCATGAGCGACGGTTCGCATTTCATCACCATACCACGTCGCAATCCGGTGAACGCGCTGACGATGGGCGGGATCGTCAAAGACGCCGGAATGTCGGTAGAAGAATTTCGCAACCTGCTCTAGCTGGAACCTCACTTAGGGCGGGTGCAAAAGTCGTCGCCGGAGCGGGAGACAACCAATCTCGGTTCCGCGGGCGTAATCTATGTTGTTATGACGACGAAATTACAATTCAAGGGCGGTTGGAACGAGGTGAAGGGAAAATTGAAACAGAAATACGGTCAATTGACCGATGACGATCTGGCGTTTGCCGAGGGCAAAGATGATGAGCTGCTCGGACGGCTCCAGCAAAGACTCGGCAAAACGAAGGAAGATCTTCGCGCTGAGATCGAGAGGCTATAGATCAGAGATCAGACTTCGAAGCGGGAACATTTTTGACATTCGGGTCTCATCGGCGGACAAAATAGACCCCCTATGTTTTCGACCAAAGGTTATGCCACCCACGCGGCCGACGAGCCGCTGAAACCATTCTCGTTCGAGCGTCGTGATCCAACGCCGCGGGATGTGCAGATTGAGATCCTTTTCTGCGGGATCTGTCACTCGGACCTCCATATCGCGCGAAATGAATGGGGCGGCACCATTTACCCGTGCGTGCCCGGTCATGAGATCGTCGGACGCGTGGTCAAGGTGGGGCGCGAGGTGAAGAAGTTCAAAGAAGGCGATCTGGCCGCGGTCGGTTGCATGGTGGATTCGTGCCGGAGCTGTCCAAGCTGCCAAGAAGGACTGGAGCAGTACTGTGACGGGATAATTTTGACCTACAACAGCAAAGATCGACACACGGGCGGCATCACCTATGGCGGCTATTCCGCGAGCATCGTGGTTGATCAGGATTTTGTCCTGCGGATCTCGGACAAGCTGGACCTGGCGGCGACCGCTCCGCTGTTGTGCGCCGGGATCACAACCTACTCGCCGCTCCGGCATTGGAAAGTAAGCAAAGGACAGAAGGTGGGCGTGGTTGGTCTCGGCGGGCTCGGACACATGGCGGTTAAATTAGCGAACGCTTTCGGCGCGGAGGTGGTGCTCTTTACCACTTCGTCGGGCAAGGCAGCGGACGCGAAAAGGTTCGGCGCACACGAAGTGGTGCTGTCGCGCGATGAGGAGGCGATGAAGCGGCACGTGAGCAGATTTGATTTCATTCTCGATACGGTAGGGGCGAAACACGACCTGAACGCGTATCTGGAGCTATTGAAACGCGACGGGACACTGACGCTGGTGGGCATAGCACCGGAGCCGGCGCTGGTTGGGGCGTTTCCTCTGATTCGGTGGCGGCGCAGTCTGGCTGGATCGTTGATTGGCGGAATCGCGGAGACGCAAGAGATGCTCGATTTCTGTGCGGAGCGCGGAATTACCTCGGATATCGAATTGATCGCAATAGACAAGATCAACGAAGCTTATGAGCGAATGCTAAAGAGCGACGTGAAGTATCGGTTCGTAATCGATATGGCGACGGTGAAGGGGCGAAAAGAGAATTCCAAAGTAGAATCGAGCCGGCGGGGAGCGGTGTGAGATGGACGGTCAAGCCCGCGAGGTAGCGGGTGAGCTTTGGGACAAAGCGAATCAATGGAGCGACTGGGAGGAGCGACATAGAAGCGGGTCCGAGCCGGACTGGCGTAGCTGCGAGGGTCGCAGCTAGTGAGTGTGGGCATTCCAGTCGCTCCATTGCGAAATGCGGAGTGGCTATTTTATTTTGCGCCAGATGACGTCTTCGTTGTTGCGCCGGTCGGCCAGGCTATCCACTTTTCCGTTCGCGTCGTAGTGGAAGAGGATCCGGCCTTCGATGCTTTTGCGGAAGAAGAGATCGGACGTTTCGGGGAGCAACTGCTCCTTTTTGCCTTTGCGTTCGATGAATAGATTTTCGTTCTCGACGGTAATCGATCTTATTTGACCAGGCGCGAGCTCGTACGTGCCGATGAAGTCTCCGAATTTTCTCGGGTCGGCTTTTCCAACGGCCGGGTCTTCGTAGTAACGGTGGGCCTGGCTGGCGATGATTTTCCATTCGTCGTTGCGCCGCAGCCAGGTGTCGGTGACGTGATAACGGGCCGTGAGATTTTGGCCGAAGATGGTTTCGGTTTCATGGCGTCGTAGCTCAGAACTGCGGTGTCGCCCAAAATCCGGCTCTGGACATTGTCGATCTTGATCGAGCCGGAATATCCCGCCGGCATAGGCGTGATGTCGGCAACCAGTTTCGCCTTGTCCATGGTGTGTCCTTTCTCGTTGGAGAAGATGCAGTCGTCGGCGAAATATTTTTTCCAGGGGCGTCCGGTTTCCGGGCACGATGGCGTCGTAAAGCTCCTGGGTGCGACGGACGAGCTCTTGTTGAGTGATCGGCAGATCTGCGGCTGCGGCGTGAGCGAGCTTGGTTGCGAAGATGATGACGAACAGAAGTTTCATAGAAAGGATGAAGAAAACGTTGATTCGCAATCTCCCGATTATCCACCGCTTTGCCAAGCGGCAGTGCAGTCCATCCACCGGCGTCTCCGCACGGCGTATTGACTTGCGATCTCCGGTCGCTTCGCGCCCACCTGCGCGCTTCGTAGATCACGCTGCAAACCCCACAAACCAGATTGCAAATTCAGACACATATATGGATAAACATATATGTGTTCGAAAGCGCAAATCGTTCAACCGTTTGAGCAGGCCAAGAGCCCGCCGCGCAAAATAAAACGGCGGCACGAAGAATTGCTTCTTCAGCTCCCGCTGCGTTGACTCGCGAGTTCCCGCTCGCTCACCGCTTTCCCAAGCGGCAATGCAGTCTACCCGGCGGCGTCCCCGCACGCCGTGTTGACTCGCGAGTTCCCGCTCGCTCACCGCTTTCCCAAGCGGCAATGCAGTCTGCCCGGCGGCGGTCCGAGCCGGACTGGCAGTTTGCCGTGTTGCGGAATGCGAAGCGCGAATTGACGGCGGCTTTCGCTAAACGTACCTGTGCGTCATGCCTAATAAATCTCCAGACGCGAACGGAAAACCGGTAGACAGCGGTGTTACCCGCCGAACATTTCTTGGCATGAGTCTGACAACCGGAGCGACGCTTTTGGCGGGAGGATCGGCCACAATGTTCGGAGCCGCTTCATCAACGACGCCGAGCCTGGCTACGAATTCCGTTTGGAAGTTGGGCGAAAATCTCCCGGTCAATCGGCTCGGCTTTGGCGCGATGCGCATCACCGGCGATGGCATTTGGGGTTGGCCGCCTGACCGCGACAACGCGCTCAAGGTTCTCCGGCGCGCGGTCGAGCTCGGTGTGAACTTGATCGACACCGCCGACGCTTACGGGCCGGAAGTAAGCGAACTCCTCATCGCGGAAGCGCTTCATCCTTATCCCGCCGGGCTCGTGATCGCGACTAAAGGCGGCCTGACTCGACCAGGACCTGGCGAGTGGGAACCAAATGGTCGACCTGAATACCTCAAAGGATGTGTCGAGAAGAGCCTAAAGCGACTTCGGCTCGAGCGGATCGATTTGTATCAATTGCACACCGTCGATCCGAAAGTGCCGATGGAGGAATCGCTCGGCGCGCTCAAGGAGATGCAGGGCGCCGGGAAGATTCGGCACGTCGGATTATCGAATGTGAGCCCGCAGGAAATCGTGCGGGCGCGCAAACTTGTTCCGATTGTAAGTGTGCAGAATCGGTACAACATTGGGAACCGCAAATCGGAAAAAGCTCTGATCTATTGCGAGAAGGAGGGGCTGGGCTTTATGCCCTGGTTTCCGATTGGCGGAGGCAACGGATTGAAGTCCGGCGCTGCGCTCGACGCGATTGCCAAGGCGCACAGCGCGAGCGTTTATCAGCTCGCGATTGCCTGGCTCTTGCAACGGTCGCCTGTGATGCTGCCGATTCCCGGCACGTCGAAGATCGCGCACCTGGAAGAAAACGTTGCTGCGGCGAAGCTCAAACTAACGCCGGAAGAGTGGAAAACGATTGATGCTTTGGCCGCCCACGGCGGCTGAAATACAGCCGAGATTTTCTTGATGCGCTTCTACAGAGAAATTCTCCTCTCTGTCCTGTGCACGGGTATTGCGCTCGTCGGGTCACCGGTGGCGCGGGCTCAAGATGCGGCCTCAGCAACTCTCTCGAAATACTCACCGCCGGTGGAGGCAACGCCAACACCCAGCGTGAAAAAGCAAACGTCAAAACCCACTCTGGAAATTTCAGCTAAGATGCCAAATCAAAAGCGGGCTCCCGTTGCCGAGCAGACGCCTCGTGCAGAAGAGCTGGCAACACCCACTGCGACAGCAGAAGAGAGACCTCGTGTAAAAAGGCGCGCGACTCCCGCTGCGCGAGTCAAGGCGCCCGCGCCTCCCGTTATAGGTCCGATGTCCCTGTCAGGTGCAAAAGCTGTGGCAGTTAACGCCCCTCTGCCCGGGTATCCGTACCAAGCAAGGCGCGCTCATATCACTGGCAGCGGCGTTTGCGTTATGCTCGTTGATACCGCGAGCGGCAAGGTTACCGCCGCGATGATGGCGGAAAGCACAGGTAATGCGATTCTCGATAAAGTCACCACTGATGCATTTCGCCAGTGGCGGTTCAAACGCGGAACAGTGTCGCGGGTTCGAGTGCCGGTCACGTATGAATGACATCATGTTCTCTCTCAGATACCGGAAAGCGGGAACCGGAAAGTGCAGAGGGTGGGAACGTCCAATCGTTAAATCGTTGAAGCGGCCGAGGCCGGAGTTCAGTAGATAAACGGCAGCAGTCGCCAGTGGGTGCGTTGTTGGTAGGCGCGGTATTGGTCGCCAAATTCGCGGACGAGAAATTCTTCTTCGGCACGGATCCGCGCGATGATGGGCACGCACATCGCGGCGGTTAAGAGCAGACCGATGATGCTCCGAAAGACCAGCGCCCAACCCGCCATCACCAGTAACGCTCCGAGATAGCTCGGGTGCCGGACGAAACGGTAAAAGCCGTCGGTCTTGAGGCGGTGATTGGGTTGCAGCGCGACGAAAATGCTGAAGCGGTGGCCCAGCTCAAAAACGGTGGCGAGGCGCACGAATCCGCCGATGGCGGTGATGATCAGCCCGAGGTAGCGGATCGTGTCGCCGTCGATCGACGAGCGGTCGAGGCGATCGAGATGCGGCGGCAGCCACGCGAACGCGATGGCGATGATAATTAACGGGATGAAAATCCAGCGGCTGGATGGATCTTTGCGCCGACCGATTCCGAAACCGCTGCTTCCGGAAAAGGCGTAAGCGATCGCGCCAGCCAGGCTCAGGACGACGAGACAAATTCTCGCCGGGTGAGCAAAGAAGGTTATCCAATCGCCCCAGCCCCAAATGGCGAGCGCGAGAGGCGGCAGGGTGCCGCCGATTCCAAAGGCGAGATTCTTTACGGTCTGATTCAAGATTCAGAATTAAGATTCGTTAATCGGGAATCCAGGAAGGCAGGAAATTGCGGGCGCAAAGCAAAAAACAAACATCCGGACCTCGTCAATGCTCAATATCCAATTCTGAAGCAAAGGGCAGCCGTCAAACGGCGGTTAAGAAAATCGAAGGGTGAAAATCTGTTACGCACACCTCAACTTACGTGGAGAATTGCGTGCGCACCTCCGCTGCGACGCGCATCGGCCGGCCAGTTTGAGCGTCGATGGGACACCAGAGCGTGCGCGCTTGCGACAAGAGCCAGCCATCGCTCTTGCGCCGGATTTCGGTGAACCGTTCGAACGTGAGCCGACTGGCTTTGCCCACCCATGTGCGAAGCAGGATTTCGTCGCCAAGCGTGGCCGGCGCCTTGTAGTCAATCTCGTGGCGCAACACGATCCAGCCGATCGTGTCCTGCACCTGGCGACTGGCGATCGCTCGCCAATGCGCGGTGGCAACATCCTGGATCCACCGCAGATAAACGGTGTTGTTAACGTGATTTTGCTCGTCGATGTCGGCTGCAACCACCGGGACGACCATTTCGAAATGCGAGGACGACATCAGAAGTCAGGTCAGAGGAGACTGAAGAAAACGTTCAACGCTGAACGTCCAACATTCAATGTTTAAGGCAAAACAGGAAGAGGCAATCACGCTGCAAACGCACACAAAGCAGATTGCAATTCACTCACATATATGGACAAACGTATATGTATCTCGCGAGCCGCGACGGAGTAGTTTTCTTAACAGGATGAACCGGGTCAGAGGCCAGAGGGCAAAAGGGGGACGAGTGAGAAGTGACGAGCGCAGACGAACAACGTTGAAATTAGAAAACGAGAAGGACGAAGCAGCGAGTCTCAACGGGACAAACGGCGCATTTTGGAAGAGAATCAGAGGGAATATGAAACGGCCGCGCGCGTTCCAGGAGTTTAGAAATCTGCGGGTGTTGCCGAGCGGATATCAGGTGTCGGTGACGCGTGGCAGATGGAGTTCAGCAAACATTTCGCGGGGCATTCCACGAAAAGGCTCCAAGCCGCGATGCGATACCGGGACCAGTTGCGGCGCGAGCTGCCTGATAAACGCAAGAACATCGTTCCACGGCGGCTGTGGGCCGCGCTCAACTTGAAGAGACCGGCGGTCGGCGTGTTCCGCCATCCGAAGAGGCACATGTATCAGGTGACCTATCGCGATCGCGACGGACGGTTGCGAACTCGCGCGTTCGGTTGGACCGATCGTGCGGCTGAGATCGATGCGTATGCGGCGGCGGTAAAATTCCGGAAAAAGTGTTTGGCCGGGTGAGGCAGAGGGCAGAGCTGAAAAATTACAAAGTAGAAAACGGGGAGGAAGCCAGCCTTTGGCGGATCAGCTTTCTGGCTCGAGCATGGTACCACGGCAACGTGAAGTCCCGCAGAAGCATTTGGATTCCTGCTCTGTTTCGCTGGTGATGGGTTCGTCCATTTGCAGGGCGTAGTCGTAAAAAAGTTCTTCGCCGGGCCGCAAGTTGCGCAATGCGTAGATGAAAACTCGCCCGTTCTCTTCGATGGCTTCGCAGTTTGGATCGCACGAATGATTGATCCAGCGCGCTTCGTTCCCACCGGTCGTCGGGTCGATCACTTCTTTTTCATCGTCGAGGCCGAACAAGAATGTGTGCGGGTCGTCGAGATCGTTTGGGACGTCCTCCCATAAAATCCGTTTCCCGGTATACTCGATGATCCGGGCGCCTTTCGAGATGGGTTTGGTCGCATACACTCCGCGACCGTGCACGCCGGACTTGCGAACTTCGATCCGGCCGGCTGGCTTTCGAGTTTTAGTTTTAACCGGGTTTTTTCGAGTCATGAGAATCTAATAGAGTCAGTCTGGAGATTGCAGTTGTGATCTCTCTTTTAAGGACGATAGTGCAACAAGTTTCTCTGAAACGGTTTCTGGAAACAACAACCTCAAGTTCCGGAATCTTCGCGAGTTAATCCATCGTTGGCATCATTAACGAAATGACAAATGACGGGTGACGAGTGACAAGCGAAACACAAAAAGACATCGATCAATTATGAAAGCCGAACTCGTTAAAGCCGCCTCCGAAGTAATTCCCAATCATCAAATTCTGGTGAACATGGTCTCGCGCCGTGTTCGACAGCTTTGTCTCGGTCATCGTCCGCTCGTGGAATATGCGCCCGGGCTCGGTCATGCCGATATCGCGTTAACCGAA
>WNGL01013103.1_pt1 | contig 11352 bp, 10 predicted proteins | sample 5400591 | NCBI WGS metagenome assembly WNGL01 (sample SAMN13153377, study PRJNA577476) | soil metagenome | isolation source: 80 cm soil or saprolite under Garry oak tree replicate 1 | place: USA:California | collected 2016-06-15
CGGCTAGGTTGTTTTCGAAGAGGAGTTGGAAGCCGAGTCCTCCGACGGTCATTGCTCCTTGAAGGGTTATTTGTGGTCCGGGTGAGTTGTCGCAGCCGGATGTGGTCATGGAGGTCTGGACGTGTACAGGTGTCTGGAATGTTGTGCTGGTTGTTGTTGTTGCGTGGGCGACGCTGGTTAGGCCGAGGATGGCTATCACCAGTGCCGCCATTGTTGTCTTCTTCATCATGTTTTTCGAAAAGGCCTTGCCTAGGATTTTCGTATTTCATTCAACAGTTTTGAACGGTCCGAAAGATTGAGGGAGATTAAGAGAGATCTCGGGGGATGGCTGTAGATATTCCAACGTGTCTGCGTTGGGGACATTTAGGCTATGTTTGTTGGGTCCCAGGAGTTTCGAAAGTTCTCGTCTAGCGAGTCGAGGATTCGCATGTCCTCGCTCGTGAGGTTGTAGTCGAAGACTTGGCTGTTCTCCCTGATTCTCTCTTCCCGGACTGATTTTGGTATGGCGACGAGGTTGTGTTGGAGGCTCCAGCGTATCAACACTTGAGCTGGGGTCTTGTTGTGTTTCGTAGCGATCTTTACGATTGTTGGATCGCTGAGCTTCTGGCCCTGTGTCAGTGGACTGTATGCTTCGAGCTGGATCTTGTTCTTCTCGCAGTATTCTAGGAGTTGTTTCTGGTAGAGGAACGGGCTGAACTCCACCTGGTTCACCATCGGGGCGACCTCTGCGTGTTCCAGCAGTTCTGTTAGGTGTTGGATTGTGTAGTTGCTGACGCCGATGGAGCGGGCTTTTCCATCGTTCAACAGGTGCACCAGTGCTTGCCAGCTCTCGTTCCTGATCTCTTGAACCGGCCAGTGGATTAGATAGAGATCCAGGTATTTCAGTCCGAGACGCTTGAGGCTCGCGTCACAAGCCTTCAGCGCCGTTTCGTATCCGTGGTCGCTGTTCCAGAGCTTGGTCGTTATGAACACGTCTTCGCGTTTGACACCGCTATTGCGGAGGGCAGCGCCAACGTCGGATTCGTTGTTGTAGATTCGTGCGGTGTCGATGTGGCGATATCCTACCTTGAGCGCGTATTCGACTGCTTTCTGGGTTACCTGTCCTGGTGGCGACTGGTACACTCCGAGGCCGAGGCGCGGAATCATGACTCCATTGTTGAGCTTCACAACCGGTTCGACCGTAGTCTGCATAGACTCGGCAGATTGATCCAGGTCCCACTTCAACCTTAATCCCTCTTGCTACAAAAGCCGATTACTTTCGCGAGCCTGTCCGGACTCGTCTCTTATGCGGCGCGAGGGTCGGTCGCTAAGACCCCCTATTTTTCCAAAAACCATTTCATGTCTGGTAGTGACAATGGGCGAGACAGGCTGATCAGGGCGTAATACTGGCTTGGATGGGTTTGGAAAGATGACGACGTTTCCGAACGATTTTCGAGAGAGTTGAACCTCGTCCCTCAAATTCGAGATCAGGGTTGATAATAGCCGATTCTTGCGTCAGAACTTCCGGGAATACCGCTCATGCCTCGCGAGACCGTTGAACTATACCCCCCCTTTTTTGGTGAGAAAATTGTCTGTCAGGCACTGATTCCAGGAGAGACAGGCGATTCAGGGCACAATCTGGGCTTAGATGAGATGGCAAAAAGTCGGTAAAACTTAACCCATCTACGAACGATTTTTTGGCAGTCTAGGAACCACCTTCCAGATTCGGAATCAGGGCTGATAATGGGCGATTCCTATAATCAGGTTATTCCGCGGTAAGCACGGTGCAGTCATCTTTTCCAACTAGAACCGTGTGTTCTGATTGGGCAACCGGTCTCCGCGTCTCCTCCACCAGGACAGGGTATCCGCCTACGCACTTGTTTTGGGTCAAGTCTAGCATCGCGCGTTTCGCGGTTTCTCTAGGGAACTTGTCCTCTAGCCAACGGGGCGCGAAGGGCAGGGTTGAGAATCGGGTGTAGATGTCATCGAGGACTTTCTTGGACTCGTCGTTCTTGACTCTATTGCGAATACCTCGCCTTCGTTCGCCTTTCCTGCGGCGAGTACGGGGACGTTCGGGACCGATTTCCCAGCATGGATGCTATACCTTTCGATACTGTGACCGGTGAGGTTGCTGATCGGTCGGAACCCGTACTTGCCAATTGTTGTCTGGATGACCCGCCCGATATCCGAGAGTTTGACTCCGCCTCTGAACGCTTTGATCGCGTTCTGCAACGCATCATCAGCAGCCTTGACCATAGGTTCGAATTTGGGGTCATAGAAAACGGTCACAGCCGTGTCGGTTACGTAACCGTTCACGTGGACCCCGAAATCGACCTTCACCATTGAGCCGGTAGGAATGGTTAGAGTGTCGCCGGGGGGCGAGGTGTAGTGCGCGGCAATCTCGTTGATCCCGATGTTGACCGGGAAGGCCGGCTTGCCTCCAAGCTCGCGAATCCTGCTTTCGATTTCATTGCAGATCTTCAAAGCAGGTTTCCCCGGTTTGACAATGGAGTGTATTTCTTTCCGGAGCTTTGCGATGATCTGGCCTGATTTCCGGAACGAGTTGAGAGCTTCCGTGTCGAACAGTGAATCCACCACGCTATTTGTTGCGAATTAGGAGTACGCCCCTGACGTAAGAACTATGACTTGCTAAAGTCACGCTTCCACATGTCCTGTGCCAGTGTCCCGTCTTTCTCGTATTCGTGAACCTTGCCGCGAGCTTTCTCTCTGAGACGCCTGTGTTCGCCGAGAAAAGCTATTAATTTCTGGATAAGGATTGCCTTCATGTCTCCCGTAAGCATATATCCACTCGTGTATGCACCGACAATATCAGCTAATTTCTCATCATCAGGCTCGAAGAACATGTACAGCCACTGGAATGCGACATCGATATCGAGTTCTCCCCCTTTCTTGCGGTGCTCTTCCATCGTCGCCTGTCCGCCTGAGAAAGCATAACGATTGATCTTGTTCCGCACCGTCCTGTCGTCATCGCTCAGGTAGATTGCTGTCTCTGGTTTTGAGGAGCTCATCTTGCCTTTCGTCCCGGTAAGCGGAGGCATGAACTTGCTGTGAATCGCAGCTGCTTTGTAGTATCCCATCGACTTTGCAATGTCGCGTTGGATCCTCCAGTATGGGTCTTGATCCATAGCTGAAGGAATGAGGCAGCGGCGCTTTTCGAAAAAAGTCGGAAGAATTTGGATAGCAGGGTAGAAGGAGAAGCCGATATTCGTCTCCCCGGTGAAACCGAACACAGATTTTGCTAGGCTAAAATTAACCCGGCGAGCAATCTTTAGGACCATGGGGTAGGCATGCCCTATGAATTTTGTGTCTTGGAATATGAATGTCCGATTAGGGTCGAAGCCGACCGCGGCGATATCGAGGATGTTGTCCTCGGCCCACCGTTGAGTGTCCTCGTAGGTCAAGTTCCGCTTCTCCTCAAGGAATTTCTCGTCATCCGTTATCTGTATGTAGACCGTCGCGCCGAATGTGTCTTGGAGATATTTGGTGAGGTAGAACTGGATGATGTGGCCGATATGCATAGGTCCGCTGGGTCCTCTGCCCGTATAGAGGAAGAACCCTTTGCCCTTCGAGTGCTCGTCTAGGAGAAGATCGAGGTCCCGGTGTGAGAAGAAGACCCGACGGCGGACAAGATAAGCTGCTGCTCCGAGCTTCTTTTCCAGTCTTTCCGCCAACTGGTCGTTTATTGGTTGGGTTCCGAATTGTTGGATCAGTCGATCATAGTCAACTGCCCCTGTGACTTCCCAGGGCGTGACTACAAATTTCTCTTCAACCAATCCTATCTCTCCGTCGGTGGAATCTCCAGTTCGAAGGCTGCCACGGGAAGGCTGAGGCCCCACGCACGAATTATCTTAGGATGCAATTCTCCCAGTATTCCGACCTGCTTTCCCTCCGAGTAAATCGTGCCGGCCCGTCCCTCCAGAAAGCTCGGGTGAATCACCGCTTCGATCCTGGATTTGAGCCCTACGCTTGTTAACAGCGCGTCGACGCACGAACGGATCTCGGTGAAGCCAGCGGCTGTGTGAACGGTAACCGCTGCTATGTTGTACTGCGTCTTGGTCTGGCTCGTTCGTCCCGAAAGAACTACACATGGACCAACTTCGAAAACCTTCTGAGGATAATCCACGTGCGTGTTGTCGCGAAGCAAACCCAGAAGGCTCGGCAGGAGCCAGCTTCTCATCGCCGTGTGAGTAGACATCTTCGGGTTCAAGAGTTCCACGTAATCATTTCCCTCTACGCCCATTCTTTTCGCAAATACGTCAGGCGTGGTTAAGCTGTAAGTCAGGACTTCCTGATATCCCAGCCCGATCATGACCTCCGCTAGAGTCTCGTGTCTCTCCGTCTCTGGCGCGAGTCCTCCGAGGGTCCAGATTCTCGGCCATTCAGGATCTAGCTTGTTGATGTCTAGCGCGATTGCGAGGTCTTCGACGAGGTCGACTTGATGCATGATGTCGATTCGATAGCAGAGGCTTTCCACACGCAAGATGTCCTTGGTCAATTGTCGAGAGGGATGGCCTGCTCTCGCTAAGTATCGTATCATCTCTGCTGGTTTGAAGGCGGCTCCAAGAAGTCTGTTTGCGTAGTTGACCGACAATTCCTTGATGCTGGATTTCAGGTCCGGCGTAATTACCGGCCTAGCCCCCCTATCCGCGTACGTTTGAGTGCAGCTGTAGATCTTGCCTCCTCTCTCGGCGAGGGCGGCTACCACTATCTTCAGCGTATTGCCTACCGTGGTGGCATTTGTCCCTGTAACTTCGACGAGAATGTTCTTCGTGTCCGTGCTGACCTTGCCTAGGTCGTTAGAGTTGATGATCGGGGGTAGAGAGAGAACCTTGCCCTCTCCATCGGAGAGAAGTGGCCAGTCCTTGAAGGAGGAGATTATTCCTCCGTACTCGATTCCCTTGGGGTGCCTCTCTACAATCTCTCGAAGCGTCATCTTCTCGGTTGAGCCTAATGGGACGAAAGATGTCTCGTCAGGGCTAGCAACGGTGTAGCGGAGAGGTGACTTGATCAGGTCGGCCTGGTAGAATCCAATGGATGCTCGTTTTCTCTTCCTACCATAGGTTAGGTCCATTTTCTCTTGGAGGCTTATCCAGCTCTTCAGACCGTTCTCGCTGTGCTTGATGTTTCTTACGATGGAGGTTGCGATGAAAGGCCTGATCGGGCCCAGCCTACGGTCTACTGTAACTCTCAGCCCGGACTTTCCAGAGAGAATGGGAGCTCTGGGCTTGGCGAGACCGAGGTGAGTTCTAAGGGCGCGAGCGATTCCTTCTACTGACCAAATGTCAGGGTGATTGCTGTCTTTTACTTCGATGCTGACACTGTCGTTCTGTTCGTCGAGAGATTCAACGTCGCCCTTGACATAAGCGAGCATCTGGTTGAGCCCGTCTTCGTCCCGGGGAACCTTATGCCCTAGAAGATCCTCTAGATCCGTTAGAGAGAACTGGACTGAGGGCGTATTATCCCACCTTCTGTTGTCTTATCCATTCGAGATCTGTGGTGAAGAGCTGTCTGATGTCCTCGATCTGCTGGTTCATCATGTAGAGCCTGTCAATTCCGAGACCCCATGCAATCACGGGCACTTTGATGCCGAGAGGTTCTGTGACCTCGGGTCTGAATATTCCGCTGCCGCCGAATTCCATCCACCCATATCCCTCCTTGTATGCTTGCAGTTCGACACTGGGTTCTGTGAAGGGGAAGTAATCGGGTTTGAATCGGACCTTGTCAGCTCCCGCGACTTCGCGGGCGAACATCTCTAGGACCCCCAGTAGGTTACGCAGGCTGAGGCTGGGATCGAGAACGATCCCCTCTGCCTGGTTGAACTCCGTCAGATGAGTTCTATCTAGGAGCTCAGGGCGGAAACAGCGTGCAATCGCGAAGTATTTCCCTGGAATCTGTAAGTCCTTTGAGATCATTGACCGGACGCTTAGGGCTGTTCCGTGGCTTCGAAGGACTAGCTTGGACGCTTCTTCTCTAGAATACTTGTAACCCCAACCTGTGGACCCCGTCTTCCAACCGTTTTCATGCGTCTGGGCTACTTTCTCGACGATATTCTTCCATGGTTCCAGGTTCGCCTTTGACGGGTGTTTCAGGTAGTAGAGATCGTGAATCTCTCGCGCTGGATGATCTTGCGGCATGTAGAGGCAGTCGTCATTGATGAACGCGGTCTCTACTAGGGGTCCGACTGCCTCTCTGAACCCTAGCACGACAAGTTTTCGTTTGACCATTCGCAGGAATCGCAAGTATGGATGATATTTTCCAGGATTGAGTGGAGGGACGGGAGAGGAGACATTGTATGCTCGAAGACGAATCTTTTCCCAGTCACCGGATAGAATCATCTCGCTAGTTAGACCGCTGACCTCATCGACAGAGGCTTGAACGGGAATCGCCTTGGAGCCTTGAGGAGTGATCTCTAGCTTCCGTTGCGTTCTCTCCTTCGACGCCAGAATGTTTCTTTTGAGGAGCCTATCGACAGCTTGTTTCAAGTTAGGGGGTAGTTCTTCGATTGGAATACTGACCTGGCCGATTCTCGCTAGAACTTCTTCGTCCTCGTCTTTGGGCGGATTCTTCGAGATCACCAGTATATTGCCTGAGCTTGTTTTTTCGATTTTTCCCCATCCTTTGCGGGCAATCCAGCCTGTAACTATCGAGACGAAGTCGAGTGGTAGGCCCGCTTGCTCAACAGCGTCGCTGACAGAGAGTTTTCCCCCTGCATCGTGGACGACCGTTGCGACCCTTCGCTCGGGCAATCCATTTGCAAGGTAGTCATGTCCTTCCTCAGTACAAAACACGTCAGTCGCTCTGGTTACTTGTTCCCTGACTAGGCCTAGTTCAGACAGGGTCAATGATGAACGAGCGACCGCGGTATCGGCAAGGCCCGTTTTCTGGGCTATTTCTTCGACAGAGGCTGTTCCGCCCGCGTCCCGGAGAGTTCTCAGAACCTTAACGTCATTTTCTCGCAATTCCACAGCAATTCTCTCCGAGTCTAGAAACTCTTGTCAGCGGTCCAACCGCTATATTTGATTTGGAGATTGGAACCTGTTGCATATGCCTGAAAGTGGTGCCCTCGAAATATCATTAGTTTCTGAACTCCGAAGGGAACTTCTTGGTCTAGCGATCTGTTTGTATGGTCTGGCGTACGTTGACTTAGGTTCCTACACCCGCGCTTTGATTTTCAAGCGGCTAGCGCCAAATGGGCCCCTTTTTTCGGGTCAACCCCAGTCGGCGCCACCAAAAATTCTGCGGAAAATACTCCAAGTCTTTTCCGGTCAGGTCGTATTTTCCTGATGCTTCGTTGTATTTCCTCGAGGACTCAAGTAGAGCCGTTCGAAACCTGTCGTCAAAGTGACGGAGCCTCCCGCTCAAGTCTTCGAATTTCGCTTCGAGTCCTGCTAACCGAAGTCCTTCTAAGGCGTACTCGATTTCATCTCTTGCGGGCAGAATGTAATCCGCATACTCATACCAAGTCTTCTCCTCAAACTCTCTCGGTTCAAGTCTCAGACTACTTTCAATGGTAGTAAGCGTCCTGTCAGCTTGTTTGAGGAGTTCCTCGAGTGTTATGACGATCTTGGAGAGCAATGGTTCACCATGCTTCTCAAGGACCCCCTTGAGCAACTGGTTGACCCTAGAGAGCTCCTGCTCCCAGTTGGCGATCTTGTGCCCATCGAGAAAGAGTTCTTCGATCAGAATGCTAGCATGTCCCACCATTTCATGGAGTTCAAGATATGTTGTCATGACTGGTGGCGGCCACTTGGTATTGGAGGGATCAAACCCAATCCTGAGAGCGTTCTCAGTTCTCGTTACGGACTCCGCGATAAGTTGCGGGTCCAGGTTCTGAGCAATGATCTTTTCGAGGAGCCTGGTGCGAGCTACTTTAGTCTCATCTACAAGGGTTCGTACTTCCTTACCCCTCTGCCAAACCCGTTGGAGATGAGCCTCCATCTCCTCTTTCGTCATTCTCCTCCCGAGATTGTCTCGATCACTCATAGATGCCAAGACTTCAGAACTGTGCGTCGGCTAGGCTTTTAGATGTGCCAGGGAAATCTAGCGTGGAGCTTTTGAGGCTTCTGCGCTACCTATTGGAAGCGTACCTAGCGATAGTTGGAGGGGCAATTGGTCCGATCGGTCAACTGCCTAGACCTCGCAAACTACGTCAGGGCAGGATATGAGCGAGTTCCCTGCCTAGTCCTACAGGAACTTGTTAGTGATTCCAAGAGCCTCGTCAGTCTTCGCCATTGATCTCCTGCCTTCGCTTTCCAGGCCAGTAAGCGCTCTTACAGCATCAACGTTCTCTGGAACCACGACGCTTTCGTTGTGGACCTGATAAACCATGTTCGCTTCGCCATCAGTTACGTTGAGTATATCTTCCCAGTAGGCTATTTCCCACATGTCCGCCCTAGCTCTATGCATGTCTCGCATCATCTCAGCTACAGCGTTCATGCTATCAACTCCATCAGTCGTCCTAACAGCCGCCAACCTAGGCGCGTTCTTCAAGACCTTCAGGACATCCTTCCTCTCTGGATTGTTCTTGAGCTGGACCATGGCGAAGTGGAGATGGCCGATATTGAAGGGTCCTTTCGCGGCCATAGTTGTAATGTCCAGTTTGGGAAGAACTGTCTGTGCGTCGGGTCCTTGATGCGATGGAATATGAGCCTCCGGGACGACGGTATTGATGAGTCCATTCTTGTGGCTCTCCCACGGGTCTGTTCCTCTTCGGAACACGACAACTCTCGCCTTCCTCACGCCAAACCCGTCTTGTAACGCTCCGATGGTTCGGCAGATTCCGGTCGTGTTGCAGCTCACAACTCGCGTTGCGTTCTTGTTCAGATTCTCAGCGTAGTTGCACTGGGCAACAAATGATGATCCTGTAAGATCGTGTTTCTCGCCGCCCTGGAAGACGGATTTGACTCCGAGCTTGTCGTAGAGTGCTTTATTCTTTGCACCCAGTCCCGCTGGCGTGCAATCGATCATAACGTCGACCTTTTTGATCAGGTCCTCTAGAACCCCCGAAACCTCTATTCCGGCCTTTTTCATATCGGGAAGTTTCTCGGGAATGGAGCTGTATATCGCGAAATTCTTCTTCTGCCCCATCTTCACACGATAATCAGCGACGACGTCGGAGACGCCGATGAGTTTCATGTCTTTCTGTTTCTCTACGGCCTCGGCGACACGCTTGCCGATGACACCGAACCCGTTCACACCTACCTTAGCGGCTGGCTTCGGCATTCTACCACAACTAGGATGAAGGATTGAGAACGGTTTCTTTTAGACATAACTCCCGCCCTCCCTCTGGGCTGTTTGCAGGCTGAGTGGGGGGAGAGGAAACAAACGCAGGTTTGGCTTTTATTTAGTTAAGAGATCGTGAGTGTCGTGTCAGAGCCGGTCCCGCCCTCTCGGGAAGTAGTTTCCAGCGTACTTTCGTTCTATAGTTCTCAGTTGACGTCGCACGCAAGCATGATAGTCGGGTTTATCGTGGCATTTTTCACATTAGTGCAGACTCGCCAATCGATATTGGGTTTAGGCGTCCCTCCGTGGGGGTTTGAGTTTGTTGCGTTTGCGATTTTGTCGGCTGTGACGTATTCGATGTTGAGACTTGTGTTGTACGGAAGTTTGTCCGGTGTTCTGATGCATGCTCCCGTGGGGTTGTATGAGGAATTTCTTAGGACACGTAGTATTCGCGAGTTTGACCACGCTTCGGTCAACGAGTTTGCATCATATTCCTTGGTGAGATACACTAGGCTACGGGGTTTCTTGTACAAGGCACGTGTCTATGATAGTAGGAAAGCAAAAAGAAAGGTGTCTTACATATTTCAGCTTCCAATGATACTATCATTTGTCTTGGCAAGTTTGTTCACGACTGTTATGTTTGGTCTTTCGTTAGAATGGTCTGGTGGTCTTGTCGTCGTATTGGTTGTTGTGGTTTTTTTGGAGAAACTTTCGGGAGTCTTAGCTCTCCCAACCCCTTGATTCCCCCTCTCAAAAAGTAGGATGTGTCGATCCCACCGAAATCCTGAAGTCGTTGAAACTTGAAGAATTGCTTTGTCAGAGCAAATAGGGCGACGTTATGCAGAGGTCGAAAACGATTCGGTTTGTTGGCAGGGTGGAGAGACTAATTGGCTGACGAGGAGTTCCTTCGTTTCCAGAGCCGACTCTTCGAATTCTACAACAAACAAAAGTACGAGGACGCTCTTGCAGTGGCTGAGGAAGCAGCATCTAGGTTTCCTGAGAGGCGCGATCGGACATCCTTCTGGATTGCATGCCTCCAGACTCGACTTGGAGAAAACGACAAAGCAGTAGAGTCCCTCCGCCATGGTCTTCGAGAGGGCGTCTGGTGGTCAGAGCATTGGCTGCTAGGCGATGCCGATCTGCTTCCGCTTCATGATAGGGAGGACTTCAAGGAGCTCCTGGCGGAATGTGTGTCCCGCGGGCATCAAGCACAGCTCGGCGCTAGACCCGGTCTGAATGTGTACACACCACTAGGATACTCTGATGACCGCGCATGTCCTCTCATGATTGCATTGCACGGACGCGATACCAACGACATTGACTTTGCTCAAGAGTGGAAATCGGCACTGGCTGAGGGCGTTGTTCTGGCCGTTCCCCGATCCTCCCAGCTAGGAAGCATAGGAAGTTTCCACTGGGACGACCTAGAAAAGTCGGAACTGGAAATAGCCGCAGCCTTTTCGAGCGTCAAGAAAAGCTACAAGATCGATGCGGGGAAAGTTATCCTAGCCGGATATTCCCAAGGAGCAGCACTGGCTATCTATTTTGCCATGAAACAGAGAATGCCCTCTGTAGGATTTATTGGAGTTGCGCCATCACTTTCTATCTCACCCAAAGGAAGCGAGGAGTGGCCGAATCTCGTGCGATCCGGCATTGGCAGAGGGCTAAGAGGCTGGCTGTTTGTAGGCGACCGAGACCCTCTTTTTCAGAAACAAAGAGCGATGCACGCCGAGATGGTTAACAGAGGCTTGCAGTGTCGGATTGGAGTGGCCGAGGGTGTGAGTCACGCTTACCCTCAGGATTTTGAGTCAAAGCTAACTTCAGCGATTCAGTTCATACTTAGGTAACGCGAGCGAGTAATCGAGAACTAGATTTCTCTTGCGGTACATGCGATCAGTTTCAATAGGTGTATCGGGATGATCGCTTTGGACATAACTAGCAATACTGACAATCTTGGGGTCTGGAGACGGGCTTTAATACTAGACCACTGGCTCTTACGCTCTCAAGCTTTACCGCTTACAAATCGAAAAGAGAAGGTATCAGATAGAAGGTAATGAATTATGGAGGTTAAACTTTCATGGTTGAACAGTCTCAGTACGCTACGACTACAAAATACATAGTAAAAGCACACTT
>WNGL01009390.1_pt1 | contig 11351 bp, 8 predicted proteins | sample 5400591 | NCBI WGS metagenome assembly WNGL01 (sample SAMN13153377, study PRJNA577476) | soil metagenome | isolation source: 80 cm soil or saprolite under Garry oak tree replicate 1 | place: USA:California | collected 2016-06-15
ACACCGCCTTTGATGAAATTGTCTGCTGCAATTTTGTAAGCCAGTTGGATTCCTTCAGCGCCGTTCGTCGAACCCCCAGCCTGCAAATTTTCAAGCGCTTCGAGAATGTGTTCCTTGTGATCGCCTGTGGTTGATGGTAGCGCCAATCCCGAAGCGCCTGCGTAAACTACAATCGCCACCCGATCGTTCTCTGTAAGCTTTTCGACCAGCAATCGCATCGCTTGTTTCACCAGCGGCAGTCGTTCCGGCGGCGTCATCGATCCCGAAACATCGAGAAGGAAAACCAGATTGCTCGGGCCGCGCTTATCCGTAGCGATCTCTTTCCCTTTCAATCCGATCCGCACCAGCCGATGCGATGTTTCCCAGGGGCAACTCGTAACGTCGAGATGTACCGCGAACGGCCTGCCATCGCTCGGCTGCGGATAATCATACGTGAAGTAGTTAATCATCTCTTCGACCCGCACCGCGTCCTTGGGCGGGAGTGATCCTTCATTGATGAACCGGCGCACATTTGAATATGATGCGGTGTCCACATCGATCGAAAACGTCGAAAGTGGATTACCTTTCGCGTCAACAAACGGGTTCTCGCCGATGTGATCGTAAGTCGCGGTATTGAAATCTCCGGACGGCTCACGGATACCGCGAAGTGCTTCCTCGCGGCTAACTGGCTGGGTGAGCGTTTTGTTCAGCGCGTAACCGACAGACGAACTTTTGGCAGCACGTCCAATCATGAACCCCTGGCCGGGAACGCCAGCAGCAAGCGGAAGTTTCGAAGACGGGGTCGTTGCGGGACGCGGAGGGACTTCCATTGGCGCTTGAATCTCGCCTTCGACGTCGGGAAGTTTCGGTTGAACTGACGGAAGCCGGATTGCTTCCGCCTGGGCAAACCGAACGCTTTCGCGCCTGAATGAAAATACAGCCACGCTGGAAATGAGGGCTAACAACGCAAGCACAGCGGCGAGTGCCAGCGGCCGTCCGATCGACCAAAACCACGGATCATCGCGGAAATCGATCACGTTTGCCGGCGCTTTCTCACTTTTCAGTTCGCTGGCGAATTCGTTTTTGAGCGCAGCACTCAGCTCGCGCGTTTCATCGACGAGTCGCTGCGCCTCCGGTGATTCAGTCACTGCTCGTGCGATTCTGGATTTTTCCGGCTCATCCAATTCGTCCAAAGCGAAAGCTGTCAATTTTGGATCATCAATATTCATGTCAGATAGTTTTGGGGTTGAACGGAATAAAATCTTTCGAGGCTTCCCGGTAGTGCTGACGCAATGTCTTCAGCGCTGTGTGAATGAGAACACCTACGTTGTTCGTCGTCGTTTTTGTGATATCGGCAATTTGCCGATAGCTCAGGTCATTTTGAAATTTCAGCCGTAGCACCTCCTGTTGGCGCGGCGGCAGTGTCCCGATGATCCGCGTGAGAAATGCGGCCGCCTCTTCCTCCTCAAGGCGCTCAAATGGCATCGGCTGTTCCCCTTCGCGAGACTCGATCAATTCTTCGTCGAGATACATCATTCGCCTTTCTTTGCGGCAAATGTTAAGCGCTCCATTCCGGCAAACGGTGAATAGCCAGGTCGCCGGTTCATCCGCGCGATTTAATGCACCATTCCGCTGAAATTTTATGAATGTTTCCTGGACCACATCCCTCGCCCTTTCCCTATCTCCGGTTATACGCGCGGCATATTGCAGAAGCGGAATCTCAAATCGTTCGAAAACCTCCTCGAATGTTCGCCCTTCCTTTGTTCTCTCGCTTCGCATCAATTTTGGCGCGTGAAAGAATATCACATCCGTAAAACTGAACGCTAATAAGACGCTCCCGTTAGCGTATATGTAATTGGCACTTGAACCCTCGCTACGGTACCCGGCTTGAAACGCCACCTCCGGAACGCCTCGATCGTTGCACTATCCAGAATCACGCTTCCACTGCTCTGCGACATACGAACAGCAGATACTTCCCCACTTATCGGATCGACTGTTAGCAAAGCCGTTCCCGATCCTATTGTTCGTTGGCGGCGCGCTTCATACGGATATACCGGGCGCGGCGCGTACAGCACCAGCGCCTTGACCGAACCGAACGGCGCCGCGGTGCCTTTCACGAGAGATGCGGCCCGCGTTTTCTTGCGCGCGCGAACCAGTGGTTGCGTCCGATTCTCCTCCACGAACACGTCCTCATCTGGATGAACTTGATCCAAAGGTGGAGGCGTGATCGATTCTTGCGGCGATACGGGTTCCGGGTTTTCGTCGACCAGATCAACGTCACTTCCAGGTGGTCTGAAATCTTGTACGATCGTCTTCTCAGATCTGCTGTTGGCGAGCCCGACCGCCCCGACGTGAATCGCAGCCGCGCAGGCAAATGCAATCCAGAACGTCCAGCGCCCACGCGGTCGGTAGAGCAATGCAGCGTTCATGTTTATTCCTCCAAAGAGGAAGACACAGCAGGCCCGAGAAACTTAGGTTGCGATCACATGTTTCGGGTCCCAACCCGACGCCTATTCTGATGCTGCTTGACTCTCAAGGCCTCTTGCTGCTGGACACTCTGAGCAGGATTGCATTATCGAGTATCAAGACTCAGGCTGTCAGCATCCGTTTCGTCACGTGAATCTGAAAAAGTATCTCCAGATCCGGCAACGAAAGATCGACCGCGCGCTGAATGGCTATCTGCCGAAGGCGAACACGAAACCGGTCACACTCCACAAGGCGATGCGTTACAGTCTGTTCGCGGGCGGCAAACGTTTGCGACCGATTCTTTGCCTTGCAGCAGCCGAAGCGTGTCATGGCAGTATCGATAACGCACTGCCCCTCGCGTGCTCGCTCGAATGCATCCACACCTACTCGCTCGTCCATGATGATCTTCCCAGCATGGACAACGATGATTTCCGGCGCGGTCGCCCCACCTGTCACAAAGTCTTTGGCGAAGGGATTGCTGTGCTCGCTGGAGACGCTCTGCTGACCATTGCATTCCAAATCGTCTCGAGCGCGAAAGCCGCGCCCCGATACGATGTTGCAATCTTGCTGCGCGAGATTGCAGTTGCGGCGGGAAGCCAAAAACTCATTGCCGGTCAGGTGGCCGATCTTGAAGCCGAAGGCAAGAACGTCAAGCGCGACCAGTTGCAGTTCATTCATGAAAACAAAACCGCGGCCATTTTGAAAAGCTCGGTACGGCTCGGCGCGATGAGCGCCAACGCAGACCCGAAAAAACTTTCTGCCATCACACGCTTCGGGCAGCGATTGGGCCTGGCGTTTCAAATCATCGACGACATTCTGGATGTAACGCAGACCTCCGAGATATTGGGCAAGAGCGCTGGCAAAGACGTGGCCGCGAAAAAAGCGACCTACCCCGCGGTGATCGGCTTGGAAAAATCCCGCGCCGAAGCCAGACGGCTAACACGGCAAGCGCACAACGCTTTATCAATCTTCAGCAACAGCGATGCAGAACCGCTGCACGCACTGGCGAATTATCTGCTCGAACGCGAGTACTGAAATTCCGGGGAGCGCAGGCTGGCAGCCTGTGCTCCCAGATTCAGCCGAGCGGCCCTAATCACACCAGCGCCAGATTCGGGTCGATCTCTTTCGTCACGTGCGATTCGAATCCTGCTGCCAATCGCAGTAACGCGACAAACGCGATCATCGCCGCATTATCGGTGCATAACCACGGCTCTGCGGTTTTGAATTCAAATCCGTTGCGACGGCATGCCTCGTGCAACTGCTTTCGCAGTTCCTGGTTGCAACTGACCCCACCGCTGACCGTCACGAGATCAACGTCGTATTTCTGCGCTGCCGCGATCGTCTTTGTCACCAGCGCGTCGATAATCGCTTGCTGAAATGACGCGCAGAGATCACTCAGCAATTTGCCATCCTGAGCGGATGCGAAGGACCTCTCACAGGGTGATTGATCACGCATTGGCCCGCGATGATCCAAGCTTTGACTGTGAGGTCCCTCGCCGTCTGCGCGGCTCGGGATGACGCCAATTTTCGGCAACAAATAGCGCACTGCGGTTTTCAACCCGCTGAAACTGAAGTTCTCTGAGCCCTGCATGCTGCGCGGCAGATCAAAACGGTTTGGATCGCCGGCGCGAGCGCGCTTCTCAATTTCCGGACCCCCTGGGTAACCGAGTCCAAGCATCTTTGCGACTTTATCATGGGCCTCGCCCGCAGCGTCATCCACCGTGCAGCCGACTACGTGGTAATCGGAAAGCGCATGCACTCGAACTAGCATGGTGTGTCCGCCGCTCACAATGAGCGAAACGTTTGGCCTGACTTGCTCGTCGCCATCTGCGTCACCGAAAAAGGGAGAAAGCAAATGCCCTTCGAGATGGTTGATCGCGAGATAAGGCCTGCCAAAGCCGATCGCTAATCCCTTTGCAATCGATGCGCCTATCATCAGTGAACTCGCGAGGCCAGGTCCGCTCGTTGCCGCAAACGCATCGACGTTTGATAAATCAATCTTAGCTGTGCTCATAGCGCGATCGAGCAACGGCGGCGCGTAAATAAGATGGTTGCGCGACGCAACTTCAGGCACAACTCCACCGAATTTTTCGTGCGCAGCGACTTGCGAGGCCACTTCGCTGGCAAGCAATTCGTTCCCGGAGTGATCGTCGCGCCTGCGCAAGACTGCGACGGCGGTCTCATCGCATGAGGTTTCGAGAGCTAGAACGGTTTTCATGTGTGTAGCGGTGGTTGTGTCAACCGCCGAAGGAAATTGAGCGGCGCTCGCCGCGGCGAGCGCCTCTACACTACTTTTTTACGGCTTCCGCTTTCGGCGCACTCTGCTGTGCGTAAATCATAACACCTTTGAGCGCGTCAATCGCTCGCAGCAGCTGGGCGTCCTTTGTCTTGATAATATTCATCTCCTCCTCGGGTTTGATATTTCCCGTATTGCGCAATGCGAAGAGCGAGCGCTCCTGCTCGGCGGTCATTGCAACCCGAATGTTGGGAGTGACGCCGTTGCCTTGGATGACCTGTTTGCTCGGCGTGTAGTATTTTGCAGTCGTCAAACGCACCGCAGAACCGTCGGGCAACTGCATCACATTTTGCACGGAACCTTTTCCGAAAGTCGTTTCACCAACAAGCACAGCTCGATGCAAATCCTTGAGAGCACCGGCGACGATCTCCGCGCCGCTGGCGCTGCCTTCATTGATGAGTAACACCATCGGAAAGTTCGGGCGCTCTTTTTTCACGACCGAAGTCGAATAATCATGCTGCTGCGAAGCGACACGTCCCTGTGTGGAGACCACTTTGGTATTAGGCGGCAAGAATTGACCGCAAACATCCACCGCGCTGTTCAATAATCCCCCTGGGTTGTTCCGAAGATCGAGGATGAGCGCTTGCATTCCTTGCTTCTGCAGGTCCTCGAGTGCCTTTGATAATTCCTCGGCTGTGGGTTCGTTAAATTGAATCAGTCGGATATAACCGATCTTGAACGGACCAGTCAGGTCCGCCGCGAGCAATCTCGCTTCTTTAACACTTTGGATTTTGATCTCGGCACGTTGCAAGGTGTATTCTTTGATCTCCTTCGTTGCAGGCCGCAGCAGCGTCAGAGTCACTTTCGCGCCGGCAGGTCCACGTAAAACATTGATCGCATCCTGGAGATCCATTCTTTCCGTGGAAATGCCGTTGATTCGCAAGATCTGGTCGCCTGAAAGAATGCCTGCCTTGGCGGCAGGTGTATCTTCCATGGCTGTGATGACCGTAGGCAGGCCATTTTTCATGGACACCTCGATCCCGAGGCCATTGAACCGGCTGCGCGTGTCGTCTTGCATGTCACGAAAGTCATTCGGATCCATGAACTGGCTATGCGGGTCCAGCGAAGAAAGCATCCCCTTCATTGCCGCCGTGATGAGATCGTGATAGCTCGTCTTGTTATCATCTACGTAATCCTGCCTAATCAACTCGAGAGCCTTTGCGAAAATGGAAATCTGCGCGTAGCCGTTATCGTCTTCGCCCTTCCCTGGCTGCGCTTCCTGCGCGAACGCACTGGGGAAAGCACCGAGCACGAGACAAGCCAGCAATGGAATGGTCAGCAGACGCCTCATATTAAAACCGAAGATTACAGAACAATGCGATCATCGCTCATGAGGAAATTTTGGCAACGCCCAACCGCAGAGCCTTGTCTTAATTGACACTCGCAAGATGAGCAGCTGCCTCACTGTCATTAACACCCGGCTTGCGCCGCGTGACGGAGATCCGTCAGGAACGAGCCGTTCCAACGGCTTGCCGGCCATGCCCAAACCGTTGAAACGGTTTCGGTCTTCCTCGTGTAATTACAGCGGGCTGAAGCCCGGTGTTAATGAGAATGCGTTCCGAAAAACTCTCTCGTTTGCTCTTGTCCTCTTGACGCTCTGCCTTGGGGCAGCGGCCTTCGCTGCACAAACAGAAGACACCGAGTACGAAGCGCGCGCCGTGGATTACATCAACACCTACCTCGCTGCCCACCCGCTCCAGGGAACTGCTCTCGGCCTTCATGAATACGACGGCAAAATAACCGATTACAGCCGGCTCTCGCTCGACGCGGAGCTTCACCGGCTGCGACGGTTCGACGATGTATTGGCCAAATTCGATCCAGCCAAACTGAGTCCCCGCCAATCCATCGATCTGCGAATTCTTCAGGCCGCAGTGAAGAAGGATCTTTTTGAGATGCAGGACATGTCGATCTTCGAGCGAAATCCGATGGTCTATGCGGGCGCAGCCGATGTGAATGTTTATATCAAACGAAATTTTGCGCAGCTCGACGATCGTGTTCGCAGCCTCGCCACGATCGAATCGCAAATCCCAAACATCCTCATCGCAGCAAGAACAAACCTCAATGAAACGCTTCCAAAACCGTTTGTGGAACTTGCCATCCAGATTGCCAGGGGTTCGGCTGATTTTCTAAAGAAAGATCTCGTCGCCGCCGTCAGCGGAGTTAAGGACGAACAGGTCCGTGTTGCTTTTCAAGAGGCGAACCGTAAAGCAGCAAGCGCGCTTAACGACTATGCCGCATGGCTGGAGCGGGAGAAACTTCCAAAAGCGTCGCTCGATTTCGCGCTCGGCGAAGAAAAATTCAGGCGCTTCCTGGCCCAGACCGAGCTGGTCGATCTGCCGCCCGAAAAAATTCTCGAGATCGGAATGGCGCAATTAAAAGCAGAACAGGATGCGTTTGCCGAAGCCGCGAAAAAGATCGACCCCAACAAGTCGCCGATCGAAGTCTTCAAGCAAATCCAGAGCGAACACCCGACGCCGGACAAGCTCATTCCCGATGTCGCCAGAGATCTGGACAATATTCGGAAGTACGTTTTGAACCGTCACCTGGTCAGCATCCCATCGGACGTCCGCGCGAAGGTCAAAGAGACGCCGCAATATCTGCGGGCCACCTCGTTTGCCTCGATGGACACACCGGGCCCATTCGAGAAACGAGCCAACGAGGCGTATTATTACGTCACTCCTACGGAACACGATTGGCCGGAGAAACAAAAGCAAGAATGGCTCACCGCCTTCAATTATTACACCTCTGACATTACGTCGATCCACGAAGCTTACCCCGGCCATTATGTGCAGTTCCTGCACCTGAACGCTTCGCCAGCGAGCAGGGTCGAGAAAATTTTCGGCAGCTACGCTTTCATCGAAGGCTGGGCGCATTACTGCGAGAAAATGATGCTCGACGAAGGTTTTGGCAGCCCGACAAGCTCGTCCCCGAGCGAAGAGGACATCAAACGCGCGGCGAAATATCGAATGGCTCAGGCCGATGAAGCTCTTCTTCGTTTATGCCGCTTATGCGTATCCATCAAAATGCACACGCAAAACATGTCCCTCGATGAAGCGACGAAATTTTTCCAGGACAACTGTTACTACGAGGAAAAACCGGCCCGGCAGGAAGCGATCCGCGGCACGTTCGACCCGGGCTACTTAAATTACACGCTGGGGAAATTGCAGATCCTGAAGTTGCGCGACGATTACAAGGCGCAACAAGGCGACGACTTCTCACTACAAAAGTTTCACAACGAACTGCTCAACCACGGCATGCCGCCCATTCGTCTCCTCCGCGAGATCATGCTCAAAGACCAGAGCAAATGGGACCAGGTGCTGTAATTTTCTCTTACTCGTGATCTTGCTCGTAATCGGACCGTCACCACGGAATCTCCTTGCGATCACGCAAGAATTTTCCACTAAGCTTCTGCGGGGCTTCACTTGCCAGCCACACAATCGTGTCCGCCCCTTCCTTAACGGATCTCGTTGCGTTCGATCCGCCCATGTCCGTCCGCACCCAACCCGGACAAACCGAATTCACTGCAAATTTCGGAAGTGCCGCCGCCAATTGAGACGTCACGCCATTCAGAGCAGTTTTCGAAATGCAATAACCTGGCGCCCAGCCCTCCGCGCCTCCCGTCAACTGACCACCGCCGCTGGAAACGTTGATCACCCGCGGCGCCTTGCTTTTGGCTAGCAACGACGCGAATGCGCGCGTCACCCGCAGCGCGCCAAGTGTGTTTGTTTCGAGTGTTTCTCGCAACAGCTCATCGCTGATTTTCAAGATGCCATCATCACCATCAACAATGATCCCGGCATTGTTGACCAGGACATCGAGATGATCTGCAAGCTTTGAGAACTCCCGCGCAGCGGCGGTGACACTGCTGTCATCAGAGACATCGAGCTCGAGAAACGCTGCCTTTCCGCCGTGCTTGCCGATCTCGTCTGCCGCTTTCCCGCCAGCCTTTCGGTTCCGCGCGCCGACGAACACATGAAATCCCTTTGCCGCGAGCTGGCGCGCAACTTCGCGACCGATGCCCTTATTCGCTCCTGTGACCAACGCAGTCTTCATCTGTGCTTCGATAGCTCACTCACGAACATCTTCGTCGTCCTCGGTCGGCAAAAGATCTTTCAGCAACGGCTGCGGATTCGACGGCAATTCCTCCACATCGCGCAGTTTTTTTGTGATCGCGCGCGAGCGAACGTCGACGTCTTCTATCTTCCTCGAAGCTTGATCGATTTTCTCTTTCACTGCAGACAATGCTTCGCCGAATTTTCCGAACTCAGTTTTCACTGTTGCCAGTAAGTTCCAGACCTCGCTCGACCGTTTCTGGATCGCGAGCGTGCGAAAACCCATCTGCAAACTGTTGAGCAACGCGGCGAGCGTGGTAGGCCCGACAAAAGTAACGCGGCAGTCGCGCTGAACGTTTTGAACCAAGCCAACACGCCGGATTGCTTCCGCGTAAAGTCCTTCGCTAGGCAAAAACATGAGGGCAAAATCGGTGGTCTTTGGCGGGTTGATGTATTTCTCGCAAATGTCTTTCGCGCACCGCTTCAACTGCGTTTCCAAAGTTTTCATCGCGGCTTCGACAGGTGCGGGATCGCCTTTTTCCTGCGCGGTGGTGAGACGCTCGTAATGTTCCATTGGGAACTTTGCATCGATTGGCAACCACACCCCCGGCCTTGACCCGTCGGAGTTCTCATCGCCGGGCAGTTTGATCGCAAACTCGACGCGCTCATCGGTGTCATCGCGCATTTTTATATTTTTAGCGAACTGGTCCTGCGTCAGCATTTCTTCCAACAAAACGCCAAGCTGCCATTCGCTCCAGCCACCGCGAGTCTTCACGTTTGTCAGCACGCGCTGTAACCCGCCGACGTCGCTCGCCAATTGCTGCATCGCGCCGAGCCCTTGGTGCACCTGGTCAAGTCGATCGCTCACCAGCTTGAACGATTCGCCGAGCCGCTTTTCCAGGGTGCCCTGCAATTTTTCATCGACGGTCGCGCGCATCTTGTCGAGTTGCTTCGCGTTGTCCTCTTGTAATTGCCCCAAACGAAGATCGACAACCGAACGCACGTTTTCGAGCGACTTGGTCAATTCTTCACGCTGATTCTTCGCCGCCGCGCCTGCTTCCTCGCGATTGCGCGAAAATTCGTCGCGCAAGCTGCGATCGACCATCTCTAATCGCTTGACCAGCTCCGAGCTTACGCCGCCGTTGCTTCCACGCCGTACCAGCAGAACGATCACACCAGCGATGAATCCGCCGGCGATCAATCCAATCGCCAGATAAAGCAGCGGACCCATATTAAACAACTAGAGATTCCTCGACTTCGCTGGGAATGACAAGAGCGACTAAAAGCGCACCTTTACGCCGCCGTACGCCGCGCGGCCGAGCGCAGGGAAACCGAAAACTTCCGAGTAATGTTCGTTTGTCAGGTTATCGATACGCCCGAAGATCGAAAGGTGTGGGTTGACCTCGTATTCGGCGGCAACATTTACGAAGCTGTAATCTTCGATATCGAAATTCGGTCCGCCGAAATTTAATTCCTCGCGCGCATTCACGAACTTGGCTTCGATCGTCGTGCGCAGTTTTTTCCACCAAAGATACGAAGCAGAAACGTAGACTTCGTTGCGCGGCCGGCGGGGCAAACGCGCGCCTTGGGGCTGCGAAATGTCCGCTGACGAAGTCTTTTCCGCCTCTAGATAAGTATAGCTCGCTGTGAACAGAAGGTCGGCGATCGGTTGCGCGCGTAACTCAGCTTCGAGCCCCTGCGTTTCGGCTGCGCCGAGATTGAGGGTTTGGAAAAGACCGTTGAACCCGATCACGTTCGAAAGATCGTTATGAAAATAGGTCAGGCCGACGATGACCCGATTCTCCCAGAGCCGTTGTTCGACGCCGATGTCCCAGCCAAGATCGTGTTCCGGTTTCAGTCCGAAATTGTTCCCGAAAATTTTGTCCTGACTACTCGGCGGACTAAATCCTGTCGCCACGCTCGAATGCAATGTTGTGTTTGTCCGGTCGACTTTATAACTGCTGGCGAATCGATAAGTCCAAATACCGCCGAATTGATTGAAGTGATCAAAGCGCCCGCCTGCGACGAAAATCAAATTGTCGATGGGCATCAGCGTTCCCTGCAAAAATCCGGCGACCTCCTCCGTGTGATCGCTCACGAAGGTCGGCCCGAATAGAACAAACGGGCGCTCCTGCCCTGCGTTGAGCCGGCTATAGAAAAACCCTGAGGTCAGGGTCAGCCATGAGGTCGGGCGCAGATCGTTTTGATAATCAACCTGCGTGCGTTCAAAGAGCGCGCGGGTCGCGCCAACGAATCCGTCCTCGTTCGGATCGTTGATCTGGCGCTCGTGGTCGTACGCAACAATCAATTTCTGCTCCCACCAGTCAGTCGGTTTCCAATCGATGTGTGGGCCAATCAGCCAGCGTTCCGTGAGAAAATGATCGATGGGACGGGGATCGAAAATAGTATTCGGATTTCCGGTATCGCTTACGGAGTAAGTAAACAGACTCCCGATCCTCAGTTGTTCGCCAGGCGACCAGCCGACGTCGGTGATCGCGGCCGTGTTGCGGTAATTGTTGTTTGGTCGCGCGTTGTCGGTGTCAAGGCGACTCGCGCCA
>WNGL01009391.1_pt1 | contig 11350 bp, 9 predicted proteins | sample 5400591 | NCBI WGS metagenome assembly WNGL01 (sample SAMN13153377, study PRJNA577476) | soil metagenome | isolation source: 80 cm soil or saprolite under Garry oak tree replicate 1 | place: USA:California | collected 2016-06-15
CGCGCCACCTTGCCTGCGCTCCACGAGCTGGCCATCGGGGGCACGGCGGTGGGCACCGGTCTCAACGCTCCCGCGGGCTTCGGGGAGCGCGTGGCCGCGCGGCTGGCCGGACTTACCGGGCACCCGTTCACGAGCGCGCCGAACAAGTTCCAGGCCCTGGCTTCTCACGAAGCGCTGGTCGCGGCGAGCGGCGCGCTCAAGACTCTTGCCACCTCGCTCACCAAGATCGCCAACGACGTGCGCTGGCTCGCCTCCGGGCCTCGCGCCGGGCTCGGCGAGCTTCGGATTCCGGAAAACGAGCCGGGAAGCAGTATCATGCCGGGGAAGGTGAATCCTACCCAGTGCGAGGCCATGACCATGGTGTGCGCCCAGGTTATCGGCAACGACGTGGCCGTCACTATCGGGAGCGCCTCGGGTAACTTCGAGTTGAACGTGTTCAAACCGCTGATCATTCACAATGTTTTGCGCTCGATTCTCCTCCTCGCCGATGCGTGCGACTCGTTCCGCGAACACTGTGCCGTGGGTATCGAGCCCGACCGCCCGCGCATTGCCCGCCACGTCCACGAATCCCTCATGCTCGTCACGGCCCTCGCTCCCCATATCGGCTATGACAAAGCCGCCGAGATCGCGAAGCATGCCCACCACAAGGGCATGACGCTGCGGGAGGCCGCTCTCGCGCTCGGCTATGTCACGGCGGAGGACTTCGACCGCGTCGTACGTCCGGAGGCCATGGTCGGGCCGGAGGAGGAGAAGGACACATGAGGGCGCGGCTGTGCCGCTGGCGGACGCCTGGGATCTCAGGAATTCAGCGAGGGTCGTGAGAAAAGCAGCGTGTTCACCATGCGACTGCCCCAACCAAGCTCCGGCGGGCTTCATATCCTCGTGGTCGAGGACCATGAGGACTCGCGCGAGATGCTGCGGCACTTCCTGGAGAGTGCCGGGCACCGCGTGAGCGAGGCGGCCGACGGACCGACCGCCGTCGCGGAGGCGCTCCGGCTTCGACCTGACGTGGCCGTGATCGACGTGGGCCTGCCCGGCCTCGACGGCTACGAGGTAGCGAAGCGCATCCGCGACGCGCAGGTTGCATCTATCCGGCTCATCGCGCTGTCGGGACACGGGCTCCCCCAGGATCGATCACGCGCGAGCGAAGCCGGATTCGACGAGCATCTCGTCAAGCCCGTCACCCCCCAGGAGCTGGCGGACGCCCTGACCCGACACGCCGGGGCGCCCGAGAGTCCGCGCTAGCCGAGCTACGGCCTCACCAGCTCCACCAGCTTGGTCAGGACGCTCCCGGTCAGCGAGGCTTTCGCCTGAGCGAGCTGCTCTCCGAGACGGGCCAGCTCCTCGCGATCCATGAGCTTCCTCGCCCGCGGGAACATCTCCGTCTCTTCTTCCTCGGCATGGTGCTCGACGAGGTCTTTCAAGACCTTGGCCTTGGCCGCGAAGACGTCCGTGGAGGGATCGGTATCCTTGAACTCGGGCAGCACGGTATCGACCACGTGATGCTCCTCGATGGCCTCGTAGTAAAGCTTCAGGTCGCCTTTCTTGTCGGCAGCTTCGCGGAAGGCGGGGTAGAAGATCTCTTCTTCTATGGTCGTGTGGATCTTGAGCTCGCGCTCGATCTCCTGGAGGAGCTCTCCCCGCTTCGCCGTCGCTTTTTCTGAGCTCTCTTCGAGCTCGCCGAGAAGCTCGCGAGCCCTTGCGTGGTCTGCCTTGAGCAGGGCTATCGCATCCTTCCCCACCGCGCGGCTTTTGGGCTTGGGCATGGTTGTTCTCCTCCTCCCGATATGGGTGCGCTATGTGTGGAAGGAGCGAAGCAAGCCGCGTGCCTGATGGGGCACGATGATTGCTAGGTACATGATGACGGGAGGTACGACATGAGCATTGTCATCTGGATGGTCTTTGGTCTCTTTGTCGGACTGGTCGCCAAGATCGTGATGCCCGGCCGGGATCCGGGAGGGTTAATCGTCACGATTCTGCTGGGGATAGCGGGCGCGGTACTCGGCGGTTTCCTCGGGCGTGCCCTCGGTCTCTATCGTGAAGGGGATGCCGTGGGCTTCATGGTGGCCGTGCTGGGAGCTCTTGTCCTTCTCGTCTTCTATCGGGTCGTTGGCGGAAGAACGCGGCGGGGCTGACGGATGGGACGGTCGATCGCGTAGGTATTACCGAGGCATCTACTTGGTGACGTGCCTACCCGTTCGCCCGACCACGCTCGCCACGGTGGCCACGAGCTCCGAAGGCTCGACGGGTTGGAGACGTGGACCAGAACTCCTGCATGAAGTGCGCGCGTCCAATCTTCTCGGCCGAGTGCTTCCGAGGCGAGTCGGGTGCCCACGATCCGCACCCGGATCTTCTCGAACGCCATGTTGCGGCGGGATGACGTGTCGTCAGCGAACGGCACGAAGCCACAGTCGTCCGTGGTCCCCAGCTGGTCGATGGGAATGTAGTCGGCGGCTTCGCGGAGGTGATGCTCGTGCTGGAGGAACATGGCAAGGGCGACGGTAGACGAGATCACCCTCGGCATGAGGACGATGCCGCCGAAAATGATGAGGCAGAATCGGAGCTTCACCGGCACCACCGCGGCTGGACTGGTCAATGCCCACAGGCGCTGAGTCTTTCCGCTGTCCGGCTTCATGAAGTAAATGTGCGCACGAGGGACCGTCGCTAACGTTGGCTGACTGACGAAGGGCTGGGGTGAGGCGATGCGCGAGAGAAATGACAGAGGCCAAAAGGGTCAATGAGTACGATCGCATCGACCATCCCTCGCTCGGCCCGCAAACCGCATTGGCGGTAAAACTTTGCCACGTCCATGGCATCACCCTTGCGTTCCCGAACTCGAGACGCAGGGCGATCGGCGCTGCCGTGGAGATCTCCAACCAAACCACCATATAGGAGACAATCATGAAGATCGTCAGCCTCCTCCTGATGTCGAGTGTGCTCGCGCTCATTCCCGCTCAGTACGCAGCGGCGCAGACGGCCGGGTCGACCCGGCTCGGAGTTGCCGTGGAGGAGCTCAAGGTTGTGGCCGTGGGCTGGAGCGTGAAAAAGCAGATCCTGGGCAAGACGGTCTACAATGAAAGCAACCAGAAGGTCGGGAGAATCGACGATCTCATCGTCGCCCCGGACAGCGCAGTGTCGTTCGCCATTATCGGCGCGGGCGGCTTTGTGGGCCTCGGGCGCCACGACGTGGCCGTTCCCATTCAGCAAATCAAGCTTCAGGATAACAAGTTCATTCTGCCGGGAGCCACCAAGGACGCCATCAAGGCTCTGCCGAAGTTCGAGTACGCGAAGAAATAGCCGCAGGAGGCGGTCGCCGAAGCGCTTCGTCGAGCTGCGGCTGAGGCGATGAGGCGCTTCGGCATCCGCATCCAGAGAGGCGCTCATCGACCACAGGTCGAGGCGACCGGATCCGCCTCGGAGAAAACGAAGGAGCCGCGGCTCGACTCGACCTGATCCATAGAGCATTGGCGCGGCTTCTTGTCGGCCTCCAGCGGAGAAAGCGGGTGCCGTGGCGGAAGCGGCCCCCCGTGGGCCGCCGACCACGCAGTCCACGGTCCGCAGCCGCTTCGAGGCAGGTGCGCCGTAGCCCGAAACTTGCCCCGCTCTCCTCCTTCGGACGGCGACAAGTGGAGAAGGAACGACCCGGTAAAACGCTCAGACAGAGGCGGGAGGCCGTGAGAAGCAAGCAGGCCGGAGCCGGCTAAGGCCCGGCCACTTAGTAAGAAAACGCTGGTCGGCACGGTGGTTGCGTGGCGAATAGCAGATCTCGCGCGAAGGAGGATCGCGGATGCCGAGAACCAGTGCCCGAAGCATGCTCCCACCGGACTTGGGGAAGGCGCCCGCACCTGAGCCTCAGCCCCAAGCGGCCCCGTCCATGGCGGATTCGGGCATTCCGCGACAGCTCCGTCCCTATCTCATCGGCGCCTCCGTTTTTCCCGTCGTGGCCGCCCTCTATTTGGCCCGAGGGGTGCTCATCCCCATTACCCTGGCCGGTCTGCTGACCTTTCTCCTGAGTCCGGTCGTGGGCGCGCTCGAGCGGGGGGGCCTCTGGCGCATCCGGGGTGGGCGAGTATGCGCGGTCATGCTCGTCGTCGTCCTCGTCTTCTCCGCGCTGGGAGGAGCGGCATGGGTAGTGACACAACAAGTCCTCGCCCTCGGATCGGAGCTGCCGCACTACCGGGGTAACCTCAAGCGAAAGATTGCCGACATTCGCGGGGCAGGGACGCATGGCGCCCTCGCCGAGGTGCAATCGGCGGCGAAGGAAGTCATGGGCGAGCTGCAGAAGAACGAAAGCGCGAAGGGCGAGACGAAGCCTCTTCCCGTCGTGGTGAAGTCGGAGGCGGCTGGTGTCTGGCCGATTCCGAAACTTCTTGAAGCGCTGGGCGGGGCAACCTTCGTTATCGTCCTCGTGATCTTCATGCTCATCGAGCAGCACGAGATACGGAATCGGTTCATCCGGCTCACCGGCCACGGCCGGCTCGCCAGCGTGACGAGAGCCTTGGACGAGGCGGCGGAACGCATCAGCCGCTATCTCGTTGCCCAGACCATGATCAATGCGGCCTACGGGATCGCGCTGGGCGCAGGCCTCTTCTTCATCGGGGTCCCCTACGCGGTGACGTGGGGTTTTCTCGCTTTTGCCTTTCGCTTCATCCCGTACCTGGGACCGTTCATGGCCGCGGTGGGTCCCGTCGTCCTGAGCCTGGCCGTGTTCAGCACCTGGCAGCGGCCCTTGGTCACGATCGCCCTCTGCCTGGCCGTCGAGCTCGTCACCTACATGGTGCTCGAGCCATACTTGTATGGCCAGAGCATCGGAGTGTCGCAGGTCGCCCTTCTCGTCGCCCTCGCCTTCTGGACGTGGCTCTGGGGCTCGACCGGACTTATTCTCGGCACGCCCCTCACCGTGTGTCTGGTCGTGCTCGGCAGGCACGTTCCCGCCCTCGGCTTCATCGGCGTCATGATGGCCGACGAGCCCGCGCTCCCCGTGGATGTCAGCTACTACCAGCGTCTGCTCGCCAAGGATTCTGCAGAGGGGACAGAGATCCTGGACGCCTATCTGGCCGAGCATTCGCTGACGGACGTGTACGACGATGTCCTCGTCCCTGCCTTGAGCCGGGCCAAGGGGGATCGGGTGTCCCGGCGGGTCTCAGGCGAGGAGGTGGAGGGCATCTATCAGGCCGCCCGAGAAAGCATGGTGAAGCTGGCCGATCATCGACCTCCCCCGCCCGGGGAGACAGGGGAGGCGGGGTGGCGAGAGGGGGTGAGCGCCGGCGCGCCATTTGTCCTCGCGTGCGCGGCCGAGGACGAGGGGGACGCCATAGCCCTCGCCATGCTGCGTCAGCTCGTGAATCCGTCCGAATGCGAAATCGAGCTCGCCTCCGCCCATGCGCTGTCGGGCGAGATCGTCTCTCGGGCCGTGGAGAAGAAACCCTCAGTCGTTCTCATTGCCGCCCTGCCTCCCGAGGGTCTCGCCCAGACGCGTCATCTCTGCAAGCGGCTCCGCGCCCGCGTTCCCGACATCAAGATACTCGTGGGGCGCTGGGGTGGGCCGAGCGCGAAGGCCGACGATCGCGAGGCGCTCATGGCGGCCGGCGCGGACGAGGTCGGGACGACGCTGGCCCAGTCGCGGGATCAGCTTCTGGAGCGGGTTCGCCTCGACTGAGCGGGCATCGTTTCTACCCGGAGATGCTATCCTCGAGCGCGAAATGAAGATCCGCGCGCACGTGATCTGGCTCGTGGCCACGGCGGTGTTCGATTGAGACGCCTGTCGGGGGCCGCGTGGCCATGACACGGCGGAGGTGGTCAGAGGGCACATCGTGGTGCTGATCTGATGCGCATCGAAGACTACGCCGTCCTCGGCGATACCCAAACCGCGGCCCTGGTCGGGCGGGACGGCTCGATCGACTGGCTCTGTCTTCCTCGCTTCGATTCTGGCGCCTGCTTCGCTTCCCTGCTGGGCGATGCGGGGCACGGACACTGGCGGCTGAGCCCGCTTGCCGAAACGTCGCCACCGCGCCGCCGGTACCGACCCGAGACCCTGATTCTCGAGACGGAATTCGAGACCGCGGACGGGGCGGTTCGGCTCATCGACTTCATGCCGCCGCGCGATGCCAGCCCCGACATGATTCGCATCGTCGAGGGCTTGCGCGGAGAAGTCCGCGTCCGGATGGAGCTGGTCATCCGGTTCGACTATGGCTCCGTCGTCCCGTGGGTTCGAAAGATCGAGGGCGTGCTCTGTGCGACCGCGGGCCCGGATTCCCTCTATCTGCACACTCCCGTTGAGACGCACGGTGAAGGCCTCGTCACGGTGGCGGAGTTCGTGGTGGGCGAGGGCTCGCGCATTCCATTCGTGCTGACCTGGAACCCCTCCCACTTGCCGATGATGAAGCCGGCAGATGCGGAGCGCTCGCTCGCCGAGACCGAGGCATGGTGGGCGGAATGGTCCAGCCGCTGCACCTACAAGGGCCCGTACCGCGAGCAGGTGCTGAGATCGCTCATCACGCTCAAGGCCCTCACCTACGCCCCCACCGGGGGCATCGTGGCCGCGCCCACGACCTCGCTGCCCGAGGCACTGGGCGGCGTACGGAACTGGGACTATCGCTACTGCTGGCTGCGGGACGCGACCTTTACCCTCTATTCGCTCATGGCCGCGGGCTATCGAGAGGAGGCGCGGGCCTGGCGAGACTGGCTCCTGCGCGCGGTGGCGGGTGATTCGGCGCAGCTGCAGATCATGTATGGGTGCGCCGGGGAGCGCCGCTTGACCGAGCTCGTGATCGACTGGCTCCCCGGCTATGAAAACTCGGCGCCCGTTCGGATAGGCAATGCGGCGGTGCGTCAGCTCCAGCTCGACGTCTACGGCGAGGTGATGGATACGCTGCACCAGGCGCGGCGGGTCGGCATCGAGGGCGATGAGTTCTCCTGGCCTCTCCAGCAGCACCTGCTCGAGTTCCTCGAGACGGCATGGACTCAGCCGGACGAGGGCATCTGGGAGGTCAGGGGTCCTCGACGCCACTTCACGCATTCCAAGGTCATGGCGTGGGTGGCCGTGGATCGCGCGGTCAAAGACATCGAAACGTATGGCCTACCGGGAGACGTGGAGCGCTGGAAGCGGCTCAGGACGAGCATTCACGAGCAGGTGTGCCGAAACGGTTACGATGGCGAGCGGCGAAGCTTCGTCCAGTACTACGGGGGGAAAGAGCTCGACGCGAGCCTGCTCATGATTCCCCTGGTGGGGTTTCTCCCGTGCGATGACCCGCGGGTGCGGTCGACCATCGAGGCGATCGAGCGCGAGCTGTGTCGTGACGGATTCGTCTTCCGGTATCAGACGAGCACATCGGGACACGTGGACGGGCTGCCCCCGGGAGAGGGAGTATTTCTCGCTTGCACCTTCTGGCTCGCCGACACCTACTGGCTTCTCGGCCGTCATGAGGAGGCTCGGCGCCTGTTCGAGCGGCTGCTCGAGCTCTGTAACGACGTTGGCCTCTTGTCTGAGCAGTACGACCCGCACTCGGGTCGCTTTCTTGGAAACTTTCCCCAGGCGTTCTCGCATGTCTCGCTCATCAACACGGCCTTCAACCTGTCCGCGGACGTCGGGCCGGCCGAGCACCGAACGAGCGAAGGTGAGCCCGACGCGCCGGCCGGCGTGGGAGGGAAGAGCCCCTGAGGGTTGTCCGGCTCAGCCGCCGGGCTTGCCCATCCGCAGGCGCGCGACCACGGGGAGATGGTCGGACGCTACCCGCGCCAGCCGGCTCCGATGCACCCGAAAGCTGTCGGATACGAGGTGGCGATCCCAATAGATACGATCGAGGGCAAAGATCGGCAGGGGGGCGGGATGGGTGCGGCGGATACGGGGGCCATGGAGCTCGCGCCGCAGGAGCCGCCCCACCGCGCCGGGGAACCATTCGTTGAGATCGCCGATGACGATGCGCGGGCCCGTGAGATCCCGATGCAGAATGTGCTCGCGGACGAGGGTCCGGACCTGCTCCGCGCGCTCGCGTACCTTGAGGCCGAAGTGCACGTTGAAGACGTGGAGCACGGTGTCGTTCATGGTCAGGTCGAGACGAATACCGCCGCGCGGCTCGCGCGTGGCCCACGAGAGATCGAAGGTCTGGGTGGCCTGGATGGGAAGGCGCGTTAGTACCGCGTTCCCGTAGGGCAGGCCGTTCATCTGGGTGGTGGGGCCCATGGCCACCTGCATGTCGAGGCGCTCGGCCAGCTCATCGGCCTGAGGACGGAGCACCTCCTGGACTCCCACCAGATCGGCGTCGATTTCCTTCAGGACATCCGCGATCCGCTCGATGTTGACGCGACGATCCAGCCCGGCTCCGCGATGGATGTTGTAGCTCGCCACGCTGAAGTCCATACCCGAAACGCTACGGGCTTCTCGCCGGCGTGTCAACAAAGAGGTAGAGACTTCCACGTCGCAACGTGGCGGCAGTACGAAACTCCCCAGTAAGAAGTTCCGGACGAAACAACGCACGCTCCCCCGGAGACCCACTGCAAAAGGAGGACGGTGGGCTACGGAGGTGTGGCATCACTGTTGCTTTTTCAAATGGCGCGCGTGGACACGCCCACGGACCTGCGTGAGCCGCGGGCCGGAATGCCCACCACGAAGACAGGAGGCGCCGGAAATGGGTACCACACAAACGTACAAGGCCCGACCGTGGAATCTGACCGGGCTCAAAGGCATCTCGGACAAGACGCTCGAGATGCACTTCAAGCTCTACGAGGGATATGTCACGGAGACGAACCGCCTTACCGAGCATCTCGCGGATCTGCTGAAGGACGGACAGGTCGACCAAGAGGAAATGCCCGCCTACTCCGAGTTGACGCGGCGTCTGGGCTTTGAATACAACGGCATGGTTCTCCACGAGTACTACTTCGACAATCTGGTCCGGGGAGGGGCGGGCGGGCCGAGCAAGGGATCGGCTTTCGCCCGGGCCGCGGCGGAGAGCTTTGGCTCGTTCGAAGTCTGGAAGACGGCCTTCGTCAGCGTAGGCAAGATGCGCGGGGTCGGTTGGGCCATCTGCTTCCAGGATCCCCACACGGGAAAGCTGTCCAATCACTGGGTCACGCTCCACGAGATTGGTAATATCGCGGGGTACATCCCGATTCTCGTGATGGACGTGTGGGAGCACGCCTTCCTCCTCGACTATGCGCCGGCGCAGCGTCCCAAGTACATCGAGGCATTTCTGGCCAACACGGACTGGGATGCGCTTGACCGCAGGCTCTCTGCCGCGAGCGCCCACGCCGCGCGCTGACGGCTCTGCTGTCATCGGCATCCGTTTTGCTTGGTTTTCCTTGAACCGGTTGCCGTCGGAGAAGTGCCGACGGTTTGATAACCACACCCGAGGAGGAAGTCTCATGGCGGACCAGTACAAGTGCAGGAAGTGCGGCCAGACGTCGTCGAAGCCGGGGAGCTGCTGCGGCGCGCCGATGGAGAAGGCGAGTTAGAGTCGCTCCGGTTCCAATGGCGGGGCGGCCGGGGGACACTGCTCCCCCGGCCGCGGGGGCGGGGCGTTACGTTTGGGCTGAGCTGAGGTTCCGCAGCAAAGTATTGATCTGGCTCGGGTGGACGGGCTTGACGAGGTGGAAGTTGAATCCCGCCTCGCGCGCCAGCTCCTGATCGGCGGGGAGCCCGTAGCCGGTGACGGCGATCAGGCAGAGTCTTTCGCTGTCGGCAGTGGCTCGGATCCGCCGGGCAACTTCATATCCATCGAAGCCGGGCAGACCGACATCCACGAAGGCCGCGTCGGGGCGCAGCCGGAGCACGAGATCGACGCCGGTGGGGCCGTCCTCGGCCTCGTGTACCTCGTGACCGTAGATCTGGAAGAGCACGCGAAGGGTCTCGCGTGAATCGGCATTGTCTTCGATGATGACGATCCGCCGCGTCGGCACGGGGGGAGCGACCGCGCTGGTCGCCACGGGCAGAGAGGGCAAGGAGAGGGCCGGGAAGGTGATAGTGAAGACACTCCCCGCTCCCGGCCCTGCGCTGGCCGCCTCCGCCGTGCCGTCATGGAGCTCCACGAGTCGCTTGACGAGGGTCAAACCGATGCCGAGGCCTCCGTGGGCTCGATCCGCTCCCCGCTCCCCCTGAACGAAGAGATCGAAAACACGGGGCAGCAGATCGCGGTGAATGCCCATGCCACTGTCCTGAACGCGCAACACGGCCCGCCCGCCCTGCCGGTGCGTATCCAGCTGAATGGAGCCGCCGGGGGGAGTATACCGAAGCGCGTTCTCCACCAGATTGAGGACGACCTGCTCGATTCTCGTGACATCCCCGTCGATCCATACGGATTCCCCCTGCACCCGGATGACATGGTCGCTGCTCTTGCCGACCGCCCCCAGAGTGTGAAGGGCCCGCTCCACGGCCTGGAAGAGATCCAAAGGTCCGCGGTCGAGGCGGATCTTGCCCGTCACCACGCGTCCCACATCGAGGAGATCGTCGATCAATCCGCCGAGGTGCTGGACCTGGCGTGTGATGATTTCCCGCGCATGCGTCGCCGATTGGCCGTGGACGTCCTCGACTCGATCGAGGATATGCACGGCGTTGCTGATGGCCCCGAGTGGATTGCGCAGCTCGTGACCCAGCATGGCGAGGAATTCGTCCTTTAGACGATTGGCCGTCTCCGCCTCGGCGCGGGCGGCCTGCGCCTCTCTATAGAGCCGCGCGTTCTCGATGGCGCTGGCCGCCCGGTTCCCCACCGTCTCGGCCAGGGCCAGATCCATGCGGGAGTAGCGGCGGGCAGATTCCGTGATGGCGAAGGAGACGGCTCCGAGGACCCGCTCGTGCGCGATCAAGGGCACGATCATCCAGGATTTCAAGCCGAGCCGCCGAAGCATGTCGAGATGCGCGGGGTTACTCGCGGCCTGGGCCAGATCATCATCGGTGGCATCGGACACGAGTGCGGAGCGTCGGGTTCGAATCACCGCGGGTACCCCGCTCGACGCGGCGGCGTTGAAGCCATGGCGGGCTCGATGATCACGTACGAGGTCGTCCTTGCCAGGGTCCACATGCGCGTGGGCGACGCGCCGGATCGTCCCATCCTCCTGGAGCAGGTCCACGGCACAGAGATCCGCGAGGAGCGGGATGGCGAGCCGCGTGAGGCGTACCAAGGTGGCGTCGTAGTCGATGGACGATCCGAGCACGGCGCTGGCCTCGGCGAGGAAGCGCGCCCGCTTCTCCGAGGTCTCGGCGAACCGGCGGGCGGCCAACGCCTCGGGGACGAGGGCAAGACGCTCTCCGTCCACGCGCTTCTTCTCCGCGACCACCGCCGCGAAGGCCAGGGCCAACCCGGCATTGAGCCCCACGAATGCCTGCACGAGGAGCAGGGACTCATTGGGGTCTTGGCGA
>WNGL01009394.1_pt1 | contig 11350 bp, 9 predicted proteins | sample 5400591 | NCBI WGS metagenome assembly WNGL01 (sample SAMN13153377, study PRJNA577476) | soil metagenome | isolation source: 80 cm soil or saprolite under Garry oak tree replicate 1 | place: USA:California | collected 2016-06-15
CATCGGCTCAACTCGTTTCTGGAACATTGAATACTGGGCCTGGCCGCCCGGCCATCAGCGGCACGGACGCAATCTTCCCGACGCCTGCGAAATCGGCCACACCTGGCTCACGCGTTCCGCCCTCCGCACCGCGGCCAACACTGAGGCGAAATACCTGATGCTCACGCATGCCTTCGAATCCTGGGGCGTGCTTCGCGTATGCCTTCACACCGACGCGCGGAATTTCCGTTCGCAAAAGGCCATCGCGCGCATCGGCGGCAAACGCGAAGGAATTCTTCGTTCCCATCGCTTAGCCGCGGACTTCACTCCCCGCGATTCCGTTCGCTATTCCATCATCGCGTCCGAATGGCCCGGCGTAAAAGAACGCCTCAGTCGCCTGCTGCTCTAGCGCCGCCAAATTGCTCTGTCATCCTAAGCAACTAAACAGACTTGTCATCCTGAGCGCAGCGTTTTTCAGCGGAGCCGAAGGATCTGCTTTTGCTTTGAAGCCAACCGCGATTCGAGCGGCGCAATCATCGCTCCGTCCGCTAAGAGCCTTGGCGCTGAGGGGCGCTCTCCACCACCCTTCACCGCGACCCCCGGTTCAACTTTCCACAAAGCCTTCGCCTTCCGACACTCAGTCGTGACTTGCGTTGCAAGCACCGGCGAACCATTCGAGGTTGTTCCCACCACTTGAAGTGTTGCCACACAGGCCGGCCCCAAGCGCTTCAAAAAGGAATCTGAGAGACCCCATATCTTGATCCGGCTCGTCCGCAATTCGTAAACTTCGATATAGAAGAAAGGGTAATCGCCATCTTCGTGAATACTGGCGATCAAACGGTTGTGATCCGCCGTGAAACCATCCAGCCAGAACTCAATGCTCCTGCCCCAGGCGTCGTCGTCGCCCATAAATGCTCTTGGCTCAGATTTGATTGGGGTTCCGTCAGGCCGAGTGCCGACAATGCTGTAGTTGCTCTCGCAAAGGTGTGTGTCCTTGTGGTGGTCGTCCTCGCTGTGCATCTGCAGCGCGATCGTAAACCCCGTACTGCTCCCGAGAGGTTCCGTATGCGCATCGAAGTTGTTCCCGCAGGTCACCGCCTGCTTCTGCACTCCATGGAGCGACAGTGCGAGGAGCAAGGCAGGTAACATCATCGGAAGGCCCCTGTAATGCCTGAGAACGTTAGCCTGAGAACTCCGGTTGACAGATCCACAAGCGGATTGAGTAGACCGCCGGTCGCGAACTTTACCGCGCCAACTCCAACGGCCCCGCCTTGCCGGGTTCAATGCCCTTGCCGTTCTCTTCCATCTTCCCGAAGATCATCTTGCCGCTGGCGGTCTGCAGCACACTCGTGACGGAGATCTCCACCATTCGCCCAATCACCTTGCGCGCGTGATCCACCACCACCATCGTGCCGTCGTCCAGATACCCAACGCCCTGGTTGTATTCTTTGCCCTCTTTCAGGATGAGCACATTCATCTTCTCGCCGGGCAACACCACCGGCTTAAGCGCATTCGCCAGGTCGTTGATGTTCAGCACTTCCACATGATGCAGATGGGCCACCTTGTTTAGGTTGAAGTCGTTGGTCACCACTTTGGCTTCCCACTTCTTCGCCAGTTCCAGCAGCTTCAAATCCACTTCGCGTATCGAAGGGAAATCGTCCGGCACAATCTGCACTTGAATATTGGTGTTCGACTGCATCCTCTGCAGCATGTCCAGACCGCGCCGGCCGCGCTGCCGCTTTGATCCATCGGTGGAGTCGGCCACAATCTGCAACTCGCGAAGAACAAACTCCGGGACCACCATCATCCCGTCGATGAATCCCGCCTCGGCGATGTCCGCGATACGTCCGTCGATAATGACGCTGGTGTCGAGCACCTTGGCGCTGCGGCGGCTCGGCCGCTCCCCTGAGAACAGCGTCCCTAGCGCCGCGGGGTTGAGCATATCTCCCTTGTTGGCTCCAACCAGCAGGCCAACGTAGGTCATTAACAGCAGCACGAATATCTGCAGTACGGCAGAGTTTGACCCGTTCAGGGGCGCCGATCGCAGCACCAGGCAGAACAGCGCCGCGCCAAAAATTCCCAGCACGCTCCCGGCCACTGCGCCGATAAGCCGACGTAGGCTTAGCGCCCGCACGCGCAACTCAAAAATGATGACCGCGCAGGCTGCCATCGCCCCCCCGGCCGCACCCACCCATCCGGTAACGCCAAACGGATGAAGGAAATAACAGACTGTAGATAACAAGGCAACAAACAAAAAACGTACAAGGATGAGATCCATATAAGCCTACTTCCACTGGTGCGAAAAAACATACACCAGAATGGGCATCGTTGGCGAGTATGCCCATCCGCCCACGGCATCGTCAAGAGCGGGGAAGCAAGGGAGTAAGCACTCCGTAACAGAAAGATAGGTACCAAAGGACAGGAAACAGGGACTGAGGAACTGAGGGACTAGGCGCTAGCGAATAGGACTGAGGAACAATGAGGAACAAGGAAAAAGTGAAACGGAATAACACTAGCTGCCATTGACCTGACCAGAGAAGAGAACGGGAAAGGTGTCAAGGGACTAGTACCGTGACCCGGTGATTTTGTAATCGTGCCCGTAAACTTGGGTGCCCAGGTCTCGCTTTGAGACGCGGGAAAGCGAAGCGGCGGGGACCTGCTGTTGTTCTTCGCTTCTCAGCTCGCACTCCCCCAAGATTTGTCATCCTCCGGGGTCCCCGCGGACAGGTCTTCGTCCGTGGGGTGGCTGAGCGAAGCGTTTCTCAGCGGAGCCGAAGGACCTGCTTCTCGTGCGCGATTCCACTCCGCACGAACACAGGTGCCCCAGGTCCGGGGTCCCCGGCGACAGGTCTTAGTCGCTGGGGTGGAGGTCTCGCTTTTGAGACCTGGGAAACCACATATCTACGCGGTCGCGGTACTAGGGAAGACGGAAAAGGGGACAAAGGCTTCGAAGAGATTCGAAAATCCACTCTCCATTCCAAATCACCCGTTCGCCGTTTTAGATGTCCCTCAGTCCCTCAGTCCTTGCTTTTGCCTTTCCTGACCCCTGCCTTTACGCCACCACCGCAAGCTCAGCATGCACCAGCCGCTGCACTCCCTTGCGAGGCCCACGCTTGCGCGCGCTCATCACCTTGACCCGTTCCAGCAGTTCCTGCGGAGAACACGTCTTCTTGGCCAACAAGGCGTCGGCTCCGTGAATCTGGCCATTCATTTTCTGGGGATCGCCCAGCAGCACCATCGGCACATGGCCCGCGATTTGTTTCAGCTTGGCCACCAGTTGATCGCCGCTCATCTGTGGCATCGAGTGATCGGCCAGCACCAGGTCGACAGTGTTCTCGGCAAACATGCCGATTGCCTCCTGACCTGTGGTTGCAGCCAACACGCGGTAACCGTTTGTTACCAGCATGAACTTGAGAACTGAAAGTTCTTGTTCGTTGTCATCTACGCAGAGAATAATCTTCTTGGGACGCATGTTGGGGTTTCCGCTCCTGAAGTTGAATTCGGTCGACCCCAAACTCGGACGCATATCAGCTTTGCCCGTTTTGTTGGCGGGCAGGCTCGTCGATTCCGGGGCCTTCGGCCGCAGTCAGGTTCATCCTCTTCGGCTGAAAGCGCAGAGAATCGTCGGAAGGGCATCAACTCGCTCCCACCAGACAACTTCTTGCAATCAATCCGTGGGAGGGAAGCCCTCACGTGCGGTCAGATTGTGTATGAAGCCGTTATAAAAAACCGGCAAATAAACCGGTTGATTTGTTTCAATGCTTGGCAACAATACGAGCATTCAACAATCATTGAAAGAGGGAACAGGAAGCGAAACACAACATGTAAACCCGCGTGTAACAAGTGCAAATTTGTTAGAGCGAACACACTGAGTAACTTGCCCTGATTAAATTCTGTTGAAACCGTGTGCATTACGGCAGGAAAAGCTGTCCCTTTGCAACAGGAACGGTGCTGCCCCCAACCCGCACCTCCGTCACCTTCGCCGATTTAAAATTTGCAGAGAGAAAAAGATCGCTGGTCCGTCCAATCTCCACTCCCTGCTGAACGTGAATCCGTCGCCCCGCCTCAGCCAGTCCATGCCGCACCAGGTAGCTGATCGCGCACCCGGCCGCCGATCCCGTTGCCGGATCCTCGCCGCCATAAAACTGCATGCGCGCCCTCCACCCAGGCGCATCGCCGCCCGTTGGCCCCAGCACAAAGAACCACCGCCCTCCACGCTCCCGAAGCCACGCCGTCGCTTCCTCTTGATTCACTCGCAGACGCGCCAGGGCTTCCCACGAGCGCAACGCCACAATCGCAAACGCTGTCCCCGTCGAGACCACCTGCGGCGGCACTGAAGATTCAAGATCCTCAACGTGGAGTCCACACAGCCGCGCCACTTCCTCTCGATCCAGCTCTGCGCCAAACTCCGGATCTTTCTGCGTCATCTCGCCGAAGAGGCCTTCGCGTTCAAAGCGCACCGGCACCGCGCCCACATTCAACGCCAGTGTCACCGTATCGCCGCGCATCGTCTCCGGCGCAGCGAGTTTCAACACGCTCGCCGTGCCTAGTGTCGGGTGACCCGCAAACGGAAGCTCCTCCTGCGTCGTGAAGATCCGCACGCGCACACCCTCGGCCTGTTCCACCGCTGCCGCCCTGCGTTCCACAAACGTCGTCTCCGACAGGTTGAACTCGCGCGCGATCGCCTGCATCCGCTCCGTCGTCAGCCCGGCAGTATTCATCACCACCGCAAGCCCGTTGCCGGCTAGCGCCGTCTCAGTGAATACATCCACGATAAAGTAATCCAGCTTCGAGCCCGCCAAATCTGAAGAAGCGTACATGGGTCTATTATGAGGCAGCTTCAATATGTGCAAAATCACTTGCCTGTGCATCCCAGGAGCACCATCGATCTCGGCAATCTCCTCGAAGGCAAGCCGTTCGGCGCTGCGTGGGAGCCTCGCTAGCACTGCATCCAGAGCACTCGGCCGCCCGCATCAATGCTTGACATCAATTCCAATGCCCTCTACCCTACGAATATCCGCCAGCTCAAAGCACTCTCAAGCTGGCCGGCAAAGAAATCCATGGCTCACGCATTCCACTCCGCATTCTGTCCGTGCTGCTGCTGTCAGAGCATCTCTATGCGGGCGTGTCCATAGAAAGAGATTCAACACCGAATCGCATTTCTCAGGCCCACCCGCAAACCATGCGTGGTGGGTTCTTAAGTTTCTGGGAACTGACAACTGATAACTGTTTCTCAAGCACCGGTGGCGAAGTGGCTAACGCGCAGGTCTGCAAAACCTGTATACGTGGGTTCAATCCCCACCCGGTGCTCCAATCTCTCGCAAAAACCAAAGGGCCGCGCCTCACGTGGAGGCTGCGGCCCTGGGTTATCTCGATCTTTCGCGCGTGTTCACGCCCCCTCAATCTACCTCGAAACCTCCGGCAAAAGAAGCCGTGTCCCCGAGCGATCCAGAAACTGCCTCATGCGCGTCGCCTCTGCCCGCTGCGCAGCCACCAGGCGCATCTGCCTGCGAATATGGTCGATATGCTCCAGCTCCGCGATGGTCGCTTCATCAAACCGCGCATTGTGCTCCAGCCGTGCAATTCTCGCTTCGATCATGCTCCGAAATCGCGGGCTTATATCAAATCCTTCCAAGGCGGCGCAGTCTGATGTCATGGCGAGTTCCTCTGGGAAAATTCGTTCGTTGAAAAAATCTATTCCGTCAAGTCTTCAAGTCCTTTTTGACACTGCCGATACTAGCGACAAACCATAACTCGCGCCAGATTACCGCGTCGCGAAACTACCGTAACCCGATAGTCCGCAAACAAGACAGGGCCGGAGTTACCTCCGGCCCTGTCTTCCGTTCTCTCGCGTACGTTACCGTGCCCGCCAGTCATTTTGTTATCGATTCATCGACGCGCCCGCCGCTCCCGGCATCGTGGCCACCGCAAGCACTACCTGCGTCCCGCCATCCAGATGAATGTCTCTCCGCGCCCCCAGCAGCAAGCCGGATGCATTTGTGAAAGGCTGCCCGTTCACATTGTTTGCCAGCAACACTCCCGGAATCGCCGTCATCCGAATCGCAACATTGCCATTCCGTGCCACAATGCTTCCCGGAGCCGGAGCGCCGTTCGCCGCGCCATTTGCATCCGCCGTTCCGCTCGCCATCGATCCCGCTGCCGCGCTGTTCGAGGGCGCCGCGTTGGTGTGACTGCCCGATGTGCTCGATGCTTCGTTGTTCATCCCCCCGCTCGCACCCGCTCCACCACTCGGCATAGACCCGCCGCCCGGTGCCGCGCCTGCCGGCGAGTCGCCATAACTCCCCCCCGCATTCGAGGACGAATAGCTCTCCGCCGGCGACACCGACTGAATCACCGACTCAATCGCCACATTTTGTCCGCCCTTCAATTCAGCATGATCAAACTTGATCGCAATCTGCGCATTCTCCTTGCCCTCGCCGCGCGCCTGCACGCCCGTCACCGTACCAACGAGCTTCGATCCCTTGGGAATCTCCGTCCCATCGACCTTCACATTCTCTTTCGTCCTCACCACGACGCTGTCGCCCGTCTTGGCCGATTTCGAATCAAGCTTGCCCACCAGCTCGCCATTCACCGGCTGCAACTGCACCGCGGACGCACTCGCCGCGGGGCCGCCCTGCGCAGACGGCGCATTCTGTGCCGGTTGATTGTCGGGAACCGCCGAAGGCGTGGTCTGCTGCGACGGCGGCGCGCTCGGCTCTTGCGCCGGCGAAGTTTGTTGGGAGGGCGCACTCTGCTGCTGCGACGGTGTGTCCTGCTGTGCTGTTAAAGGAAAGCTTGAAAAGGTTGCCAGCGCTACCGCGATGACTGTTGCAGCTCTCATGAGAAGGTCCTCCATTATGAATCACCATCCGGGTCCGGCCGTAAGTTCACGGCGCAAGATACGCGCAATTGCGTATCTTGTCGCACGATGGTTGCCAAACACGAAACCCGCCCAGGCCATGCGCCCAAAGGAGCTGATTCAAAACAGAAAGAAATTTCGCGAATGAATTTTGCCGCTCATAGATGCGGCCGGCCCTCAACGGCAGACCGGAATTTTCTGCCCGATTCATGTAAATATTCGCATGTATAATTTTCCGTTTCTTGAGATTCCTGAAACAGGCTGCGGAAGAACGCACCCCAAGTCGCGCTTTGTAACAGGGCACGACTTCACAGCTTGCGGAAAAACGCGATGTTTTGAAAGGGCATGGCTTCACAGGCTGCGGAAAAACTCGATTCGGTGAAGGGTACGGGCTTTAGCCCGTACATCAGTCCCGCAAAATCAATGTGGGCTTTAGCCCCTGAGGGACGTTTTTCGGGCCTTTCGCTCAGAAACTGGCCTTTTTCCGCAGCCTGTTCAGCCGTGCCGTAAGTAGCCGCAAAATGAGCGCGGCTTTAACCCCTGAGGGAAGTCTCTCCGGCGCGAAAGCTGCCTTTCTTCGCAACCTGTAAAGCTGCAAGCAACTTTGCGACCACGGCCTTACCCCGTGGGGTGTTACTGTTTCTGATCTTCCGGCGACGGCGCGTAGTAGCCCTTGCGTACCTGAATCTTTAGATCCTCGCCCTTGCACTGCAAAGCAATCCGCCGGAAGGTCCCATCCTGTTTGTCGTTGGTGGGTATATACGTGGCGACGTACTGCGTGCGCAGTTCGTCCTCAATCTGCTGAAACGCAGCCTCGAGCTTCTTCCCGTTATTGCCAACATTGATCAGCCGCCCGCCCGACTCTTCCGACAGCTTCTTCGCCGCGGAATAGCCGTAATAGCCGAAGTTCCCATAAGAGCCCGTGTCCGCAATCAGAATCACGTAAATAATCGCGTTCGATTTCTGCGCCGCGGCAATCGCTTCCTGAATCTTCGTCTTGCTGCCCTGATCGTCCCCGTCCGTGAGAATGATCATTGCCTTGCGCCCCGTCTCCTGATTAAACTTCTCCCTCGACGCCAGGTAGATCGCGTCGTAGAGCAGCGTCCCCTTCGGAGTGCCATGCACGGGAATCGTGCCCCCGCCCAGCCCCGGAATGCCCGCCGCTCCGTTGCCGCCGGCCGTATTGATCTCCGCCTTGTTCATCGCTCGAGACAGTAACCGCGCGCTATTCGTGAAGTCCTGCAGCAAATCCACGTTCACATCAAACGACAGCAGAAAGGCCTGGTCCTTCGCCTTCAGCACCCGCTCCAGAAACTGGCTCCCCGCCTGCTGCTCCAACGGAAGCACCTCCTGCTGGCTGCCCGACGTGTCCAGCAGAATGCCCAGCGTCAGCGGTAAATGCGTCTCGGCCGCGAAGTTCTTCAGCGTCTGCGGAACCTTGTCCTCCGACACCGAACAGTCTTCCTTGGACAAGTGGGGAACTAGATTCCCCTGCTTGTCCTTCACCGTGAAAAACAGGTCCACGAGGTTGACGTTCAGTTTGAGTGTCGCGACCGGTTCTTCCTCCTGCGGCGTGGGCGGCGCCGTGCTCACCGGCGGCTCGTCTGGCGAAGGAACAAGCTGCCCCCAACCCACTGCGGTCATCAGCGGCAGCGCGAGCAGCGATAAGGCGATTTTGAGGGGGAGACGCATCCTGATCTGTTGGACGAAAATCCCAACATGAAGAGAGCATAACTCAACTGTTTCTCCTCTGGCCGGGCAACCTGCAAGCCGCTGGCGCGTCTGATACTCTGACGGTTGCAGCCCTGTTAGGCCGTTTCTGTTGGCGTGGACTACACCCGCAGGCCCTTAACCGGTCAGGTGCGGCGTTCGAGAGGAATGAATACCTGTGAACTTAGGATTAAAAGCACTGGCGCTGACCGCAATTCTGAGTTCGAGCCTGAATCTCAGCACGGCGGCTTTAGCCCAGTCGCAGCAAGATCAGCAGCAAAACGTCCCCGACGCTCCCGCACCCCAGGCGCCCCCGCCCATGACCGGCATGGGCGCAATTACTCCCGGCATCGGCTCCGGCACTGCTTCCTCGTCCACCGGTTCTTCCACATCCACAGACCAGCCGCCCGCTGCCTCAACGCAGGCTCCGCCGGCCCAGACCAAAGACACCATCCAGACCGCTCCCCCCGAGACGGGAAACATTGAAGACATCGGCGCAAAGCTCGTTATAAACGCTACCTACGTCGAGGTCCCGGTTACCGTCAAGGACACTAAGGGCAAGCCCGTCGCGGGCCTCACCTGGCGCGACTTCAGAGTCTTTGAGAATGAAACTCGCGAGCCCATCAGAATCTTCAGCGTCGACCCAGCCCCCCTCTCCGTCGCTTTCGTGATCGACCAGAGCCTGACCTCAGACGTCATGGCCAAGGTCAACGACTCGCTCAACGCTCTCCAGGGCGCACTCGCTCCCTACGACGAGGTCGCAGTCTTCTCCTATAACAACGGAACCCAGGAGCGCACCTCCTTCACCGGCGCGCAGAGCAGCCGTCTCCCCGCTGTCCTGGCCCTCACCAAGAACACCGGCCGCGAAGCGTTGGTGCCCATCAATAGCGGCCCCTTCGCCGGCTGCAGCATCTCCAAAAACGGTGGCTGTGTCGACCCCAACCTCCAGCAGGGCGGGTCCACCGGCAATCCCTCGTTCATCACCATCCCCAAGGAAATTCATACCCTGAACGACGCCATCCTGGCCGCAGCCAAGGAACTGTCCACTCGTCCCAAGGGCCGCCGCCGCGTCATCTACGTTGTCTCCGACGGCAAGGAATACGGCAGCAAGGCGACCTACAAAGACGTGCTCCGCTACCTGCAGACCAACAAGATCGCCGTCTACGGCACCGCGGTGGGAGACTCGGCTCGCTGGGGCGAGGGCTATGTCAGCCGCCTCCATTTGCCCTTCACCATGTATGACAACCGGCTAGCTGGCTATGTGCTCGCCACCGGCGGCATCCTCGACTCTGAGCGCGACTTGAACGGCATTGAAAAGAGCTACGCCCGCATCGCCGACGAAGCTCGTAACCAGTACACGCTTGTCTATGCCAGCCACGAGCCGCTCATCGACGGCAAGTACCGCAAGATCGAGGTCCGCGTCGATCGGCCCGGCGTCGAAGTCGTCGCCAAAAGAGGCTACTACCCCTCCGGCCAGGATTTCCAAAAGTAGGAAATGTCTCCTTCTTCAGGAGCTGCGGCAGGTCTAGGCTTGCTCTCTGCTGCCAGTTGGGGCGGCTCCGACTTCGCCGGAGGTCTCGGTGCCCGCCGGGCCTCCTCGCTCCTCATCACCGCATCTGGTCAGATCCTCTCCCTCCTCGTTCTCGTGGCCATCTGCTTCCTCTGGCATCTCGCCGTCCCCGGTACTCCCTACCTTGTCTATGCTGCTATCGGTGGATTCGAGGGCGCTCTGGCCCTCGCCGCCTTCTACCGCGCCCTCGCCATGGGCCCCATGGGCCTCACCGCCGCCCTCACCGGCCTGCTCACCGCCCTGGTCCCCGTAGTCTTTGAATTCTTCCGCGCCGGCCGCCCCGCCCCGCTCACCGCAGTCGGATTGGCCGCGGGCTTCCTCGCCATCTGGCTCATCACCCACACCCCCGCTACCGGCGGCGCAACTTCCCCGCCAAAAGCCCTGCTCTTCGGCGGACTCGCCGGAACCGGTTTCGGCGCCCAGCTCATCCTCTTCAAGATGGCCAGCGCAGGCGGCCTGCTCTGGACCCTCACCGCCGGCCGTATCGCCGGTGTAAGCGCCATCCTGCTGGTAATCGCCCTCGCCCCGCCCCAGCGCCCATGGAGCGGCTTCTGGCTAACAGGAATCGTTTCCGGCTCCCTCGACACCATCGGCAACCTGTTCTACATGCTCGCTGCTCAACTCGGCCGCCTCGATGTAGCCGCCGTCATCTGCTCGCTCTATCCCGCCGGAACCATCTTGCTCGCCGCCCTCATCCTCCACGAACGCCCCACCCGCCGACAGCTCGCCGGAATGGCCGTAGCCCTCGTCGCCGTGGCCCTCCTCAGCCTCTAACCGAATCAATAATCCCGAGCGCCTCCGGTGTCATTAAGCGTCTTGTTATCAACCCTCAGAGCCTTGTCATGCCGAACGAGCATAGCGGAGTCGAAGTATCTGCAATTGTCCAGCAGTTCTCCTTCGTCGGAGGGAGCAGGCGTCGGAGGGAGCAGGCGTCGGAGGGAGCAGGCGTCGGAAGGAGCAGGGGCCTTCAGGCCCCTGAAAAAGACAAGCCAGCAAACATGGCCTTTAGGCCCGGACCCCGCAGCAATTCAAGATGCATTGTCATCCAGAGCGAAGCGCTTCCGAGGTTCCCACCGGCAGGCGGGAACCGGGTGCCCTCTGGGCGGGGTTCTATAAAAGGGGATGTCAAGAAGAAACACATCTCCTGATGCGCCGGGGGAAGAAGTTTTTCTGACATCCAGCCCCTGTTGGCAGCCGCACTACACTTCGCCGGAGCGCGGTCTTGTTTCTGA
>WNGL01038527.1_pt1 | contig 11349 bp, 8 predicted proteins | sample 5400591 | NCBI WGS metagenome assembly WNGL01 (sample SAMN13153377, study PRJNA577476) | soil metagenome | isolation source: 80 cm soil or saprolite under Garry oak tree replicate 1 | place: USA:California | collected 2016-06-15
CGACGCGTGCGATCGGCCCCGGCTTTAATGGAAATGGTTGAGTCGGCCACGCCTGATCGTCTGGATCATCACTGCGTCTGACCGGCCGTTCTTCCATTCCAAAGATCGGCTCTCCGGTGACGCGGTCAAATATGTAAACGTAGCTCATCTTGCCGGTCTGCAGTACGGACGGAATGACGCGGCCATCCTTGTGCACGTCGACGAGCACCGGCGGCGTCGGCAGGTCAAAATCCCACACGTCATGATGGATTAACTGGTGAAACCATTTCAGCTTTCCAGTATTCGCGTCGAGTGCGAGAAGCGTATTGGAGTAAAGGTTCTTGCCCGTTACGGCGTGATTCGCATCTCCGGTTGGTGCAAACAAAATACCGCGTTGTTCATCAACAACCATAGTCGACCAGACGTTAGCGCCGCTGCGGTCTTTCCAACTGTCGCCGGTCCAGTCTTCATGGTTGGGCTCGCCGGGTTGGGGGATCACGTGAAAGCTCCACACGAGCTTCCCCGTGATTGCATCCCACGCGCGAATGTCACCCCGCGGCTGTGGTGGTAGCCCCTCGCCGGGGCGTGCACCCCCGATGATCAGATTTTTGTATACAGTTAAAGGATTCGGGATGGTGAATGTCTCGCGGCGGCTTTCGCCCACAACATCAGATGCGACGTCTTTATAAACGTCCACCACGCCGCCGTTGCCGAAACTCGTGACGGGTTCGCCTGTTTTCAAGCCGACTGCCATGAGATAGCCCTTGTCTGTGGCAAAGAACAGCCTTGGTCCAATCGCGCCTGTTCCTGGCCAGTACGCCAGCGCTCGACCGTGAATATTGCGAGGCGATGTGTATTGCCAGAGGACTCTTCCGGTTTCGGGCTCCAGCGCCGTAACTGTCGACTTGACATTCGGGTCTCGCGGCGACCCTGGAGTCGAGATGTACATCACGCCATCGATGATCAGCGGCTGCACTTCGAAGCGGTAGTCCAGACCGAGATTGCCCGACGGAAGCGATCCCGCGCCGTAGTTGAAGGTCCACGCACGCGTCAACTGCGCAACGTTGGCAGGCGTAATCTGCGTAAGAGGCGAGAAATTCGAATTGTACTGATATTTCGGCCACTGGTTGACCGGGGGTTGCTGGCCGCGCTGGGCAACCGCGGCATGGCAGAGAATCAACAGGCCTACTATCGCGAGAAACCTACGCATGAAACTAACTTTACCTCTGACCCTGTCCTGTCGATGGTCGCGGAAATGGCTTCGGCGCGACATCGGCCTGCGTTATGCCCATTGCCCACTTGATGCCTTCGAGCATCATCTTCTGAAATCGCGGATCGTCCCAGGTCGCATCTGGATGGCCCCAGCCCACGTTGAACACACGGCCCTTTCCGTATTGCTTCGCCCAGACGACGGGAAAATCACCGTCGGCTCGCCGGGCACGGTTCATCGGGTCGAGTTTATCTGGATCGAGGCGCATGATGACGTGGACCTTTTCACGCGAATAAGGCGTCTTGAAAACCGGATGCTGGTCATTGAACATAAAAGGCGACAAACCGAACGCGTCGGCTCCTGGGAACTTTGGATCTTCCACAATGACCGCGGCGTTTGCGTTGAATTCCGAGTCCATATAGCCGCCGACCATTTCGCCGAACTCCGGCCAATTTGTGAATGCGACGCCGGTCGCATGGCCGACGATCAGGCCCTTACCGTCGTCACGAACGAAGGAGAGCAACTCGGCTTTCTGATCTTCCGTCAGAGTGCCGTAGCCGCTGGGCAGCATGAATAGAGCGTCGTAAAAATTCAGCGTCTTCGCATTGACATCCCGACCGTCATATCGTCCCTGGCCCTTGATCTGAGAATGAGTGATCAATTGCGAATCCGTGCGAATCATCGTCACGTACGTCCTCCAGTCGCGGCCAATGCGTTCCACCGTCGCCAGCGCGTGCGAGATCGAATCGTGGTGATAACCGGTCTGAACGTCCGCCACAGCAAGAAGTCTCTTCATACCCGGCCACGGGTCGACCGCCTGGCCTCCCCCTCGCCCTTGCCCCCATGCCGCGAGAGCAGTTCCGATGCCAACCATCAATAAACAAATGCGGTTGAACTTCATCTGCCTCCTAGTTCCGTTTCGGCGAGAAGCGCGTTGTAAAACTTCACGTCTCTCTGCAACAGCGATGTGAACTGCGACTTTGGCATTTCGAGTTTCCATTTGCCGAAGTCCGTACCGAGCATGTCGACGAGCCCGTGGCCAGGCACGCTCACGAAATATTCAAAATATGTCTCGAGTGGTCCCGAGAAACCCACGGAGTGAAAATAGGTGAAGACATCTTTGAAGTTCACCATACCTTCACCGGGCGGAACGAATTGCGTCACCCAAGGCCATGTTGGAGACGAGCCGTAACGGCTGGTTGTCGGATCGCCGGGAGCCAGGTCGGATTTCTTGACCCACCTGAAGTCCTTGAGCGAAAGCGCGTGAATGTGCTTATGCGCGAAATGACTCGTTTCAATCCACTCCGCCCCACCTCTTGCTGTGGCGTGGCCGACATCAAAATTGATACCCACATATTTGGGATCGAAGTCCTTCACCAGCAGCCACAGGTCCCATACGCCGCCGCCGACATTCCCGGGCCCGGAATGCGTGTGATACATCGCGGTTGTGCCGTACTTCTCGTTGAGCTTCCCCAGGCTGGCGATGCGCGGTTTCAAGGCTTCCCACTGCTGGTTCAGGTCACGCGTGTAGTCATATCGGAAGCTCGGTGCGCGGTAGCGGCGAATACCGACGCTGCGCATGGTGTCGAGGATCGCCTCAACGCGAGGCGATTGTGCATCGACGATTGCAGTGATCAGCATGGGAGTCGCGAGGCCCGCTTTTCGTGCGATATCGACTGCCGTCGGCAAGTCGCGTTCGACATGCTCCGGCTCCATGTGGGCTCCGCGGCGAACTGTCCACGCAATTGCCCGGAAGCCCGCCTCAGCGGCCACCGCCGCACCCTCTTCCATATTGGTCCATTGGAGATGCCGGGAAACCAAGGCAAGCTGAGGCCGTTCCGGCGGGGCACCGCCTTGGGCGTGTGCTTCGGTAGAAAAGCCGCGCGAAAGCAGCGGCGCAGCAGCCAATAATTTCAACATCTCACGGCGTGAATACATATTAGGAAGCAGGCCCGATGCTAACGAACGCGAGAGAGTAACACAAAGCGTGTAACCGTTGTGTTACGGTATCAGATCAGGGTTTAGGTCAACCTAACGCTTGTGGGCACCCTGCAAATTCGACCGCGTGTTTTCGAGTTGATAGACGCCGACATCCGCAGGAACATCGGCGAGCAACGTCGTGGCCGCGGCCTGAACGAAGCGCGCCGAACTCCCTTCGATCAGGATCGTGTATGGCGGGCACATGTCCGTCGATTTGCGGAACGTCTTCTCGATGGTAGGGATGTTGCTGGCCGCCCCATCCGCGACACAGAAGTGCACACCGACGACGCCTGGCAGGCTGGCGATTTGCGGTAAGGCGGTCTCAATGAGCTCTTCTTCATTCTGTTTCGAGGCGCTGAATCGAAGTGTGGCAATGAAGCCGCCCTCGCCGGGACCTTCCGAATACCGCAGGTTGCAAACCGATCGGGACATGTTGCGGAAGTACGGCATCATTTTCCGCGTCCATTCCGAAGGATTGTTCAACCGTTCGAGATATGCGGGGCCGACGACGACGCCAAGGTCTTCACCCTCATAGAAGCAGAAAAACTGCGGCGTCCCATGTACGGCTATATAGCGCCGGCCTCTGCGAAACCCGGGAATGCCCATTCGCTCGGGCATATGTTCGCGATTGTGCCATTCATAAAATTCCGCCTGTCCTTCCAGCAGAATGTCGTGCCAGATCGCCACAATACCTCGTCCCGCAAGATTCATGGATACCTCCGAAGCTGATAACGAGGCGATGCTAGCACGAATAAATCTCCCCATAACCTGTGTAACCGTGTCGCTACCGTGTCATGGCCTGTAAACAATCGCGAGTTGTGACATGATGGCTGCGCTTATGCCACCGCGGAAGGAATCACGCACTAAGTTGCTTTGGTTTGCGTTCGTTCTGTCGATTATCACGTACATCGACCGGGTGTGCATTTCGACGGCAGCGCCTGCCATCCGCCAGGAATTGGGACTCAGTACGGTTCAGGTTGGTTGGATGTTCAGCGTCTTCACCTTTGCATATGCGTTTTTCGAGATACCGAGCGGCCTGTTCGCCGACATTATTGGCCCGCGCCGGATGATGACGCGGATTGTGATCTGGTGGTCGGCATTTACTGCGGCCACAGGACTGGCGTGGAACTTTACTGTTCTCCTGGTGACAAGATTCTTCTTCGGCGTCGGCGAAGCCGGCGCGTTCCCGACCATCTCGCGAAGTTTTTCGCGATGGTTTCCGCGCCGCGAGGTCGGCAATGCTCACGGTGTCTTGTTCATGGGGACGCGCTTCGGCGGCGCGCTTGCGCCGCCATTGGTGGTCGCGATCATGACGTTCGCCGGTTGGAGAGTGTCGTTTTTCCTGTTCGGCATGCTCGGCGTGATCTGGAGCGTGTTCTGGTGGAAATGGTATCGCGACGATCCGCGGGAACACGCCGGTACGACGCATGAGGAGTTGCAAGAGATACTCGAAGGAATTGAGCAGGGGCATCGAGCCACTATCCATTGGCGCGAATTTTTCAGCGGCAATCTTCTCCTGATCTGTCTCATGTACTTCTGCGTGGGCTATGCCTTCTATTTCTATCTCACATGGCTGCCCACGTACCTAAAGGAAGCTCGCGGTTTCACGACGCAGCAGGCCGGTCTTCTTGCCGGCCTGATTCTCTTTGCCGGCGGCGTCGCGACCGCAATGGGCGGACGCCTCACCGATTTCCTCGTGCGCCGGTACGGCTTGAGGATCGGCCGATCCGTCGGCGTTGTCGCTATGCCCGCGAGCGGCGCGATTCTTCTGATCGTCGCCTCAACCGAAAATGCAATGCTCGCGGCAGCCCTGCTCGCCCTGGCCGCAGCGGTAGCGGACCTGTGTGTCAGCGCACCGCGGGCACCGCGACCGGATGCATGAATACTTTCGGAAATCTCGGTGGCGCGATCAGTCCTCTGGTTGTCGGATACGCCGTCCAATGGTGGGGTTCCTGGTCCACTCCCCTTATTGTGACTGCCGGTGTGTGCGCCCTTTGTGGGTTGTTGACGCTGACAATCGATCCGACGAGGCGTCTGCAAGTATCTGATCACGCGCTGACGGCCGGCGGACCGCCGCGCCCGACTACATTAGTCCGATCTGATTCGCGATCGCTCTCAACCGAGAGTCACCTCTAAGGTTGTCAAAGCGCGGATCAATATTCAGCGCTATCAATTCGAAGCAACGCTCTTCCTGAGCTTTGGCGAGGCAATCAAATCCACGGTCAAGATCGCCAAGCGCGAAGTAAATCATGGCCGGTTCGAACGGCGATACGTATCGCTGCCCTGACGAGTCCTCGATTTCACGAATGATCTGTTTCGCTTTGGACGTCTTGCGGCTCAGTGCGAAGATACGGCCCAGCGCGCCACGCAGCATGCGGCTGTCGGGAACAAGCTGAATGCCGCGCTGGAAGGCAGCGGCAGCTTCGTCGAGATCTCCCAGCTGTTCCTGTACGAGTCCCAGCATCCAATACGTACCGCTGAAGTACGGGTCGCGTTCGATCGTCCGGTCGCATTGCTCGAGGGCCGCTTCGAATTCGCGTCTGTAAAACAAGACGCGCGCAGTATCGCGCGAGATGATCGTCGAAACCGGATCAAGTGTCTGTGCCAGAAGCATCTCGTCAAGAGCGTCGTCCAGCCGGCCGAGCTGTACAAGACAGGTAACGGCATACCAGTGATGTGCTGTCGCCGATCGCGGATCTAAAGAGATCGCGCGCTGATACTCGTGTTCGGCTCCATGCCAGTCCCAATCCTGCGTGGCTTTGATATGAGCAAGCGACGTGTGGCCTTCCGCCAGTTCGTCGTCCAATAAAACGGCCCATGCTGCATTCGATGCCGCTTTCGTCCACACTTCAGCCGGCGGCAACACGCCGTAGTGCGATAACAGCGAATAGGCGTCCGCAAGACCGGAGTAGGCGGCGGCATACTGAGGATCTTCGGAGATCGCCCTTTCAAAGAATTCGAGCGCTTTGCGGAGCCCGGCGTCCGTTCGCTGGCTGCAGTGGTATCGTCCTTGTAAATAAAGATTGTATGCGGACACGCTCGCAGGCCGGCGCAGGCGACGTCCCGTATCCGAACCAATCAAATCCGTCTTCACTTTTTCGAGAACCGCTCGCGCAATTTCTTCCTGTACGGCGAACTCGTCCCCCGCCGTGCGGTCAAACGTTTCCGACCAGAGATAAGAGCCATTCGCAGAATCAACAAATTGAACCGTAATGCGAAGCTCCTCGCCCGATTTGCGGACGCTTCCGCCGACGATCGTCGCTGCCTGGCTTGCCCCCACCTCGACGCCTTTGGCTGAGGCCACAACTCGGACTTGCTGAAGCTTGGCAAGGGCGTTGATGATCTCTTCGCTTATCCCTTCACAAAAGTAGGCCATGTTCCCATTCGGGCTGCGATCCGAAAAGGGAAGCACCGTGATCGTATTGCGGCTGGCAAGCGTTGTTGCGACTGTTCGCTTGAGGGAAGGAGCACCGCGCCGGTGAAAGACGGGCGCATAGCTACCCTTGGGCAATTCGATGCGCATTTCTTCGTGCCGGCCCTCTTCTTCGTAATAGCGGCTCAGACGGGCGCGCAACCTCCGCGCTTGCACGCGAACGATCGGATCCGTTCGCGGGTCGAACGAGGCTTCTCGGTCGAAAACTTCAACGCCGATCGAGTATTCCTTGAGGTTTTCGCTACGACCCGCCACTGTTTCCTCAACAACATAACGGAGAAATCGCTTGAGCCGGTCCACCTGAGAAAATGCGGCGCTGGACAGTAAAGCCGACAGATGTTCACGAATCGCGTGCTCTGATTCGAGCGTCTTCGGTGTCATGGGCTGGCAATTCTAACAGATTTGCCCAGCGTCCTGTCGTGACACCGTAACAGCACGGTTAAACCGTTGGGGATTTCACCTTCTATTAATAAGATGGCCGCTCATGGACAGAAATGAACGATCTTTGAACGGCGGCGGGCGGCTTCGATTCCTCGTCCTGCACGGTCCGAACACGAATCTTTTCGGGCGACGTGAAACGAACATTTACGGCCTGGAAACTCTTGAATTCATCGACGAAAAGATCCGCGGCGTCGCGGCGGAACTTGGCGTCGAGGTGATCATCCAACAATCGAATCATGAAGGCGTTCTAGTCGACGCGTTCCAGGCGCACATCGACGATGTTGATGGCGCCGTCATCAATCCCGCGGGGTTTAGCTTCACGAGCGTGGCGCTTCACGACGTAATCAGGGCGGTTCCCTTTCCGACCATCGAAGTGCATCTGTCCAACCTCGACCAAAGAGACCAGATCCATCGGAACTCGATCATTACTGCCGCCGCAAAAGGCAAAGTAATGGGACTGGGCTGGAGATCGTATACCGCCGCGCTCCGCGCACTAGTGGAAATGGTTCGTGAGAGCAGGCAGGCTTCAAGTTCCGCGAAGGCCATTCGCGAAAAGGTTTGAGATGCGCCACACATGGTTCTTCATTTCGTACGCACTCGGGTCGCTTGTTGTACCGCTTCTGGTAATGGCCCAGAGTGACTGGGTGTACTACGGTCAGGATCCTGGAGGAATGAAGTACTCGACGCTGAAGCAGATCAATACGAGCAACGTCGCGAACCTTCAGCGGGCCTGGACCTTCCACACCGGTGACAACGGCGGCTTTTTCTCCAGCACACCCCTCGTTGTCTCGAACGTGATGTATTTCACGACCGCCAGCGGCGTTTACGCTTTGGAAGCCGATACCGGAAAACAACTGTGGAAATACGATGCGCAGCGCGCAGCGCGACGTGGAGTTTCGTACTGGCCCGGTGACGGGCAGGTCGGCCCGCGAATTCTTGCAAATATCGGGACGAAGATGGTCGCGCTGGATGCAAAGACCGGTATACCGGCGCCGGAGTTCGGTGCCAACGGTTCAGTTGACATGCAGACCAGTTGGGGCTCACCGCCCGCAATCTACAAAAATCTGGCAATAGCCGGTGGCGGACTGCCTGTTGTTCGAGCCTGGGATCTTCGAACGGGCGCGCTCGTTTGGACGTTCAAGCTGATCGCACAACCGGGTGATCCCGGACATGAAACGTGGACCGCCGATAGCTGGAAAGATCCAGGCGGTACGAATGTCTGGGGATTCCTGTCGGTGGATGCAGAGCGCGGAATGGTGTTCGCGCCGGTGTCGCAGGCTGGGACGGACTATTCGGGCGTCGAGCGCGCCGGCGACAACTTGTACGCGGATTGCATCGTTGCACTGGATGCGAATACGGGAAAGCTGAGGTGGTATCAGCAACTGGTGCATCACGATATTTGGGACTACGACCTTGCTGCGCAGCCCACGCTGATCGACATCGATCAGAACGGCCGCAGGATTCCCGCCGTCGTTCAACACACGAAGATGGGAATGCTCTTCATCTATGACCGCCTCACGGGTAAGCCGGTCTTTGGCGTGGAGGAGCGGCCCGTGCCCCAAAGCGAGGTCCCTGGCGAGAAGACGTCTGCCACACAGCCGTTTCCAGTGAAACCCGTACCGCTCGCACGCATGAGCATGAAGAAGGAGGATCTGTACGACCTCACGAAGGAACACGCCCAGTTCTGCAAGGATCTTTGGGAGAAGAACAACGTCTTCAGTGAGGGACCCTACACGCCATGGGTCACAAAAGAAACAGGAAGAACGGCCTTAACCTTCCCGGGCGCGATCGGCGGCGGAAACTGGGGAGGCGTTTCGTTTGATCCCAACCTGCAACTGATCTTCGCAAACGTTGGGAATAACGGGCAGTGGGGCTATTTGGTAAAGAATCCAAATCCGAACGCGAAATATGCTTACGACAAAGTTACGCCATTCGGACCAGGTAATCCGGCTCGGTTCCGTTTCTGGGATCCGAACACAACGTGGCCGTGTCAGAAGCCGCCATGGGGCGAGTTTTTTGCAATTGATGCGAAAACAGGCGACATCGCGTGGCGAGTTCCATTGGGCAGCTTCCCTGAAGCTGAGGCCAAGGGTGTGAAGGACGCGGGGACGCCGAATCTCGGCGGATCGATCGTGACTGCCGGAGGGCTCGTCTTCATCGCCGCGACGGTGGACAGCAAGTTCCGCGCATTCGACTCAAAGAGTGGAAAAGTGCTGTGGACCGCAAACATCGACGCGCCAGGTCACTCGATACCTTCAACTTACATGGGGAAGAACTGATCGCGTTTGCTCTGCCGTAGGCCTGTGGTGATGAAGGAATACATATGAAATTCATTTTCGTCTTAAGCGTTTGTTTCGCCGTCTGCATGAATCTCTCGGCGCAGACCGCATCGGTCGCGCAGATCAACGGAACAGTCAAAGATCAATCCGGTGCGCTGCTGCCGGGCGTTGACATTAAAGTTACACATGCAGAAACGGGGTACAGCCGAAGCGCTGTGACGGATGAGACCGGCGCATACATTCTTCCGAATCTGCCGATCGGCCCATACCGTCTTGAGGCTTCGCTGCCAGGCTTCAGCACCTACGTCCAAACGGGCATCGTGCTGCAAGTGAACAGCAATCCCACAATCCCCATCGTGCTTGCGGTAGGCGCGGTTACAGAGACGATTCAGGTCGAGGCCAATGCGGCTCAAGTGGAAACACACAGCACCGGGATCGGGCAGGTCATCGATCAGAATCGAGTTCTCGAACTTCCGCTTAATGGGCGGCAGGTATCGCAGTTGATCACGCTGTCGGGTGCTGCAAACGATTTTGTGCCTACATCGGCCGGACAATCTCTCATATCGAATAAGAATTATCCGACGGCCACAGCAGTTTCGATTGCAGGCGGACAAGGCGGTCAGACGCTGTTTGTCGTCGATGGCGGATTCAACATGGATCCGGTGTCCAACGTTGGGCTTCCTTTGCCGTTCCCCGATGCGGTTCGGGAGTTCAAGGTGGAGACCAGCTCTTTACCGGCCAACTATGGAACACAGCCCGGGGGCGTCGTCAACGTGGTGACAAAATCCGGAGGAAATGAATTCCACGGATCTGCTTTTGAGTTTCTTCGCAACTATGCCTTCAATGCTCGAAACTTCTTTGCGCTCGTTCGCGATTCGCTAAAGCGGCATCAGTTTGGTGGGGTCATGGGCGGACCGATCGTTAACAGCAAACTGTTCTTCTTTGCCGGATACCAGGGAACACTCGAAAAAGTCGCTCCGGCGGCGAATATCGCCTACGTGCCGACAGCACAAACGTTGCAGGGGGACTTCACGGCGATCGCTTCTCCGCAATGCAACAACGGCATTCAACGAACGCTGACCGGTGGATTTTCCGGCAACAAGGTTCCAGCATCGTCGCTGAATCCCGTCGCGCTCAATTTCCTGAAGTTGATTCCGGTCTCCAGCGAACCGTGCGGCCGGTACGTTTACGGAATTTCCAACAGCAATCACGAGCATCAGTTGGTTGGCCGAAGCGATTGGCAGATCAATGCCAGACATACGTTGTTCGCGCGGTATTTCTACACGACCTATCAACATCCGCAGGTGGTGAACGACAACCTGCTCACGACGACTACAGATGCCAGCGTTGGTCTAGACGATACGATTCAAACCGGCGTGATCGCTCACACGTTTGTGATCAGTCCGAACACAGTGAACTCCATACACGCTGCGGTTGCCCGATCAGGGGTTATTCGATGGGACTCCGACAGAGTACCAACGCCCACGAAGCTCGGCGCGAATGTGACGCAGGCCGTGCCGAATTACTTGTTCTTCAGTGTCCCGAACTACTTTACAGTCGCTTGCCAGAACTGTTCCCCCGGTCCCTGGGTCAGCAACAACTTTCAGCTTTCGGAAGACCTTAATCTGGTTCGCGGCATTCACCAGATCGCGATTGGCGCCAACTGGGTGCATCAAACCTTGAACTCGGTCGGCAACTTCTCGCGTAACGGCAACTTTACTTTCAATGGCAACACCACCGGGAATGCGCTAGCCGATTTCATGATCGGCAAACCTGCATCGTTCACACAGAACAATGGCCAGATCGGCGCCGACCGCTTGAACATTCCGTCCGCTTATGTGCAGGACAATATTCGGATCAATTCGCGTGTCACCGCGAACATCGGACTCCGATGGGATCCATACCTGCTGCCGTATCAGGCGGAGGATCACGTCAGCATTTTCGATATGGACTGGTACAACGCCGGCGTTCGCAGCACCGTCTTCCCCAATGCGCCAGTCGGTACCTTGTTCGATGCCGATCCCGGC
>WNGL01009400.1_pt1 | contig 11348 bp, 13 predicted proteins | sample 5400591 | NCBI WGS metagenome assembly WNGL01 (sample SAMN13153377, study PRJNA577476) | soil metagenome | isolation source: 80 cm soil or saprolite under Garry oak tree replicate 1 | place: USA:California | collected 2016-06-15
CGCGAGAAGCTCTGGAACACGGGCCTGTTCAAGCGCACCTGGGACCACTTCCGCGCAAAGCTCGTGTGAGTCCCACGCGCGTCAAAAACGTTCTGCTTCACACGTGTTGCCGATGCCGGATCGGCGAGGCGGGATCGTTGGATGCCCGCCGCTCGCGCTACTGACCAAGGAGGAGGAGGAGTCAGGTCGCGCGAACGGCGAAGCAAACGGTCAGTGCGCCGAGCGTGGCCTGGTGGGCGTGCTGAACAGCCTGGCCAGAGCGCCCTTCGCTCGCGACAGGGCACCGCTGGCCGCATCGAGGGCGAGATCGCAGCGTTCCGCGTGCTCGATATGCGCGAGGTAGCGCTGGCGCACGGTTTCCGGGAGCGATTGGTACGCCGCTTTCCAGAAAGACGTGCGCAAGGTGCTTTCGGTTCTGGATTTCATGTTGGCTTTCATCACGCCCTAGAAGATAGTCCCGGGAAGGCGGAACAACAAACGATGAATTCTCATCTGTCGTATAAGAAAAACTCAACCGATCCATGACTGATTGCCCGAGATGATTTACCGCCTGCCCCCGCTGAATGCGCTGCGTGTATTCGAGGCCGCGGCGCGCCACCTCTCGTTCAAGGAGGCGGCGAACGAGCTGTCGATCACCCAGGCAGCCGTCAGCCACCAGATCAAGAGCCTCGAGGAGTATCTCGGCGTGGAGCTGTTCCGCCGTGCGGGGCGCGGTGTGCAGCTCACGGAAGCGGCGCGCGCCTGCCTGCCGAAACTGCGCGAAGGCTTCGAGTCGCTCGCCGCCGCGGTCGAGACGATCCGCGAGCGCGCCGAAGAGACCGAGCTGCTGATCACCGCGCCGCCGGTGTTCACCGCGCGCTGGCTGATGCCGCGCCTGGCCGATTTTGCGAAGCGCGAGCCGCGCGTCGAATTGCGCGTATTCGGCTCGAGCAAGATGGTCGACGCCGGTGCGCTCGACTCCGCTGCTCTCGTCGGAAACCTCGACCTGAGAGACGACGCGTCCGGTGTCGAGATCCATCTGGGTGGCGGGAACTATCCCGGCTACCGCGCCGATCACCTTTTTGACGTTGCGACCGTCGCGGTGGCGAGCCCCGCGCTGGCGCGCGGCGATCCGCCGCTCGAGCGGCCGGAAGACCTCGCGCGCCACGTGCTCCTGCACGACGACGCCATGGACCTCATCGCCCACGGCAGCGCCTGGCAGAAATGGCTCGAGGCCGCGGGGGTCGCCGACCGCGTCGACGGCAGCCGCGGGCCGCATTTTTCCTCGAACATCCTGTCGCTCGAGGCGGCGTCGCAGAAGCTGGGCGTTGCGCTCGCTCTCAAGCCCTTAGTCGACGACGACATCGAGTCGGGGAGGCTGTGCGCGCCGTTCAACGTAGAACTGAAACCGCAATCGGCGTATTACCTCGTGTGTCCTGAGGTCATTGCCGAGCGCCCGGCCGTTGCTGCGTTTCGCAAATGGCTGCTGGAGCAGGCAGTCAGGTCGTAGACCCGTTCATATCGTCTTCTCGACCATCTCTCTCAGCTCGACCGTCACCTCGGGCTCGATTCCGAACCACGCCTTCCACGCCGGCCGGCCCTGATTGAGCAGCATGCCCAGCCCGTTGACGGTGCGGTTGCCGCGCTTGCGCGCCGCTGCGAGGAACGGCGTCTCGAGCGGGATGTAGATGATGTCGGCGGCGAGCGCGGTCTTCGGCAGTTTGCCCAGCTTGATGTCGAGAGCCGGCTGCCCGACCATGCCGCAGCTCGTCGTGTTGACGACCATCGCCGCGCCTTCCAGAAGCTCGTGGCGCTGTTCCCAGGGCAGGGCCTTGATCGGTCCGCCGAACTCCTCGGCAAGTCCTTTCGCGCGGGCGAACGTGCGGTTGAGGAGGCGAATCTCCTTCGCGCCCTCTCGCGCGAGGCCGTAGCACACGGCGCGCGAGCCGCCGCCCGCGCCGATCACCGCGATCGGCCCCGCGTCCGCCCGCCAGCCGGGCTGCTCCTGCCTGACCGCGTGGATGAAACCGTAGCAGTCGTTGTTGGTGCCCGCGAGCGATCCGTCGGGCTTGACGATCACGCAGCTGATCGCACCTATGCTCCTCGCCAGCGCATCGACCTCGTTCACGATCTTCATCGCCTCCTGCTTGTGCGGGATGGTCACGTTGACGCCCGCGAATCCCAGCGGGTGAAGTCCGCGCAAGGCCGCGGCGAGATGCTCGGGCCTGATCGCGAGCGGCACGTAGGTCCCGGCGAGGCCGTGCTGCCTGAACCAGTAGTTGTGCAGCATCGGCGAGCGGGAGTGCGTGACCGGCCAGCCCATGACGCCGGCGAGAAGGAAGCGATGTGCCATCGGCACATTTTCTCATGCATCTGATACGCTCACGCGATGCTCGGGCCGGCCAGGAAAAACCCTGAACGCCTCCAAGCCATCGAGAGGGTGACGGAGTGGACGCGCGCGCGCTTCGGCCTTCCGAAAGAGGCGGCGATCTCCGTTGTGGAGGTCGCCTGTACGCTCCCCGGCTGTGCACCTCTGGAGACCGTGGTCATGTTCTGGATCGCGGAACAGCGCTACCAGTTCAAGCTGTTCAAGCCGGTGGCGGAGGTGGTCGCCGACGATCTTCCCTACGCCTGGCTGAGGGATGCGCTCGCGGTCCAGGACGGGGCCGGCTGGGATTGCTGCTGAAGTCCCCCCGCCGTTGACAGCCGAGCGGATGTAGAGGGATCATCGCCAACGACCCATCGCGCCGCAAGACCGAGGGAGTTCACGGTCCATATAGGAGAACGCATCATGACTGTCAAGGAAAGAACCAAACCCCAGGTAGCGACGATGAACGCGGTGCACGACCTGCCCGTGCTCGTCGCGCGCGACAAGGGCTACTTCAAGGACGAGGGCCTGGACCTCGAGTTCGTGACCACGCCGGGAATGGCGCAGGTAACGACCTCCCACTTCGTCAAGTTCGATTCCGTTTTCGACCGCCCGCTCGACTCGGTCTACAACGAAGGCGGCATCGACCAGTACCGCATGTGCGAATGGGGAATCATGAAGCGCGCGGTCGAAGCCAATACGCAGGGACTGCGCGGGCGCAAGATCGTTGCCCTGGGCGCCTCCATGTCGAAGTTCGCCATCGTCGTCGCGCGCGACTCGAAGTACTACGAACCCGAGATGCTGAAAGACAAGCCGATCGCGGTGACGCCGAACAACGGCTCGGACTTCACCACGCTGAAGATGATGGAGGGGTTCCTTGCTCAGGAGCACGTCAAGAGGACCAACGCAGGGTCGATGCTCAAGCGGCTCGAAGCGGTTCGCGACGGCAAGGTCGCTGCGGCGAGCGTGATGGAGCCCTGGATCAGCGTGGCGCAGAAGTGGGGGCTGCGCATCCTGATCGAGTCCCACTCGACGCGCAGCGAAGCGGCGGGCGACGACCTCGACGGTCCGACCCTCGCGAAGATGTTCCGCGCGCAGGCGAGGGCGGTCAAGGAGATCGAGAAGGACCCCACGCCTTACGTCCACTATTTCATCCGTGAGACCGGCGGGCTCCTGGAGCCCCACGAGTTCCAGACCTGGCGCCTGCTCCACGCCGCGCCGCAACCCTACACGCGCGAGCGCTTCGAGGACACCTACAACTGGACGGTCAAATGGAACATGACCGTTCCCGGTGCGACCTACGAAAACACCGTCGACAACCGCGCGTGGCAGTAGCGGGGACATCGTCAGCAACTCGAGGAGGAGATCATCATGAAACGCCTGTCTGTCATCGCTGCGGGGATGCTTGTCATCGGGTTGAGTGTTTTCGGCTGCTCATACATGCCGTGGTCTGGCTCGGGATGGACCAAGCTCGTCGACGGCACATCGGGACTGGAGAATTTCAATCCCATCGGCGACGCCAACTGGAGAGCCGAGAACGGCGCGATCGTCGCCGACAGGGGCAAGGGCGGATATCTCGTCTCGAAGAACTCGTACAGGGATTTCCAGATCAAGGCGGAGTTCTGGGCGGATCACACTACGAACAGCGGCATTTTCCTGCGCTGCGGCGATCGTGCCAAGGTCGGTGCCGTCACCTGCTATGAAGTGAACATCTACGACCAGCGTCCGGAGCCGGAGTACGGCACCGGAGCGATCGTCAACGTGGCCAAGGTGGGGCCCATGCCGAAGGCCGGTGGCAAATGGAACACCTACGAGATCACCGCCAAAGGTTCGCAGCTGACCGTCGTGCTGAACGGGGTCCAGACCGTTGACGTTCGGGACGGCAAGCACGCGGAGGGACCGTTTGCCCTGCAGTTCGGCAACGGCCCCAAGGATGCCCCGGGCGGCGCGATCAAGTGGCGCAAGGTGGAGATCAGGTCGCTGTAAGCAACGTCGATCGCCTGCTTCATCGCGGGCGAGGCTTTCCTCCGCGGGGGAGAGAGCCCGTACTTGCAGGTCCCCGATCAGTTCGATATCATGATATCGAACTTGCTCACTCTAGGATCTGCAATGGCTCAGTTCATCGTTCGTCATCTGGAAGACGACGTCAAATCGCGCTTGAAACGCCGCGCCGAGCGCCACGGGCGCAGCATGGAAGAGGAAGTCCGCCACATCCTGCGCAACGCGCTGAGGGAAGAGAACCGGCCGGCATCCAAGCTCGGCTCGCGTATCGCAGCGCGCTTCGCGAAGTCGGGACTGACCGCAGACCTGCCGGAATTACATGGCCAGTTTCCGCGGTCGGCCGACTTCGGTAAATGATAATTCTCGACACGAACGTGCTTTCGGCGTTGATGCGCAGAGCGCCCGAAGCTCCCGTGGTGGCGTGGCTGGATCGCCAGCCGGCCGAGTCCGTTTGGATCACGAGCATTACGCTGTTCGAAGCCCGCCTTGGCCTTGCGCTGCTGCCGGCAGGTCGGCGGCGGCAGGCGCTGGAAACGGCCTTCGTGCGGCTGCTGGAAGAGGATCTGCAAAACCGCGTATTGGATTTCGACAGTGCTGCCGCGAATGAGGCTGCATCATTGGCCGCCGAGCGACAGAAGGCCGGCCGGCCGGTGGATGTGCGCGATACGCAGATCGCTGGCATCGCCCTGGCGCGGCGCGCGACGCTCGCTACCCGAAATCTCCGCCACTTCGGCGATCTGAAAGTGGCCGTGGTCAATCCCTGGGAAACAGGGTAATCGCCACGTCCGCGAAGCGCTTGTGCGTGATGATGCTGTATCGAGCTCCACGAGTTCCAGACCTGGCGCCTGCTCCACGCCGCGCCGCAGCCCTACACGCGCGAGCGATTCGACGACACCTACAACTGGACGGTCAAGTGGAACATGACGGTGCCCGGAACCACCTTCGAGAAAGCCGTCGACAACCGCGCGTGGCAGCAGCGAGCTGCGTACAGGGCAGCTTTTTTTTGGCCGGCGGTAAAGGCTAACTAGCCTGCCAACTGTTCGCCTTTGGCAAGTAGTGAAATCCGCACGGGCGGATTTAGTGAGCGCTCGGCCAACTTCGTTAAGGCGCCGTCGGCATCGGGCCCGAGCGTGATGCGGTTAGCGCCTCCGGGTCGATCAATCGGTAAGCGCCGGCAAAGAAGATCAGCGAGCGCTGCGTCCTCGACTGCGCAGATGATCTGACGTCCTTCGGAAACTAGTTGCGAGGCCAGCTCAGCCAGATGTACGGTACGGAAGTCGTCGACGTGCTGGACAGGGTCATCGAGCAAGATGGTGTGCCATCGGCTCCAGGCCAGTGACAAATTCACTGACAACAGGAATGCTAGCCCCGTGGCGCGGCGTTGGCCGCTGGAAAACAAAAACTGGGGATTGAGGTCGTCGCCAACCTGAAGCTTCAGAAAACGTCTGACGTCACCACGTATAGAATATTCTATGTCGGTCCAAACCGGATGCGGCCTCAGACGGCGATAGAGCTCAGACATCAGAGGTAGTACGCGCTCTAAACGGCGATCCAGGGTTTCGCTAGCCGCACGGCGTGCGGCGTCGTGAAGAGCCTGTGCGCCCGCCTCAGCCTTCCGGGTGCGACCGAAGCGCTCCTGCGCGCGCGCGAGGCGAGTCTTAGCGTCGGCCTCAGCGCGCTGAGCCTGCTCCAAATCTACGTTGAACCGTAGAGTTTCGAGGATCCGCAGGTCCTTTTGAGCCGAATCGAGGGTTTGACGCAATTCTGCAATGCGCGCAGTGATTTGCTCGAGTCTAGCGTTGGCCGCAATCCCTTGTGCTTTTCGCTGTTCGTCGAAACTGTTGACGATATTCAGTGCGTTCAGCCTCGCCAACTCAGCTGCTTCCGCCGCCCGAGCCGCAGCGGCAAGCCTTGTTTCCGCAGCCGCTCTGGCTTGCTCGCGCTCTGCGGCGCGTACCGCACCCTCATTAAGGTGCCGTGCGAGGTTCTCCGCTGTTTCCATTCCTCGCTGAAACTCTTCGGCAGACTGCGCGGTTCCGCAGAGAGGACAATGACCGTCGTGTAGCCCTAGGTGGCGACCGAGTGATATAAGGGAAATGAGATTGCGCGCATCGCTGGCCAGGGACGCGGATATCGTTTCCTGCGTCGAACTCAGAGCTTGCAATGCCACGGCGGCCGCCTGCTTATCAGCATTTGCGGTTTCCACGGACTTCCTCAACGCATCAATGCGTAACCGCTCCGCCTCAACAGCTTTCCATCTATCGCTAATGCTTCGAAGAGACTCAATTTCGGCACCTAGCGTGGCGATGCGTTCGCGCACCGGACCGGCCAGCTGATCGGGCGTAATGACAGTCTTGGCAAAGGTGCGAAGCCGTTCGATAACCTCTGACATAACCGTGTCCGACACCAGACGTGCCCGCACCTCATCTAGTCGACGTGCAGCGGCGGCAACGTCAGAGTTCGCCGAGGCTACTTCCTGTTGAGCAGCTAATGTGCGTTTCTTTGCGAGGGACACTAGCTGTGCACCGCGCTCGATCCACGCGTCAGCATCGGTGGCGCCCAAAGCGTTTCGTAGTAACGCGTAGCGATCGGTTTCCTTTAAGTCGAGACTGAGACTCGTGATATGCTCGTCGCGAATTATCGCGGTTGCGCAAAGTTGGCTGAGAGGCGCGGGCGGGGCGAGCTTGGGATCACAAAGTCTTTCAGCTAGAGCCTTAAGGGTCGTAGCTTCCGGATCGTCGAACTGTCCGCGGCGGATGCTGATTTCGGTGTCGCCGTCGCGGAATCCAATTACAACGTACCTATCGGTCGGTGCAGGACCTTCGCCGGTCCACCAAAGATAGTCGGCGACGGTTTCGCCAGAAGCTTTTGCATCGTCATATTTCGCTAGGGTGCCGGTAAGTGCAAATTCGATGGCATCGAAGATTGTGCTCTTTCCAACGCCGTTTCGACCATCAATGATCGTGAAGCGGTCGGCAAAGTCGATGCGTACCGGTTTTCTGTAACCGCGAAACCCATTTAGCTCTACAAAGGCCAACTTCACGGCGCCTCCTCCAGAACTTGCATAACGACCGTCCCATCTGCGGCTGAAAGGAATGCATCAATTGCGCGCGGTGGCAGTTCAGTCGCACGCTGACGAATTTCAGCCTGGATATCTACGGCCTCTAGCTTCGGCGCCGCCTGCAAAGGTAGGAGCGGCAGTAGGGCCGCGCGCAGATCAGCCATGTCACTCACACCCGCGCGAGCAATTTTTCGAGTGCCCGTAAGATCTTCCTCGATAGCTGCAAGAGCGGATGAATGCGAATAGTCACCAGTCTCGCCAGCTACCAATACGACGTAGGTGTTCCACGCCTTTTGGGCGGCACGGCGCAAGCCAAACTGATTGTCCGCGATCGCACGCCCAGCATCTTTTTCCCAAGCTCCGATTAGTTCCCCCGAGTTTTCGTAGGCGAAAAGGAAACCCAGTACCGTGGGATCCTCGAAGACAAGCACATCGCGATCGTTAATCGAAATGCGACTGGTCGTGAACCCAACTTCACTGAGGACTTCTGCGCTCAACGTGATTATTTCCATCATAGGCCTAAGTCCTGAATGGCCTCAGGACGTGTCATCCAACGGCCCTTGGTGCCCCTGGCAATGGTTGGCTGGGTTCCTGCACGTGCTATGTTCGGCGGTAGCGCCTGTCCCTCAGCCCCAACGGCAATAACGATATCGGGGGCGACCGCCGGCGCCACCTCTCGAGCAAATTCTGCTTCAACTCGATGAAGTGGCTTATTCACTGCGCGCAGCACTCGCACTCGGCGTCCGCCTAGGAGCCAATATGGACCGTCAGCGACGGCCCCTCTACCCTGCAGTTGCAGTAAGGTGAGCCCAACCAAGGTTTCGGGTGGCGGATGTCGCTCCTTAGCTGGTTCGTTGGGCAGTCTACCCTCAAGGTCGCGTCGAATCTGCCACAACGTGAAATTGTCCAAATTTGGCGGTTCGACCCACGCCGCATCTGGATTGTTTCCGGTTTGGCCGACATAGTCGTTCATTCCTGAGTGCAACACTCGGCGTACAAAGGACCGCGAAAAATCGCGCCGAACAGCATCAAGAAAGTCCGCGCCCGAAGCCCGCACGTGCTGAAAGGCGGTGGATGCGCGTTGCCCGAGAGCAAATAGTGCCGGTGCCTTGGCGGCAAAGGTTGCACCGTCCGAGACATCTACGACGATGACGCGCGCCGGGCTTACTGCACCAAGCGCCGTTGCTAGAACGGCGTTGAGATAGTCCCAGTCAGTCCAGTACCCGACAATTAAGAGATCACGGTCAAGCAAACGAGCATTCAACCATGTCGTGCTTGTCGCGATTCGAGCTGCCACTGGGGGCACAACTAACTGTCCCGGAGCCCACACCATGTTAGCGATGTCGCGCTGGCGGCATCCATGGATTTTCAGCAGCGGTGCAACATCCGGTGGAAGCGCCGCGACGTCAAGTCCGTCTATGCCGACGTCGACTTGGCCGAATATTAGTTGACCGGCCGTCTCAATAAGCGTGTCGACATTGGTCGTAACCGCCGTTTGAATGCCCCGCACGAGAAGCAGATCAGCAGCGGCATAGTGGCCCGGGTTCGGCTGCCCGGCGAAGGCGTTTTGGTCGATGAACGTACGAAAATAGACGGTTCCGAGTTCGCCACGCCGAAAAAAGAACTCGGCCTGATCTTCCATACCTGGGGCTAGTGGCGGACGCGTTACTCCGTACATGGCGTCATATTTCTGCTTCGCAGACGCGGCGAGGTTGGCGGCCGAAGGTAACAAACTTGGAGGCGCCATGGAAAGACCCGCGCCAGCGAGCACCGCCAAGCGGTCATTTAGCAGCGAATCCAACACGGCCGCTACACCGTTGTCGAAGGTGATCTCTTGCATTAAGAGAGGTGACCCACCATCTCCATCCTCAGAGTCGAAGAACTATTCATGCGTAACCCGCACCATGCTGACGAATAGGCTACACGCTATTTAGGAATTCCAGCACTCGCGCCGGAGCCGTTTCCTCCGTCTGCCCGTCCGGAAGAACATCCCAGTACTCCGCCTTAGGCAGGCATTCCTCCAGATACCTCGCGGCGGAGGTTGCGTGCGAGGCATCGTGTCCCGGAATGACGAGGGCGGGGATTTCGAGGCGCAGCATGTCCTCGGGCTCGGCGCCCGGCGCGGTGTCGCGGTCGAAGAGCGTGCGGCACATGTCTGCGACGAGCTTCTTGTACTTTTCGAGATCGAGCTTCGCATAGGAATCGGCAAAAGCGTGGTCGTTCTTGATGACCGAGGCCCAGGGCCCGCCTCTCGGCTCGGCATTGAACGGCTTGCCTTCCTGCATCACGAATGAAACCACGCCCGAGAGACCCTGCTGGTCGATGTACGCGAGGTGGTCCGCAAAGCGCTTGTGGGTGCTGATGCGGTATTTTGCGCCGCCGACCGGCCAGTAGAGGATCATGCTCTGCACCATCTCTGGATAGGCGACGCCGAACGCGACGACCGGGCAGCAGCCCATGCAGCCGCCCATGAGATGGGCGCGCTCGAATTTCAGGTGCTCGAGCAAGCCCTTGCCCTGCGCCACGTAGTGCGCCCAGGTGATGCGCTCGACTCGACCGCCCGATTGCCCAGCCTCGCGCCGGTCGAAAACGATGCAGGTGTATTTCTTCGGCAGGTGATCGAGCAGCTTGATGCGGGCGTACACGCCCTGCGTGGTCCACTTGTCCAGGGTCGCATCGAACCCGGCGGGCGAGTACATGAGCAGAGGCGGCCCGTTGCCGATCACCTCGTAGCGGGTCTTGATGCCGTCGATGAGCGTGGTGGGCATGTCAGCCGCCTTTGATCTGCCGGCCTGAACGCACGTCGTCGATCAAGGCGCGGAAGGCATCGAGGCTGAGCTTCGCGGTATTGCCGTAGGTCTCGGTCTTGGCGTCGATCCACTTCGCCGCATAGCCGATGGCGGTATGCGCAAGGCGCACGCGTCCGTCGAGCCACGGCCCGCCGCCCAAGCCCCCGATCACCGGAATGGAAACCGCGCGTGCGACAGCCGGACCGGCCACGGGACCGGAGTGTCTGAAGTCCAGAAGCGAAGCGCCAGCGTCCTGCAATCGCTTTGCCTCCTCCACCAGCTTGTCGACGGGAAGCTTTTCGCCATGAAACTCGGCAAAGACCGGGACGCCTGCTCGAACGATGGCTTTCACCATGCCGGGATCGCCCAGGACCTTCACCATGTCGGCGCCGCCCTCCTTTGCGAGGCGCACGGCCGCACCGACCGCGGCCTCGGTGCCCGCTTGCACCGGACCATTGGGCACATCGCAACTCACCAGGGCGCGCTTTGAGCCGCAGCGCACGGCCTTGCAGCAGATCAGCATCTCGTCCACGGTGACTTCGGTGTCCGTTGCGTGCCCCCAAAGATTCACGCCGACGGAATCGCCGACCGATATCAGATCCACGCCGGCGTGGTCCGCGATCTGCGCGATCGGGGTATCCCAGGCGACCACGCCGACGATCTTGCGTCCGTCGCGCTTCATCTGCTGAAGCGCGGCAATGGTCAGCTTGGGCTCCACCTGTTTGTCTTCCGTTCGGGTCGGTCGGTCGACAATTATCTCATCGGGAGCGAGACGAAGTAGCCGAGCCGGCGAGCTCGGCGATACCCCGAGAGATTTGGTACTGTTTTACGTACCAAAACGTCTCTTTTATCAGCGCCAGATGGTCGTATAAAAAACGAATTATAAAGAATTGAGCCTACCTCGCCGCCGAAGCGCCGGCGAGCCGCCTAATCGCGGACACGACTGCGCTCGCGAGCTGGCCCCCGCACGCGAGCCTGCCGCTCACCTATCATCCGTTCCCGACATCGCCCGAGCGCGGGCGAAGCGCCTGCGCGCTTGACTTGCTGCGCCTGGCGACTGCATGATTTGCCGCAACGCCCGTCGCGAAGCGCCCGGGGAGCGCCGATCCGGCTGCCGAACGCGCGCCGGCAACCTGGATCGAGCGCAACC
>WNGL01009401.1_pt1 | contig 11348 bp, 8 predicted proteins | sample 5400591 | NCBI WGS metagenome assembly WNGL01 (sample SAMN13153377, study PRJNA577476) | soil metagenome | isolation source: 80 cm soil or saprolite under Garry oak tree replicate 1 | place: USA:California | collected 2016-06-15
TGTGGCGCCTCTCATTCTTACGCAGCAGGAGTGGCAGAGCTCCGCCGACGCCTTTCCGATCGAATACGAGGACATGCGGGAGGCGCACCGGGTTCTTGCTGGCCGCGACCCGTGGGCAGGGATCACCGTCCAGCGGGATCATGTGCGGCGCCAGCTCGAGCACGAGCTGGTGGGGAAGCTGGTGCGGCTGCGGCAGGCATACGCGGCGCTGCGCCGGGACCGGCGGGCGCTCGCGCGAGTGATCGCGGGGAGCAGCCCCGGGTTCTTCACGATGCTGCGGGCCGCGCTGCGCCTCACCGGGAGGTTGCCGTCCGGCGACCCGACGGAGCTGGTGCGGGCGGCGGGGGCGGCGATGGGGTGGCCGGCCGAGAGTCTCGCGCCGCTCGTGGCACATGCGGTGGGCGGGCGCAGGCTCCGCCTCGTGGCGGGGGACCCGCTGCCCGCGGCTTATCTCGCCGCGCTGGCGTGCACCGCCGAGTTCGTCAACCGCCTTACCTAGGAGGGATCACTCGTGAACGCGCTCCAGCGCTCGGCGCTGTTGGGTCTCGCACTGGTCGGTGGGTGCGGATACAACACGATTCAGACCTACGACGAGCAGGTGAACGCGGCTCAGGCGCAGATCAAGGTGCAGCTGCAGCGCCGGGCGGACCTGATTCCCAATCTCGTCGAGACGGTGAAGGGATATGCGAAGCAAGAGCAGACGGTCTTTACGGAGGTGGCGGAGGCGCGGGCCAGACTTGCGGGCGCGGTGCAATCAGGCGATCTGCAGCAGATGGCTGCGGCGAACGCGGCGCTCACGGCGCCCCTGGGGCGCCTGCTCGCGATCGCGGAGAACTATCCCCAGCTCAAGTCCAACGAGAACTTCCGCGCGCTCCAGGACCAGCTCGAGGGCACGGAGAACCGCATCGCCGTGGCGCGCCAGGACTACAACGACGCGGTGAACCGCTACAACGCCTACATCCGCCGCTTCCCGCAGGTCCTGACGGCGAAGGTGATCGGGAAAGGCGCGCGCCCGTACTTCGAGCTGCAGCGGCCCGAGGCGGCGGAGGCACCGAAGGTGGACTTCACGAAATAGCCATGCGCCCCGCCTGCGGTGCCCTGCTGGTCGCGTGCGTTCTGTGCGCGCCGCCTGCTGCGACTCAGCAGCTCGCCGATTCGACGCTCGCCGTGGAGGGCTTCCTGCAGCAGAATCATCAATCTGGCGCGTGGACGATCGTCGTCCCGCTGCCCGTCGAGGCCCTCGGAGTACGGACGTTCGTGCTCGCGCTCGTGGGGAGGGCGGATCGGTGGAGCCGACTGCGCAATCGGTACGTGGAAGCGCGCGGGCGGGTGTCCCGTTCGCCCCAGGGCGTCGCCCCCGGCATGCAGTTCGAGGTCGACCGCATGCGGGACGTCGACCCCCCGGGCACCGCGCGGAAGACGATCGATCACGGCGTGGGACTGCGGGTGCGAGTGACCGTCTCCGTGATTCCTAACCGCTTCGCCTGGCGGGACGCGCACGGGAGGGCGACCGGCGTGAACCCATTGGTGCTCTACACTATCCTCAGCCAGCAGGCGGGGCAGGTCCTGGTCGAGAAGCCGGCCAACGACCTGCTGTGTGTCCGGGTCCAGCACGTCGGCGACGGCGCGGAGTGGGACTCGACGTCGCAGATCCACAGGCGGAGCGCCAGCACATTCCTCGTGGAGCCCGGCGGGGTGTTTCGAGACGCCATGCAGCTTCCCGAGGCTGCGGCGCCGCGACAAGGACTTTACCTGGCACGCGTCGGCGTGTGCGAGACGGCGGATTACGACGTCATGGCGGAGTTTGAGGTGCATTGAAAACGGTAGGCCTCGTCCTCCTCACCCTCATGGCGGCGTGCAACAAGGCCACCGAGGCCCCCCTCCCACCGCTTCCGGGGCAGATCGCCTTCGTGAGCGACCGGGGTCGGTTCGGGCAGTTCGACATTTTTCTGATGAACGCCGATGGCTCCGGGCTGAAGGACCTCACCGACGCCCTCTCACTGGAGGATTGGCCCTCCTGGTCGGCGGACGGCTCCAAGCTCGCATTTACATCCGACCGAGGCCTCGCCCCGCCCGACACCCTCGACATCTTCGTGATGAACGCCGATGGCACGAATGTGGTGCAACTGACGCGCGACACGACGCAGGAAGCGGAGCCGACGTGGTCTCCGGATGGCACGAAGATCGCGTTCGTCTCCAACCGGGATGGCCCGAACCACATCTTCCTGTGGCAGGCGGCGGACGGTACCGACACGACGCACCTGACAAAGGCCTTCCAGGCGGACGCCCTGCCCGCCTGGTCGCCGGACGGGAGCAAGATCGCATTCACCACAAACCGCGACGGAGATTATGAGGTGTACGTGATGAACGCCGGCGGTACGAACCCGGTCAACCTCTCGAACAACCACGCCGCCTACGATGCGGCGCCCGCCTGGTCGCCGGACGGCTCGAAGATCGCGTTCATGTCGACGCGCAACGCCGGCAACATGGAGATCTTCGTCATGAATTCGGATGGCACAGGCGTAGTGCAGGTGACGTTCGCACCACTGCAGGCGGAGTATCCCTCATGGTCTCCCGACGGCGCTTACGTCACCTGTGACCGCGACCAGCACGTCTGGGTGGCGAAGGCGGACGGGTCACAGGCATGGCAGATCACGAGCGGGAGCCATTTGGATATCGTTCCGCGCTGGCGTCCCTGAGGGCGCCGGTCAGCGGTCGCTCGGCGCCCTCGGGCCCGAGCGGGTCCAGATAACGATCGTGCCGCAGACGTTGTCCGCCTTGAGGAACTGTATCGGGGTCTCGCTCAGGGTGCGATACACTTCGACGGCGATGACGCCCACCATGGCCATGTCGGGGCTGGTGGAGTTGGTGGCGGGGAAGCCGTCCACGACGTAATCGACTCTGCACTGACGGGCGGCGCGGGCCATGCGGACGGTGCAGTGCGACGCGCCGGCGCACAGCAGCCGGACACCGGGGACGTTGCGGAGCAGGTCCACCAGGGCATGCGGGCGCGCCGCGTCGATCTGCTCCTCGGTGATGAAATAGCCCCGTCCCGACGCGCGCCGGCCCTCGAACTCCCGCCGCCACTCTTCGGCGAAACCCGGCGGGCGCTGCACGACGACGGGATCCAAGGTGTACGGCAGCAGCGCCAGCTCGAATTCCTGCGTGACAGTCTGGCCTTCGCCCAGGTGGACCACCCACGAGGTCGTCTGATACCCGATCGCCCGCGCCTGAACCACGTAGGTGCCCGGCGGGAGTCCCCGATCCGCGAAACGGCCGTCAGAATCGGCCGCGAAGTCGTCGTGCGCGCCCAAGATGGAGATGCGCGCACCACGCAGCCCGGCACGGGAATCGCGGTCGAGGAGCCGACCGACGATGGCTGCGGTGGGAGCCGTCCCCATCTGTTGCGCCGGCGCCACAGCCGGGAGCGCCGCGCACAGCAACACCGCCACCCAGAGGAGCCTGGGGGGTGCGCCCAAGGCGCCGCGACGGCGAAACGGGCAGGCCATTAGATGCCGGCGTGAAGTCTCTAAACGATACTACGGGCCGGAGCCGTGCTTGGAAAGGCCTTGACGCCCGTGCCAACGAGGCGTATTAGACTGGGCCTAACCGTCCGAGCGCCATGACCTTCCCGCTCGAGTGTTGTCGCCCGTTGTGGCGTACACGCTGCGCCCCTGTGCCGCCGCCGGCCGAGGTCGGTCCGGCGAGCGCCGGGGATGGTGCGTGCCTCCCGGCGCCGCGTTTCGATCGCCCGTTCGTCTCCCGCCTCTCACGCCCCGTTCACCGTTCAGATCGAGGGATCTCCGTATGACCCATCTGCGTCGTGGGCATTGGCTCGGCGCCGCCCTGTTCGTCTCTCTGCTCGCCGGAGTGCGCGAAGCGCCGGCGCAGGATGCGATCATCCGCGGCAAGGTGATCGACGACCGCGGCGAGGCGCTCCCGGTGGCGACGGTCGAGGTCGTGGAGCTGAAAGTCGCCATCCTGACGGGCAGCGACGGGCGCTACACGATCGTCATTCCCGCCGCCCGCGTTTCGGGGAAGGCAGCGACGATGCGCGTGCGCACCATCGGCCACAAGCCGACCACGCGACAGATCACCCTCGCCGCCGGCGACCAGACGCAGGACTTCACGCTCCAGACGGACGTGAACCAGCTCGAGGCGGTCGTCATCACCGGGGTGCAGGAGGCAACGGAGCGGATCAAGGTGCCGTTCAACGTCACCACGATCGACGCCTCGAAGCTCCCGGTGCCGGGCGCGGACCCGCTCACCGAGCTGCAGGGGAAGATCCCGGCGAACATCGTATCGGCGAGCGGGCGGCCGGGGGCGCAGCCTGCGGTGCTGCTGCGCGGCCCCACGTCCTTGAACGGGCAGGGCCGAAGCCAGGATCCGCTGTACATCGTGGACGGCATCGTCATCAATGGGGCGCTGCCGGACCTCAACCCGGCCGACATCGAGAGTTACGAGGTGGTGAAGGGCGCTGCGGCGTCGTCGCTGTACGGGGCGCGCGCTGGGAACGGCGTCATCAACATCACCACGCGCTCGGGACGCCGGGCGGGGGAGGGTGTGCAGTTCGGCCTGCGGAACGAAGCGGGCTTCAACGACATCGAGCGAGACTTCGGCATCGCCCAGCGCACGGCCCTCGTGATGAATGAGAACGGCACGCACTTCTGCGAGGCCGTGACGGGCCAGCCGCTCTGCGCGCGCACGTTTGACTACCTCTATTGGCAGAAGGTCATCAACAATCAGCCGACCGACTGGGCTGGGGCGCCGCCCAGTTTCCCGGTAGACCCGGGTGCCACGATCAGTGGGTCGGTGCTCAAGCTGCGGTTCCAGGTGGACCCGTGGCCCGGCCAGATCTACGACGCGGTGCGGGAGGTGGTGAACGATCACCCCTACACCAACAACGATTTCGACATGACGGGGCGGTTCGGCGGCACACGCTTCTTCGCGAGCGCGTCCAACCTCACCCAGGAGGGAGCGATCCGCTTCCTCCAGGGGTTCCAACGCAACTCGTTCCGGGCGAACGTGGATCAGGCGATCGGCGCGGAGTGGAACGTCCAAATCCGCACGTTCTACAGCCGCAGCTCGCAGGACGGGCTAAACCAGGAGGACAACGGAGGGGTGTTTGGTGGAGGCCAGTCATTCTTTCGCCTGACCCGCTCCCCCGGCATCGTGAACCCGCTGCAGTACGACACGCTGGGACGCCTGTTTATCCGCACCAACCTCCAGCAGGGTGGCGGGCAGAACGAGAATCCATTGTACTACCTCGCCAACGTGGACCGCAGCGACATCACGAGTCGCTTCCTGGGCGGTGTCACCACACAGTACACGCCCGCGAGCTGGATCGAGCTGGAGGCGAACTTCAGCTACGACCTGCGAAACACCGACACCAAGCAGTTCCGTGACAAGGGCTTCCGCTCGACTGGTCCGCTGCCCAGCGCCGCTACGAACCTCGGCAACCTCCTGCGCAACTCGACGGCGGGGGAAGAGCTGAACACCGGCCTCAGCGCCACGTTCCGGCACAACTTTGGCACGGACCTGCAGACGCGGTACAACCTGCGCTACTCCTACGAGCAACGGGACTCGAACCTGGTGTACGGCCAGGGGAACACGCTCGCGTTCAGGGGGATCGACGCGTTGACGAACATCACGGCGAACAAAGTCGACTCCTCGTGGGCGCAAAGCATCCGCCAGGCCGGGTTCTTCGCCGGGGCGAACCTCACGTACAAGGAGCGGTACATTCTCGACGGTCTGCTGCGGCGCGACGGCAGCTCGCTGTTCGGCCCCGGGCACCGCTGGGCGAACTTCGGGCGCATCTCCGGGGCGGTGCGCTTGGCGCAGGAACCGTGGTGGTTCACCAGCAAGATCAGCGAGTTCAAGCTGCGCGCCTCGTACGGCACCGCGGGGAGCTCGCCCGGGTTCTCGGCGCAGTACGAGACGTTCGGCATCGGTGCCGGCGGCATTCCGCAGCCCAACTTCCTCGGCAACAAGGACCTCGGGCCCGAGGTGCACCACGAGCTCGAGCTGGGTGCCGACATCGAGCTGCTAGGTAGGTTCGGCCTCACGGCCACGTACGCACGCTCGCGCATCAGCGATCAAATCCTCCCCGCGCCCCTTGAGGCCGCGAGCGGCTACTTGCAGCAGTGGCGCAACGCTGGCGAGCTCCTCAACAAGACGTGGGAGCTGACGCTCAACCTCCCCTTCGTCCGGACGAGGGACTTCTCTTGGACGATGGGCGTGAGCTACGACCGCAACCGCTCAACCATCACGAAGCTCGATGTGAATGTGCCGCCGTTTAACTACGGGACGGTACTGCAGGGTGCGGACCAGATCTTTTCCGCGCGGCCGGGCGAGCAGGTGGGGACCTTCTACGGGCGCGCGTTTCTGACGAGCTGCGCTCAACTACCTCCGCCGTTCAACGCCGACTGCGGCCCCGGGAAGGCGTTCCAGAACAACGACCAGGGCTTCCTTGTCTGGGTGGGTGCCGGGAACAACCCCGGTATGGGCATCACCAACAACCTGTGGGAAGCGTCTCTCCCTGGATGCGTAACGCCAGCAGGCACACCGCAGGCCGTGTGCAGCTTCGTCACCGGCTCGACGATCACGGCGCCGTGGGGGGTGCAATTGGGTTGGGGAATGCCGATCATCCTGCGCGGCGGCGGGGCGGATCAAGCCACCGGCGTATGTCTAACCGCATCGCCGCTCGCAACCTGCCAGAGTGCGCAGCAGGTACCCCTTGGCAACGCCCTGCCCTCCTTTCGCTTCGCTATCACACAGAGCATCACGTGGAAGCGGTTGACGGTGTACGGGTTGCTGGACGCCGCCATCGGTCAGAGCGTGTTTGATGAGGGGTTCCACTGGGCGCACCTCGACTTCCTGTCGAAGGACGTGGACCAGAGCGCCACGGCCGTCGCTACCGCGAAGCCGATCGGGTACTACTATCGTGCGGGTCCCCCCGACAACAACAACGGGATCGGTGGCCTGTACGACATCCTCGGCCCGAACAATTTCTCGGTCGAGAAAGCGAGCTACGCGAAGATCCGCGAGCTGCTCGTGTCCTACCATATCGGCCCGATCCGCGGCGTGGGGGACTGGCAGGCGAGCCTCGTCGGCCGCAACCTGGTCACGTTCACAAGCTACCGCGGCTTCGATCCCGAGGTCGGCATCGGTCCCACGGCGGGCGGACAGGTCAACTCCGCCGCGATCAACGCCGTCGATTCGTTCACGTTCCCGAACCTGCGCACATTCACTGTGGGCGTGTCCACAAGCTTCTGATCCCGTCTTCGGGGGGACCGATGAGAGCATTTCATTACGCACTGTGCAGTGCCCTGGCGCTCGGCGCGGGAGCCTGCTCGGACCCGCTGGCCGTCAACAACACCAACAACCCTGACCGCAACAGGGTGTTCGGCTCGGCGAGCGACCTGGAGAGCTTCGTGGGGAGCACGTATGCGATCGCCCATTCCGGAACGGTGGGCGGGGCGACGGTGCTCTCGGGCGGCGCGAACGACGGGCTCCAGCCGCAGCTCCTGACCATGGGGATGGAGAGCGTGTCCGGGCTCGCCAACTTCGCTATGGGCCCGCGCAGTTCGATCTGCACGTCGGGCGGGTGCAGCGGCCGGAGCGCGATCGACAACGGCATCAACAGCCAGGGCAACATCGGCAACCTGCGGGATTTCATCATCGAACACCGGGCGGCGCGGCTCGCGACGTTGGGGCTGGCCCGGTTGAAGGTGCTGGGAAGCCTCGGGTCGGCGACGCGCGACGGCCGAGCCCGCGCGTTCGGCAAGTTCGTGGAGGGCGTCGCGCTCGGCAACTTGGCCCTCGCGTACGACTCCGCGGCCATCGTCACGGAGAGCAATGCCGACAGCGCGGACGTGCCGCTCGCTTTCTACACGGCCGTGATGGCAGCCGCCTTGGGCGACCTCGACTCGGCGATCACCCTCGCCGGGACCGTATCCACGAGCAGCGACGGCTTCCCGTTGCCCGCGAACTGGATCAACGAGGCGAGTGCCACGATCACGAAAACGCTCTTCCTGCAGTTCGTGCATTCGTACAAGGCGCGGTTTTTGGCCGGCGTCGCCCGCAGCAAGGCGGAGCGGGCCGCCGTCAACTGGGGGCAGGTGATCACCGAGGTCAACGCTGGGATCACGAGCGATTTCAACATCCTGATGTCGCCCACCAACGGCTGGGACGTGGCGTGGCCGATCCAGCACTACGCAACGGGGTCGGCCAGCTGGCACCAGATGTCCCAGTTCTTCATGGGGATGGCCGACGTGTCCGGCGGCTACGACGCCTTCCTCGCGAAGTCGCCCACCAGCCGGACGCCGTTCGTGGTCGTCACTCCCGACAAGCGCTTCCCCCAGGGCGCGACACGTGCGGCGCAGCAGGCCGACACGCAGCCCGTGAATTTCGCCTCCACGCGCTACTTCCGGAACCGACCGACCGGGGAGGACGCCCCCGGGGACCCGCTGCAGATCTCGATGTACGATTTCCGCCGCTCGTTCGAATTCCAGGTAACGAACACCCGCAACGGGGCGTACCCGATCATGACCGCCGCGGAGATCCGCTTGCTCAAGGCCGAGGCGCTGCTTCGTCTGGGCGGGGCGGCGAACATCGACACCGCCGCGAAGTTGATCAACGTCTCGCGCGTCGCGAAAGGTGGCCTGCCGCCGGTGGACACGCTGGTGGGGGACACGAGCGCGGTCGTGCCGGGCGGGAGCTCGTGCGTGCCTCGCGTGCCGGACCCGGCGGCGAGCTACAAAGCGACCACATGCGGCAACATGTGGGACGCCCTGAAGTGGGAGTACCGGTTGGAGACGGCGTTCACCGGGTATGGCATGTGGTACTTCGCCGCGAGGGGGTGGGGGGACCTGCCCGAGGGCACGCCGATCGAGTGGCCGGTCCCGTACCAGGAGCTGCAGGTCCGCTTGGTGCCGATCTATGGGCTTGGCGGCGTCGGATCGAGCACGGGTGCGGCCCCGGGCAATTACGGACTGTTCTCTGGCGGCGCCTACTGAGAATGCGAATGCTGCGGCAGTCCGTGGGTGTGATCGTCGTGTTTCTCGCCGGTTGTTACGTCTATACGCCGCTCGACACGGTGACGCCGCGCTCGGATGTCGAGGTGGCACTGGCGCTGACGGACCTCGGCCGTGTCGAAGCAGGGCACGCCCTCGGTCCCTCCATCGATCGAGTTGAGGGCCGGGTCGCGCAGGTCTCGGACACGGCGTACGTGCTCCAGGTCTCGAGCGTGCGTGACATCCGCGGAGTCGCGACCAAGTGGAGTGGTGAGACGGTGACCGTGCCGCGCGCCTGGGTGGGCAGCGCCTCCACGCGGCGTCTATCGCGGTCCCGCACATATCTGCTTGCGGGCGCTTTTACCGCCGGAGCGGCAGCTTTCATCGCCTCGCGGGCCCTGGGCATCGGCGGGCCCGGGATGCCATCGGGCGGCGGGGGTGGTGGTGGGAACAATCAATGAGGAGCGGGCGATGATTCGATCCCGGTTTGTGGTGTTCGCGGTGCTGGCTGCCTGGGCCGTCGCGTGTCACTCTGACGCCGTCACCAACTCACCCGTCGTTCCGAAGGCCGGGATCAACTTCGCGAACCTTGTGCCGGACACGAACAAGTTGATCATCCGTGTGGTGGACATCGTCTCGAACGCCTATCTGGCCGGGGCTACCTTCCGCTCCGTGAACCCGTACCCGATCCCGATCGAAGCGGGGACGCGGCACATCAAGGTATTCTTCGACACTTCGGATGTAGTCGTTGCTCAGACCGTGCTCCTCGACACGACGTACACCTTCACTCAGGACGGGTCCTATAGCTTCACCGTCGCCGGGTTCGCGCGGACGGGAGTGACGCCAGCCATCCAGGCCCAGATTGTGAAGGACGCGCCACCGACTCCTGGGACGGGAAAGTTCGCTCTCCGCATCGTCAACCTAGCGCCGTCACTTGCGGGTGCGATCCCGGCGCTCGGAGACACGACTGTCCTTCCCGACGCGTTTGTGCGGAAGGTCGACTCTCTCCCTGGCGGAACGCCGGATGCCACAAACCTCGGGTACGGCAGCACGACAGCGTACGCGGTGCTGGATACCGGCCTCTATCGCCTGGTGCTTACGGCGACGGGCACCACGGCTCCCCCGATCGTGCAAGCAAGCTTGCTCCCCGGGGTGCCCGGGACGTCGAGCGTGAATCCGATTGGCGGAACGCTCGTTGCCGGCACCGTGATGACGGCCGTGATCGTCCCGCGCTCTGTACCTGCGAGCAAGGCGCCGCAAGGGGGTAGCCCGAGCGCCAAGAAGGTTGAGGTGGTCACGCGCAGCAACGACACCGTCACGGTGCAAAGCGGCACCATCACCGTCATTACGAACCGCTCTGGGTCGAAACCGGATTCGATCATCGACACTACCGGAACGCACGCGACTACCGGCGTCAACCGCGGCGACGTGGTGTACGTCTCGGGGGCAAACGAAGCGGAGTACAACGGGTGGCAAGTGGCTATCCGCACGGATTCGTTGTTCTGCAAACCCACGAACGCCGGCGACACCGCGACGAAGTGCGCAGCCGCGAACGATACGGCGAAGACGTTTTTCCGGTTCCGCTACCGCATCACCGGTACGCCGGCGTCGCCCGCGACGGGAACGCCAGTCTACAAGATCTACCCGCCGCAGTCGCCGACCGTGTCCCAGGACTACACCATACCGACCGTCGTCTTCATAGTTGACCAGCGGCCACCGAATACGGCACCGTAGGGGAGGGGCGGCGGTCAAGAAACAAGAGCGGCGGTCCACCGCCTGACCGCCGCTTCTCTCGACCGCCGCCTTCGCTTTTTGACCGCCGGTTTTTTCAGTCTACAATCGCGTCCGGCAACACAAACTTCTTCGGATCCACGGCGTGGCCGTTCACCCACACCTCGTAATGGAGGTGCGGGCCGGTGGAGAGACCAGTCGAGCCGACGAGCGCGACCTTCTGTCCCCGCTTCACCGGCTGCCCGCGGACGACGAGGATCTTGGAGCAATGGGCGAATCGGGTGACGAGGCCGTAGCCGTGGTCGATCGTCAGCAGGTTGCCGTAGCCTTCTTCCCACTTCACGTCGGTGACCACGCCCGCCGCCGGCGCCTCGATCTCGGCGAACATGGGGGCGCTGACGTCGATCCCTTCATGCGGGCGCGCCAAGTGGAGAATCGGGTGCACCCGCTCGGCCGCGAAGGCGCTCGAGATCCACCCCGCCGTCGGCATGATCGACGGCGTCGCCGCGAAGCGGGCCTGGTGGCTATGCAGCGAGTCGTACGCCTGGTTCACCGAGCGGACGAGGATATCGGCGCGGCGGATCAAGGCGTCCACATCCATCC
>WNGL01011735.1_pt1 | contig 11348 bp, 10 predicted proteins | sample 5400591 | NCBI WGS metagenome assembly WNGL01 (sample SAMN13153377, study PRJNA577476) | soil metagenome | isolation source: 80 cm soil or saprolite under Garry oak tree replicate 1 | place: USA:California | collected 2016-06-15
TCCTGCCGCGCTGGCTCACCAAGCGCGGCCACCGGCTGGTGTTCTCCAGCGGCATCATCGTGCTCACCGTGGTCTCGCTGACGCTGCTGATCGTCGTCGGGGCGGTGGTCAACAACCTGATCCCGTTCTACGCGATCGGCGTCTTCACCGGCTTCACCATGGCCGGCTTCGGCATGGCCCGTTACCACCGGCGGAACAAGGGCCCCGGCTGGCGTCGCCACGCTGCGATCAGCGTGGCCGGCGCGGTCTACACCGGGCTCGTCGTCGTGATCTTCGCGATCGTCAAGTTCACCGAGGGCGCCTGGCTCGTCGTGGTGGTCTTCCCGCTGCTGGTGTTCGCGTTCATCAGGCTCAACCGGGAGTACCGAATGGAGTCGCGGGTGCTGCAGCGGATCGGCTCCAGAAGCAAGCCGCCCGACCCGCCGACCTACTCCCGGCGCACGGTCTATGTCTTCGTTGACGCCTTCGACCTGGCCACGGTCGCCGCGCTCAGGTACGCCCGCAGCCTGCGGCCAACCTCGCTGCGCGCGGTGCATTTCGTCATCGACAGGCAACGCGCCAACGCGCTGCGGCGGGACTGGGTGCGTGCCAACAGCGGCGTTACGCTCGATCTTGTCGACTGCCCCGATCGCCGGCTCGCCAGGGCGGCCGCCGCGCTGGTAAGCGAGGAGGCTGCGCTGCCCGGCGTCGGAGCGAGCGCAATGGCCAGCTGACCCCAGCCACCCAGGCGCCGCCGCCCGGCAGCCAAGCCGCCTCACCGCCAGCTGGCAGGCCGGCGTCAAGTGCCGCCGACGAGCCCTGCGGTTCCGTATCATCGCACCTTGTCAGCCCCATAGTCTCGCTGACGAGAGGACGGCGGTCGACCGTCGAGGGACGAGTGCACAGTGTCGAGATCCGCCCGGTCGACCATAACACCGTGCTCGCGTACGAAATCCAGGACGCGACCGGGCGCATGACCGCGCTGTTCTACGGCCGCTCGCATATCGCGGGTGTCGACTGCGGGTCGCGGCTCCGGCTCAGCGGCCGGATCGGTACCGAGAACGGCCGGCCCGTCATGATCAATCCCGCATACGAGCTGCTAGCAGCCGAAGGGCAGCCATGATGGCGCTGCGGGTCAGTCGGCGAGCCGGAAGGACTCGTCCGGGGTGAGCTCGGTGACGTCCATCTGCGCCTTCTGCAGCCGGCCCGAGTAGTCCCAGTTCATCGACTGCCACCGGGTGAACTGGTCGAGCACCCACACGCCCGACTGGCGGGACCCGTTGCCGGACTTGCCGTTGCCGCCAAACGGCAGGTGCGCCTCCGCGCCGGAGGTGGAGTTGTTGACACTGACCATGCCTGCGGAGATGCCCCGCCGGAAGGCGAATACCTCGGCGGGTTCCGTGGTGTAGATCGCCGACGACAGACCGTAGCCGGGGGCGTTGGCCAGCCGGATCGCCTCGTCCAGGTCGCGGTAGGTCGTGACGCCGACGAGCGGGCCGAACGTCTCGTTGCGGAAGATCGCGTCGTCCTCGCGCACGCCGTCGACGATCGTGGGGTGGCAGAAGATCCCGGCGTCCGTCCACCCGAGGTAGTCCTCGAACCGCTCGGCGAACTTGCCGTCCAGCATCGGGCCGAACACGACGTCGCTGAACGGGTCGCCGACCGTCGCCTGCCGGGTCGCCTTGTCGAATCGCGCGACGAAGTCGTCGTGGATGCTCTCGTGCACGATGACGGTGCCGAGCGACGTGCACCGCTGTCCGGCGGTGCCGAAGCCGGAGAACAACGCCGCCTCCACCGCCAGGTCGAGTTCTGCGGTTGGCGTGACGACCATCGGGTTCTTGCCGCCGAGTTCCAGGCAGGCCGACTGCAGGTGACGGCCGGTGAGCTCACCGATGCGCGCGCCTACCGCACTGGAGCCCGTGAAGCCAACCTTGTCGATGTACCCCTCGTCCAGCGCGTGCTCGAGCCCGGCGAACGTCGTCTCGCCGTCCGCCATCACGAGGTTCAGGACTCCGTCGGGCAGGCCGCCGCCGTGGACGAACAGCTCGGCGAGCGCCGCGCCGCATGCCGGGGAGTAGTCGGCCGGCTTCCACACCACCGCGTTGCCACACAGCAGTGCGGGGACGAGATACCAGGAAGGTACGGCGACCGGGAAGTTGCCGGCGGTGATAACGCCGACGACGCCCACCGGGTTGCGGAACGTGAACAGTTGCTTGTCCGGCATCTCGCTCGGCACGGTCTGGCCGTACAGCCGCCGGCCCTCACCGAGGAAGAAGTCGCACGTGTCGACGATCTCGCGCACCTCACCGAGCGCTTCGGCGTAAGGCTTGCCGATTTCCCTGGTGACCAGCCTGGCGAGCGACTCGGCGTTGGCCTCCACCACCCGGCCGATATGCGCGATCGCCCGGCCCCGCACCGGGGCCGGCACATCCGCCCAGGCTGACTGCGCCTCGCGGGCAGCCCGTGCCGCGGCAACGAACGTACTCGGACTGCCGAGCGAGACTTCGGCGACGACCTCACTGGCCTGTGCGGGGTTGGTCGACGTGATCCGGCCGCCGGGCGCTCCGGTGACCGGAACGCCGGCGACGATCGAGGTGATGTTGCGGTTCATCATGACCTCACTGTGTCGATGTCCTCAGTGGCGGCCGCGGCGGACAGCTGGGCCAGCACGGTGTCCAGGGCGCCCGCGCCGGCCCGCAGTTCATCGGTGGTGACGTTCAGAGCGGGCCGGAACCGGATGGTGCGCTCGCCGCAGGCCAGCACGAGCACGGACGCCTCGCGCAGCGCCGCGACGACCTGGCCGCGCACCTCCGGGTCCGGCAGGTCGATCGCGCACATCAGGCCGCGCCCCCGGACGTTGGTGACCAGGCCGGGGTGCCGGTCGCGCAGGTCGAGCAGCTCGCTGAGCAAATAACCACCCGCCCTCGCTGCGTGCTCGAACAACCCGTCGGCTTCGATGATTTCCAGGATCCGGCGCGAGCGAACCATGTCGACCAGGCCGCCGCCCCAGGTCGAGTTGATCCGGCTGGACACCCGGAAGACGTTGTCGGGCACCTCGTCGATGCGGCGGCCGGCCATTATGCCGCCGAGCTGCACCTTCTTGCCGAACGCGACGATGTCGGGCTCGATGCCGAGCTGCTGGTAGGCCCACGGCGTGCCGGTGATCCCGACACCGGTCTGCACCTCGTCGAGCACGAACAGCGCGTCGTAGCGCCGGCAGAGAGCCTGCATCGCCTGCAGGAACTCCGGGCGCAGATGATTATCGCCGCCCTCACCCTGGATCGGTTCGGCGATGAAGCACGCGATGTCGTGCGGGTACGCCTCGAATGCCCCTCGCGCCTGGCCGAGGGCACGGGCCTCGGCGGCTTCCACGTCAGCCAGGTGATCCTCGAGCGGGAAGGTGACGGCAGGTACGTCGATGCGCGGCCAGTCGAAGACCGGGAACCTGTCGGTCTTCACCGGGTCGGTGTTAGTCAACGACATCGTGTAACCGGACCGACCGTGGAACGCGCGCGTCAAGTGCAGCACCTTGGTGCCCAGGGCACCGGAACGGCCCGCGGCCTCGTTGCGGCGGCTCTTCCAGTCGAAGGCCGCCTTCAGCGCGTTCTCGACTGCCAGAGCGCCACCCTCCACGAAGAACAAGTGCGGCAATGCGGGATCACCGAGCACGCGGGCGAAAGTCCCGACGAACTCCGCGAGGTGGGTCGAGTACATGTCCGGGTTGGCCGGCTTACTGACAGCCACCTCGGCGAGCAGCGCCATGAACACGGGATCGTCAACGATGCCCGGCGGGTTCGCGCCGAGCGGCGCCGACGCGAAATGCGTGTAGAGGTCGAGGAACTCCCGCCCATCGCGGGCATCGACCAGCCAGCTGCCGTGACTGTGTTCCACATCGAGAACCAGCCGATATCCGTCGATGAGCAGATGCTCGGCGAGCCGCTCGTGCACCTCGGCCGCCGGAACATTCACACTGCGACGATCGCTCATCCGCCTCCCAACAGGATGCCGACACCCTACCGCCGGTCAGCAACCTAGCGCGGCGCTGGACCCCGGGCCGCGGTGGCGGCTCCCGGTCCAGCCGCCCGGCGCCCGGCCGGTTCCGGCTCCGCTTCCGGCGCTGGCGTGAGCCCCGATACAGCCATCATCGGCGGCGCCAATGCGCGTACCTGCCGATCGCGATGATCAGCCCGGCGACGATAATCCCTGCGGCCACTACTCCCAGCCGGAGGGCCGTTGGATAGTCCGTGGGATGCGAGCACGGCGGAGGCGGCCCCAGCTCAGCTCGGCGCCATCTAAGAATCCTGGTTGGCTTCCCTCATGTTGACGTGATAGGCATCACGCGGCCACGGGCGGTAAACCACGCGCACGGGCAGGAGCGGGGTCTGACTATAGTTAAACGCCTTGCCGAATGCGTAAGCCCGCTTGTCGTTCACGCCAAGCGGAGTCAGGCCGAAGTTGTGCTCGGTATAGGCGAGGATCCCGGCGAATGTGGTCGCGGTCGTGTCGGTGTAGCTCCGCCTGGCGTAAGGGCTGATGATGACCAACGGCGAGCGCGGTCCCTGCGCCGTTCCGTCCGGGTTGACCCCGGGTGGCACCTGGTCATAGAAGCAGCCGCAGTCGTCCCAGGTGATGAACAGCGCGGTGGATCGCCACTCAGGTCCGGCCATCACCGCCGAGGCGACCTGGCCCAGCCAGTCGTCGCCGGCCGTGATGGAGAACCCGTTGTGCTCGCTGGACGCGGCATCCTTTCCGCCCGGCGTGACCAGGGCGAAGTTCGGCAGCTTACCGGACCGGGCGGCCCGGACGAATGTCGAGCTCGGAACGTTGTCCGCCTTCTGGTGGGTGTACAGGCAGTCCGCGAAAGAGGGGCAGATATCCCAGCCGTAACCACCGGCTATTGGCCCGGTGCTGCTCGTCGGAGTCGGCTCGCCATAGATCCGCCACGACAGGCCAGCATGGTGCAGGCGGTCCAGAATGGTGGGTGCGTGCTCAGCCGGCGTTGGCATGAACGCGCCGCCGTTGGGCAGCCCCAGCGAGTAGTCGGGGACGCAGCTCGGCACCCGCTGGACGGCGCCGTCCGGAGCCTTCCACGGGGTAATGCGCTTGGAATCGCAGCCCCACCCCGGGCCGGGGGGGACACCGGGGGCAGGGAAGGGGTTACCGCCCTCGAAACCGTCGAGCGACCCCATCACGGCATACAGGTGGCCGCCCCAGGACGGGCTGTCGGCCATCGAGAAGGTCCTGTCGCTAATGGCGAACCGGTGCGCCAGCGCGGCCAGGTTGGGCACCTGAGCGGGCGTGTACCCGCCGATGCAGGCATAACCCGTCTTGGCGGTGCAGCCTTTCAGTTTCTCCCAGCCGTCCATCTTTCCGGCGTCGACGGCGACCTGCTGCGCGGCCACGCTGTGCGACACGACCGGCACGATGTCAGGCATCACGCCCGGGGTGACCACGCTGTTGTCGGAGAGCCTGACCGAGGACGGCATACCGCCGTCCGGACACCGGCCACGGTGGTGCTTGCACCAGTACCCGAGGAGGTTGTCGAAGGAGTGGTTTTCGAGGTAGAGCACGACGATGTGCCGGATCGGCGGCCGCTGAGCGCTCGCCGGGCCGGCCATGGCGAGCCCAGAGAGCCCGGCCGTTCCCGCGGCGAGGAGCGCGACCGCGCACGCCCAGGCCTTGGACCTTCCGCCGTGAGCTGCCACTGATGAGCCCTCCTCGACCTTGCGGGTTGCCACCCCGCCGCGATGCCGCAATTGCCACAGCATTCTGAGCAGGAAGTTGATGATTCCTGTCTGAATAGTAGTCTAATTAGCCATTTCCAAGTAATAGGCGGGCGAGCCGGGGTTGGCCAGTACTGCCAGATGGCGCGGGTCGGGCGGTCGTGACGGAAAGGATTACGCGAGGTAGGCACGCAGTGATGCAGACTCCGCGGGCCATGGCTGGGGCCGCGAGCGCAACCTACGCCAGTCATAGGGCGGATGGCCAAGTTTCGGATGCCTTCGATCGTAGCCATTGGCGAGGAGCCAGCCCATGGCGCATACGACGATCAAGCATATCAAAAGGGGAAGGTTTGTAGGTTCGGCGCAGCACCTAGACAGCTAAGCAGGGCGTCTGCGCGAGAATGGCGCATGGCGGTTGCCCATCGCCCAGGACCAGTGCCAGTAGCGCACGGTGTTGATCAGCCGCCGTCCGCCGCGGGACGGCCGGCAGGCGTCGCCTCGACGATGACCGGCTCGGGGTCGGGCGTGTCGCGGGGGAACTCGATGTACCAGGTGACGAGTTCCTGGTGGGGACCGAGAAGTTGTAGTCGCCGACGAACTGTTCGATGATCTTGCCGTCGCGGATGCGGACCGCGTGCGTCTCGCTCATCGTGCCGAGTTCGCCGGTGGGCGGGGTGGAACTGGCCGACGAAGTCCTTCAAGGCGTTACGACGGCGACGGACTCGCCCTCGACCAGCGGCCGCAGGCGTTCCTTGTACGCCTTGAAGTCCGTGCCGGACTCGTGAGTCTCGACGGCTTGGTCATCGGTCCAGGTTTCGTACAACCAGAACTCGCGAGGGTCCTGCCGCGAGCGGTGCACCGCGCAGGCGAGGTTTCCCCGTTCCCGGCCGGGATGCGCTCCATGTTCGGAAGCAGGACATCGCGCACCGACTGCTCCTGACCCTCGACAGCGCGCATACGCACGAAGTAACTGACGGCCATCGAAGCCTCCTAACGCGACGCGAGCTTGCGCGGGTGGTGCGCCGCCGTCGGCGAAGGGGCTGCACGAAGCCGCTGTGCCACGGTTGTTCAGGAACAAGTTCCGGGCGGGGCCGGGTGCCTGCAACGCATCGGCCGGCCACCTGGCGCGCTTCCCGGGGCCACAGCCGGGCCGGTTATCGCGGCCCCGCCATCTGGTACTGCGGCGTCGGCGGGATCGGCCGTCCGGCGCGGACGGCCTCGACCACCCGCTGGGCATCGGCGGCGCGGTACTCCTCGCCGTAGACGGCGCCCTCGCGCCTGGGCATCTCCATGACCGCGCAGCCGGCCGTGCCCCCGAGATCGACGGGCACGAAGCCGGCGTCCTCGATCAGGCCGGCGACGATCCGCTTGGCGTCAGGGTCGTCGCCGCACAGCCACTGCACTACCCGCTCGGCGCCCTGGCGGCCCGCCGCCTGGGCCTGGAAGGCCGACGTGAGCGTGTTGAAAGACTTCGTGTAACGCGCGCCGGTCATCCGGGCGGCGTTGAACTGCGCGGCCGTCTGACCCCCGGTCGGCAGCGGACCCGAGTCGAACTGGTTCGTCGTGTCGATCACCACCTTTCCAGCCAGCGGGCCCGCCTGCTCCAGTGCCTGCGGAATCGCACCCCACGGCACCGCGAACACGATAACCTCAGCGAAGCCGACGGCTTCGGCAGGGGTACCAGCCGATGCGTTCGGGCCGATCTCGCCCGCGAGCTGCACGAGACTGGCAGGATCACGCGCGAAACTCAGCCTCACGTCATGCCCGGCCTTCGCCAGCAGACGCGCGGTATTGCCACCAATCCGGCCGCTGCCGATGATCCCGATACGCACCCTAACCTCACCCCTTCGTGACGACGGTCGCGACGTGTGGACTCGGTTCAATGGGCGGGAAGTTAGAGGGAAGGAGGTTCGCGCCGGTCCGCTCGATGGCCTCCGTCACGACATGCCACGGACCCATTGGCAAGCGCTCCTGTTTGTCGGTGAACTCAGTAGCGAGGAGTTTAACGATAAACTGCGTTCGTGGTCAACGGTTCCGCGACCGACCGTCCGAGGCCCACGCTTGCCACCGTGGCCTCGGCGGTAGGCGTGTCAGCGATGACGGTGTCGAATGCCTTCAATAGGCCAGACAAGCTGTCCGCCGAGCTACGTGAGCGCATCATTGCCACCGCGGCGACGCTTGGCTATGCGGGCCCCGATCCAATGGCCCGATCACTCCGCCAGGGCCGCGTCGGAGCGCTCGGCGTCGTGCTCGGCGAGAGCCTCGCCTACGCGTTCGATGACCCGGGCGCCATGCAACTCCTCCGCGGCCTGGCCGGTGCTTGCTGCGAGCGCGGTGCCGGGCTGCAGCTGATCCCCACGACCGGGGACGATGCAGACGGGCGTCTAGTCCAGGACGCTGCAGTCGACGCTTTCATCCTCTTCGGGCTTCCGGACGACCATCTGCTGGTTGCGGCGAGCCTGCGCCGTGGTCGGCCAGTGCTCACCAGCGGTGGGCCACAGCTCGTCGGTCATTCCTTCGTCGGCATCGATGATCGCTCCGCTGCCCGAGCCGCGGCGACCCACCTCCTAGATCAGGGCCACCGCAACCTGGCGGTGATCAGCTTCCCGCTCGACGCCCGCCGCCACGCAACCAGGGCGGCGAGTCTCGCGCGGCAGCGCCGCGCTACCTTTCGGGTAGCGCGAGAACGGCTCGCCGGTTATCGCAGCGCCTGCGTGGCAGCCGGCGCTCCTTGGTCCGAGGTGGCCGTCTATGAAGTGCCGATGAACAGCCGGCACGCCGGCCACGATGCGGCGCTCGAGCTGCTGCGAGCTGCCCCGCATACCACCGCCATTCTCGCCATGAGCGACGAGCTCGCTCTCGGCGCGCTCGACGCCGCGGAAGTGCTCCACCGCAGCGTGCCGACCGAGCTGTCCGTTGTCGGCTGGGACGACAACCCCAGCGCATCCGCGAGCACCCCGCCGCTTACCACCATTCACCAATCGCTTCGTGACCAAGGTCGACTGCTCGGGCAACTCGCGCTCACGCAACCAACAGAGGCCACGACCACGAACGGTCCATGGAGTTTCGTGCTCCGCGAGTCGACGGCGGCGTCACGACAGCAAGCACATGAACTGGAACTGCGGAACGACCGACACCCAGCAAGCCGCAGCGATCGTTCAGCCCGCCGGGAGCGCTGGATCCGGTGACCGCACAGCTGGTCGCCGCGGGCAGGTTCAGCTATTCCCCCACGTCGAAGTGTCCAGCGCTCCCTGGTCGCGGCACCCGGGCTGCGGCCTGGGTATGAGCGTCGTCGGCGGGCACGGCTTCAGGGTCATTGGCGGCCTGGGGGTCTGGGTGAAGTCGAAGTCATTAAAGAGGTTCCCCAGGATCGGCGAGTTCTCGCGGACACCGGGGCGCGTGTCGGGGCGGCCGTCGGTGGCCGGGTTGAGCCGCGCGCCGTTCAGGAAGTCGTCCTCGATGAACTTCAGGTACGCGTCGGATGACAGTATCTGGCGGTCGATGAACCCGCGCTTGGCGTACGGGCTGATCACCAGGCTGGGCACCCGGAAGCCGTAGCCCTGGCCGTCGACGCTGGGCGGCATCATGTGATCGTAAAAGCCGCCCCAGTCGTCCCAGGTCAAGAAGATCGCGCTGGACCTCCACTCCGGGCCGCGCATGACCGCGTTGATCAGCCTGGTCACGTAGGCCTGGCCGGTGCTGACCAGGGCCGGGCCGTGCTCGCTGTCGCGGAAGTCCGGCGTGACCCACGACACCTTCGGCAGCGTGCCCGCCTTGACCTGCTTGTAGAACGCCTTCAGCGGGCGGATGCTGCCGAGCTGGCCGTCCTTGTGCACGTCGGTGAACCCGGGCAGCGGGTTCCAGTGAACTGACACCCCGTGCGGGTTGCGGAGGTCGACCGTGACGGCGCCGTGGTCGAGGTAGTAGCCCCAGCTCACGTGGTGGCGGTGCAGCAGCCAGGTGATGTCGGTCCAGGCGAACGGCGTCTGCCGGTCCGGCAGCCGCTCCGGCGGCATGTTGGTGCCGTAGCAGCTCATCGGGACACCGGTGCGCGTGCACTTTGCCGACCAGCCGGAGACCTCGTAGAGGTGGGCGGGCAGGCTCCACGAGCCGGGCGCCTCGAACATGCGGTCCTGCAGCACGAAGTTTTTCGCATACGCCCAGTAGTTCGGTATGTCCGAGAGCACGTGGTAGCCCATCACATCGGGATGGCAGGGGCCGACGGGCTTGCACAGCATTCTCTGGGCCTCGGCGACGAAGCCGTCCATCTTCCCGCCGTTGTAGTCGCCCTGGAACGGCACTTCGCCGTGCGGGTCGTTCCCGTTGCTGTCTTGGTGGTCCGCCCACGGCTTGCGGCAGCCGCCGTTGCGCGGGTCGGGCAGGCAGATACCCGCGGGAATGCCGTCGGCGCCGGGGAACTTCCCGAAGTAGGAGTCGAAGGATCTGTTCTCCTGCATGATCACGATGACATGGCTGATCTTATGAATGCCAGCTTCCGGGTTGGCGACGGGCGTGCGCGCGGAGACCTCCTGGCTTGTTCGCGCGGCCATACTGACGGCCATGGCGACGCCGAGAGCGACGGCCATCGAAGCCTCGGCCATCCGGCGCGGTCTCATCATGTCCTCCAGACCTGCTGGCCAAGCAAGGCTGCGCCGACCGCGGCTCGTTATCTCGCCGCGAACAGCGTGTCCTGTCTTTGCTCCGTCGTTCGGCTCGGCACGTCACATCCGACCTGGCACGTTCGGGGCCCTTCTCGGTTGCCTGCAGTGTTCCTCGCCGCGCAGTGATGAACGCAAACGCCAGGTTGGTCAATATTGGGAAAGGTGCGGTTATACTTTCTTCCGCTGCACCCTCAGATTCCACGGCCGTTCAAGATCATTTGAACCTGCTGGGCGGCGGTCGTTTCCGGCTGACACGACGTGACGTTCTGTCACGGTCTGTTGTCCGCGCGGCGTGGCTGATCATGAGACAGTGCGAAGCCCCGGTAATACGAGGTGTCCTCCGCCGTGCTCTTCGCCACACCGCGCATGGCTCCCGGGCCGAGTCGCCGCCTGACCTGGGTCCCTGGCCACACACACCCCGGACTCCCCGTCTGCGGCCCTCGCCCGCAACCTCATAGCCTGCGGCCGCAAGTACACCCCTGGCGCATGGGGGCTAGCCCTGAGCCAGATCGCCGGGTCAGCCCCGATGTGCCCGACCCGTCGTCTTCCTACGGTCGAGGAAACGATACGCAACGAGGACGGTATGCAAACGCAGACGAGCGACCGAGCGCGGGTGCAGGGCCCGGCTGGCACGGCGGCACGATGGGCCGCGGTCATCGCCGCCGCCGCGGCGCTGGCGGCGTGCGGGACGTCTGGCGTGGCCGCCGCCGCGCCGGGCAGATCCGCCAGCTAGTCACCAGGTCGTACGGGCCGCCGGTGAAGGTCTGCGCCTACGCGACATCGAACCTCACACGGTCAGCAAGGCCCGTGCCGGCGATCCGCTTACGCGCCTGGGTGATCGACTCCTCGTGGTAGTTGTTAGCGACCTCGCTATATGAAGATCCATCGGCCGCAATGCATGAAGACGCCTCGGCAAGGCTCCGTGAGCATCCCGCTCCCCTCGGTTGCTCGATCTTGCGCCGGCGCTCGCTACCGTGCAGTGTGA
>WNGL01111038.1_pt1 | contig 11348 bp, 11 predicted proteins | sample 5400591 | NCBI WGS metagenome assembly WNGL01 (sample SAMN13153377, study PRJNA577476) | soil metagenome | isolation source: 80 cm soil or saprolite under Garry oak tree replicate 1 | place: USA:California | collected 2016-06-15
TCCAGGGCATACGTAGGTGCGGCTCGTTCCACCGGATGCGTCAGCAGAGCCTCGAAGGCGCGTCGTGCCGAGTCGGCGTAGACCCGCGCGCGTGCCCGATCGCCGCGAAACCAGTAGATTTCCGCGCGCGCCCAGCTCCATTGCCCGGCCTCGTCGCCGAACGCACTGGCCGGGAGGGAGAGCAGCACTCGTTGCTGCCCGTCGTCCATCAACCATTCGAGATCCCACCGCCCAACCAGCTCGACCAGGAGTGCCGCCCGGTCTACTTCCGGCGGCACACCCCGGAGCACGCGCTGCGCGGTCGCGAGGTCACCTTCCCCGACGTAGCTGACGATCTGCTCGCCTATCAGCTCGAGCGTCGTGGGCGCGACGGCAAGCCCTCGCAAGGCGGCCGCCCGCGCATCGGGCCAGCGCCGCAAGTAGAGCAGTGCAACGGCGAGCCCTCGAGCCACGCGCACTGAGCGCGGGTCGAGTGCCTGGGCTTGCTCGAGCCGTGCCAGCGCTTGGCCCCAGCGGCCGAGCGCGCGCTCCACACCCGCGGCGGCGGTCAAGAGGTCCGTGTTGGTCGGGGCGCGTGCTAGTCCGGCGTCGAACGCCTGAAGAGCGGCTCTCGCGTCGCCGCGCACCACGTCTTCGTAGATGCCCACCGCGCGCTGCGTCTCAGGAGCGCCGGGTGCGAGTCTGACGGCGTTTTCCACCGCCCGCCGTGTAGCGTCGGCTTGCGCCGGTGTGGGCTTGGTGACGAGGTAGATGTAGGCGCTCGCCTGTGCGAGTCGCGCCCAGGCCAGGTCAAAGGCCGAGTCGAGGCCGACTGCCTGCGCGTATAGGTTGACGGCGCGTTGGAGACTCGGTAGGTCCGAACTGTTCATCGCCTGCGAGGCTACCTCGCCCTTCAGATAGGCATCGTAGGCGGCGAGGTTCTCAGTGGGGCGAGCAGCGACCGCTCGTTGCTCGGCGCTGCCGAGCGTGACACTGAGCGAATTGGCCACGTTGCTCGCGATGTCGGCCTGGACCTGGAACACGTCGGTTACCGCCGCATCAAACGACTGCTGCCAGCGACTCACCGGAGCCCCAGCAGTCTTGACCTCAATCAGCTCGGGGCTCACCTGCACCCGGTTCGTGCCTGCAGGCCCCTTGGCCCATCGCACGGTGCCAGTCAGCAGATAGCGCACCCCCAGCTCCTGGGCGATGTCTCGTGGCGACTTGGCCGTCTTCCGATACTGCATCGAGCTGGGGCGGGCGATCACGGCCAGCTCGGGCAGCGCCGTGAGCTTGCCGCGAACAGCGTCGCTCACCCCGTCCGCGAAGTAGTCGTCTTCTGGCCGCCCCAGGTTCTCGAACGGGAGCACGGCGAGGCGCGTGGGGCCCGCGGCCTCTGCTCCACCCCGCGTCCGCCACCACCAGCCAAGGAATACTCCCGCGCCGACGAGGAAGCCGACCATAAGCACAGCGAAGAGCTGCCGCTGGCGTACAAAGCGGAGGAGGGCAAAGCGGCCGGAGTGGCCCGCCGCACCTACTGCGCTAACCAGCCCTAGCGCTTCCGTGAACTCAGCTGCACTGCGGTACCTGTCGACCGGGGTTTTCGCCAGCGTCTTGCTGACTGCCCGCTCGATCGCCTCGGGCACGCTCTCCCGCACGGTGCGGATGTGCGGAATCGGCTCACGGAAGCGCTTCGCAAGAATGGCCTGCGCGCTCGGACCGGTGTAGGGCGGCTCGCCCGCCAGCATCTCGTAGAGCACGCATCCTAGGCTGTAGAGGTCGCTCCGCGCGTCCAGGTCTCGCTCGGCGGTCGCTTGCTCCGGGCTCATGTACGCTGGGGTGCCGACCGCCATTCCGGTCTCAGTGAGCGTTTCCCCGGCCGCACTCTGGACCGCGCGTGCCACGCCGAAGTCCGTCACCAGCGCGTGCCCGCGACTGAGCAGGATGTTCTCGGGCTTGATGTCGCGGTGGATGATCCCCTGGCTGTGCGCATAGCGCGTCGTCGAGTGGGAGCTGCCGCTCCCGGGTGAGCCGCTCGCGCAGCGACTCGCCTTCCACAAATGGCATCGTGTACCACAGCTGTCCGGCGCCTTCACCTGAATCGAGGACGGTCAGGATATGAGGATGCTGCAAACGGGCGGCGATCTTGATCTCCCGCTGGAACCGCTCCGGACCCAGCGGAGAGGCAAGTTCGGGATGGAGGACCTTCAGGGCGACACGGCGGTCGTGCTTGAGATCTCGTACGACGTAGACCGTCGCCATTCCCCCGCGGCCGAGTTCGCGCTCGATCGTGTAGCGGCCGGCGAGGGCGGCTTGCATTTGAGCGAGGAGATCGGCCAGGCAGTCGCTCGGGGGCCTTGGGTAGGTCCATCATAGGGCTCGCGAACGAGCGGGGCCAGAGGGTTGAGCGCTCCGCCCGTATCTCCCCAAGGAAAACTCAACCTTGCATCGTCGCGTGCTGTGAGTTTCTCACGACACTCGGTTGATCTTCGGGCTTGCTGTTACGACACCGATGCCCAGAACGTCGCATGATTACTACTTGTTGTCGTAACTCGGCCCTCTAACGGTTCGCATGGGGTTCAGGGGGTCGCGGGTTCAAATCCCGCCGTCCCGACTGAGTGAAGATCAAGCCTCACAGTGACTTCGACTGTGGGGCTTTTTCTTCGCCTGCGCGAAAACGACCGGCCCGCTGACTTGCTCAGGGGGCCCGGGGCGTTTCTTGTGCTCAATCGCGTTGTGAGTTTCGTTGTGATTCTGCTACAATTCCCGGCCGATCTTCGGGTGCCGAGTCACAACGCCGATGCCCAGAACATCGCGTAGTTCATGCTTCAAGGAACTCCAAAGCCCTTTTCACGAACGCCTGGTGGTACTGGAAAACACCCCCATGCCCCGCATCCTCATAGAGGACGACCTCGGCGTTCGGAAGGCGGCGCGCCATGTCGATCGAGTTGCTGCTGGGCACCATCTTGTCGTGGTCGCCATTCGCCACCAGAACCGGGTGATGAATGCGCGACAGATCGGCAGGACGCTGACGCCCCCAGGCGTGGATAGCCTTCAATTGGGCTCGGAACGCCGGGATCGAAACCGGCTTGACGCGATTCTCGGTGCGCTCTTTCAGTCGTGCCAGGAAGTCGCGCGCCGCATTGCGGCCGTTGGGCGTCCCGGTGAAGAAGAGATAGTATTCCGGGTGTCTGAAGGTCAGCCCGGCCTTCACCATGTCACCAGCTGCGGTTCTTCCTGCGCGATCACCTGCGAGATGAAACCGCCCAGGGAGAAGCCGAGCAGGTCGACCTGCGCAAAACCGAGGGCCCGGATGAAGGCGACTGCATCATGCGCCATCGCCTCCACCGACGTGGGAGTCTTACCTTCCGACGCGCCAACGCCCCGGTTGTCGAAGACGATGACGCGGCGTCTCGTTGCGATGCCGTCGACAACCCGGGGATCCCACCTGTCGAGTTCCGCAGCCAGATGGTTGAGGAAGATTACGGGCACTCCGGTGTCGAGCCCAAGCTCCCGGTAGACGAATTTCGTCCCGCCGACATCGACGCTTTTCGTCGGCGCGTTTTTCCACGCGATGCTCGATCCAGGATGCGGCTGTTGCTGCGTGCTCATATTGCCTCCTAGAGTATCGTGACAGAGTTACCTGACAAGTCGCGGGCAAGCCTAGTCCGCGACGCGAATGACCACTTTTCCGACGGCGCGGCCGGATTCCACGTAGGAGATCGCCTCGGCCGCGGCTTCAAACGGAAATGTCTTGTCCAGGACCGGCTTGATGGCACCCTGGTCCACCAGCGCTGCTAATTTCTCCAGTTGTTCGCCGCTCGCGTGCATGAACAGGTACTCGAAACGCACGCGCTTTTCCCGCGCCAGGCGATCGACCTTGCGATTCAGGAACCCGAGCAGCCAGACCAGCGGCAGGCTGAGGCCCCAGCCCCTAGCGAACTTGCCGTCGGGCCGGCCGCCGATCGTCACCACCACGCCGCCCGGCTTGACGACCTCGAAGGAGCGGAGCAGCGTGTCGCCCCCCTGCGTGTCGAGGACCACGTCCTGATCCTTGACCACCGTCTCGAAGCGGCTCGTCTGGTAATCGATGGCCACATCCGCGCCGAGCGACTTCACCAGCGCGTGGTTCTTAGCACCGGCCGTGGTTACGACCTCCGCGCCGAGGTGTTTGGCCAGTTGGATGGCGAAGGTGCCGACACCGCCCGAGCCGGCGTGGATCAGAACCTTCTGTCCCGCCCTGAGCCGTGCGAGTTCGATCAGCGTCTGCCAGGCGGTAAGCCCCACGAGCGGAAGCGACGCTGCCTGCGTGTAGTCGAGGCGCGCGGGCTTCCGCGCCGCGGCGCTTTCGCGCACCACGGCGTACTCGGCGAAGGCGCCGATGCGGTCGTTGTCGAGGCGCGCATAGACCGCGTCGCCGAGCGTGAATTTCGTGACGCCTGGGCCGATCGCTTCCACGTCGCCGGCGAGATCGGTGCCGAGGATCAGGGGGAAAGAGAAGGGGAGCAGCACCTTTACGGCGCCGTCGCGGATCTTGTAGTCGAGCGGGTTGACGCCGGCGGCGCGCACGCGCACCAGTAGCTCGCCCGGGCCCGGTTCGGGCCGCGGCAGCTCCATCATTTCCATCGGACCCTTGTAACGACGGATGGCGAGCGCTTTCATACCAAGACCACTATATGATGAACATCATATTCTGATGCAAAGAGAAGCACCGGATACGACCGGTGCGGGTCGCCCTTAGGTGCCGGTGGAGTCGAAGTGCTTCAGGGACGCTTTGCGCAGGGCCGCCGAGAGCTTGGCGTCGTCGACCGCGCGGGCCAGCACCAGAGTGCCGACCATCGTGGCCACTGTCACGAGGGCGTCCTGGTCGGGTGAATGCTGGGCGACCAGGTCGATCACTTCCTTGATGCGCCGCGTCGCGGCTCGCCGCACCTTCGCTGCCTGGCGGGGCATCTCCGAGCCGAGCGCGGCCATGGGGCAACCGGTCTCGACCCCGTCGACGTGGTCTTTCGCGAGGTAGGCGCGGATCATCGACCGAAGCGCCTCCTGCGGCGGCGCGGCCGCGGCGATGCGCGTCAGTGTAGCTACGCTTTCAGCGCCTGCGCGGTCGGCCGCCTCCGCCAGCAGAGCCTCGCGTGAGGCAAAGTGGGCGTAGAAGCCGCCATGGGTCAGGCCAACCTCTTTCATGATGTCGGCGACGCCCGTGCCATCGTACCCACTGCGCCGGGTAGCGCGCGCGGCGGCCCCGACGATCCGTTCGTGGGTGACTTCCTTGCGGCTGGGGGCGGTCCGCTTGGCCTTGGTAGCGCTCATATGATGAGCATCATATATCAATCGGACGCGGAGCGCTAGGGGCTGACAGGGGGCTAAGCGTACTGAGCGATACGCCATCGCACTGGCCGACGTCCAAGGGTCGCGCGTTGTGAGTTTCGTTGTGATTCTGCTACGATTCCCGGTCGATCTTCGGGGTCCGACTCACAACACCGATGCCCAGAACATCGCGTAGTTGCTACTCTTTGTCGTGACTCCCCCGACTAATCGACCCATGGGGTTCAGGGGGTCGCGGGTTCAAATCCCGCCGTCCCGACTAAAGGCCTCCGCTACGGCGGGGGCCTTGTCGTGACAGTGTTCTCGTGCTAGCGCAGCACGCCCGCGAGCATCGCGATCGCGCCGACAGCTCCCACCGCCGAAGCGGCGCTCGAACCGCGTTTCGAGGCGTGCCATCTCCTCGTGCATCTTCGCGAAGCCGACCTGCACCTCCTGGCGCAACTCGGCGAGATCCGCGCGCATCGACTCACGCATCTCGGCAAGATCGCCCCGCGTCACCACGTCGGCGACCCGCGCATCCACATGGTGCATCCAGGCCATAAACTCCGCCCCGGCCTCCTCCCCAAGTGCTTGGTGGAGCTTGTGGGACAATCGCGGCGTGATGGGCACAGGTGGAACTCCGGGTGCGGACACGCCACAACGTAACGTAAGCTCGGCGTAGACAGAGAGCAATTTTTTACGGGCAGGGGTGAAAAAACTCACTTCGTCACCCATCGCGCGCTTGCCGCGCCGCCGCGAGGGCGAGGGACGTCGAGAGGTCCCGGTGGGCTGCCATCTGCGCCTGGAGATCGGCGACCTTCTGCTCGGCGGTCGACGAGATCGAGATAACGTGCCCGGAGCGCTGTTTGCGCATGACCGGCAGGACGGCGCGGGTGACATTCATCGGGCCGATGAGGAGCGTCCCCAACTGCCGCTCGATCTGCTCCGGCGTCAACTCCTCGAAGTAGCGGGCAAAGAAGTTGCCGGCATTGTTAGTCTCGGCCGGTGGCCACGACCGCGTGGCCGGCCGCCAGGGCGGCCTTGGCGAAAAACCTTTGTCGTTCTGCGTGGCCCCTTGACAATTACTCCTCGCGAGGAGTAATTATCCCCCCATGCAAGTGCCCACGCCTGCCGCCGCCATGGCGATTCACGATTCGCTCGAAGAGGAAGTCCTGATCGCGCTGGTCCGCGCCGCATGGCTCGCCGCCGAACGCTCCAACGCGGTCACCGCCGCCGCCGGGCTCTCGCCGTCGCAATACAACGTCCTGCGCATCCTCCGCGCCGCGGGGCGGGGTGGACTTTCCTGCTCCGAGATCGGCACGCGCATGGTGACGCGCGATTCCGATCTCACGCGCCTGATGTCGGGCCTCGAGCGCGCAGGGTTCGTTGTGCGCGGGACCGATGCCGACGATCGCCGGCGCAGCACCAATCGGATCACGGCCGCGGGGAAGGCCCTGCTGAATCGTCTGGATCGAGACGTCGCCGACGCCGCCAAGCAGACCCTCAGGTCTCTCGGTCGTCCTCGACTCACCGCGCTCCGCGACCTGCTGGTCGCCTTCGCACCACCACCCCAACCCTCGGAACTCCCATGACACATCGCTCTCGCTTCTCCGCATTGCTGCTGCCGTTCGCGCTCCTGGCCTTCATCCCGAAGCACCCTCTGGAGGTTGTGATGTCTCCCGCTGAGCAAGAGCTACGCACGTTATTGACCACCTACGAAACGTCCCTGAACGCCGGAGACGCCGCCCGGATCGAACAGCTCTACGCCGAGGACGGCGTGTTCATGCCCGCGGGCTTCCCGACGGCGTCCGGCAGGCCGGCGGTCCGGGGCGCGTACGACGCGGTCCGGGGCGCGTACGACGCGGTGTTTGCGAACATCCGTATCGCGATCCACTTCACCGTCGACGAGCTGACGGTGAAGGGCGAAGTCGCCTACGCGCGTACCCACTCGGCGGGCACGGCCACCGTCGTGGCGACGGGAGCGAGCGGGCCCGAGCAAAACCGGGAGCTGTTCGTTTTCGCGCGCGGCAAGAATGGCTGGAAGATCGCGCGCTACATGTTCAACAAGACATCATGACCAGGCGAATTCGCGTCGGCATCATCGGCGCCAATCCCGATCGCGGCTGGGGGGCGGAGGCGCACATCCCCGCCTTGCAGTCGCTCCCGGATGACTTCGAGATCACGGCGCTCTCCACCAGCCGGCGCGAATCCGCCGACGCCGCCGGCAAGCGCTTCGGCGTGCCGCTCGCGTTCGATAATCACAACGACCTCGTGAACAGCGCCGACGTGGACGTCGTCGCGATCACCGTGAAGGTGCCGCATCACTTCGAGCTGGCGACTGCGGCGCTCGACGCGGGGAAGGCCGTCTATTGCGAATGGCCGCTCGGTAACGGTCTCCAGGAGGCGGAGCAGCTGGCCGCACTGGCGAAAAAACAGCGCGTCCTTGCCGTGGCGGGGTTGCAGGCACGCGCTGCGCCGCCGGTGCTCTACATGCGCGACCTGATCCGGCAACTGTACGTCGGCGAGGTGCTCTCCACCACGCTGATCGGCTCCGGAATGGGCTGGAGTGGCGCGGTGCCGCCGTACAACGCGTACCTCAACGACCGGAAGAACGGCGCGACGCTGCTCTCGATCGCGCTCGGCCACGCGGCGGACGCGCTGTGCTACTGCCTCGGCGAGGTGCGAGAGCTCTCGGCCACGATGACTATGCGCCGCAAGTCATTCTCGATCGCGGGTACGGGCGAGAGCCGGCCGATGAACGCGGACGATCAGGTGGGCGTCACCGGACTGCTCGAGGGCGGCGCCGCTTTCTCGGTTCACTATCGCGGCGGACGTTCGCGCGGTACGAACCTGCTGTGGGAGGTCAACGGCACCGAGGGCGACCTACAGGTTACGGGAGACGGCGGCCAGGCCCAGATCTTCGATCTGACCGTTCGTGGCGGCAACGGCGCGCAGTCCTCGCTCGAGGTCCTGCCCGTGCCGCCGCAATACCACTTCTCGCCGCTGCAAGGTGCTGGCACCAACGTCGCCCAGGCGTACGCGCGGTTCGCCCGCGACTATCGCGAGGGAACTCATCTCTGTCCCACGTTCGACGACGCGGTCACCCGCCATCGGATGTTGGACGCGATCGAGAAGGCGGCGGCAACCGGTCAGCGTCAAACGCCCGGTTGATCATCGTCAAGGTCAGCGGCAGCGGCGAAACGAAGTCTCGAGCGGCTTCGCTGTCGATCAAGGTGGCTGTGATGGTCCGGCCTGGGACCCTCAGGCGCAGCCTATGCGATCGCTTTGCCATCTTCGAACACGCCACCGGTTGGCCCACCAGGCGGCAACTGCACACCCCAGAGCACGCTGGCCGAACCCTGTTCCACCGATCGTGGTGCGCTGCGTCCTCCCATGTCAGTCCGCACCCATCCCGGACTTATGGCGTTTACGAGAATCCCCCGTGGCCTCAGTTCCTCTGCGAACAGGCGCGCCATCGCGGTGAGCGCGGCCTTGCTCGCGCCGTAACCGTCGGGGGCTTCTTTGGCCAGGCGCTCAATCTCAGCGAGTGACAGCTGGGGATTTGACAGACGCTTGACCAGGCCCTCCGGCTGAGCCGAGAGCTGCCCGAGGCTGCTCGTCACCATCACCACGCGTGCATTCCGGGCGAGGAACGGCTCCAGCGCTCGTGTCAGCAGCAGCGGACCGAGCACATTGACGTCCCAAATCTCACGCGCGGGTCCTCGATAAACGCCGGCGTTGTTGACGAGCGCGTCCAGCCGTTGGTTCCGCGCCCGAAGCCGTTTGGCCAGGGCCTCAATCGATTCGGGTTTTCCCGTGTCGACGACTTCCGCCTGCGTTCCTGGCGGTGCCGAGTTGGCATCTCGCACGCCGGACAGCACGTGCCAGCCCTCGGATGCGAGCGCGCGAGCGACTTCGCGTCCGATGCCGCGGCTCGCTCCCGTAATCAGCGCCGTGGCAGAGTCAAGTCGAATACTTTTCCGGGATTGATCTTCCCGCTCCACACCAGCTCGATCAGCTCGGGGAGGAACCGCCGCACCGGAGCGGGACCACCGTGCAGACGCACGTGCGTGTAGAACAGATCCTCGCCATTGAGCTCGACACCGTGCGGCACGCCCACGTAGCCCACCGAGCCGCCCGGGCGCGTTGCCTGGATCGCCTGCATCATCGACTCCTGGGTCCCGACGCATTCGAGCACCGCGTCCGCGCCAACGCCTTTGGTCAGTTCCTTGATGCGCGCTACACCGTCCGCGCCGCGTTCAGTCACGATGTCCGTCGCGCCGAATTCGCGCGCGAGCTGCTGCCGCGCCGGGTGGCGGCTCATCGCGATGACCCGCTCGGCACCCAACTGCCTGGCGGCGAGCACGCCGAGCAGACCCACCGCGCCGTCTCCGACGACCACCACGGTCTTGCCCGGTTGCACATCCGCCGCGACGGCGGCGAACCAGCCCGTGCCCAAGACGTCGGACAGTGTGAGCAGACTCGGGATCAGGTCCGCGGGCGGCACCTCCGGCGTGGCCACGAGCGTGCCGTCCGCAAGCGGCACGCGCAACATCGGTGCTTGCGCCCGGGTCATGAACTCGCGGTGCATGCACGACGACTGGTAGCCATACTGGCAGTTGGGACACGTGTTGTCGGATGTGGCGAACGAGCCGATGACGAACTGGCCCGGCCTGACCGACTTCACCGCCTTGCCGACTTCCTCGACGATGCCGCAGTACTCGTGCCCCATCGGCGTCGGCTCGGCCACCGGGCTGATGCCGCGATAGGGCCACAGGTCCGACCCGCACACACACGTGAGCGAGATTCGGATGACGGCATCGGCCGGCTCAACGATCTTCGGGGACTCGCGCTCCTCGAACCTCACATCGCGCGGGCCGTAGAGAACAGCGCCCTTCATGGTGTCTTCGCTCCTGCCTGGTATTGTTCGTCGCTGACCTTTTCCATCCAATCCACGGCTTTGCCATTGAGCTGTTCCTGAATGGCGATGTGCGTCATGGCGGTCGTGGGCGAGGCGCCATGCCAATGCTTCTCGCCGGGTGAAAACCAGATCACGTCGCCCGGCCGAATCTCCTCGATCGGTTCACCCCACCGCTGCACCCGGCCTGCTCCGAACACCACAATCAGAGTCTGCCCCAGGGGATGCGTATGCCACGCCGTGCGAGCGCCCGGCTCGAACGTGACGCTGGCGCCGGCCGCGCGCGCCGGATCGGGGGCTTGAAACAGCGGATCGACCCGCACGGTCCCGGTGAACCAGTCGGCTGGGCCCTTGCTCGAGGGCTGCGAACCGGCGCGTTTGATGTCCACGGCGCAATCGTAACGGGCGGTACGGCGCGGCAGTAGCGGGAATAATCGACAAGGGTTAATGAATACAGTTCACAAATGGTTCGCGACGAGCTGAGTGTCCTATCCGCGTTCCTCGCGGTGGCCGAGGAACGAAGCTTTACGCGCGCGGCCAAGCGTCTGGGTGTGACGCCCTCCGCGCTGAGCCACGCGATTCGAGAGCTGGAAGAGCGTTTTGGTGTCCGTTTGCTCGCGCGAACGACGCGTAGCGTGGCCCCGACCGATGCGGGAGCACAACTCGTCGCGCGGCTACGCCCGGCGCTCGGCGACGTTCGCGAAGCGCTGGAGCTCGTTTCCGGGCTGCGTGACCGGCCGGCCGGTCGCGTGCGTTTGGTCGTCTCGCCTCTTGCCGCGCCGACGGTGCTCGCCCCGAAGCTGGGACAGTTCGCGCGCGATTATCCCGACGTCGTGCTCGACGTGACGACCGACGAAGCCCGAGTCGACCTCGTCGCCGCGGGGTTCGACGCCGGCATTCATCTCGGGGAGTTCATCCAGCGGGACATGATCGTAATCCGCGTGTCCCAGGATCTCCGGCCGGCCATCGTCGGGTCGCCCCGCTATTTCGAGTCGCATCCCAAGCCGACATCCCCGCGCGACTTGTTGAGCAACCGATGCATCAACGTTCGACATGGCTCCGACGGCGTGTACCGCTGGGAGTTCGACAAGGGCAAGCAGTCACTCACTGTTGCCGTGAACGGACCGCTGATCGTCGATGACGT